>Ga0196970_1000913_pt1 | contig 25434 bp, 19 predicted proteins | sample S1v_513CmetaG_FD_148672 | JGI IMG/M metagenome (GOLD analysis project Ga0196970, IMG submission 148672) | Soil microbial communities from Anza Borrego desert, Southern California, United States - S1+v_5-13C | ecosystem: Environmental > Terrestrial > Soil > Desert | place: USA: California... | reverse complement strand
CCATGGGTACGAAGACGCCCTGAAGGCACACGGAATTGCGTTGCGTTCCGAACTCATCGCTGGCCCTGCAAACGGCCCAGCCTATGCGACCGAGGATGACGGTTACGCAGCAATGATGCAATTGGGGAGGCTGAAGCAGCCGCCAACCGCTGTCTTTGCTCGAAACGATTACACAGCAATCGGGGCTTTGCGCGCGGCACATGAACTTGGATTCACAATCCCCGACGATATCGCCATCGCCAGCTTCGACAATATTCCGATCGCCGCGTTCACAACCCCGCCGCTGACGACGGTGTCGCAGCCGATCGGCGAACAAGGCAGGCGGGCGGCACAATTTCTCATCGACCGCATTGAGCATCGCTTCAAAGGTCAAAAACGGGAGCTGTGTCTCGAGTGCCACGTGGTGATCCGCCAGTCAACGGGGCCACACCGGAAACGGAGTGGAGGCGGGAAATGAACTTCTGGCGCAGGCTCGTCAGTCACGTTGCCGTATTCGCGACCGTGATCGGGTGGTGTACGACCGCTGTCTCGGCGAGCACCGAAAAGATCAGTACGCCGGAATCGGTCATTCCCTTTGCGACCTTGTTGGCACGGGACGTGACGCTCAAGCCCGAGTTGAAGGGTGAGCACCCGCGCGTGTTCTTTACAAACGCTGAACTCGAGGGGCTGCGTGCGAGAGCGCACGGCGAAGGCGCAACGCTGTGGCGGGAGTCCCTCCGGGACATGAAGGGCTTGCGCGAAGCTCCGCCCTCGGCAGGCTCGCCAGACTTGGACAAGAGCGGTGTGCAGAATGAGTCATCGTACGTGCTTTCGCAACTGGTATTCGCGTATGCGGTAGAGCGCGATCCGAAGTACCTGGAAGCTTCCAAGCGATGGCTCAAAGCGATCGTAAGCTGGGACCCGTGGGGCTACTCATACCGCACCCCCAACGTCGATCTTCCTCCAGCACATCTTCTTTATGCAGTCGCATTCGCTTACGACGTCCTTTACGACGACCTGACCGCTGAAGAGCGGGCTGCAACACGCACAAAGCTGACGCGACAAGCGCGACTGATGTACCAGCACTTCCGCTACAAGCCAAACAAGAAATACTCGTTTGCTCAGAATCACACGTTCATCCCGATGTCCGGACTGGGTGTGGCGGCTTTTGCGTTGATGGACGAGGAAGCGGAAGCTCAGGAGTGGGCGCGGTTAGTCCGCGCAGTTTACGACCGCGTCCTTCTCACTTTCGACGTGGACGGCTACTACTACGAAGGCTTTCACTACCACGTTTACAGCCTGCACTGGATTCAGCGATATCTGGATGCGCTCGAGCACTCGACTGGCGAAGATCTCTATCCAGCGATGCGCCAGAAGTTTGTGCCCCTCAAGTACCACTTGGCGCACTCAATCCTGCCAGATGGCAAGAACATTTTTGATTTCGGGGATTCCGGGCGTGGCGCGAGCGAGCGCAATGAACATCGTTCAAGCCGACTGAATTCCGGGTGGGAAGTGCTGTATCGCCTCGCGGCGAAATACCGTGATTCAGAAGCGCAAGGAATCGCCGACTGGATGCGCTCGCAGCGGCAGAAAACTTGGGAGCCGCACTGGGCCTTCTGGGCTTACGAACCAGGTATCAAGCCAGTTTCGATGTTCGAGCTTGCAACGTCACACTGGTTTCAAGATGCCGATGTAGTGTACTGGCGCTCGTCATGGGACAAAGATGCGACGGCTTTCGCGTTTCGTTGCGGTCCACCGCAAGGGCACCACGTCTCCAGCCTCCTGGGCGTGGTGCCCGAGTGGCGACTCAATACGGGCCATGCCCACCCTGACGCAGGAAGCTTCATCATCTACGCCAAAGGCCGGTACCTGACCGGGGATACCGGGTACACAGGAATCAAGCTTACGGCGAACCACAATACTGTCCTAATCAACGGCCTCGGACAGGCGGACGGGAAGCACGAAGTATTCAAAGACATCCCTTACGAACGGCTAAATCGCATTCGACTGCGAGAGGTGACGACGACCCCTGACTTCTTCTACGCCGTTGCGGACGCTGCCGCCGCCTACCCCAGAGAAGCCGGCTTAAAAAAATTCCACCGACACTTTCTGTTTGAAGCCCCTAACCAGTTCGTTATCTGGGATGAACTTGAGGCCGACAAACCGAGCAAGTTCGCCGTGTTGTTCAACGGTGACCGGGAGATCGAGAAGGTCGTGACCGGTCACAGCATTATCAACGGACCGGTCTCATTAAGCGTTGAAACCATCGCACCGCAAGAAACGAAAGCGACTGTTTCAACACTCTTTGTCACCTCCCAAGGGCGGCCGGGTTCGGTGGAGAAGGGCGAGATTGAGCAGCGTGGTAAGCAGTTGAGGATCGAGAATACGGATCCCACTGAGGCCATGACGTACGTGCACACACTCCGAATTGAAGCGTTACCGCGGTCCCAATCCAGTCAATAGCGAGAAGCCAATCGTGAGTAACACAAAGGCGGTACTCGAACGCGAAAGCAGAGTTGAAGGTCAGAGCAGCGGGTTCAAAGTCCGCGGACTGCGCTGGTGGATCATCGGCATGGTCTTCGCCGCCACGGCGATCAATTACGTGGACCGGCAGTGCCTGGCGCTGCTCGCTCCTCAGATCACGCGCGAACTCAACATCTCCAACCAGCAGTATGGCTACATCGGCGTCGCGCTCCTTCTGGCTTACGCCATCAGTCAGACGATCTCGGGCCGCCTCTATGACCGGATCGGCACACGCAGAGGTTTCAGCGTTTCTATTGTGGTGTGGTCTTTTGCTGCGATGGCGCACGCGCTGGCGAGAGGCGTGCGGAGCTTCAGTGTTTGCCAGGCCGTGCTCGGACTCGGAGAGGCAGGGAACTGGCCCGGCGCAGCGAAGGCATCGGCAGAATGGTTCCCCATTCGTGAGCGCGCGCTTGCAATGGCCATTTTCAACAGTGGCGCCGCGTTCGGTGCTGTTGTCGCTCCACCGGTGATTATCTGGCTGAATTACCGTTACGGCTGGCAAGCGACGTTTGTGATCACAGGCGCGCTCGGGTTCGTTTGGCTGGGCGCTTGGTGGCTCATTTATCGCCGACCGGCGGAGCACCCCGCCATCACGAAGAGCGAACTCGATTACATCCTGAAAGGTCAGCAGACTCAGCAGGCAACTGTGCCTCGGGACCATAAGGCCGAGCGTGCGCCGCGCTGGATTGAACTGTTCCGGTATCGCCAGGTCTGGGCGATTGTGCTGGCGCGTCTGTTTGTTGATCCGGTGTGGTGGCTGTTCGTAATTTGGCTTCCGAAGTATCTGGCCGACGCGCGTGGCTTCGATATGAAGGCCATCGGTGCTTCGGCGTGGGTGCCATACCTGTTTGCCGGTATCGGCAGTTTGACCGGCGGATATATGGCCGGGTTGCTGATCAAGCGCGGCTGGAGCGTGAATCGCGCACGCAAGACGTTGATCGCCGTTGCGGCCTGCGTCATGCCGATCGGGATTCTTGTTACGCGGGTTGATAGCCCGGCACTCGCGCTCGCGTTCATCAGCGTTGAGTTGTTTGCATTCCAGACCTGGATCAGTAACGTTCAGACGCTTCCAAGCGACTTCTTCTCTGATCGTACGGTCGCCTCGGTAGCCGGACTTGGCGGAACCGGCGCGGCGATCGGCAGCATGATTTTCACTTTCACCACGGGTTGGGTCGTACAGCACTTTTCCTACACACCGATTTTGACCGTCGCGGGCGTTCTGGCGCCGGTTGGGACCGTATTGCTGTTCCTGTTAGCCGGCCGCATCGAGCGCGTCCGCTCGACGGCTGAATAAAGGAGTTGAGAAAGGTATATGGATCTGAAGAACAAAGTAGCACTCGTAACAGGTGGGGCGCGTGACATCGGTCGGGCCGTTTGCGTTCGCCTTGCTCAAGGCGGGGCCAAGGTCGTCGTCGCCTATCCCCCATTCGAAGACTCGAAGAATCCCGATGCCACCGTGCAGCAGATCATTGCGGCTGGCGGGGAGGCGATCGCCATACCTTGCGATGTCATGAAGCCCTCCGACATTGCAGCGCTCGTGGCGAAAACCCGCGAGGTGTACGGCGGCAGCGTCGACGTTCTGGTGAACGTGGCCGGCGGTCTCGTTGCGCGAAAAAAAGTCGACGAGATGGATGAAGACTTCTGGGATCTCGTTATTGACCTGAACCTGAAGAGCACGTTCCTGGTTACTAAGGCCGTACTGCCGTACATGCCTGACGGCTCGGCGATCGTGAATTTCGCCTCGCAGGCCGGCCGCGATGGCGGAGGGCCTGGATCACTTGCTTACGCGACAGCGAAGGGCGGAGTCATGACGTTCACTCGCGGACTCGCGAAGGAACTTGGCCCGCGCAAGATCCGCGTGAACTCCCTTTGTCCCGGAATGATCAATACCACGTTCCACAACACGTTCACGAAACCCGAGGTTCGCGTAAAAGTGGCCGCAAGCACGCCGCTGGGACGCGAAGGTGAGGCGTGCGAAGTGGCGAACCTGGTGGCGTACCTGGCTTCCGAAGAAGCCTCGTTCGTTAACGGCACGAATATCGACATCAACGGCGGACTCTTCTTCTCGTAGTCCGCAACAGCAGTTCAGCAGTCCAGCAGTACAAGATTCGGCTTGCCGGCGAGGCAGACATAACGGCAAGCACACTGACAGGAGCACTTATGAAACACCTCCGGCCACGTATAGCGATGTGCGTCGGGCTCATGCTGGTGCTGTTGGGTTCCGCTTCACTTCTAGCTCAGAGCTTCGAGGCCACGGTTGTCGGAAGCGTGATGGACGCGACCGGAGCCGCAATTCCGGGCGCAACCATCACTATCACCGAAGATGCAACCGGACGCACGCAAACCGTCAATTCGCAGACGAACGGTTCATACACCATCCTCCAGCTTCGTCCTTCCGTTTACACCCTCAAAGTCGAAGCCAACGGCTTTAAGGCTTACACCCAGAAACAACTCGTTCTCGAGACCAACCAGACAGCTCGCATAGAAGTGAAGCTGCAAGTAGGCGCCACGACCGAAGAAGTGACCGTGACAGCCGAAGCGCCGGTGGTGAACACCGATACCTCTCGCAAAGGCGAGGTCATCACCAACAAGCAGGTCGACTACCTTCCGTTGAATGGCCGTAATTTTACCGATCTCACAATGCTTGTTGGCGGTGTCTACCCTCGTCCTTCCGATGACGATCAGGGCGAAGGTGTCGCCACTGCCGGAACGCGAACCGACAGCACCAACTTCATTCTGGATGGCGTGACCAACCGTTCGGATCGCAACGGTTCGGTCGGCGTGAACACCTCAATCGACTCGATCCAGGAGTTCAACGTATCGACTTCAACCTACTCCGCTGAATATGGCAAGACGGCTGGCGCGCAGATCAACGTGGTATCGAAATCAGGCACAAACGAGTATCACGGCACGTTGTTCGAATATCTGCGCAACGACGCATTCGACGCCCAGAACTATTTCGGAGGAACGAGCGACCTCAAGCGGAACCAGTTCGGCGGAACGCTGGGTGGCAGGATCATCAGGGACCGCACCTTCTTCTTCGCAAGTTACGAAGGAACGCGCGAGCGCCGCAGCGCTTCGCAGATTCTGACCGCACCCAGTGCTGACTGGCTTGGCCTTGGAACCTCGGGCATCATCGGCGACTTCCGCAATGTTCGTGGAGCTGGCAAAGACGGCATCTTGGGCAACACCGATGATACGAACAAGGTTGGCTACAGCTATTACGACACGACCGCCAAAAAGGTGGTGTGGTCAGAGTTCCCGACTCTGAACGTCATCCCTGCGAGTATGCTCAGCCCGATCGCGCTCCAACTTGTGCCGTACTTCCCGGCAGCCAACTTCCCGGAACGCGGTATCCAGGGATATCTCGCGGACGGCAAGCTGCGTAAAGATCGCAACCAGTTCCTCGGCAAGATCGATCACCGCCTGAGCAACAGCAACAACTTGTTTGTGCGCTGGGCACGGCAATCCGGCACCGGATATGATCCATTCCCGTCGAGCCGTAACTTCTACCCGGGCTTCGGTCGCGATACGCGCCAACGTTACGATTCGTTGGCCGTAAACGATACCCACATGATCAGCCCAAGCGTAGTGAATGAATTCCGGTTTGGCTGGTACGGTCAGCACAATGGGAACTTCGGACAGAATCGTTCGGCCGACTACAACGCTATCTTCGGAATTCCGGGAGTAAGTCCAGATCCGGAGTACCAGGGCTTCCCGGCTATCCGCGTAGACGGATACTCGGAGATGGGCGACCGTCCCAATGATCCCTATGCTTACAAGATCAACAATTACCAGTTCACCGACAATCTCAGCGTTGTGAAAGGGAAGCACAGCCTGAAGTTCGGTCTCGACCTGACACGTGTCAACTACGTGGAGGCCGATGTCCGAAACATCCGCGGCGACTTCCGGTTCCGCGGGCGTTACAGTAACCCGAAATTGAGCACCTCGACGGGCATGTACTCGTTCGCCGACTTCCTCATGGGCGTTCTGGATTCCACGCAGCGTCAGGTTGGCGCTACTCCCACCGACCTGCGCGGCTGGCAGTACGCAGGCTTCGTGCAGGACGATTGGCGCGTGAACTCCCGGTTGACGCTGAACCTGGGTCTTCGCTACGAGTATCAGGCGCCGCTGGTTGAGGCTACGGGTCGGCTCGCCAACTTCATCCCTGACTTGGGACGAGTGGTTGATTCGACCGAACGGCTTTATGGAAGGTCGTTGATCTACGGCGACAAGAACAACTGGTCGCCGCGAATCGGCTTCGCGTACCGGCCATTCAATGACGACCGCACGGTCATCCGTGGCGGTGGCGGACTCTTCTATAGCTTGGAGACATTTAATGTCATCCGCCAGCAGATAGCGGTGAACTACCCGTACGTCGTACGTGAGCAGTACAGCCGCGACTCGCGAAATCCAACGGCCCTCACCCTTGCAACGCCGTTCCCGTCGGGGCGCGGGGGAGTCGCAGTCCAGCCTTACGGCGCAGATCCGCACGGTAAGACTCCCGACATCTACCAGTACAACCTGACGTTGGAGCGAGAGCTCATCCGGGACCTGACGCTTGAAATGGGCTACATTGGGTCGCAGGGCCGCCATCTGGGACGCCGCTACGACGTGAACCAGGCGGTTCCGACGGGCGAGGTCACGAGTACGACCAACAATAATGTGACCACCTACACCCCGGTGACGGTAAGGCCGTGGGCCCAGTACAGCACCATCCAGTACCAGGACCAGATGTCGACCTCGAATTACAACGCATTCCAGGCGACACTTCGCCGTCGCTCGCGTAACGGTCTGACGATGCTGGCGTCCTACACGTTCTCGCGATCGCTCGACGATGCATCTTCAACTAACAACTCCACCACGGGTACGCAGAAGTATCCGCAGGACATTTACAACTGGGCTCCGGAACGGGCCCTGTCGGACTTCCACCGTGCGCATCAGTTCACGGCCAGCGCCAACTATGAGCTTCCGTTCGGGCGCAACCGGGCCTTCCTGAGCGATGCTTCTGGTGTGCTGAACGCTATCGTGGGTGGGTGGCAGGTCAATAGCATTATCGCTGCTTATTCCGGGCGGCCCTTCACTCCACAGTTCTCCGCTGCGGACGTCAGTTCGCAACGCCCTGATCTGGTTGGCGATCCGTGGAACAACATTCCTGAAGGATATTTCTATAATCCCTCAGCTTTTGCTCGCCCGGTGGTCACGCCTGATCACCCGTACTTCTACGGCAACTTGCCGCGCAACACGATGATCGGGCCGAAGTACTTCATGTTTGACATGGGGATGTCGAAGACATTCAGGCTCACGGAGCGAACGAAGCTTCAGTTCCGCGCGGAAACCTTCAATATCGTCAATCATCCGAACTTCGAACTTCCTGTTTTCCAGATCGATAACACTCTGGCAGGGCAGTTGAACGACACAGTCGGCACCAACCGCGAATTCCAGTTCGCGTTGAAGTTGATGTTCTAGGCCAATAAGGGAGGATCCGCATAACACGGATCCTCCCTCTCAGTTGAAATTCAGCTAACGAGATTCCTCATGAAACGGTTCACGCAGTGGGGCGCATTGGTTGTACTCGCAACGAGCATGGTCGCAACGTGCGCGGCGCAGGACGGGCGCGAGGCGCTCGGCCCGAAAGATAATCCGCGCAGCAAGGGCGGGAAGCATCCGCTTCAATCCTTGATGGCGGATTTGAACTCCCGCCTGCTGCCCGAGCTGCAAGGCAAGCATCCACGCGTTTACTTCACCGCCGCTGAATTTGATGAACTGCGAGTGCGCGCGCGCTCAACCCACAAAGACTTGTGGACCCGTGCGCTGCAGAATGTTCGCGCGTTGAAAGGCGATCCGCCGCCTCCGCCAGCCGAGAAGCGTCGAGCGCAGAATGAAGTAGGACTCGCCATCGCCGAAAGCGCGTTTGCCTACCAGATCACCGGCGAGCACAAATACCTTGAAGCCGCAAAGAAGTACATGGACGCGGCGACCACCTATGAGGTTTGGGGCTATCGCTACAACAAGCCCAACGTCGATCTCGCCGCCGGACACCTGCTCTACGGCATGGGGATCGGATACGATCTGCTCTACAACGACCTGAGCGCTGCCGATCGTGCTCGGTACCGGGACAGCATCGCGAGCCACGCTCGGTTGCTGTTCGAGCATTACAAGCTCAAACCAGGACGAAGTTTTTCATATAGTCAGAACCACGTCTTCATCCCAATCGCCGGGTTGGCTGTTGCGGCGTATGCGCTTTGTGACGAAGTACCGGACGCACCACAGTGGGCGGCGTTGTCTCGCTCCATATACGACCGGGTGCTGGCTACTTATTCGCCTGACGGCTATTACTACGAAGGATTCGAGTACTGGGTGTTCTCGACACCGTGGATCATCCACTACCTCGATGCGCACAAGCACGCGACTGGCGAGGATCTTTACGAGCATCCTGGACTGAAACAGGCCCACTTGTACCTCGCCCACGTGCTTACTCCGGGCGGCGAGACGATGTTCGATTTCGGGGATGTGTTCGAAGGGCCGATCACACGCGCGAAAAAGGGCGACGAATACGAGCGTAGTCATCCAGGTGGCAAACTGCATACGAACTTCAACCTTCTGTACCGCCTCGCCGCCCGACACCGGAATCCCGAGGCGCAAGGCATTGCGGAATTCATGCAAAGCATGGGACAGGTGAACTTCGAAGACTGGTGGTCGCTGGCATGGTACGACGATAAACTCGCCGCGACGCCGATGGAGAAGATCACGCCCTGGCACTATTTCCCGGACCACGAAGTTGTGTTCTGGCGTACGGACTGGAGCGTCAATGCGACCGCCTTTGCGTTCAAGGCGGGCCCGCCTGAGGGACATCACACCGCGGAGCTGTTGAAGAAGTTTCCCGACTGGCATTTGTCAGCCGGTCACGCACATCCCGACGCAAACAGCTTCATCATCTTTGCGAAAGGGCGGTACCTGACAGGCGATTCTGGATATTCCGGCCAGCCGCGAACGGATCAGCACAACACTCTTTTGGTTGACGGTCGAGGCCAGGCAGCCGAAGGAGAGCACCACGATCCGTGGGAGGACTTCCCCTACGATCAACTCAACCAGATCCGTATTTCCGAAGTACAGCTTACGAAGGGTTTCGCTCACGTGAAAGGTGAGGCCGCGGCGGCTTATGACAAGGCACTTGGTTTGAAGAAATTCAACCGGCATTTGGTCTTCGTTGCGCCGGGCCGGTTCACGGTATGGGATGAAGTTGAAGCGGCAGAACCGCGAGTATTCACCGCACTCCTGCACTCCGACACAACGTGGGCAGAGATGAGCGAGCGGAAGTATGCGGTCGAGGCCTCGGGTGTGAAATTGGTAGTCGACACCCCCACGCCCGGCACGGTGGTGAAAGTCGAGCCCAACGTGGTCATGGCACCCGGCCGTCCGGGTTCGGTTGACAAGGGCGAGCGTCAACACCGCGGAGATCGGTTGGCCCTGTCCACCAACTCGGCACAACAAACAGCCACTTTCGTCTGGCAAATGAAAATCCAAGAACAGGCGGCCGCGAGCACTCCTGCTGGACGCAAGTAACGGCAGGAGCCAGGGAGCGAAGAATGAACGTGCTAGAAATTCGACCCGCCAGTGAATGTCGCTGGGACATGGTTGCGCTGGGCGAAGTTATGCTGCGTCTCGATCCTGGCGACGAGCGCATCCATACAACACGCACTTTTCAGGCATGGGAAGGTGGAGGCGAGTACAACGTCGCGCGCGGCCTGAAACGCTGCTTCGGCCTGCGAACAGCAATCGTTACCGCGCTTGCGGACAATCCGGTCGGACGCCTCGTGCAGGACCTCATTTATCAGGGGGGCGTAGATCAGTCGCACCTGCGCTGGGTTGAGTACGATGGCGTGGGTCGCACGGTGCGCAACGGGCTCAACTTCACCGAGCGTGGCTTCGGCGTGCGCGCCGCCGTGGGATGCTCGGATCGTGGGCACACTGCAGTTTCGCAGATGAAGCCCGGAGACATCGACTGGGACGGCATCTTCGGGCGGGAGGGCGCTCGCTGGTTTCATACTGGTGGAATCTTCTGCGCACTCTCGGAGACTACGCCGCTTGTTGCGGAAGAGGCAATGCAGTCGGCGAGAAAGCACGGCGCAATCATCTCCTACGACCTTAACTATCGCGAGTCGCTGTGGAAGTCGATCGGAGGCAAGAAGAAGGCGCAGGAAGTCAACCAGCATCTCGCTCACTTCGTGGACGTGATGATTGGCAATGAGGAAGATTTCACGGCCGCGCTTGGGTTCGAAGTGCCGGGCCTCGATGAAGCTCATTCCAAGCTTGATCCTTCGAACTTCAAGAGAATGATAGAAGCGGTACTGCGGACTTATCCCAACTTCAAGGTCGTTGCGACCACACTTCGTAATGCCAAGACGGCGTCGGCCAACGACTGGGGCGCAATCTGCTATGCCGGCGGCCAGTTCTATCAAGCGCGCACCCGCGAAGACCTGCAGATTTACGACCGGGTTGGCGGCGGAGATTCGTTCGCGTCCGGCCTGATCTACGGCTTTATTGCAGGCCAGGAACCGCAGTGGTGCGTAGAATGCGGCGCTGCTCACGGTGCACTGGCGATGACCACACCTGGTGACACTACCACGGCCACCTTTGCAGAAGTCACGCGCGTGATGAAGGGCGTCGGCGCAAGAATCGCCCGCTAGGAGAAGCTATGGAACGGCTCACGACGATAACCAAAATTAAAGAGGTGGGCATCATCCCTGTAGTCCGGAGCTCTTCCGCCCGGCAAGCCATCGATGCGGTCAGGGCAATTCGGGAGGGCGGAATTCCAGTTGTCGAGATCACAATGACGGTTCCCGGCGCAGTCGAAGTGATTCGCGAGGTTGTGCGGGAGTTCGGTTCAGAGGTGCTGGTAGGTGCAGGAACGGTGCTCGATCCCGAAACCGCACGCGCCTGCATGCTGGCTGGGGCTGAATTCATTGTTTCGCCAGCGTTGAGCATCAGCACGATCGAAATCGCACGGAGATACGGCAAGGTGGTCATGCCCGGGGCGTTGACTCCGACCGAGGTGGTAACCGCCTGGCAGGCCGGGGCGGACTTTGTGAAGGTGTTTCCTTGCGGCGCCGTGGGAGGAGCGAAATACATAAAGTCGCTCAAGGCGCCGCTTCCGCAGGTTGAGTTAGTACCGACCGGGGGCGTGAACCTCACGACGGCACCAGACTTTCTCACTGCCGGGGCCGCGGCCCTCGGGGTCGGAGCCGAGTTGGTCGATGCCGAGGCGCTCAAATCGGGACGATTCGAAATCGTGAAGGAAAATGCGGAGAAGTTTGCCGCTCTGGTGGCGGCAACGCGAAATTCCGCAGCTCGCAAGGCGCACTCGGCATAAACGACTGTCGGAGCGAAGGGAGTCTTGATGAGCATGAAGCCGAGAGCTTTTGCTGACTTCGAGGTTGCCACACATTCAAGCATCCAAGCAGAATGTCCGGAGCCCGGCGTAGTGCGCCGCGTCGGAGCGGGGAATGAAAACCTGCTGGTTGTCGAAAACCGAATGGTCGGTGGATATGCTGGAGCCCGGCACTCGCATCCGCATGACCAGGTGGTCTATGTCATCTCCGGTCACGTCAGCGTGATGTCAGCGGGACAGAGTTTCGAATTGCACGTTGGTGAAAGTTTCGCCGTGCGCGGCGGGATCGAACACCAAGTCACAGCCATTTCGGACTCCGTGGTTCTGGATGTCTTCTCGCCCTGTCGTTACGATTTTCTCCAGGCAGCTCGCAACACTGATCCTCGGCCGAGATGAAGTTGGAAACCCTCCCAGCGGCTCCGCAACAGTGACATTTATTTACACGCTGCACAACGCTTGCACCGCCTCGTGAATCATTCATGGGACGTTCCCGGTACCTGGCGCTGCGGCTCGCGGGACAAAAAGCTCCTACTTCTTATGCAGCGTGCGCTAGACCTGCGGCATTTTCAGATAGACCGAAGCTCGGCGACGTTCACAACTTCAGGAAATTAGAACAGGCAACGCACCCACGGTTTATGAGCCGTTGGCACCGTGTTGACACACGAGTTCAGAACTAGCGAGCTGTTCCCTTTAACCTTTTGAGCAGCTATCCGTCATCGTCAGCTTGCGCGTTGGTTCACATACGCTTCTGGGAAGGAGATACAAATGAGGCCGATCGCCTACTTGCTAGTTGGGCTTGGTGTGCTGATCGGCGTCATCGGCTACATGGGCCACGCATCTGGACACGGCCGTGGAGAGGCTGCCCCGATCTTCGGAATCCAAGTTCCTCCCGGATACCGCGACTGGAGGTTGATCTCGGTGGCTCACGAGGCGGGCAACCTCAACGACCTTCGCGCCATTCTCGGCAACGATGTAGCAATCACGGCCTATCGAGAAGGAAAGTTGCCATTTCCGGACGGGACAATCATTGCCCGGCTGGCCTGGAGTTACGTTCCGTCTGAGGAAAACAACAAAGCCTTTGGCCGTGACCAATCTTTCGTTGCCGGTCCGCCGGTCAATGTTCAGTTGATGGTCAAGGACTCAAGAAGATACAGAGCAACGGACGGCTGGGGGTTCGCTCAATTCAAAAATGGCGAACCTGCCGACGAGGCGGTACATAAGACCTGCTTCCCCTGCCACGAGCATGTGAGAGCTCGCGACTTTGTCTTCACCAGTTACGCACCTACGCCTTAATACCGAGGAAAGAACGATGGCAGATCCCATTTCGTGACCGGCACGGCGGGCCGCGTCGGCGCGGTAGGGCGGACGATGACCGAACTGCTGTTGGAGCAAGGCAAAGCGTTGCGTGCGACTGAGTTTCGATTTAGGTGAACGCATAGGAGAAAAGGAATATGGAAAAGCTGAGGCACGAAGTCCGTGAGAACGAAGCGACCAGCGACGCGACCGTCGGAAGAGTGGACATGAAGCTGGAGGTAGTCATCATCCCTGTCTCGGATGTCGATCGCGCGAAGGAGTTCTACGGGAGGCTCGGGTGGCGGCTCGACGCCGACTTCGCCGCTGGTAACGACTGGCGCGGGGTCCAGTTCACACCGCCTGGCTCGGGTTGCTCAGTCATCTTCGGCAAGAACATCACCACGGCAGCACCCGGTTCCGCCCAAGGCCTATACCTGGTCGTCTCGGATATCGAGGCCGCCCGCAACGAACTACTCCGTCGCGGCGTTGAGGTTAGTGAGGTGTTCCACGGCGGGGACAGCGTGTACGTTGGACCGGACGAGCCCTACCTTTTTGGTCGGCTCCGGGTCAGCGGTCCGGACCCCGAGCATCGCAGCTACCGCTCGCTTGCCTCGTTCAGGGATCCGGACGGCAACGGCTGGCTCTTGCAGGAGGTGACGACGCGGCTGCCCGGGCGTGTCGCCGGCGACACGACGTATGCCTCGCCCAGCGATCTGTCACACGCGCTGCGGCGCGCCGAAACGGCACATAGGCAGCATGAGGCGCGCACCGGGCAACGCGACGCTAACTGGCCGGACTGGTACGCCGAGTACATGGTGCGCGAGCAATCCGGCGAAGAGCTACCGAAATGAATGACTTCGTGGTAGTCATCACCGGCAGCGCCCGGTGGGCACTGCATCGGTGCCTGCCTAAGGTGGTCTGCGATCTCTTGTAGGAGGCTCCTCGTGTCGCGCCATTTCGATGCACTCATCATAGGGACGGGCCAGGCAGGCCCGTCTTTGGCTGCACGGCTAGCAGCCGCGGGAATGGCAGTTGCCATCATTGAACGCCATAAGTTTGGCGGCACATGTGTGAATACGGGATGTATACCGACAAAGACGCTCGTCGCCAGTGCGTACGCGGCCCATCTTGCTCGCCGAGGCGCAGAGTTTGGTTTTGTTGGCGGCGATGTGCGCGTCGATATGAAACGCGTTAAGGCACGCAAGGATGAAGTTTCCGGACGGTCGAACAGGGGCGTAGAGGAATGGTTGAGAGGACTTAAGAACTGTACGGTCATTCACGGCCATGCGCGCTTTCAGTCCTCCCGCGCGGTTGTGGTAGATGGTGAAGTTCTGGAAGCCGAGAAGATATTCGTCAACGTTGGTGGGCGCGCCTCAGTTCCCGAAATCCCGGGGATACACGATGCACCATTTCTCACGAACTCATCAATGATGGATGTCGACTTCTTGCCCGAGCATCTCGTGGTCGTCGGCGGAAGTTATGTTGGGTTGGAATTCGCTCAGATGTATCGCCGCTTCGGGAGTGAAATCACGATTGTAGAGAAGGGGCCGCGCCTGATTGGACGTGAAGACGAAGATGTTTCCGAAGCCGTGCGCAAAATCTTAGAGCTTGAAGGAATACGGGTACGGGCGAATGCGAAATGTATATCACTGGCGAAGCGCGATAGCCGTATCGCCGTAGGTTTGGAGTGCGAAGAAGGTCCGCCGGACATGTCAGGCACCCATGTTCTTCTTGCGGTGGGACGCACTCCCAATACGAGCGACTTGGGTCTTGACCGGGCGGGTATTGCGACCGACGAACGTGGCTACATCATCGTTGACGATCAACTGCGAACGAACGTGCCCGGCATCTGGGCCCTGGGGGACTGCAACGGACGTGGAGCTTTTACGCATACTTCATACAACGACTATGAAATCGTGGCCGATAATCTCCTCAACGCAGGCCGTCGCCGGGTGTCAGACCGAATTCAGGCATACGCTTTGTTTATAGATCCGCCGCTAGGCAGGTGCGGCATGACGGACGCCGAAATACGGAAGTCGGGGCGTGCCGCACTCGTTGCGAAACATCCGATGAGCGGGGTTAGCCGGGCCGTCGAAAAAGGTGAGACACAAGGTTTCATCAAAATCACCGTCGATGCGGAGACACAGCACATTTTGGGTGCTGTGATTCTTGGGACCGGAGGCGATGAAATAGTTCACGTTTTGCTGGACGTGATGTATGCGAAGGCGCCGTATACGCTCATTCAGCACGCCATGCATATTCATCCGACTGTTGCGGAATTTCTCCCCACTATATTGGCCAAGCTGGAGCCCTTAGCGGCGAGCCAGAATGCAGAGGAGGAGAAACATGAGGCGATGCGCGCGCAGCGTTGATCGGTTTCGGATGAATAACTGGGTGCGGTCTGGGATTGACGACGAAATCACAAACGCATAACGCGAAACACAGGCTCACTTGGCGACTTCGTTCAGCAGGATGAGGGCTGCGAAGCCCGAGGCGGCGAGAACGCCAGAATAGCGGGGGCCGTTGTGGAAGGCCTCTGGGACCATGGTTTCCGCCGCCATCGCAATGAGCGCCCCGGCTCCAAATGCCTCAAGAATTGCCGTCAGGTCAGGACCAAGGTCACTGAGCAAGTAGAACGAAAGAGCCGTCATTGCCGCAGTACCAACCGCAATTCCGCCCCATAGGCTCAGGACGTAAGTAGATGAGCGGGACGCGAGGCGCATCCCGGCCGTCGCCGAAAGTGCCTCAGACACGTTCGAGAGCGCGAGCGCCCCAACCACCAGTGCGACATCCGGTCCGCTGACACGCAGGGTGACCGCAAGGACCAGCGCTTCCGGGACAGCATCAAGCGCGGTGCCGAGCGCAATCGATTTGCCGCTGCCCGGCGCCTCCGCTTCCGAGAGTTGCGGCTTGCATTCCCCGCAGCGCTTGCGATCTTTGGCGGTGGTGAGAGCTGCGTTCGCGATGCTGAACATAGCGGCACCAACGATGATTCCGCCTGCTGTAAATACGACGCCAGCGACGATGAGCGCATTGGACGCCATTTTGATAGAGATAGAAGCGGCCGAAAGCAACACACCCGCGCCGAACGACATGACCGCCGAAATGGCTCGGTGCGGGAGCCGCGCTATTAGCCCGAGTATTGTCCCGCCAAGAACGCCGGACGACGCCACCAATCCCCAGCAGAAGGCCCACACTGCTCCCGTAATCGCTTCGGGCATAGCATGCTCCTGTTGTCGTCATCCACAACGCTGCGCGTGCAGCGGCATACCCCACGGGCCTGCTCCCACTAGTGATTGGCTGAGCGGGTGAAATCGTTATCGCCGCTCACGCCTTCTTTGCGACTTTTTCCGTGCGACTTGGCAGCCTCCAGTTTGGCCGGACGAAATGGCATGTGTAGCCGCCGGGATTTCGTTCGAGGTAGTCCTGATGCTCGGGTTCGGCCTCCCAGAACTCGCTGGCTGGAACAACCTCAGTAACAACCTTTCCTGGCCACAGCCCTGAGGCATCAACGTCAGCGATCGTGTCTTCCGCGATCCGCCTCTGCTCGTCGCTGGTGTAGAAGATCGCCGACCGATAGCTGGCCCCGACGTCGTTGCCCTGGCGATTGCGCGTGGTTGGGTCGTGAATTTGGAAGAAGAATTCGAGAATCTGGCGATAGCTGATTCGCGCAGGATCAAATATTATCTCGACTGCTTCGGCGTGTGAGCCGTGATTGCGGTAGGTAGCGTGGGACACGTTGCCGCCCGTGTAGCCGACCCGCGTCGACAGAACGCCGTCGTATCGGCGAAAGAGGTCCTGCACACCCCAGAAGCAACCGCCCGCAAGTACAGCGCGTTCCGTAGTCATCGAACATCCTCCACTTGATTCAGGTAAGCCCCATACCCCTCGGCTTCCATGTCGTCGCGATGAATAAACCGCAGCGAGGCTGAGTTGATGCAATAACGCAACCCGCCGCGTTCCTTTGGACCGTCGGGAAACACGTGCCCGAGATGGCTGTCCCCGTGCGCCGATCGCACTTCGGTGCGGATCATGCCGTGCGTGGTGTCCTGCAGTTCGTTGACGTTCGCAGGTTCAATGGGCTTGGTGAAGCTGGGCCATCCACAACCGGATTCGAATTTGTCGGATGAGGCGAACAGCGGCTCGCCGGACACAATATCGACGTAGATGCCCGGTTCGTAGTTATTCAGATACTCTCCGGTGCCGGGGACCTCCGTGCCGTTCTGCTGGGTTACGCGATACTGCTCTGGCGAGAGATTTCGGATCGCCTCATCATTCTTGCTGAATTTTGGCATTTGAATCCTCCTCTGGTGGAGCCGTAACGTTTCTATTCCTCATCCGATGCCCGAGCACCCTTGTTCGTTACCCATTGGAAGACTGCTATGGATCGCTATGGCCCGCACACTGCAGTACGCCCAGGTAGGCTCTCCACGGACCGACTGCGGAACGATACTGGTTAGCCATGACGCGGGAGAGTTGGTGTATGTGGGTGAGATCGTGAACTACCCATGTGGCGAGAAGTTCCGATAACGTTACAGGTCCTAATGCGGGGTGGCGTCCCCGCCGCGTCAGGTCTTGCTGCTTCAGATCCATTTCTTTCAGATCGGTGAGGTTCACGGTCCGCAGGTACATGAACTCGTCCAAGAGATCCTCTAACGATTTGCCCTGGCTATCTCGGAACTGTGCAAGTCTGTCGAATGGATCAAAAGATCGCGATTCACCATGTTCCAGAATGATTCGCAATCGTGGCATCCAGTCCTTTCGCTCGCCAGCGATGAGGTGACCCACGATGTCGAACGCAGTCCACGTATCGCTGCCCTCATTGCGGTGCACCCATGTTTCAGGCAACCCACGCAGAAGCGCGTTGAGGCAAGCAGGCGTTCGGGCAAGAACTGCGATGGCTTCGGCCAGGTTGAATTCCGATGAACTCGCCATCTACAGGTAGATGCCAGCACAGTGCAATCGGTTCAAAGCAGGAACCGAGCGACACTTGAGTAGTTCCGTTTTGCCTGGACCAATCCTGTCATGATGCGGTGCCCTGCGGACGGTCACACTTGAGGCCGTCTGTTCTTAAGGATTTAAACTGCGAGGCTCGTAGTGCGTCAGACAGCAGACCGAGATGCTGCAGCAAGGTTTAAGAGATTGAGATTTCGCAGGTGCGCGTCGGCGGTCGGCGAAATTGATTCGTTGTTCCTGCGCAAATTCTGGTCGCGCCACTCAGCCTCATATAGAATCCAGTTGCAGTTCAACAAATCGGCTCTTGGGGCCTCAATTAAACGGAGAACGCAATAGATGGCTACTACGATGACGAAGACACAGTTGATTCGCCTGATGGCGGAGAAAGTGGAAATCACGAATAAGCAGGCGGCAACCTTCTTCGACACTCTGGCCGAGATCGCAGTCCAGCAGGCCAAAAAGAATGGCGTTTTCGTGGTGCCCGGCATTGGCCGCCTGAAGAAAGTACAGCGCAAGGCACGTACGGGCCGCAATCCGCAGACTGGCGAAACCATCAAGATCAAAGCCAAGACGACCGCCAAGTTCTATGTCGCGAAGGCCGTGAAGGACGCCATTGCTCCTTCGAAGAAATAGTCCAACAGCATTTTAGATTTACAAGGCCAGCGGCAACGCTGGCCTTGATCGTTATGTGGGAAGAAGCCTCGACGGTGCCTGATCGCGACTTCCCGGACGTCATTTGACGACTGTCGCACTGACTGTTATGTTTCCGCTACTCCCAAACAGGACGACACTGGAATGGCAGGCTTTTTCGGCGGTCTGATTATTGGGCTAATCTGTACGTTCGCTGGCGTAACTCTGACTTGGCTATCGGGGAAAGGTGACAGAAAAAAGGCGCGGGAACTTGCTGATGCTCAAGCAAGAATCTCGGAACTGGAAGAGGAGAAGAGTAAGTCGGAAGTGCTGGAGCGGTTCACGCCACGAATTGTAGTTGGTGGGACGCCACCCAGCAGCCAGTTCATCACAGTGACGGATTCGGCCACATTTAGAGTTGCCGAGATGGATTATCTGACTTCCCAAGGCCTGAAAGTGAGTAGTCAGTTGGTAGACCGAACCGGAACGAGCGTGCAGATTTCGATCGATGAATCCAAAGTGACGGAGGTTCAGCAGCAGGGGTGTGACCCCAGAGACGGCTCATTCTCAATGTCGTTCAGAATCCACATCGAAGTGGATGGAGTGATGAAGTCGTGTCTTCTGCCGGTAAAAGTCGCTGTCAATTCATCGGTCAAGCTCGAACCCATGCCGCTTGGGATGCAACTTTCCAATCGGAGTGACTCCATCGACAAGGTACGCTAGTTGTTTATTGGTCTTCCTCGTCGGCCGAGAATCGTTTCAACCCAGCGTTCTGGTAAAAATCAGTGATTTGCATCGCCGAGGCTCCGGAACATCGCGTTCAAGTGTGAATGGGTAATTGTGAATGGGTTAAGGTGAAATAGCTGCGGTGCCATAGAGTTGCTAGGGTAAACTTCTGATCAGAAAGTCTGATACGCTCGCCGCCCTGACGATTGCTCTGCCCCTGAGCAAACTGCGATTGGGGTGATTCTTAAGTTCGCACGAACCGATCGACTGTGCCAGCACGCCTGATGCGGCATAGGAAAAGTGGTGATGGTTCCATCTTCGAGACCTGTCAAATGGGGTCCGGCCGGCATCGCATTGGGCTACTGCGCCATTGCAATCTTCTGGATCGGCTTTAGTGATCTAGCGGTCACACACCTCGGCCTCTCTCCAGTTCTTCTGACAGTTAAAGGCTTTGTGTTCGTCGCGGTCACCGCATATCTGCTGTACATCACGGTCAGGCGTTTAGTTGGGACTGTTCAGCAGGCCTCCCGGGAACGGGATGAAACGGCGAGATTGTACCAGACAGTTGTCGAGGCAAGCCAAGAGGGCATTTGCCTTTTGAATGAAGCTGGGGAAATCTCGTTCTTAAATACGCATCTGGCGGCCATGCTGGGACGTCCAGCGGAGGAACTGCATGGCAAGCCGCTCCAGGATTTTCTACATGGATCAGATTCGCTGCCACATGACACTAATCGGAATTCCCAATCGCAGACCCACGAATGTCGGCTCCGGACGGGAGCAGCTGGCGACGTATGGGTATTGATATCGTTCACTCCATTGCTTGATGCAACCGGGGCGCATTGTGGCTCGCTTGCTGTGTTGGTTGATGTAACCCAGCGCAAAAGACTGGAAGAAGAACTGCGGGGTGATCGCCCTGAGGTCGTCGTTTTGATGAACGTCCTCAGGGCGATCGTTTAGGTTAGAACACGGTTAGGCTTGATCCTTCATCCAGACGATTGACTGGACGGGGGGTCTGCGGAACCGACGATTGCTGTTGCTGCTGCCCCCAGTAGCGGAGCTTGTCGTGGCACCCGGCGCGTAGTTCACAGACGAGTCGCCGCCAGCGTTCTCCGCGGGCTCGCGCTCGATTCTGTTCATGCGTGCATAGTTGGGAATGGCCACCATCGGCGAGCCGTCCTGCCACTTGCCCGTGATTGTCATGACGCCACCAAGCAGGTCGGGACGCCATTCCGTCTTCAGGGGAGCGGCGCTGAGCGGCCTGTCGATGTCGGGCTGATCGGCCTTCTCGACGTTGTAGACGAGTGGACCGTAGCGCAGAGCCACGCGTCCGACGTCGTCCTTGATGCGGGTATCTGCCTTGATGCGCTGAACCTCCATCGGGAACTCGACCTGGATGCGGTCGCCGGCTTTCCACTCGCGGGTGATGACGGCGTAGCCTTTCTCCATGCGCGGTGTGACCACCTCACCGTTGACAGCGAAGCGCTTGGCACCGCTGACGGCAGGCGTGGCAGTGTAGAGCTTGCTCGTGGTGCGGTTCGGAACGCGGACGTAAACGGAGAAGGTCTTGGCCTCCTTCGGATTGACCGTAATCTCAACCGAGCCGTTCCACGGATAGTTCGTCTTTTGCACCATCTCAAGGTCGGTGCCCGCGATATTGCCTACGTTGATGCGACTGCCGACGAACATGTTCACGTAAACGCCGTTCTTACCCTTGACGTATGCCCAAGTGGGAACCATAAGCAGGGTGCGTGGAATATTGCCGACGCAGCACGGGCACACGTGCCAGGGCGTGCGCAGGGTGTTAATGAGTGGGTTGGTATAAGCGAAGTTCTTGCCTTCCAGGTCAAGGCCGCCCAGTAGCGCGTTGTACATGGTCTCTTCGTAGAGATCGGCGTACTTGGCGTCGTGATAGGCAAGGTTGAGCTTGTACTGGAAGAAGATCAGCCCGCAACTGGAGCAGGATTCGCAATAGGCGTTGTTGCGCAGGGAGTAATTGGGGCCGAAGCCTTCCGAAGTCTCGCCGCTGCCAATGCCGCCGGTCACGTAGTACTTCTTATTGACCATGTTGTCCCACAGCGACATGACGGCGCTCTGGTAATCGTGGTCGCCGGTTTCGGCTGCGATGTCGGCCATGGCCGAATAGAAGTAGGCTGCGCGTACTGCGTGGCCCACAGCTTCGTACTGCCGTCCGGGAGGCAAATGGCTCTGGTCGTACTCGTGACCACCACGACGGGAGTCGAGGAGGAACTTGGCGAGCTTGACGTAGGCGTCGCCACGGCCGTTGCCCTCCATGTCGTTAACGAAGCGGCCAAAGCGGACGAGGGCCTGCTCCATCTCCTGGTGGCCGTCGAACCACTCCTTCTTGCCAGGTCCGATGTTTGCCACCCAGCAGTCGGCGAGCTTCTTGGCGGCGTTGTAGAGGCGCAAGTCTTTGCCGTCGGTTAGCGTGTAGTGATTGATAGCCGACTCGATGAAGTACCCGGCGACGTAGCCTTCATGATCGCCGCGATGCTCGGGCGACCAGCGCTCGGCCCAGCGCTTGCGATCGGCGAGCGTGTAGGCCGTCTGCAAGTAGCCGTCGGGTTCCTGTGCGGCGAGGATAATGGGGATCCACTTGTCCAGCGTCTCGCGCATCTTCGCTTGTGCTGCGATGATGTCGGGGTCGCCCTGCGGATCGACCATGAGCGCGATGCACATGGACTCGACCGTCTGATGGACCCATGCGTTCGAGAATACGTAGCCTTTGTGACGGCCATGCGCTTCGCCGCGTAGCGCTTTGGCAGCTTCGATGAAATTATCAATGCCGCCCTGCCCTCTTTCCAGGTCCGTGCGCTCGCAATACTCGATGCAATGGGGGATCCAACTGGCAATGAGCGTCTTGGCGCGGGCGTTCCAGAACGGGCTGTCGATGGAATACTTCGTGGTGTAGACGACGTCGAGCCGGTCCTTCGGCGGGGCAGCCTCAGCGTGAACGTTGACAGTGGAGACAGCCTGCTCTTTACCGTCGCGGGCCGTGAGTTTCAGGACGTAGTCGCCCGGGGTGGAGAAGGTGGCCGTAGTCTCGCGCGCGGCAGCATTGGCGAAGGCCACTCGGCCGGGGCCAGACACCTTAGTCCACTGCACCCGATTTGCCGCGCCAGGAACGAGCCAAACGGCCTTTCCGGTGAGGTAAGTTTCCCCGCCAAGAACGACGACGCGATCGAGGCCGGCGTCGGCGACGGGTGGCAGAACGGGGATGGGGCCGGAGTTGTAGACCTTCCACTCGAGGATGCCGGTGGAATGCTGGCCATCCGACACGATTTCGAGGCGCAGTTTGTCGGTCTTCACCGGATCGAAGGTGGTGGTATTGAACTGGTTGAGAGTGACTCCGAGGCCGCGCGGGTTCGGTACGGGCACGAACTCCTTGCCATTCCAGTAAAGGACGCGGCAGGAGGCCGGGGCGCCAATCTCGCGTCCGTCAACCCACCAATAAACGTCGATTCTGTCCGTGGTGACGGGCTTGCTCCAGTCGTACTGGACCCACTGGGTGTCTCTTCTGGGCCAGGTTCCGTAGCAACCAGAGCTATAGTCAAGCGAATTGGCCGGGGTGGCCCCGTCATTGAGCGCGGACAGCTTAGTGTCCCCCGAGGTATAGAGGCTGGATGGCGTGGCAACAGCTGCGAGGTTTACAGGAGCATCCTTGGCCCAGGCGCCGGTCGCGAAAGGTCCCGCGGCTGCGACGAGAGCGGTGCCAGCGACGCCGGCGAGGAAATTGCGGCGGCTGAATAAGCGGTGGCAATCGCACGGCGGACAGGAGTCGGTGAGGCTTTCGGCCCCGCAATCGTGATGGTCTGAGTGATGGCCGGAAGGCAGGTGGTCCTGGTTGCCTCCGAAAGTCTTCGTGGACATGATGAGGCGATCCTTATAAGTGCATTTAGAGCGCGAACAAACGGTGTCGCACCCTCACAAATGGGTGGGCTCGAGTGGCACCTATGCTCTGATTACCACAAGTTTCCACAGAGTGAAATAGCAGAGTACAGCCGCGATCAGAAAAGCAGGGAGAAGGGTTGGGGAATGGAGCGATCCCACTAGACGGAGTTGGCTCCCCGCCCAGCGCAGCGTCACCCACACCAACGGATCTCGAGGGGCCCTCCGACGGGACCACATTGACAGCTAAGGGCGGTCTGCGTAAGCTTTTTAACGTGATGACGATCCTTCGCCAGATGACAGGCACAACACAGGCCACACGAACAACGACGTGTGTCTGCGCGTGTGCTTTGGGCGAAGGATAGTCGAAATCGATTCTAAGAATTCGAAACCGCCGCCGGGAGCACCTGGCGGCGGTTCTGTTTTGTGGTCCAAAACAGGGCAGACGGCAGGGGCTGGCGGCTAGAAAAGGAAAGAAAATGTCGGTTGATTCAAGTCAGTCCAATTCGTTGATCGCACATGACCGGGGATACGGTTGCTGCAGTGAGGATTGGGAGAAAAGCGAACGGTCCAGTTCGGACAAGTCGGGATCTGGTGACGGGCAGGTTCTGCCGCAATACTACTTGCCGTGTACGGATTGATTTACCTGCACGGGAAAACCCAGGTTTACCTCGCTGCTGAAGTGTATACATCGGGGTGTGCAATCGGTTGCCCGGCTTCGGATGGCTTGGCGAAGGCAAAGTGGGTCAGCAGAACCAAGCCGCACGAGACGAGATAGCAGATCCAGAGCGGTGCGCCGTAGCCGATCAGCACGAAGCCGACGACGGCAGCGGTGAATGCGCAGATACTCTGCGGCAGTTGCGTCTTGAAGTGGTAGACGGCAGGGATGCCGCAAGATGCGGCACTCAGGACAGCCTTTTCCGAGTAGGGAATGAGATGCTCACCCGAGACGGCACCGGTCACAACTGCTGCGGATAGGATCGGCAAGATGTGCGCGGCGCCTGAAGACGCGGCCAGCGAGTAAGCAACGGGCATCACGATGGCCATCGATCCCCAACTGAATCCGGTGGCAACTGTCACCAGCATCGCAAGGACGAAGATCGCGGCGGGTTCCAACGCCGGAGTCACAACGCGTGAGAAGATTCCGGCCAGATATGTCCCTGCGCCAAGATCAGTGCTCGCATTGGAGAGTGCGGTTGCCAGAAGAATGATTGCGGCAATCTCCAGCATGTCGCGCACGCCACGCGCGAACGCTGGACGCACAGTTCGGTGCGGCAAAACTTCCTCTTTCTTGAACAGGTAAATTGCCACTCCGAGCGCAACGAGAGTTGCCGCGATCAGCACATCGATGGCGGGTGCCGCGGCAAAGATCCCGATGATCGTTACGGGCTCATTCTGCCGCATGACGATCCACAAGCCCGAGCCGACCAATCCGACGATGGCTCCTGCAATCAGTGTCGCTATGGGCGCGACTACATGGCAGGGCCGAGCTCCGTTCCCGGGAGGAATCGCCCCGCGTTCGTCGGCGTGGAACTTGCGCGTGTCGAGTCGCGAACCAAACCACTTACCGGTCACCGCCACGGCAAAACTAAGGCAAACAGCCAGATAGGTGTAGAAGTGAAAGGGAAGTGATTCCAGAAACAGATCGCCCATTCCGCGATGCATGCCGATTGTGGCAGCGGCGTCACTCATGGTGACGCCCTCGAATGCGGCCCACGTGCTCACCAGCATCACGCTGGCGAGAATCGCAACAACATCGACTGTGTAGGCCAGCACGGCAGGACTAACACCATGCCGCCGCGTGACTTTGCGCATCGAACCACCAGCGATAAGAACGTTGGCGTAGTCGTCAAAGAACAGGCAGGCACTCAAGCACCACGCGGACAAGCGAGCACGGCGCGGCGTGCGCACGTGCTTCCCGATTGCCTCGGTGAATGCGTTGTATGCGCCACTGACGGCGATCACCTCCAACATTCCGGCCACCAGCAGCACGAAAACGACGATCTTCAGGCGCTCGACATCCGATACGG
>Ga0196970_1000911_pt1 | contig 25474 bp, 22 predicted proteins | sample S1v_513CmetaG_FD_148672 | JGI IMG/M metagenome (GOLD analysis project Ga0196970, IMG submission 148672) | Soil microbial communities from Anza Borrego desert, Southern California, United States - S1+v_5-13C | ecosystem: Environmental > Terrestrial > Soil > Desert | place: USA: California... | reverse complement strand
GGCGAGGCGCCGGGCCTGCGCCTGCTGGGCGCCACCGTCGACACCGGCGAGATCGACGCCCATTCCGATTCCGGCGACGACCTGATCGAGGCGCTGCCCCTGCCCGCCCCCGTCGCCGCCTGGATGCAGGATTTCGTGGCGCGGCACCACGTCGAACGCCCCTTCCACAAGCGCCAGCGCGACCGCGCGGACCCGGAGGCCCTGGCCCGCCGCCGCGTGCCGCACCTGGAGGACGACGATGGCTAAACCCGACCCAACCGACCCCGATGGCTTCCTCGCCCGCTGGTCCCGTCGCAAGCGGGAAGCGGTTCTCGAAGACGAATCCGCCGCACCCGCGCCGCAAGAACCGCAAGAGACGGAACAGCCGGAAGACCCGCGCCCCCTGCCGCCCCCCCTGCCGCCCGTCGACAGCCTGGGCGCCGACAGCGACTACACCCGCTTCCTCGCGGCCGGCGTGCCGGAGGAGGTGAAGCGGCTGGCCCTGCGCAAGGCGTGGATCAGCGACCCGAAGATCGCGGAATTTCGCGGCTTCGGCGAATACGACTGGGACTTCAACGCCCCCGGCTACGGCCAGCTTCTGCCCACCGACGACGTGCGCAAGCTGGTCGAGGCGGTGTTCCGCGACACCCCCGACCCGCCCCCCGCGGATGAGTCGGAACCGCCCGTCGCCGCGGCCGAACCTGCCGACGCCGCCGAACCCACGGAAACAGAAGAATTTTCGCCCGATCGGGAACGAAACGGCACTTCCGACGCTTAGGGCTGTTCTAAGGACAAAATATGGAACGGGCGCAGAACACAGGACGCCCGGGGAGGGATCATGGCGGCCCTGACCGCACCGGTGGAGACGGACGATGCCGACCGCCTGCGCGCGCAGGCGTACACGCTGCTGGCGCAGTTCCTGGCACGCCCGCCGTCCGGCACCCTGCTGGACGCCGCCGCCGGCCTGCACGGCGACGCCACGCCGGTCGGCCGGGCGCTCGGCGCGCTCGCCACCGCCTCCCGAACCACCACCGAGGACGAGGCCGAGCGCGAGTACAACGCGCTGTTCATCGGCGTCGTGCGCGGCGAGCTGGTCCCCTACGCCTCCTACTACCTCACCGGCGCCCTGAACGACCGCCCGCTGGCGCGCGTGCGCCAGGACCTGCGCGAACTCGGCGTCGAGCCCGCTCCCGGCGTGGCCGAGCCGGAAGACCACATCGCCGCCTTGTGCGAGGTGATGGCGGCGCTGATCGACGGCACGCTGGGCGTGCCCGACCTGGAGCGGCAGCAGCGGTTCTTCGAACGCCATCTGGCCCCCTGGGCCCGGCGCTTCTTCTCGGACCTGGAGCGTGCCGGAGCGGCGCGCCTGTACCGGCCGGTCGGCGCCATCGGCCGGCTGTTCACGGACATCGAAACCGACGCATTCGCCATGCTGGCGCGGGAGGGCCTGGAGTCATGAGCCGCAACAACGACAAAGCCGGAATCGCCAAGGCCGGCATCGAGCGCCGCGACCTGCTGAAGGGCCTCGGCCTGGGCACCATCGGTGCCGCCGCCGCAGCCGCCGTGCCCGGCGCCGCCGACGCCGCCGAATCCCCGCAGGAGCAGGTCAAGCAGCGCTACCAGGAGACCGAGCACGTGAAGCGCTTCTACGCCCTGAACCGGCTGTAAAGCGCTGGAGGGTCCGCCCATGTTGATCAAACGCACTTCCGCCCCGGCGTCCCGCGGCTCGCTGGCCCGCACGCTCACCACCGGCGACGGCGTCAGCCGCCGCGCCTTCCTCCAGCGCTCCGGCCTCGCGGCCGGCGGCATGGCGGCGCTGGGCTCGCTCCCCGCCACCATGATCCGCAAGGCGGAGGCGGCCGGCCCCATGCCGGGCGTGGAGACGGTGACGCGCAAGAACGTCTGCACCCATTGCTCCGTCGGCTGCACGGTGATCGCCGAGATCCAGAACGGCGTATGGACCGGGCAGGAACCCGGGTGGGAAAGCCCGATCAGCCAGGGCACCCACTGCGCCAAGGGAGCGTCGGTGCGCGAACTCACCACCGGCGAGCGGCGCGTGAAGTACCCGCTGAAGCTGGAAAACGGCGAGTGGAAGCGCATCGGCTGGGACCAGGCGATCGACGAGATCGGCAACAAGCTCCTGGAGATCCGCCAGAAGTCCGGCCCTGATTCGGTGTTCTGGCTGGGCTCCGCCAAGTTCTCCAACGAAGGCGCCTATCTCTACCGCAAGCTGGCGGCGTTCTGGGGCACCAACAACGTCGACCATCAGGCGCGCATCTGCCATTCCACCACGGTCGCCGGTGTGGCGAACACGTGGGGCTACGGCGCCATGACCAACAGCTACAACGACATCCAGAACTCCAAGGCGCTGCTCATCATCGGCGGCAACCCGGCGGAGGCGCACCCGGTGTCGATGCAGCACATGCTGCGCGGGAAGGAGAAGAACCGCGCCCCCTTCATCGTCATCGACCCGCGCTTCACCCGCACCGCCGCCCACGCCACCGAGTACGTCCGCATACGGCCGGGCACCGACATCCCGGTGGTCTGGGGCATCCTCTGGCACATCCTGGAGAACGGGTGGGAGGACAAGGACTACATCGCCAAGCGCGTCTACGGCTTCGACCAGGTCCGCGCCGAGGTGAAGAAGTGGACCCCGCAGGAGGTGGAGCGCGTCTCCGGCGTCCCCGGCGAACAGCTGAAGCGCGTGGCCGAGCAGTTCGCCAAGAACCGCCCCAGCACGCTGATCTGGTGCATGGGCGCCACGCAGAAGACGGTGGGCACCGCCAACGTGCGCGCCTTCTCCATCCTGCAGCTCGCACTCGGCAACATCGGCGTGGAGGGTGGCGGGGCCAACATCTACCGCGGCCACTGCAACGTGCAGGGCGCCACCGACTTCGGCCTCGACGTCTCCACCCTGCCCGCCTACTACGGGCTGGCGGAGGGGGCGTGGAAGCACTTCTGCCGCGCCTGGGACGTGGATTACGACTGGATGAAGTCCCGCTTCGCCTCCAAGGAACTGATGGAGGCCAAGGGCATCCCCACCACCCGCTGGTTCGACGCCGTGCTGTCCGACAAGAAGGACGTGGAGCAGCCCGACCTGCTGCGCGCCATGGTCTGCTTCGGCCACGGCGGCAACACCGTGACCCGCATGCCCGACATGGTGAAGGGCCTGGAGAAGCTGGACCTGCTGGTCATCGCCGACCCGCACCCCACCACCTTCGCCGCCATCAGCGAGCGCAAGAACGGCAGCTACATCCTGCCCGCCTGCACCCAGTTCGAAACGGACGGCTCGCGCACCTGCTCCAACCGCTCCATGCAGTGGGGCGAGCGGATCGTGAAGCCGATCTTCGAATCCAAGGACGACTACGAGATCATGTACCTCCTGGCCCGCAAGCTGGGCTTCGAGAAGGAGATGTTCAAGCACATCACGGTGGAGGGCACCCGCCCCGTGCCGGAGGACATCCTGCGCGAGATCAACCGCAGTTGCCTGTCCATCGGCGCCACCGGCCAGTCGCCGGAACGGCTGAAGCTGCACATGAAGCACCAGGCCGACTTCGACAAGATCACCATGCGCGCCGACAAGGGGCCGTGCGCCGGCGACTACTACGGCCTGCCCTGGCCCTGCTGGGGCCATCCGGAGCTGAAGCACCCCGGCTCCGCCGTGCTCTACGACACCTCCAAGCACGTGATGGACGGCGGCGGCACCTTCCGCGCCCGCTTCGGCGTGGAGCGCGAGGGCGTCTCGCTGCTGGCCGAGGGCTCATCCTCCGTCGGCGCGGAGATCCAGGACGGCTATCCCGAGTTCACCATGGCCGTGCTGAAGAAGCTGGGCTGGGACAAGGACCTGACGCCGGACGAGATGCGCGTCATCCAGGCCGTCGGCGGCGCCAAGGTGGACGAGGTCAGCTGGCAGACCGACCTGTCCATGGGCATCATCCGCGTGGCGCTGAAGCACGGCTGCCTGCCCTACGGCAACGCCAAGGCGCGGGCATCCGCCTGGAACCTGCCGGACCCCGTGCCGATCCACCGCGAGCCGATCTACACGCCGCGCAAGGACCTCGTCTCCCAATACCCGGCGATCCAGGACCGCCGCGACTTCCGCCTGCCGCACCTCAACCGCGCGGTGCAGACGGCCGCCATCGAGAAGGACATCGCCGCCAAGTTCCCCTTCGTCCTCACGTCCGGCCGTCTGGTCGAGTACGAGGGCGGCGGCGAGGAGACCCGCTCCAACCGCTGGCTGGCCGAGCTGCAGCAGAGCATGTTCGCCGAGATCAACACCCGCGACGCCGAACGCCTGGGCATCCGCGACAACGCCTGGGTCTGGGTCTACGGGCCGGAGGGCAACTCCAAGGCCAAGGTCCGCGCGCTGGTCACCAACCGCGTCGGCCCCGGCACGGTGTTCATGCCCTTCCACTTCTCCGGCTACTGGCAGGGCGAGAGCCAGCGCGGGAACTACCCGCCCGGCACCGACCCCATCGTGCTGGGCGAGCCGGTGAACGCCGTCACCACCTACGGCTACGACCCGGTGACGTTCATGCAGGAAACCAAGGTCACGCTCTGCCGTGTGGAACCGGCGTGATGGGAGGACGCAAGCAATGGCACGCATGAAGTTCCTGTGCGACGCCGAGCGCTGCATCGAATGCAACGCCTGCGTCACCGCCTGCAAGAACGAGCACGAGGTGCCCTGGGGCATCAACCGGCGCCGCGTCGTCACGCTGAACGACGGCAATCCGGGCGAACGCTCCATCTCCATGGCCTGCATGCACTGCAACGACCCGCCGTGCGCAGCCGTCTGCCCGGTCGATTGCTTCTACCAGACGTCGGACGGCGTGGTGCTGCATTCCAAGGACCTGTGCATCGGCTGCGGCTACTGCTTCTACGCCTGCCCCTTCGGGGCGCCGCAGTTCCCGCAGGCCACCAACTACGGCGGGCGCGGCAAGATGGACAAGTGCACCTTCTGCGCCGGCGGCCCGGAGGCCGACGGCACGCCGGAGGAGTTCCAGAAGTACGGCAAGAACCGCCTGTCGGAAGGCAAGCTGCCGCTGTGCGCCGAGATGTGCTCGACCCGCGCGCTGATGGCCGGCGACGGCGACGAGCTGGCCGACATCTACAAGGAACGCACGGTGCGCCGCGGCTACGGCTCCGGCGCCTGGGGCTGGGCCACCGCCTACGGCCGCGGCGACCGCGGCAGCGCGTTCGCCCCCGGCCAGACCGGCACCGGCGGCAGCTGAGCCTGGGAGGACACACCATGAAGACGCTCCACCGCCTGCTGCTCGCCGCCGCCCTGCTGCTGGCCCTGCCGTTGATTGGGCCGGCCGTCTCCCAGGCCCAGCTCTACCAGCAGCCGGGCCAGAACTCCCCCACCTCCAAGGACCAGGTCGAGCTGTACAACCCCGCGCAGGACCAGATCGTCGGCCGCGTCAGCATCCCCGACGCCAAGCTCGGCGTGCTGGTCCAGCCGGAGGGGCGGGAGTGGCGGGAGTTCCGCACCTTCTGGCTGCGCATCGTCGCCGGCATCCTCATCGTCGGCATGGTGGCACTGCTCGCCCTCTTCTACCTCGTGCGCGGGACGATCCGCATCGACCACGGGCGCTCCGGCCGCACCGTGCCGCGCTTCGGCTGGATCGACCGCTTCGCGCACTGGACGACGGCCACCAGCTTCATCGTGCTGGCGCTCACCGGCCTCGCCGTCACCTTCGGCCGGCCGCTGCTGATCCCGCTGTTCGGGCATCAGGCCTTCTCGACGCTGGCCGAGGGCAGCAAGATCGTCCACAATTTCTTCAGCCTGCCCTTCGTCATCGGCGTGCTGCTGATGCTGGTCCTGTGGATCCGCGACAACATCCCGGAACGCGCCGACCTCGTCTGGCTGAAGTCCCTGGGCGGCCTGCTGTCCAAGTCCGGCGAGCATCCGGAGTGCGGGCGCTTCAACGCCGGCCAGAAGGGCATCTTCTGGTCGGTGATCCTGGGCGGCGGCGCGCTGGCGGTGACCGGCTTCTTCCTGATGACGCCCTTCGCCGTCACCGGCGTCGGCGGCATGCAGATCCTGCACGTGGTGCACGCTGTCCTGGCCGCGCTGATGATCGCCATCATCCTGGCGCACATCTACATCGGCTCGCTCGGCATGGAAGGCGCCTTCGACGCCATGGGCTCCGGCGAGGTGGACGAGAACTGGGCCAAGGACCACCACCGCCGCTGGTACGAACAGCAGCTCAAGAAGGCCCGCGCCAACGACGCCACCCGCCGCACCGGCCCGCGCGCGGCGGAGTAGGCCGGCAAAGCCCCCGCTACACCAAGTTCTTGGGATCACAAAGCAACAAAGAAGACATAAGAACACAAAGAGGTGTCTGCCAGCTCGCAAACGTGCAGCCAAAGCTGAGCTTCTTTGTGTCCTTTGTCGCCTTCGTTGCTTTGTGATGAACCAAAACCCAACACAGCGAATCGTTCTCGGCCGGCAAGATCACTGCCCGGAGAACTTCCGGGTCTCGATGGCGCCGCCCTCGCCCACGCGCGCACTCGACGTGGCGAAGGCGTCGTCGGCTTGCTCGCTGAAGACGCGGTCCAGCGCCACCCCGGCCACCACGGCCAGGATCAGCACGAACACGACGGCGGATAGAAAGGCCTTCATGGCGGTCCTCGATCGGGGTTTTCGTTTCCTCTTCCCCCGACAACGCGCAACCGCCGTCCCTGGTTGCATCCGCTACCGGCTGGCGCCCGCCAGCACGCCGCCGATGCCCACGAACATCGATCCGGTGATCCGGTTGAACCACCGCCCGTGCCGCGACAGCCAGGGTGCTATGCGCTGCGCCATGCCGGCCAGCACCAGCTCGTAGACGAACTCGACCGCCGCGAAGGTGCCGCCCAGCACGGCGAACTGCACCCAGAACGACACGCCCGGCACCATGAACTGCGGCAGGAACGCCGCGAAGAAGATCAGCGCCTTCGGGTTCGTCGCCGCCACCAGGAAGCCCTGCGTGAACAGCCGGCCCGCCCCGGCATCGCGCACCGTGCCATCGGCGTCGGCCGTGCTCACCGCGGGCGCCGGCGCCTTCCACAGCCGGACACCCAGGTACACGAGGTACGCGGCCCCGACCCACTTGGCGATGGTGAACGCCGCCTCCGACGCCGCCAGCAGCGCGCCCAGCCCGGCGAGCGACGCCGCGACCAGCACCAGGAACCCGCACACCCCGCCCAGCACGGTGAACACCGTGCGCGCCGCCCCGAAGCGCACGCCGTGCGTCAGCGACAACAGCCCGTTCGGCCCCGGCGTCAACGACAGCCCGACCGCCGCCACCGCGTAGATCATCCAAAGCTCGAACGTCACGCCACCCTCCCCGTGCTGTGGTGGGGAGCGTAACACAATGGATGAGCATCCGCCACGCGGCCCCCTCCCGGCCTCCGCTTGCGCTCGGCCACCCTCCCCCTCTTCGAGGTGGAGGGTTTTCGGGCCAAGCGGCGGCAGTCCCCTCCACCGCCTTGCGGGGGAGGGTTAGGGAGGGGGCAAAACGTCGCCGATGAATCGCCCTCTCAAACCGCCTCCCTCAACCCCAGCAGCTTCGCCGCGTTCTCCTTCAGGATCAGCGGTCGCACGTCCTCCTTGATCGGCAGCTTGTCGAAGTCGGCGATCCAGCGGTCCGGCGTGATCAGCGGGAAATCCGAACCGAACAGCACCTTGTGCTTCAACAGCGTGTTGGCGTACTGCACCAGGATCTGCGGGAAGTACTTGGGTGACCAGCCGGACAGGTCGATGTAGACGTTCGGCTTGTGCGTCGCCACCGCCAGCGCCTCCTCCTGCCAGGGGAAGGATGGGTGCGCCAGGATGATCGGCATGTCCGGGAAGTCCGCCGCCACGTCGTCCAGGTGCATGGGGTTCGAATACTTCAGCCGCAGCCCCGCCCCGCCCGGCATGCCCGCACCGATGCCCGTCTGCCCGGTGTGGAACAGCGCCGGCAGCTTGTACTCCGCGATCACCTCATACAGCGGATAGGCCATGCGGTCGTTGGGGAAGAAGCCCTGCATGGTCGGGTGGAACTTGAAGCCGCGCACCCCGTATTCCTCGATCAGCCGCCGCGCCTCGCGGATGCCCAGCTTGCCGCGCGCCGGGTCGATGCTGGCGAAGGGGATCATCACGTCGCGGTTCTGCGCCACCAGCTCCGCCACCTCGTCGTTCGGCACGCGCGGCAGGCCGGTGCAGCACTCGGCATCGACGGGGAAGATCACCGCGGCCATCTTGCGCTGGCGGTAGTACTCGGCGATCTCCGGGATGCCCGGCTGGCCGAGGTCGTTCTTGAAGTACTTGGCCTTCGCCTCCTCCATCGCCAGCGCCTCCTCCACCAGGGGCGCGCGGCAGGACTTCTCGGCGTGGGTGTGGATGTCGATGGCGACCAGTTCGTCGACGTTCATGGCTCGGTTCCCGTGTTCAGGCAAATTCATCTCAAGCAAAGGCATCGACACCCGCGCGCAGCGTGGCGCCGCCCTTCATCGCCGTGCCCGCAAGGCCCGGCGCGGCGGTGAGGAGATCCTCGGCGTAGAATCGTGCCGTCGCGATGCGCCCGCGCAACGCCGGGTCGTCCCGCCCGGCGCGCAGCAGCCCCAGCGCCGCCACCGCCCCCTTGGCGAGCAGCACGCCGCCCGCCGTCAGGCCGAACAGGCGCATGTAGGGCGTGGCAGCGGCCAGCGTCTCCTCGACGTCGCGCCCCTCGGCCAGCAGCCAGTCCGTCGCCCGCTCCACCGCGTCCAGCGCCTCGCCCAGCCGCGGCGCCATGGCGCCGAACGCCGACGCGTCCGCCGCCGCAACATCAGCCACGATGGCGCGCCAGCCGGCCAGCATCGCCCGCACCGGCTCACCGCCCTTGCGCGGCAGCTTGCGCGTCACGAGGTCGATGGCCTGGATGCCGTTGGTGCCCTCGTAGATCGAGGTGATGCGCACGTCGCGCAGCAGCTGCGCCGCCCCCGTCTCCTCGACGAAGCCCATGCCGCCGTGCACCTGGATGCCCAGCGACGCCACCTCGATCCCGGCGTCCGTGCAGAACGCCTTGGTGACGGGGGTCAGCAGGTCCGCCCGCTCCTGCGCCGCCGCGTCGCCGCCGCGCTCGGCGCGGTCGATGGCCTCGGCAGTGGTGTAGGCGATGGCGCGCCCGGCCGCCGTCAGCGCCCGCATGGTCAGCAGCATGCGCCGCACGTCCGGATGGTCGACGATTGGGCTGGTGCCCGCCGCCCCCGGCGCGCGTCCCTGCCGGCGCTCCTGCGCGAAGGCCAGCGCCTGCTGGTAGGCGCGGTCGCCGATCGACACGCCCTGCAGCCCCGTGGCCAGCCGCGCGCGGTTCATCATGGTGAACATACACGCCAGCCCCCGGTTCTCCTCCCCAACCAGCCAGCCGACCGCCCCGCCCCCAAGGGAGCCGTCTTCGCCGAACACCATGGTGCAGGTCGGGCTGCCGTGCAGGCCCAGCTTGTGCTCCACCCCGGCGCAGCGCACGTCGTTGAGATCGCCCGGCGAGCCGTCCTCGTTCAGCAGCCGCTTGGGCACCAGGAACAGGCTGATCCCCTTGGTCCCGGCCGGCGCGTCCGGCAGGCGCGCCAGCACGAGGTGCACGATGTTGTCGGACAAATCGTGCTCGCCGCAGGTGATGAAGATCTTCTGCCCCGTGATGCGGTACGTCCCGTCCCCCGCCGGCACCGCGCGCGTGCGCAGCAGCCCCAGATCGGATCCCGCCTGCGGCTCCGTCAGGTTCATGGTGGCGGTCCATTCGCCCGACACCAGCTTCGGCAGCCAGCGCGCCTTCAGCGCCTCGCTCGCGTGCGCGATCAGCGCGTCGGACGCCCCCTGCGTCAGCACCGGCCCCATGCCGAAGGCCATGCAGGCGGCGGTGTGCATCTCCATCACCGCCGTGTTCAGCATCACCGGCAGGCCGGCCCCGCCCCATTCCTCCGGCAGCGCCACGCCGTTCCAGCCGGCGTCGGCCCACCGCCGGTAAGCGTCGCGGAACCCCGTGGGCGTGCGCACGGCGCCGTCCTCGAACCGCACGCCCTCCAGGTCGCCCGTGCGGTTCAGGGGTGCCAGCACCCCTTCGGCGAAGGACCCGGCCTGGTCCAGCAGGGCGCGCACGAGGTCGTCGTCCAGGCCGCCGAACAGCCCGTCGCGCACCGCCACACCCAGCCCCGCCACGTGTTCCAGCGTGAAAAGGATCTCACCCAACGGTGCCCTGTACGTCATGCCGCTTCCTCCCGATGCCCTTTTCATGATTGTAATGCATCATAACATTAATAGCGATACCATATGCACCGCCCGTCTGCTAGAATCCAGGCCATTCCAATGCGTTTGCCCAAACCGAGCAGCAGCAGCATCATGACCGACGCTCCCCCGAAGCGGCCGCGCGCCCCGCGCCGGAAGGCGCCTTCGGCGCCCGCCTCGACCCCGGCCCCCGAAACCGACGGCGCGGTCGACCTCGGGCTGATCGGGGAGTCGATGGGCTTCCTGCTGAAGCGGGCGCAGATGGCGGTTTTCCACGACTTCATCCGCACCTTCGCCGCCGCCGACATCCGCCCGGCGCAGTTCTCCGTGCTCTCGGTGATCGAGCGCAATCCGGGCCTGAAGCAGTCGCAGGTCAGCACGGCGCTCAGCATCAAGCGCACCAACTTCGTGCCGCTGCTGGACGGGCTGGAGGCGCGCGGACTGGTGAAGCGCAAGCCGGCGGCGACCGACCGCCGCTCCCACGCCCTGCACCTCACCGCCAAGGGTGTGACGCTGATGGAGCAGCTGAACGCCCTGTGGTCCGAGCATGAGCAGCGCGTGCGCGACCGCATCGGCCCGGACGGGCGCGTCTGGCTGCTCGACCTGCTGCCGCGCCTGACCGACCTGGGCGACCCGTCCATGACCGACGACGCCGACGCGGAGGCCCCGGCGGCGAAGCCCCGGGCGGCGCGCAACCGCGCCCCCAAGGCCACCGCCGCCAAAACCCCGGCCGCCGTCAGCGCGGCGGAAGCCGCAAAGCCCCGTCGAGCCGGATCACCTCGCCGTTGAGCGCGCGGTTCTCCGCGCAGGTCAGGACGAGGTCGGCGAACTCCTCCGGCTTGCCCAGCCGCCGGGGGAACGGGACGGAGGCGCCCAGGCTCGCCTGCACCTCTTCCGGCAGGCCCTGCATCATCGGCGTGAAGAACAGCCCCGGTGCAATGGCCATGACGCGGATGCCGAACTGCGCCAGCTCGCGCGCCGCCGGCAGCGTCAGCCCGACGATGCCCGCCTTGGACGCCGAATAGGCCGCCTGCCCCACCTGCCCCTCGAACGCCGCGACCGACGCGGTGGAGACGACCAGCCCGCGCTCCCCGTCCTCCAGCGGTTCCAGCGTGCTCATATCAGCCACGGCGAGGCGCAGCATGTTGAAGCTGCCCACCAGGTTGACGCGGATCACCCGCTCGAAGTCGCCCAGCGCCTGCGGCCCCTCGCGCCCCAGGATGCGCTTGGCGACACCGATGCCCGCGCAGTTCACCAGCAGCCGCGCCGCCCCGTGCGCCGCCCGCGCCTCGGCCAGCGCCGCGGCGGCAGCGTCGGCGTCGCTGACGTCGCAGCGCACGGCGATGCCGCCGACCTCCCGCGCCACGCCCTGTGCGGCGTCCATGTTGACGTCCAGCACCGCCACCCTGGCCCCCGCCGCGGCCAGCCGCCGCGCCGTCGCCGCCCCCAACCCCGATCCGCCGCCCGTGACGACGGCCGCGTGTCCCCGAATGTCCATGTCGCTCTCCTCAAATGACGCCCTCCCCCGGCCCCGCCGGGGTGAGGGAGGGACCCGCGAAGCGGGAGGGTGGGGGCAAGATCTCGCCAAGGATCAGCGCGTAGGTTGGGTTGAGCGCCAGCGAAAACCCAACATTCCCGGCCATGCGAAGGGTGTTGGGTCCAGACCCAACCTACGGGCCGCTGATCCTCGCCGACACCTTGCCCCCACCCTCCCAGCCTTCGGCTGGGTCCCTCCCTCCCCCGGCGGGGCTGGGGGAGGGGCTGAATTGCTACTTCCTCGCCACCAGAACCTCCGGCCCCGGCGTGGCCGCGTACAGCGCCTCCACCAGCGCGGCGCGGCGGGTCAGCACGGCGCGCTGGTTCAGCGAGCCCTTGTCGGTGATCTCCCCGGCGTCCAGCGATGGCCGGTCCTCCAGCACGACGGCGCGCTCCACGCGGTTGGAGCTGCCGGTGCCCATGCGCGCGAACTCGTCCAGCAGGGCCTGGAACCGTTCCCGCACCTCCGGCCGGCGCAGCACCTCGGCGTCCGGCAGGGTGCGGGCGAAGTCCGGGCAGAAGTCGCGGCAGGCCGGCACGTCCGGCACGATCAGCATCGCCACGTCGTCGCGGTCGTGCCCGGCGATCACCACGTCGCTGACCAGGGGCGCGAAGTGCCGCAGCACCGCACCGCGCAGCGTGCTGACGCTCACCCACGTGCCGGTCGCCAGCTTGAAGTCCTCGGAGATGCGCCCGTCGAACAGAAACCCCAACTCCGGCTTCTCCGGATCGACGAAGCGCAGCGCGTCGCCCATTCTGTAGAAGCCCTCCTCGTCGAAGGCCTTGGCGGTCAGGTCGTCCTGGCGCCAGTAGCCGGGCATGATGTTCGGCCCGCGCAGGCGCAACTCCAGCTTCTCCGCCGTCGGCACCAGCTTCACCTCCACCCCCGGCGCCGGGATGCCGACCACGCCCGGCTGCTCCACCCGGCGGTTGCAGATCAGCGCGGCGGGCGCCGTCTCGGTGGAGCCCAGGCTGGTGACGAACACCACCCGCTGCCCGCACGCCTCCACCGCCAGCTCCTCCAGGCTGTCCCAGATGAAGGGCGACAGGCCGGCCCCGGCGTAGAACAGCGCCTTCAGCCGGCTGAAGAAGCGCTTCCTCAGCTCCGGCTCGGCGCGCAGGTGCGGCACCAGCGCTTCGTACCCCTTGGGCACGTTCAGGTACATGGTGGGGGCGATCTCGCGCAGGTTGGCCACCGTCGGCAGCACGCCGTCGGCCACCGGCCGCCCCTCGTCGATCACGTAGGTGCCGCCGTTGTACAGCACCATGTTGAAGTTGTGGTTGCCGCCGAAGGTGTGGTTCCACGGCAGCCAGTCCACCAGCACCGGCGGCTCGTCGGCCAGGAAGGCGAAGACCTGCCGCAGCATCTGCTGGTTGGCGCACAGCATGCGCTGGGTGTTGATCACCCCCTTCGGCATGCCCGTGGAGCCCGAGGTGAACAGCAGCTTCGCCACCGTGTCCGGCCCCACGGCCGCGTGCGCCGCGTCCACCGCCGGCGTCGGCTCCGTCGCCGCCAGATCGGCGAAGGCGGTGCCGCCGCCCCCGCGCGTCACCACCACCTCCACCCCCTCCGGCACCGCCGCGCGCAGCGCCGGCCCGTAGCGCTCCCCGTCGGCGGCGAAGACCAGCCCCGACGTGGCGAGGCCAAGCACGTGGCGCAGCTTGCCGAAGTCGGTGCTGACCAGCGAGTACGCCGTCGACACCGGCGCGTAGGGCACGCCCGCGTACTGCGCCGCCAGCCCCAGCAGCGCGTGCTCGACGTCGTTGCCCGACAGGATGGCCACGCCGCGCTCCCGCGTCAGCCCGCGGTCGATCAGCGCCTGCGCCAGGCGCCGCACCGTGTCCAGCGCCCGGGCGTAGGTCACCTCGCGCCAGCCGCCGTCCGGTGCGCGCTGCATCAGGAACACGCGGTCCGGCGCCTCGGCCGCCCAGCGTTCCAGGCACAAGGTCAGCTTGTCGGGATAGGGTTCCAGCGCGCCCTCGGCGCGCACCAGCATGCTGCCGTCCGGACGGCGCACGACCGTCACGTCCGCCTCGCCGAGACGGACCTCGCGCATCAATTCCATCATGGCGTTCCTCCCGAGAACGCGCCGGATTCGTCCGGCCTGTTGGCGTGGCTGCGCACGGCGGGATTGTTCCCCGTCTTCGGCGCAGCGGTGCGGTGAAAGGCCCCGTAGGTTGGGTTGAGCCGCAGGCGAAAACCCAACGTCCTCGCCCAGGCAAAGGCGTTGGGTTTTCGCTGGCGCTCAACCCAACCTACGACGTGACTAGAACTCGGTGACCTTCTTGGCGCGCTTTTCCAGGAAGGCGCGCAGGCGTTCCTTGGCGTCGTCGCTGCCCTGGGCGACGGCGGCCATCAACGCCTCCATCATGAAGCCCTGGCGCGGGTCGGCCTCGGCGATGCGCGGCAGCGCGTGGATAACCGCGAAGTTGGTGATCGGCGCGTTGGACGCGATGCGGGCCCCCAGGTCCAGCGCCTTGGTGAAGCCCTCGCCCGGCTCGACCAGGTACTGCGACAGGCCCAGCGCGTAGCCGGCCTCGGCGTCGTGCACGCGCCCCGTCAGCATCATGTCGGCCATGCGCGCCGCCCCGATCAGCCGCGGCACCCGCACCGACGCACCGCCGCCCACGAAGATGCCGCGCTGCCCCTCCGGCAGGGCGTAGTACGCGCTGCGCTCCGCCACGCGGATGTGCGCGGCGCAGGCCAGTTCCAGCCCGCCGCCGACCACCGCGCCCTTCAGCACCGCCACCACCGGCACCCGCCCGAACTCGATCCGCTCGAACGTGCGGTGCCACATCATGGAGTGCGACACGCCCTCCACCGTCGACCGCTCGGTGATCTCCGACAGGTCGAGCCCGGCGGAGAAGTTCTCCCCCTCCGCCGCGATCACCACCGCCTTGGCCTCGGCGGGCAGCGACAGGAAGAAGGCTTCGATGCCCAGGATGGTTTCGTCGTTCAGCGCGTTGCGCTTCTCCGGCCGCGACAGGGTCAGGACGGCGACCGCCTCGCGCATCTCCGCGCGCAGCGAGGACGGCAGGACGCCTTCCAGAATTCTCTCACCTGAACGCATCGGAACTCCCTTCGATTACGCACGTCAATTGTTATGAAGCATAACATATTGGGCCGCACCGTCAAGCGTCGGGCGGCAGGAACGCCACCGTGAACGCGCCCCAGTGGCGGCCGCGCACGGTTATGGGGACGTTGGCGAGCTTCATCAGGACGACGCGCCCGCCGCCCATGTCGCGCCGCATGGTGTGGATCGCCGGCTTGGCGACGCGCGCCGCCTTCAGCGTCGCGCGCATCTTGTAGAGCCGGCGGTTGCGGCAGTTCGCCATGTTCCACACCGGGTCCGGCCCCTGCGGCTGCGAGTACTTCAGGTTGTGCGTCGGCAGGTAGGCGTTGCGGTCGCTGGCGATGGCGAAGGCGACGCGCGGGCTCATGGCCAGCACCGGCTCCTGGATCGGCGGCAGCACGCGGTCGGTGAAACTGGTGAAGGCGGTCAGCACCTGCTCCGGGTTGCTGCCGGGAACGGGGCGGTAGTCCTCGTCGAACAGCGCGTCCATGGTCATCTCGCCGCACGCCAGCGCCGCCTCGAACGCCTCCGCGGTCTGGGCGGCGGCGCGCTTGGCGGCCTCCAGGAACGGCGTGTCGTCGGTCGGCACCGGGCTGACGCCGATGTAGTCGATCAGCTCCTCGCAGGTCTCCAGCAGCGCCGCCAGCCGCTGGTCGGCCGCCGTCAGGTTGCCGGAGGAGGTGTCGACGGCGCCTTCCAGCGCGTCCAGCTCCTCCTGCAATCCCGCGCAGTTGCCCAGGTTGGCATGCGTGCTGCGGGCGATGGCCTGGACGGAGCCGCTGACCGCGCCGAAGTCCGTCTCGATTCCCTGGATGAAGCCCTCGATCAGCCCCGTCGCCTCGCGCGCCCGCTCCCCGCTGGTGGAGGCGGCGGAGGTCTCGCGCACCAGCACCTCCACCTGGGCCGCCAGCGTGCGCACCGTCTCGCCGATCTGCAGCGTGGCGCGGCGCGTCTGCCCGGCCAGTTCCTTCACCTCCCGCGCGACGATGGCGAAGCCGCGCCCCGCCTCCCCCGCCCGCGCCGCCTCGATGGTGGCGTTGAGCGCCAGCAGGTTGGTCTGCTTGGCGATGGTCTCGATGACGCCGGAGAAGGACGCCACCTGCCGCAGCGAATCGTCGACCCGGTCGAGCTGCGCGTCGATGCGCCCCACCCCGACGATCAGGTCGGTGATGTTGCCCACCGCGTTCTGCACCGCCGTGCGGGAGCTGCGGATCTCCTCCAGCGCGTGCGCGGTGGTGGCGCGGGTCCCCTCCGCCAGCGTGTCGATCTCGCGGTTGGCGCCCATCATCGTCTCGGCCGTGCCGCGCAGGCGGCGGAACTGCTCGCCTTGCTTGGCGACGACGGCGGACACCTCGTCGACGTTGGTGGTGATGTCGGCCAGTTCGAGGCCGAGGCGGCCGATGCGCCGGCTCGCCTCGTTCAGCACCTCCACGGCGCTGGCGTTCAGGTCCGTGCCGGAAGCCGTCATGACGCCCCCTCCCTCACGCCGCGACTTCAGCGAAGCCGAGGTAGCTTTCGATGACGCGCGGGTCGTGCGCCAGCGTCTCCGCCGGCCCGTGCAGCGTCACCGTCCCCGTCTCCATGACGTAGCCATAGTCGGCGATGCGCAGCGCGGCGCGGGCGTTCTGCTCGACCAGCAGGATGGCCACGCCGGTGGTGCGCAGCTCGGCCACCAGCAGCAGGATCTCCTTCACGATGCGCGGCGCCAGCCCCAGGCTGGGCTCGTCCAGCATCAGCACCTTGGGCTTCGCCATCAGCGCGCGGCCCATGGCCAGCATCTGCCGCTCGCCGCCCGACAGGGTGCCGGCCGCCTGCCGCCGCCGTTCCTTCAGGCGCGGGAACAGGGCATAGACCTCCTCCAGCGCGTCCTTCGTCCGCTCGCCGCGCGGGCGGGTGTAGGCGCCCAGGCGCAGATTGTCCTCCACCGGCATGGTGGCGAACAGCTCCCGCTTCTCGGCCACCAGGCTGATGCCGTCCGCCACCCGCTCCTCGATGGATTCCGTGCGCAGCGAGCGGCCCTGGAACAGGATCTCCCCCGTGCACGGCAGGATGCCCATGGCGGCGTTCAGCAGCGTCGTCTTGCCGGCCCCGTTGGCGCCGATCACCGTGACGATGCTGCCCGCCGCGATCTCCAGCGACACCTTGCGCACCGCCTCGATCTTGCCGTAGGCGACGCTGACGTCGCGCAGCGCGAACACCGGTTCCCCCATCGGTCCCACCGTCATTCGATCCCCCCGAGATAGGCTTCCAGCACGGCCGGGTTGCTGCGGATCTGCGCCGGCAGCCCCTCGGCGATCTTGGCGCCGAACTCCATGACCACCAGCCGGTCGACCAGCCCCATGACGAAGTCCATGTCGTGCTCGACCAGCAGGATGGTGGTTCCCTCCGCCCGCAGGCGGCGCAGCAGGTCGCCCAGCGCCTGCTTCTCCGCGTGGCGCAGGCCGGCCGCCGGCTCGTCCAGCAGCAGCAGCATGGGATCCAGGCACAGGGCGCGCGCGATCTCCACGATGCGGCTCTGCCCCAGCGCCAGCGTGCCCGCCGGCCGGTGCAGGCTGTCGCCCAGGCCACAGCGCTCCAGTTGCCGCACCGCCTCGGCGCGCAGCCGGTCCTCCTCGGCGCGGTCCAGGCGCAGCACCGCCTGCGCCACGCCGGCCCGGCCGCGCAGGTGCGCGCCCAGCATCACGTTGTCCAGCACGCTCATGGTGGGCAGCAGCTTGACGTGCTGGAAGGTGCGCGCCACGCCGCGCCGGGCGATGGCACGCGACGGCAGGCCGCCGATGCGCTCGCCCAGCAGGCGGATGTCGCCGGACGACGGGCGCAGCACGCCGGTGACCAGATTGAAGGTCGTGCTCTTGCCCGCCCCGTTCGGCCCGATCAGCCCGATGATCTCCCCGGCCTTGATCGAGAAGCCGATGTCGCGCACCGCCACCAGCCCGCCGAAGGTCTTTTGCAGCGCGTCCACGTCCAGGAGGGCGCGGCCCGGCTCCGGGAACGGCCGGCGCGGCAGGTCCTCGGCGTCCGCCTTCATCGGCTTGGGCGCGCGCTCCGGCAGGAAGCGCGTCAGCGCCGGCCACAGCCCGTCGCGGGCGTATTGCAGCACCAGCACCAGGGCCGCGCCGAAGACGATCGCCTCATAGTTTCCGTTGCCGCCGATCAGGCGCGGCAGCAGCGCCTGAAGCTGGTCCTTCATCAGCGTGACCAGCCCGGCGCCCAGCACCGCGCCCCACACGTGCCCGGCGCCGCCGACCACGGCCATGAACAGGTACTCGATGCTGGCGTTCAGGCCGAACGGCGTGGGGTTCACCGCGCGCTGCACGTGCGCGAACAGCCACCCGGACACCGCCGCCAGCAAGGCCGCGTAGACGAAGGCGATCAGCTTGGCGCGGCCCGTATCGATGCCGAACGCCTCGGCCGCCGTCACCCCGCCGCGCAGCGCGCGGATGGCACGCCCCACCCGGCTGTCCAGCAGGTGGAAGGTCGCCACGGCCGCCAGCAGGACGAAGCCCCAGATCACGTAGTACACCGCCCGCCCGTCGTAGAAGGCGTAACCGCCCACGCTCAGCGGCGGGATGCCAGAGATGCCGTCGTGCCGGCCCAACTGATCCAGGTTGCCGAACATGTAGAACAGGCTGATCGCCCAGGCCATGGTGCCCAGCGGCAGGTAGTGCCCGGACAGCCGCACGGTCATCAGCCCCAGCACGAACGCCGCCGCCCCGGTCAGCGCCAGCGCCGCGAGCAACGTCAGCCACGGCGAAAGGCCGTAGGTGGTGGACAGCACGGCGGTCGTGTAGGCGCCGAAGCCGCAGAAGGCCGCCTGCCCGAACGACGTCATGCCGCCGACGCCGGTGACCACCACCAGCCCCATCACCACCAGCGACGACAGGCCGATGTAGTTCAGAAGCGTGATCCAGAACTCCGGCGTCGCCGGTACGAGCGGCAGCGCCGCACCCACGGCGAAGACGGCGAGGGCGAGACTGCGCGACGGCGTCATTCCTCGTCCTCCACATGCACCGTGCGCAGCGAGCGCCAGAGCAGGACGGGGATGATGATCGTGAAGACGATCACCTCCTTGAAGGTGCTGGCGAAGAAGGACGCGAACGCCTCCACCAGCCCCACCAGGATCGCCGCCGCCGCCCCCAGCGGGTAGCTGACCAGCCCGCCGATGATGGCGGCGACGAAGCCCTTCAGCCCGGTCAGGAACCCGGTGTCGTAGAACACCGTCGTCACCGGCGCGATCAGCACGCCCGACAAGGCGCCGATCAGCGCCGCCAGCGCGAAGGCGATGCGCCCGGCCGACGCCGTGGGGATGCCCACTAGCCGCGCCCCCAGCCGGTTCACCGCCGTGGCGCGCAGCGCCTTGCCGGTCAGCGTGCGTTCGAAGAAGGCCCACAGCGCCAATATCAGGCCACCCGCCGTTCCCAGCACCCACAGGCTCTGCCCCGTCACCAGCGCCGGCCCGACCTCGAACATGGCCGAGGTCAGCGGCTGCGTGCGGAAGCCCTCGGCCCCGAAGAACACCAGCCCCAGGCCGACCAGCGCCAGATGCACGCCGACCGCCGCGATCAGCAGCACCAGCACGGACGCCTCCGCCAGCGGCCGGAACACCAGCCGATAGAGGAAGGGGCCGAGCGCAGCGATCATCGCCAGCGTCAGCGGCACCTCCACCGCCGGCCCCAGCTTCAGCGGCGCCACGTGCCACGCCGCCAGCAGCAGCGCCACGGGAAAGGCGACGTCCATGGCCAACCCGACGACGATGTGCCGGGGCGTACGGGCGGACGGCTCGCGCGCCAGCTCGACCGCGAAGGCGGCGAGGCCCAGCAGCACGGTCAGCACGGCGGTGAGCGGGAACACCCCGCGCTCGAACGCCGCCAGCGTCAGCGCGCCGTAGGCGACGAACTCGCCTTGCGGGATGAAGATCACGCGCGTGATGGTGAAGACCAGCACCAGCGACAGCGCGAGCAGCGCGTAGATGGCGCCGTTCGTCACGCCGTCCTGCGCCAGGAACAGGGCGATGGTCGCGTCCAACGTTTCCTCCGGGGGCATAAAGCTTGGGAGGGTGGGGGCACGTTGTCCGCCAAGGCTCAGCGCCCCACCCACCGTAGGTTGGGTCTGGACCCAACACCCTTCGCATGGCCGGGAATGTTGGGTTTTCGCTTACGCTCAACCCAACCTACGCTGATCCTCGGGCAGACGTTGCCCCACCCTTCCCTCCCCCGCCAGCGGCGGGAGAGGGAGAAAAAATCACTTCACCAGCTTCCACTTGCCCCCTTCGATGCTCAGCAGCACGTAACCGCGCTGGTCGAGCCCGAAGTGGTCGTCCTTGGTGAAGTTGTAGACGCCCTGGGTGGCGGCGATTTCCTTCTCGTTCTCCAGCGCGTCGCGCAGCGCCGCGCGGAACTCCTTCGTGCCGGGCTTCGCCGTCTTCAGGGCGGTCGGCACGGCGCGGTTCAGCACCTGGACGGCGTCCCAGGTGTGGGCGCCGAACTGGGTGCGGGTGTTGGCGCCGTACTTCTCCTCGTACTTGGTCACATAGGCCAGCGCCGGCGCGCGCACCGGGCTCGATTCCGGCAGCTGGTCGGCAACGATGACCGGCCCCGACGCCAGGATCGTCCCCTCCACCGAGGCGCCGCCGATGCGGATGAAGTCGTGCGTCACGGCGCCATGCGTCTGGTAGATCTGGCCCTTGTAGCCGCGCTCGCGCAGCGCGATGTTCGGCAGCGCCGCCGCGGTGCCCGACGCGCCGACCAGCACCGCGTCCGGCCGCGCCGCCAGCAGCTTCAGCACCTGCCCGGTCACCGAGGTGTCGGCGCGCGCGTACCGCTCCTCCGCCACCAGCTTCAGGCCCGCCGGCTCGGCCAGCGCCTTCAGGTCGCGCAGCCAGAAGTCGCCCCAGGCGTCGGAAAAGCCGATGAAGCCCAGCGTCTTGATGTTCTTGGCGCGCATGTGCTCGACCACCGCCTTCGCCATCAGCGTGACGTTCTGCGGCATGCGGAAGGTCCAGGCGTCCTTGCCCGCCGGCAGGTCGATGGGCGACAGCGCCAGCTGCGGCACGCCCGTCTCGTTCGCCACGCCGGCCACGGCGATGGCCGCCCCGGTCATGACGGATCCGAGGATCACGTCCACCTTCTCCTCCGTCACCAGGCGGCGCGCCTGCGTCGTCGCCGTGGTGGGGTCGGACGCGTCGTCGACGACGATCAGGCGCAGCTTCTCGCCGCCGATCTCGTCGGGGAACAGCGCGGCGGTGTTCTTGGCCGGGATGCCCAGCGCGGCCGTGGAGCCGGTGGCCGGCACGATGAGGCCGACGGTGATGTCGGCCAGCGCGGCGCCGGGCAGCAGCACGGCCGCCACGGCGGCCGGAAGCGCGCGGCGCCAGCCGCGGCGAAGGATGGAAGCGGTCGAGGTCATGCGTTTCCTCCTGGATGCGTGTGCGGATGTCTCGTGCGCGGAACCGGTCCGGAGGCCGCCCCGCGCCGGGGCGTCTTGAAGCGCCATAACTGTAATGTCGTATAACAGTTCTGATCGCACCAGTAAAGGTCACGCATCGTTGGCGCCGCGAATCGCGACCGCGACCGCCCGCATTGACAATATTCCTAACGAGGGCGATGATGGGCGCGATCATGGGACCACTGCGCCCGCACTTCCCCGCCCCGCCCGCCCGGAAACGAACGGGGTGGGCCAATGCAACACACCGCCGAATCCGTTGCATCCTGTTGCATCCGGTTGCATCCGCCGCCCGCGCCGCCCGAGGAGCCGGCCAAACAAACCGCATTGACAATGGTTTCAAATGAAACTAATACTGCCCGCAGAAGGCCGGGCCGCGGGCGCGGCGCCGTCGAAAAACCTGAAGGGAGTGAACGACCCATGCTGGTCCAGCAGATCCACCACGTGGCGTACCGCTGCAAGGACGCCAAGGAGACGGTGCAGTTCTACAAGGACGTCCTGGACATGGACCTGATCGGCGCCATCGCCGAGGATCAGGTCCCCTCCACCAAGGAGCCGGACCCCTACATGCACATCTTCCTGGACGCCGGGGCCGGCAACATCCTCGCCTTCTTCGAATTGCCGACCAAGCCGCCCATGGGCCGCGACCCCAACACCCCGGACTGGACGCAGCACATCGCCTTCCAGGTGGCGGACGTCGACACCCTGCTGGCGATCAAGGAACGGGCGGAGAAGGCCGGCCTGTCGGTCGTCGGCCCGACCAATCACGAGATCTTCAAGTCCATCTACTTCTTCGACCCCAGCGGCCACCGCCTGGAATGCGCCGCCTGGACGACGACGCCGGAGCAGATGAAGCGCATGAAGGACGTCGCCCACGACATGATCGAGGAATGGGCCGTCACCAAGAAGCCGCCCCGCCACACCGCCTGGCTGCACGAAAAGGAATTCTCGGCGTAAGCCCCGCCGGGAAGAAAAGGCCCCTCTCCCGCCGCGGGAGAGGGGCCTTTTTTGTTGTCCGCGCGCCGGTCACCCATGCATGCCGGAAAATAGGCCCTCGTCGTCACCAAAAAGACATCGCCGGCCGGCAACGGCATACGGCTAATATCCGCGACCCTGCAACTTGCCGGCGGCACCGCCGCAAGGAGCGGAGCCGAACATGTTCAAGACCCGTCCGCCGGGAAAGCATGGGGAAGACACTCCACTCCGGCGGAGGGCGCGCACTTTTCGCGACCGCCACCGGCACCCATGACCTCCGGCATATTCCATTGCCTTGACGGCTGCAAAATTGCCGCGCCATATTCGCGAACATGTTCAAGCCCCGTCCACCATGCGGCGAGCGGCGGACACTTACCGGAGGCGTTTTCGTCCATGCACAGGCCCGACCGCATAAACGTTCTCGGCGTCGGGGTCAGCGCCATCAACATGGGCGACGCGCTCGACGCCATCGACCGCTGGATCGACGCGGACCAGCGCTCCTACGTATGCGTCACCGGCGTGCACGGCGTGATGGAAAGCCAGCACGACCCGGACATCCGCGCCATCCACAACGCCGCCGGCATGGTCACACCCGACGGCATGCCGCTGGTCTGGCTGCTGAAGCTGGCGCGCCGCCGCCACGCCGACCGCGTCTACGGCCCCGACCTGATGCTGGCCGCGTTCGAGCGTTCGGTGCGGCGCGGCCACCGCCACTTCCTCTACGGCTCGTCGGAGGACACGCTGGCCAAGCTGCGCGCCAACCTGGAGGCGCGCTTCCCCGGCTGCCGCATCGTCGGCACCCACTCCCCGCCCTTCCGCCCGCTGACCGCGGAGGAGGGCGCCGCCGTCGTGCGCGCCATCGACGACAGCGGCGCCGACATCGTCTGGGTCGGCCTCAGCACGCCCAAGCAGGAGCGCTGGATGGCCGCGCACCGCCCGCTGCTGCGCGCCCCGGTGCTGGTCGGCGTCGGCGCCGCCTTCGACTTCCACGCGGGCGTCAAGCGGCAGGCGCCGCGCTTCATCCAGCGCAGCGGCTTCGAATGGCTGTTCCGCATGCTGTCGGAACCGCGCCGCCTGTGGAAGCGCTACGCCACCAACAACCCGGCCTTCGTGGCGCGGGTGCTGGGCCAGCTCACCGGCGTCCTGCACTACCCCCTCCCCGACGAGCCGGCCCGCCCGGCCGTCGATCTGGCACCGGCAAACCTCGCTGCATCACAGGCCCCGCGCGTCGGGCCGACCATCGGGTAAGAATCATGAACCACGGCGACACCATCCTCATCACCGGAGCCGGCGGCTTCATCGGCGGCCACCTCGTCGGGCACCTGCTGTCGCAGGGCTTCACCCGCATCCGCGCGGTGGACATCAAGGACGCCGACGAGTGGTACCAGTTCTTCCCGCAGGTCGAGAACCACCAGCGCGACCTGCGCCTGCGCGACCATTGCCAGGAGATGGCGGCCGGCGCCGACCACGTCTTCAACCTCGCCGCCGACATGGGCGGCATGGGCTTCATCGAGACGCACAAGGCCGAGTGCATGCTGTCGGTGCTGATCAACACCAACATGCTGCTGGCCGCCCGCGACCAGGGGGCGACGCGCTTCCTGTTCTCCTCCTCCGCCTGCGTCTATGCCGCCGACAAGCAGACCAGCGCCGAGGTGCAGCCGCTCCGGGAAAGCGACGCCTACCCCGCCATGCCGGAGGACGGCTACGGCTGGGAGAAGCTGTTCAGCGAGCGGATGTGCCGCCACTTCCGCGAGGATTTCGGGCTGACCACGCGAGTCGTGCGCTACCACAACGTCTACGGCCCCAACGGCACCTACGACGGCGGGCGCGAGAAGGCGCCGGCCGCCATCTGCCGCAAGGTCATCCAGGCCAAGCAAAGCGGCGTCCACGAGATCGAGATCTGGGGCGACGGCGAGCAGACGCGCAGCTTCATGTACATCGACGACTGCCTGTACGGCACGCTGCGCATCATGACCGGCGACTATGCCGACCCGCTGAACCTGGGCAGCGACCAACTGGTGACCATCAACCAGCTCGTCGACATGGTCGAGGACATCGCCGGCATCAAGCTGAAGCGCCGCTACAAGCTGGACGCGCCCAAGGGCGTGCGCGGCCGCAACAGCGACAACACGCTGATCTCCCAGGTGCTGGGCTGGGCCCCCGACGTCCGCCTGGAAGACGGCCTGGAGCGCACCTACCGCTGGATCCACGACGAGATGACCCGCACCGGCTCCCGGCCGCCGCGCGCGTTCACCGCCAAGGCGGCGGAGTAACGTTGGGTTTTCGCTGGCGCTCAACCCAACCTACGGTCCAGTCGTAGGTTGGGTTGAGGCCAAAGCCGAAAACCCAACGTCGAAGCCTTCTCACATGCCCGGATAGTTCGGTCCGCCGCCGCCTTCCGGCACCACCCAGTTGATGTTCTGCGTCGGGTCCTTGATGTCGCAGGTCTTGCAGTGCACGCAGTTCTGCGCGTTGATCTGCAGCCGCGGGTTCGTCCCGTCCTCGTTCCTCACGATCTCGTACACCCCGGCCGGGCAGTAGCGCGTCTCCGGCGCGTCGTAGAGCGCCAGGTTCACCCGGATCGGCGTCTCCGCATCCGCCAGCTTCAGGTGCGCCGGCTGGTCCTCTTCATGGTTGGTGTTCGACAGGTACACGGACGACAGCCGGTCGAAGCTCACCTTGCCGTCCGGCTTCGGGTAGGCGATCTTCGGCGCCTCCGACGCCTTCTTCAGCGTCGCGTGGTCGGCGTGGCGGTGGTGCAGGGTCCACGGCGACTTGCCCTTGGTGGCCGTCTCGAACGCCGCGTTGGCCAGCCCCGCCCACAGCCCCTTCTGGAAGCCCGGACGGATGTTGCGCACCGCATGCAGCTCCGCCCACAGCCACGACCGCTTCAGCTGCTCCGGATACTCTGTCACCTCGCGCCCCGGCGCGTCGGTGGTCAGGTGCGCGAACACCGCCTCGGCGGCCACCATGCCCGACTTCATGGCGGTGTGGTTGCCCTTGATCTTCGGCACGTTCAGGAAGCCCGCCGCGTCGCCCACCAGAACGCCGCCGGGGAAGGTCAGCTTCGGGATCGACTGGAAGCCGCCCTCCGACAGCGCCCGCGCGCCGTAGGCGATGCGCCGCCCACCCTCGAAGGTCGGGCGGATGGCGGGGTGCGTCTTGTAGCGCTGGAACTCCTCGAACGGGCTGAGGTGCGGGTTGGCGTAGTCCAGCCCCACCACGAAGCCGACCGACA
>Ga0196970_1000910_pt1 | contig 25481 bp, 20 predicted proteins | sample S1v_513CmetaG_FD_148672 | JGI IMG/M metagenome (GOLD analysis project Ga0196970, IMG submission 148672) | Soil microbial communities from Anza Borrego desert, Southern California, United States - S1+v_5-13C | ecosystem: Environmental > Terrestrial > Soil > Desert | place: USA: California... | reverse complement strand
GATGCACGCCCTCTACGTCAGGCAGGGATGCCTGACGCCACGATGCGGAGTAGCGGCGGGCATCCTGCCTGCCGTAGAGCCTGGCTTCCAGCCTGGCGGAAGGAAATTTGGGGACGGCCGAGCGTGTAGTGAGATTCCAGCGTCGCTCGCATGTTTACGGTTCCTTTCCGGGCGGCAAGGATGCACGCCCTCTCCGTCAGGCAGGGATGCCTGACGCTACACTAGTGTAATTCGATGTATTGCGGCTGAATTCCTTTGTCGGTCCATTCGAGGATGGCGATGCTTCGTTCGAGCTTGAACCGCTGTTTTCCAGCGTAACCCGGATTGAAAAAAAGAATGCCGTTAAGAATCTGGCAGAATCGCTTGTGCGTGTGTCCGAACACCACAACGTCTGGCCGGGCTCGGCCGATCTTGCGTTGCAGGGCGGCATCGAGTTCGCGCGGCTCCACGATGTGATGCACTAGAAACTTGCGGCCACCGAGTTCGATTACCTCGGTTTCCTTGAGGGTCAGGCCCTGGTCTGTGTTGCCTGTGACTGCAGTCACGGGCGCAATCTGCTCCAGCGCCTTGAGCACCCAAGGCATCCCAACGTCGCCAGCGTGCAGGATGTGGTCGACGCCTTTGAACAACCTGGGAAGGTTGGAATCCAGGTGATCGTGGGTGTCCGAAATGATGCCGAGTTTCATGCGATTGTTTCAGAAATCGTGAAAGATCGGTTCACGCTTCGGCTTTGGCTTCTTCTGGCTGGGGTTCGTCAGCGGGCTCGTCGTCGCTCCTGGCTTCCTTCTTTTCCTCTGCAGATTCCGCCGTGGAAAACTTCATGGCTGCAACAAAAATGCCCGTGAACAATCCGCCGCTCAGGAGCGTGTTGCGAAAGAATTGCCAGGTCTCGGGCCATCCTCCCGTGCCGAAGATCAGGGCACGCAGCCAGCCCCAGACAGTCTTGGTGTATTCCGGATTGTTGAAAGGGTTGAAGAGCCACGCGGCGGTGTTCGTGATCAGGTAGAACAACAGGGCGCCGAGAATGCCGCCACCGAGGAGGGACATTGCCGAGTGTTTCGGCTTGAAGCGTTGGCCAAGCAGGATAATGGCGGCCCAGGCGACGTAGTTGAAAACCTGATAGCGCAACATCGGCCATTCCCAGACCGCAAATCCCTGAGCGACGTAGTAGAAGTTCAACCCGATGTCTGTGATCAGCATGGCCGACAGGGGAAGCCACCAGGCTGTGCCGCGGGAGAGGTAAACGCCACCGCAGAACAGCAGGGCGTAAGCGGGGTTGAAGTTCGCGAAATCCGACGACAACATTCCCGGGATCCGCGCCGCGGCAAACACCACAATGAACAAGACCAACGACAAGAGCTTCTTTGTCACTCGGGGAAGAATAGCTTCAGGGGCGCTGGGTTCAATTATTCTTTAAGAACCTGTCTGAAAAATAGGTGGGGTGTTGCGGCGAGGGATTTTGGCCGTGGCCGAGGCGGCGAGGTCCGAGCATCCCCGCAGCGGGCTGTAAGGACCGAGCCAACGAAGGCCATGGGCATCTGAAAGCTGGTCACTGAGTGGGACTCGTTCGCGCGCGATACCGTCGGCAAACAGATTGCGAGTTCCGCTGACAGCATTGGGCCAACATTGCGGCAGGACACGGCCGCGGAACAAATCCAGGCGAGAGGCGGTTCGATCGCGTGGCAAGAGGCTCGTTGAATGAGACAAAGCATTTCCTGCGCAGAGCCTTTCGGGGGCTTCTCAAGCGAGCAGATACCGGAGTGCTGAAGCCAATGCTCGACGAACTTGCGCCGAAGCTGATCAACTACATTCGCTCGATCGGGCGATGCGCCGTCGAACCACAAGCCGACAACAACAAACAACTGACAACGAACAACGAACAAAAACTTACAACTCATCTACGAAGATGCCGACCTCCTGGTCGTGAACAAACCCGCAGGCCTCGTTTGTCATCCGACAAAGGGTGACGTTTACTCGAGTCTCATCAGCCGGGTGCGTTTGTACCTGGGGCCGGATTCGCATCCGCACCTTGTGAACCGTTTGGATCGCGAAACAAGCGGGGTGACGCTGGTGGCAAAGACCGACGTGGCGGCGCGCGAACTGCGGCAGTTGATGGAATCGCGTGCTATTCGTAAAGAATATGTTGCGCTCGTTCACGGGCATGTTCGGGAGGATCACGGGATGATCGATTCACCGTTGGGGAAAGACGAGAGGAGTCGCGTGGCGGTGAAGGATTGTGTGCGGCCCGACGGAAAACCGGCGCAGACGGAGTATTGGGTCGAATGCCGTCTTCACGCAACGTGCGACCCTGCTGAAGATGGCAGCGGCAGTATGAAGCTTGTTTCCGTGAGCGATGGGCAGCCGATTGGAAGCGCCCTGCCATTCACGTTCCTGCGTATTGAGCCGCGCACTGGCCGCAAGCATCAGATCCGCATTCATCTCGCCCACATCGGTCATCCAATCGTCGGCGACAAGATCTACGGCGGCGACGAGGATTTGTATTTGGCCCTGGTTGAAAACCGCCTCACCCCCGATCAGCGTTCCCGCTTAATTCTAGAACATCATGCACTCCATGCCCGTTTACTTCGGTTTTCCTGGCGGGATAAGGAAGTCGTGCTTGTTGCACCAATTGACGGATGGAATTGTTTCTGAGCAGTCGCTGACGTCAACGATGTGCGATCGCCCTGCGCGCCGAGATTTGCTGTTGGCGTTGAACTACGCGCGACAAGTAATTCGCCATCTCGTTTTCCGGATATTGCAGCAGCACTGCGGTTGTCATTTGTGCAGCCTGGTCCAGTTGGCCCGCTTCTACAGCGCGCGAGATGAGCGAGAAGATTGAACCATCATTCGCCGGCGGCGGCGCAGGATTGGGGGTTGGCATCGCGCACGGAACTCCATTTCCGAGGGGCGTGCCGAACAGGCATCCATAGAGTTGGCCATTTACCGTCGAAAACGTACTGAAAAGGATTTGCGCCTTGACGAGTGGCAAAGACGCCAGTGCTGCTCGTTTATCCGGCGGCGCCAGTAACTGCTGGTGCGTCCGCTCGTCGAACTGATCCAACATCCGGGTTCCAGAGCCGATGTAAAACGCTCGGGGTGCTGCGTATTCGAGAATTGGATGAAGATCGGTCTGGACAGGGCCGCTTCCTGCGATGGCAAAGCCCGTCCGTTGAGAGGCAATTTGCTTGCCCATCAACGCCTCGGGTGAATGTATGTCAATCATCCACATTTCAGTTCTTACTCGCTCGTTGGCGAAGCTTCTGCGGAAACTCTCGACACCGCTTTCCCACGGTTGTTTCGAACCCAGGAGAATGATGTCGCCTCCGCTATCCCAGATTTCAACGTAAGGAAACACCGAACTGAATGTGCGAAGCACAAGGCGCACGATGTCGTCCTGCGTTTCATAAATTTGAAACCACTGTGCAACGATGCCCCCCGGCTTTAAACGGCTCGCAGCCAGCTCATAATATTGCTGACTGAACACGCTGCCGATCCCTGCCGTCCAGGGATTGGAGGGCACAGTAATGATGACGTCATAGAGTTGGGATCGCAGTTTGAGCACGGTCCGCGCATCTTCAGTCCACATGTGGACCTTCGGGCTATGGAGCATCTGGTTGTTCCAGTCGTGAAATAGTTCCGCTGCGCGAATAACGGGTTCGCAATTCTCCGCCACGTCGATGCGCTCAACTGGATAGTCCAGCAGTGCGCCGGCACTGATTCCAGAGCCAAGTCCAAGCACAAACACATCCTTTGCCTCGGGTCTCGCGAACATTGGAAGGTGGGCGACGAGGTATTGCGTTCCCATGTCCAACTGCGTTCCGGCGTCAGGTTTTCCGTTAATCCGCAAACCGAGGCTTGCAGGCGCAATTACGCCGTCAACCTCCTCCACTGAAACGGTCGCATCAGCCGCATCTTCATAAAATACAATTTTCATGTGTTCTTTACGCGTAGGCATCAGGCGCGGGTCAAATTGGGTTTCGCGAATACGGAACACTCCCGAACTCATGACATGGCGCCAATCTTCATTCCCAAAGATAAAGAGGGAAACAGCCGTCAGGCAGGCGACGCTCGCCAGGGCAACGCCGACCGTCCAGCGTCGTTGCCACGCAAGGCTAAGAGCCATCAAACCGAGCACCAAGACGAGGATTCCAAAGGCGTTGCGGAGTCCGATGGCTGGCATCAGGACAAAACCAGTGAAGAGTGTGCCGCAAACTGCCCCAATGGTGTTCCAGGTCAGAAGGACCCCAACACGTGCGCCCAGGGGTGCGCCCTCGGACGAAACGGCACGAATCATCAATGGGAGAACCGATCCGATGAACGCGGCGGGAACTCCAAGGATCAGGAGGGACATCCCGGTTGCCAGCAGCTGATGATAAAAGTATCCCACCAAATTGCGTCCAAGCCCCGTATGAGCAATGCGGTACACATCCACCCATTTCTCAATATTGAATACCAGAATGGCAACCCAGAGCGCCGCCGCGCTCAACAGGAGCACGATCATCCGCTCGCTGGGGCTGCGCCGCCGCGGTGAAGCGATCCAGGCACTGCCCAAGCCAATTCCGAGAATGAAAGCCATGAGCACCACTGCGAAAGTTTGAAGGGATGAGCCGAAGATCAAGGCGAGTGATCGTGCCGAGAGAATCTCCAACCCCATCGATATAGCGCCTGTCAGGCACACAATGACTCCAGCCCAATGCAACGTTCGACGCGACGTGGCTGGTTCAGTGATCTCGGATTTTTCCTTCGCGGCTGGGCCCAAGCCCGCCCACCCCGCGCGGCTCAAGAGAATGGCGGCGGTTCCGAGAAGAATGTTGGCCAACGCAGTGACATTCAGCGTCGTCACCAAACCGTATTTTTGCACGAGCCAGAAACCCGCGAGGCCCGAACCAGTAACCGCGCCCAGGCTGTTGATGGAATAGAAACGCGCCGAACGCCGTCCGGCATCGATCGACGATCGCTGTAGCCAGGCAGCGATCAAGGGCAAAGTGCCACCCATCAGGATTGTGGGTCCGAGGAGCAGGGCTGCGCTAAGAAAGGCTTTCAGCGCCAGAAGCAGGCCCGATTGTTCGGCGATCTGCCGGCCAGCCGTGATGAAGACGGAATCCGCAAGGCGATCCAGGAATGGGAAGGCAAGCGCATAGACGCCGATCAGGATTTCCAGAATGCCATACGCTTGAACCGGCTGTTCCGACCGATCCGCCCAACGCCCGAAAACCTGGTTGCCAATCGCCAACCCCCCCATGAATACTGCAAGCACCACGGTCTGCGCGTAAACCGTGCTGCCGAACATTTGCGAGAGGAATTTGGACCAAACGACTTCATATACCAGCGCGGTGGCCCCGGAACAAAAGAATAGAACGACGACCAGCCAGCCGCGATCTCGTGATTGCATGCTCGCAGCGTAATGACGCCTCAGAGGACGGAGCAAGGGATTTACAGCGGCCCCGTGTGCAAATGCGAATTCCCGGACGGGATCCACTTGGGGATGTATTGATTCTATTTGAGCACTGCTATGGAATCTGGCACTTACAGCAGCGCACAATGAACATCCGATGTCAGCTTTCCAGCATCCTGCTGCTGATTCCCCTCCTAGTGGGTTGCCGGGAATCCCGGGTCGAGCCCCAGCCCTCGGTTCGTCCTGATCCGGACAGGATTGTGCGTTTACATTATCTCGGGAAAAAGCGACTCGGCCTGGAGGCGGGAGCTTACTATTTCAATCGCATTTGGGCCTTGCCGGAAACCGAGCGGTTGCAGTCGCAGACCCTCGACAAGCTGGCAACTGCGCCGTGGCGGTTCTTTGCGGATCCGTCCTCTTGGACAAACGCTCCTGTGGCACTGTTGCGATCCTTGCTTGATGACATCGTTCAGGAGGAGAGTTTTCTCGAAGTGCACGGGACCAGTAACGAGGAACCGCAGTTCGCATTTGCCATCCGACTGAGCGAGGCCCGTTCCGGCGCCTGGGAAACCAACCTCGCCGTGGTGGCGCAGTCTCTCACCGGGGTGTGGCCCGAGCAAAGTCGACATCCGCGCGGTTGGAAATGGGCGAGTACCAATTCTTCGGCGAAACGTGAACTCCAACGCTTGGAGAACTGGCTTGTAATCACCGCGTGGACCGGTAACACAAATCGCTTCGGAAGCGTCGCAGAAACGATTGGCCGCCATGGCATTCCATTCCCGGTAAAGGCAACCAATGCCTGGATTGAAGGCGAGGTTGATCTGGCCGCAGTCGCCACGATCCTCGGACGTAAAGAAAACACCGCATGGCTGCCCGGAGGGTCCCGATTGGAGTTCAGTGTTGAAGGGGATGGTGGCAACGTGATTTCTCGTGGTGAACTGGATACTACCGAGCCGTTGAACTTGGTGCTGGAGCCTTGGAATTTTCCAACCAACTTGATCCGGGAACCTCTCGCATCGTTCACTGCTGTTCGAGGTCTGCGCTCGTTGCTGCCACTAGTTTTGCCGGCGGAGTGGCAGTATCTCGATGGCATCTTGCCTGATCAACTGTGCGTATGGACTGGAGACGGATCGCTTCCACACGTGAATTTCGCGATTCCGACCACAAACCTCGTGCACGAAATGGATGTGGTAAGTAATTACCTGATTTCGAAGGGGAACACCTGGTTGAAACGTTATTCCGGGGGGGGCTTCGAGCCGATGTCCCCTTACAAAGGAGTCAGTTGGAACGGCCTTCCAGAAGTGACACCATTCATTATGGCTGCCAGCTTGCACACGGGATTCCTGTATGGAGGGACAGCGCCGGAAACCCGGACAAACACGATTGCTGTTTCGGACGCAATGCTGAACGACATTGTGCGACGAACAAATGCTCTTTACTACGACTGGGAGATGACAGGATCTCGGATAGTTCCGGAAATTTACCTGACGCAAATCGCGCGCCTGGCATTGCGAAGAGGGCAATTGCCGGTGGATGGCGCGGCGCTTACGTGGTTGAAGGCGCTCTCACCCCGAATGAGTGCTAGTACGACCATCTTTTCCTTCGCGACGCGTGAACAGGTGCAGGGTATCCGGAAATCAACAGTCGGATTTACGGCGCGTGAACTGGCTATTTTAGCCGACTGGTTGGAATCGCCCGACTTCCCGTTTGCCCTTTGCAGCAGTGGGGGCTCTGCTACGAGCACATCTCAGTAATCGATTATACCCGCGATGTGAAGAAGTTTGAGATTATGACGCTATCCAAATCTATTCTGCTGAATGGAACCGCGATCGTATTTTTTGCCGCAATATTGGTTTTTACTGGTTGCGACGGGAGACGACCCAGCGGCTCCCCAGAAGGGCGGACCGGTGGCGCAGGAAGTTCCACGGGTGCCACGGTGCTACAGTCTTGGGCATCCAATACGGTTCCGCTGCAAATCGTTGCAAGGGTTCATTGGAGAGGGACGAAGGATTTCAATTCGGTCGGAATTCCGGCAGCGCTATTAAGCATCTGGGAATTACCTGAGACAGAGGAGCTAAAAAATCGCGCGATAAGGCGCATCGCTGGGGCACTCGCGGCTGAGCTTTCCAACGATCCGAATGATGCAACAAACTGGGTGCGAATTCACCGGATGGTCAATGACGTGCTCGTTCACGAGAATTATTTTCAAATGGGGAAAGGGGAAGATGCTTGGCCTTATTGTGCCTGGGCAATCCGAATGGATCGAGAACGGTGGATCACCTGGAAGACCAATTTTGCGGATATGCTTGAGCCTTTGCACCATGACGGGCAGACGGTCGGCGTTATCGGTAAGTTGTTGGTCCAAATGGATTATAGCAATGGTTGGGGGGTGCTCGGGTTTTCTCCTCAAGTAAATCCGCTTTTTCAAGCATTCATGAGCCGGTTCAGGTCCCAATCCAGTTCTCCGTACGTTTGGAGCACTAACTATTGGCTTGAGATCGATACGGACGTCACCCACTGGCCGACTGCAATTAAGCCGCCGACAGCCGTCCAGATCCCCCGCATAGGCGTGTCGATTGTTGCCGAGGGCGAGGAGCTGCGTGTTGATGCCGAGCTTAACTTTGCAACCCGTCTTGCCCTATCCGTCTCAGAATGGCAGGTGCCCACTCAACTGATTGACGGATCTCTTTCAAGCTTCACGGCAATTCGCGGGTTAACAAATTTGTTGGACCGAGGATCAGCATGGCAAAGAGTTACCGCCGAGAGGCCACCAGAGCAGCTTTTCGCATGGGCGCTTAGGGGTTTGCAAATGCAAACGTACATGGCTGCTCCACTACCAGATGCAAGCAATGTGGTGAGTCGAATCACTGAGAAAGTTCTCTCGTTGGAAGACCCGTGGGGCGGCACCAATGAACTCGTAGGCTTCCAACGTTCCTCGCAATTCCAAGGATTCGAGTGGCGTGGATTACCGTACCTATGGCCCTTTTTGAAAACCGCTGAGGCAAATGGGAGAGCGTATATGTACGCAGGAACGTTCCCGATGGGGGACGTATATCCGATCGCTGCCTCAACGCTTGATGTTTTGAATCCGACAAACCTGCTGTATTACGACTGGGAGATGACCAGCGTGCGGGCGGAGCAATGGCTGTACATCGGACAGTTCGCGCGGTTAGTGACGCAAAAGGCACAATTGCCTCTGGATTCAACTTCCGTGTGCTGGCTGAAGGCAGCGGCCCCGAAACTCCGGAACTCCCTCACTTTGGGTACGATAACTGGTCCCTCGCAGCTTTCGTTCGTCAGAAAATCGACACTCGGATTGACTGGCGTGGAACTACAACTCCTTTGTGACTGGCTAGAGTCACCCGCTTTCCCCAGAGGGTTCCACACGATGCTAGCTGCGCCTGAGCCCTTGAAATAAAGCAGCCCATCGACGAAGCCTTGAGCATGCCAACGGCCTCAATTCCGCGGACTATGCGTGCAGCTGTCTACCGCGGCCCTCGCGATCTTCGAATCGAATCGATTTTAGTGCCAAAAACTGGTTCGCTCGAAATCCTCGTGCGGGTGGAGGTGTGCGGTGTCTGTCCAACGGACATCAAAAAGATCGTCCACGGCACGGTGGCACCGCCAAGAGTGTTTGGGCACGAAACCGCAGGAACCGTTGTTCGTGTTGGCAGGCGAGTGGTTGGAATCAAAATCGGTGAACGCGTCGCATTACATCATCATGTTCCCTGCCTTAAATGCCACGCATGCGCCCATCGCGCGTTCGCACAATGCCAAACCTACAAACAGACCGGAATCACGGCTGGGTTCGAACCTTCTGGCGGCGGCTTTGCTGAATACGTCAGGGTGATGCCGTTCGTTTTCCCAGGCATCGTCAAAATCCCAGCCGACAATACATTTGAGGAAGGCGCGATGCTCGAGCCAGTCAATACCGTTCTCAAAGCTGTCAAACGCCTGCATCTGCTGCCAGGTGATAATGTCCTTGTTGCCGGTCAAGGACCTATCGGATTGATGTTTAGTAGAATCCTTGAGCTCCGGGGCATGAATGTCTACGCCACGGATTTCCTTGAGGCACGACTAAGACTCGCAAAGGACTTTGGCGCAAAGTGGTCAGGAAAACCTGACGAACTTGTCAATGCGAACATCCTAACAAACCGACGATCGACAGAATTTCGGAAATCCAACCTTCGCCTTCGGAAGCCAAATCCGAAGATTGTTTTTGATGCCGCCGTAATAGCAGTGCCTTCGGATGCCGCCTTGAAGCAAGGAGTGAACAGTGTCCGCGGCGGCGGCCAAGTATTGCTTTTTGCGCACACAAAGAGAGGAGCGCAAACCGCGGTTGATCTCGCCGCTATATGCACTGATGAAAAGGACCTGATTGGAAGCTATTCTGCGGATATCACGCTTCAGGAAGAGGTTGCAGAGCTTGTTTTTTCGCGGCAGTTGGACGTTCGGTCCCTAATTTCCCACCGATTCGATCTCGAACGGGCAGCGGAAGCGGTCTCCTTGGCAGCCAATCCGACACCGGATTCGCTCAAGGTCCTGGTGGGAAAAAGTCAGTAGAACCAGACCCGAAAAGAAGTTGAGTTTTTTCCTGAAAACGACAGAATCGGGGTCGAGTTTAAATCCACGATTAGGAGCACTATAAAACTACTTCGTATCCTTCCGGGCTTTGCGTTTGCTGTCTTCTTTGGCTTTGACTCTCAACAATCAGTTACGGCGCAAGCGTTTCAGAATCTTGATTTCGAATCCGCCAATGTAAGCGAAGCGGTCTACGTTCCGGGCGGACTATACTACTCGGTTCCGTTCGGCCAAGCCTTGCCAGGTTGGTATTCGTACAATCGATACACCGTCGGCAATCAGACAACAGGCACCGAGGCCACAACCGATTGGCTAACCTACAATGGTTTTCTGCTCGATATGATAGGGGCTGCTGTACTTGACTCTGCAGTCGTTGGCAATGCCGTGTGGGGAAGGCCTCAGCAACCCGTCCTGTCGGGAAACTACTCGGCCGCCATTCTCGCACACAATTCACAAGGTTCGTCTTCGCCAGGCTTGGCCCAAACAGGGATTATACCGATGAACGCAATGTCTCTCCAGTTCTCGACAGGGTGGGGCGGAGCCATCGAATACGTGAATGCGCCGACGGGACTGCGCCTTTCTTTTCGGCTGGATAATGTGGAGTTGCCGTTGGTCAAACTGGAATCGAGCGATGAATCGGCAGATCGGTGGGGGGTGGACCTTTCGGGGCATCAGGGCTTCGTGCGAGAGATTCAATTCGTTCTGTCGGCGGATACAGAGGTCTTCTCCGAGGGGGCGATCATCGTTGACGACGTGGCATTCTCAGCTCAAACCGTCCCGGAACCTGGATGCGCAAGCCTGATTTTGATGGGCGGGATGGTCCTGTCCCTACTTCGGAAAAATCGGCTGCGTTCCACGCATGTGTGCCAATCTCTTGTCTCGTTCAAAAAAATCTGAAAAATTGTTGACACTATGCTTGCTGATTGCGAGTATCCAAGCCACACACGGCAATAAATAGCTAAAAAATGAGAACAAAAAATCTTCTTCTATCGGCTGCGGCAGTTGTCGCAGGTGCCATCTCGGCCCAAGCCCAATCGAATGTTTATTCAGTGAACATTGTGGGTTATGTTAACAAGCCTATCGCAGCTGGGCAGTTTACGCTCCTCGCGAATCCGTTGAATGACGGAACCAATACTATTGGCAGTTTAGGTGCAGCCCTGCCCAACAAAACGACCGTTCAGGTTTGGAACGGTACTGGTTTCGTTGGTACCAGCAAGGCGGGTGGTGTTTGGGGCAATCCTAACCTTCCGATTCCGCCCGGAACCGGCTTCTTCGTTCAAACGCCGGCTGCTGGGGCAACTGTCACTAACACATTCGTTGGCAGCGTGGTGATTGGCTACGGTCAAACCAATTCCATGGCGCTTCCAAGCGGGTTCTCCTTGGTGGGTAGCCCAGTTCCGATTGCTGGAACTCTCAACTCCGCTGGTCCGAACACTTTGAACTTGGGCAACTCTCTTCCAAACAAGTCTACTATTCAAGTTTGGAATGGAACCACCTACGTTGGAACTAGCAAGGCTGGCGGGACATGGGGCCAGAACCTGCAAATCGATGTCGCTCAGGGTTTCTTTGTGAACACCCCTGTGGCGACGAACTGGTCTCAAACTCTTCAGTAAGGAATCACTCAATCAACATCGTAAACACCTAGAAACATGAAAAAAGCACTCGTCGGATCAATCCTGGGCCTGGCAATGACAGTTGCCACGTCCTATGGCCAAGGAAAAGTGTTTTTCAACACTTACGTCGGAACGGTCTATTCACCAGTCACCTATGCCAACCCGGTTGGCAATGGAGCTACGCATGGTGGTACCGTTGGTGCCGGCTTCTTTGCTGAATTATACTATGGCATCGGCTCTGGGCTGGGCTTCAATGATCTCACCAAGGTCGCTGACTCAAAGACTGCTGTCGGAACACAGGTTGCTGGATATGTTACAGGCGGAATCGTAAACATTCCGGGATATACCTCTGGTCCAATTACCTTCGCCGTAGTGTGCTTCAATGGTGACACATGGGAAACCACAATGTCATCTGCATCTCCAACAGCATATGCAACGTTGTTGCCGACTGTTTGGACTGAACCCGAAATCGCGTCTGGCCAGAATCCGGCAGGAACATTCTCGCAGAACGTTCCTGCAATTACGGTCTCTCTGGTTCCTGAGCCCTCGTCATTCGCATTGTTGGGCCTCGGTTCTGCGGCGCTTTTGGCTCTCCGCCGCCGTAAGTAATCACCGCATTCTGTCATAGGCCTCGGCGCTCTGCCGAGGCCTTTTTTTTCGCCTTAGCCCGGGGGGTGCCTTGGCTGCTGATTCACGTCCAAAATCAAGCGCGGGAGGGAATCGCTAACCAAGCACCAAGTCTTAGTGAAAAATGGGAGGCGAAATCAAGGCCGACGATTAAGCGAGGATGGCTTGGTATAACGTAGCTCAAACTCCATCGAGTGCCTTGGAACTTTGCGGACCTTTGCGCGGGTAATCCGTACCTACCGAAACCTGACAAGTTGTCACCCACCACAATCACCAAATTACTTATTGTAACCGAAGGCAGAAATAAAAGGCTGTAGCTTTTCTACGTACGGTTCTAAGAACTTCGCGTACGGGTGCCACCTTCCCACGGCGGTGTTGAAAAGCGGTTTAGCTACGTCTGCGTAAGTCGGAGAACGAACAACTTTTTTCTGAGCGTGTTCATTAAATCTGACGATTTTGTCATTCCATTCGATCTCTAAGAATCTCATTACGTCGCGAGCAACCGATTCAAGGTTCATTACCATGTCCTCATAACGGACCTCAAGGAACCGCCCAGCAAGCATAGGCCGAAACTTTAACCAATTGGTCATCAATGCGACGTATTCGTCGATTGTTTCAGCCAACGTTAGATACGCTGAACTTGTTGAACCGATCGGGTAAAATGGCTGCATAAAACAGCTGAGGCACACGTCGCGAGGATCCCGAAGCGCCACTAAAATCTTGATTTCCGGAAACACTCTTACGAACGCGGGTATCAGAAACGTAAGCGATGGGTTTTTGTCCACGACAAGCCGTCCATCTAAAGGACTGCCGAGCAGGCGTTCCACAGCGATAAGATAGTTGTCGCGGCTCTTTTGAAGATCAATCACGTTGGCTCTTTCCAGTACTTCTAGCATTCCCGCCGCATCAGGAAGTCCGCGGGTCAGTGGCACGTATGCGTAGTCGTGAAAAACTTCCGACTCTTCGGCCGATGTAATGGCAGGATGAGAGTCGAGTACCTGTTCCAGCAACGTAGTCCCAGAGCGGGGGTGGCCGCACAGCAATGACAGCTTTTGTGGATTGCAAAACTCCGGGGCAGCGTCAATCCACCGCTGAAGCTGCGCTTGGGACAAGCCTGCCCGCATGTTAGCGAGCCGCTCTCTAGTTGCGTAGAGTTCAGCGCGGTGTGGAGGTGCTTCGGGAAGAATCAACGCTTTCGCAAGTTGAAAGGACGTCATTGCTTCATCATGTCGTCCCAACCTGTCAAGAATCCCCGCCTGTTCATAAAGCGCGCGTATACGCACTTCTCTCGTGCCGTTCCGCACCGCGAATTGAACGATCGATTCCGCCTCATTCAAATTCCCAATTTGACGAAGTAGTCGCGCCTTAGCGAGAAGTGCTGAAGCGCACGCGGAATCTTTTTGTAAAGCTTTCTCAATAGTGTCAAATGCCTCCGGGATGCGCCGCAGTCTTTCCAGTATCTCGGCCAGATATGTCATCGTATGTGCCGTGGCATTCTTGTCGTCGGAAGCGCGCCGGAAGAAGTTTTCAGCTAAACCGGGATCCCTTAAATCTCGGCATTGAATTCCAGCTTTCGTCAATATATCGACCTTATCCCCCGCAATCCGAATTGCTTTCTCGAAACATTCCTTTGCCTCGCTGTAATCCCACTTCAATCCAAGCATTCGCCCCAATTGCAACAATATCAGCGGATTCGCGGGGTCGAGGCGACTAGCCCGCCGCAAAAGTTCGATGTTTTCGTCGAACTCGCGATTCCGCCAGGCCTGCTCAGCCGATTGAAGAAGCCGGTGAAGGGTTCCTTGTGAAACAAGCGGAGTTCTTTTCATCTACAACGTCGAATTCCCATGCACTTCAACCGTATAGAATATCTCGCAAGGCTAGAACGGCGCCGGGTTCTCCGCACCCTCTGGAGCAGGCGTTAATTCAGTCATCGGGAAGAGCGCGGCCTCTTCATGTTTTCCTTGGTCTTGAAGATGAAGTCTCTGAAGTTCGATCATCGCAGTCTGTTCATCAGGGGAGACAGGGTTTTGAAACTGAAGCGCCGCTGAGGCGGCCGCTTGGCCCGCCGTTGTGTTGTTGCTGCCGATAGCAGCGTCGGAAGGGCCTCCGGTCCTGACCTGCCTCGAAGGCATCGGACGCGGTAGATTAGGGAGTCCACCGGTTGCGTTCCCCGCGCCTGGGCCGGCTGGCGGCGGGATGACGCCGGGCGTGCTGGATGCTGGGGCGGCGGAGGCGAGGAGCTTGGCGCCGTTGTTGACGAAGTCCAGCGTCTCCGTGATTCCGTTGTTGTCGACCACGACCTTGCCGCCTTGCACGTCAATCGACTTGATCTCCAGACCGTCGGCCCGCTGGCCTTCCGTGAGCATGTAAGACTCGTCCTTTGCCTGTTCCCCGGCACGCGCGGGAATCTGTGCCTTCAGGAGAGCCCGCTTGTTGCCCAGAATCGTCGTAATCCCTGTCAGCGTCAGCTTGACCGGCGGCTTCGGCGGCTCGGGCGGCGTCAGCGGCTGCTCCACCTTCGGTTTCAGGCTGAACACGTTCCGATCCATGATCCCCGCGTAGGGATTTGCCGCAGATGTCCGAGCGCCGAGTGACAAGGCGCAAACCACCAACAGCAAGGCACCAAATGACGCTGTTTCTCGCTTTCTTGGCATGCGCATAAAGTAACTGATGAAGGATCAAACACCACTCGGAATTTTTAGTTGCGGAATTTGTCCGTAGTCAGTCCTCATTCCTCATTCCTCAGTCCTCAGTCCTCAGTCCTCAGTCCTCGACGTCCGCCTCACCGCGGCTTGGTTGAACGCGACTGCGTCTTCGTATCGGATCCCGCTGCCGCCGAAAATGTCGAGGGCGGAGCCGATGGTCAGGTCCACACGGCCGTTCCCGATTCTACTCACCGTTTCTAAATCCGCGATCGACTTGGCGCCTCCAGCGTAGGTTGTGGGGATCGGCGTCCACAATCCCAGGTTCGCAACCAAGTCCTCATCAATCCCACGGCAAAGGCCTTCCACATCGACGGCGTGTATGAGAAATTCGTCGCAATATTGCGCCAGATCTTCGAGAACGGCCTGGCTGATCACCATCTCAGTGAACTTCTGCCACCGATCCGTGACAACCACGTAATGGCCCTCGCGCTTGCGACAACTGAGATCCAATACCAGCTGGTCTTTTCCGACGATCTTCACGAGCTCCTGCAAACGATCTCGATCGAGGCCGCCGTTCCGAAAAACCCAGGAGGTGACCACCACGTGTGAAGCTCCGGAGTTCAGCCACTTCGCAGCATTTTCCGAGTTGATGCCGCCGCCGATCTGGAGACCGCCTGGATATGCCTGCAGCGCTGAACGCGCTTCGGCTTCGTTGCCCGGCCCCAGCATGATTACGTGGCCGCCCGAGAGTTGATCCTTCCGATAGAGTTCGGCGAACCACGCAGCAGGGCGGTCGGAAACAAAATTCGTCCGCACGCCGCCTGGAACGTCGGTCAGGGAACCTCCGACGATCTGTTTCACGCGACCTTCGTGGAGGTCAATGCAGGGGCGGAACATTTTCTTTACCAGTTGTCAGTTGTCAGTTGTCAGTTGTCAGTTGTTCGGTCTTCGGTCTTCGGTCTTCGGTCCTCCGTCCTCCGTCCTCCGTCCTCAGCCTTCCGGGAACAAGGGAGAGCGGACCAATCCCATTCGGGCCAGACGGAAGCTCAGGCCAACGCCAAGACAACCAAATCCATAACGTACGCTGCGGCGAAAATTGATCGAGGACGCTTCGGCAAAGTACTTCGTCGGACAACTGACCTCGCCGATTGAGAATCCATGCCAGAGAATCTGAGCCAGAAGCTGGTTGTCGAAAACGAAGTCTTCCGAATTTTTCTCCCAGCAGACAGTCTCCAGAACCTTGCGCGAATAAGCGCGGTAGCCCGTATGATACTCCGACAGCTTTGCCCCCAGGAGAATGTTCTCGGCCAACGTCAGAAAGCGGTTCGCAACATACTTCCACGACGGCATCCCGCCGCGCAGCGCATAGCCTCCAAGAATCCGGCTTCCCAACACGCAGGGATGCACATCATGTGCAATGATCGCGACGAGCGCTGGTATCAGCTTCGGCGTGTATTGGTAATCAGGATGAATCATCACGACGATGTCTGCGCCTGCGTCCAGCGCCATGCGGTAGCACGTCTTCTGGTTTCCGCCGTATCCGCGGTTCGCCTCATGCACATGCACGCGAACGTTAGGCAACTGCCGCGCGATGGCAGCAGTGTCGTCGCGGCTGGCGTCGTCGACCAGGATCACCTCGTCCACGATTCCATGATCCATGGTTTCGTCATAGGTCTTCCGCAGCGTGAGTGCCGCGTTGTATGCGGGCATGACGACTACAATTTTTTTGTCGCGAAACATCTTCGAATTCGGCGGCAGGATGGCGGGAAAACGGAGACGCGGAAAGCGGAAAGCGGGGTTCTGGAAGCGGTTGGTCCACTGCGACAGTGTAGCGTCAGGCATCGCTGCCTGACGTAGAGGGCGTGCATCCCTGCCGCCCGTATAGAACTGCAGGAGTGCGAGAGACGGGAGGATTGTTCTTACGTGCATGGTGGTAGCTGAGGTTTTTTCCGCCGGGCTGGAAGCCCGGCTCTACGGCAGGCAAGATGCCTGCCGCCACTGTTCGAGCGTGTCGTAGCGTCAGGCATCACTGCCTGACGTAGAGGGCGTGCATCCTTGCCGCCCGGAAAGAACCGCTGACGGTGAGAGACGGAAGGTTTTTTCTTACGCGCATGGCGGTATCTGAGCTTCGTCCGCCGGGCTGGAAGCCCGGCTCTACGGCAGGCAAAGATGCCTGCCGCCACTGTTCGAGCGTGTCGTAGCGTCAGGCATCACTGCCTGACGTAGAGGGCGTGCATCCTTGCCGCCCGGAAAGAACCGTTGACGGTGAGAGACGGGAGGATTGTTTTACGCGCATGGCGGGTGTCTGAGCTTCTTCCGCCGGGCTGGAAGCCCGGCTCCACGGCAGGCAAGATGCCTGCCGCTACTGTTCGACTGATCGTAGCGTCAGGCATCGCTGCCTGACGTAGAGGGTGTGCATCCCTGCCGCGCGGAAAAAACTGCAGGAGGCGAGAGACGGTGGGGTTTTTTCGACGCGCATGGCAGTGTGGGAGGGTTGGACCACCGGGCTGGAAGCCCGGCTCTACGGCAGGCAAGGATGCCTTCCGCTACTGAAACATTTCTCTTTCGCTGAAATCAGTCCTGCGCTAAAAAATTTGCATGCGAGGTTCAGACCAGTTGCTCCCTTTGCTGAAACAATTTTTCGGCTTCAGTTCGTTTCGTCCATTGCAGGAGCAGATCATCAGCGACGCCCTCAGCGGCCGCGACGTTTGCGCGGTGCTGCCAACCGGAGGAGGTAAATCGCTATGCTTCCAGATGCCTGCGCTGATCCGCCCCGGACTCACCGTCGTTGTCTCGCCCTTGATCGCATTGATGAAAGATCAGGTTGATGGCCTGAAATCGGCGGGGGTTGCCGCGACGTTTCTCAATTCGTCGCTCGAGCCTGGCGAATCCGCACCGCGATTACGCGGGCTGCACAATGGCGAATTTCGGTTGCTGTATGTGGCGCCCGAGCGATTGATGCTGCCGGGTTTTCTCGAGGATCTGAAGCGTTGGAACGTCACCTTGTTCGCGATCGACGAGGCGCACTGCATCAGCGAATGGGGTCACGATTTCCGGCCCGAATATCGCCAGCTGGCATCCCTGCGAAATCATTTTCCCGGCGTGCCCCTCATGGCATTAACGGCCACCGCCACTGACCGTGTGCGCCAGGACATCTGCACGCAGTTGAAACTCAACAACCCGGCTTGTTACGTCGCCAGTTTCAATCGGCCAAATCTGTCGTATCGCGTCGCAGCGAAGAGCGGCGCTTACGATCAAATTCTGCAGTTCATGCGTGAGCGGCGAAAGGAGAGCGGGATTGTTTACTGTCAGGCGCGCAAAACTGCCGAAAGCCTCGCTGCGCGACTGAACGCTGACGGAATCGCTGCGGCTGCATATCACGCGGGAATGGAAAACGCGGATCGGTCGCGCAGCCAGGAATCGTTCCTGCGTGATGAGATCCGGGTCGTCTGCGCCACGATTGCGTTTGGAATGGGCATCAACAAACCGAACGTGCGGTTTGTTATCCACTACGATCTGCCAAAGAACGTCGAAGGTTATTATCAGGAGACCGGCCGCGCGGGGCGCGATGGTCTGCCGGGGGAATGCCTGCTGTTGTTCAGTCCCGGAGATCGCGTGAAGTACAGCCGGTTCATCGATGAGAAACCGGATCCCCGGGAACGTGAGATCGCGCGGCAGCAGCTGGACCAAATCGTGCATTACGCTGAGGCCTCAGGATGCAGGCGGGCTTACCTGTTGAACTATTTCGGCGAGAAATCCGCGAGCGACAATTGTGGCGGATGCGACAATTGCCTGAGCCCGCGCGAAACCTGGGACGCGACCGTTGCCGCGCAAAAGTTCCTTTCATGTGTTTATCGGATTCGCGAAAGGAGCGGATTCGGTGTTGGCATCCAACACGTCGTAGAGGTGTTGTGGGGGGCCGAAACCGAGCGGATTCGGAAATGGAATCATCAGACGCTCTCCACGTACGGCATTGGCCACGAGCATAGCCGCGCTGAATGGGGCTTTGTCGGTCGTGAACTGATACGGCTGGGATTTCTTGAACAGACCGCGGAGCAATTCAGCACGGTGCAGTTGACGTCGCGAGGGCGCGCTGCTTTGAAGGAACGGTCGCCCATCATGCTCACACGGCCCGTTTCCGCGGCGCAGCCCGCACGGTCCCGCGCGGGCGAGATCGACTGCGACGAAGCGCTCTTTGAGCAATTGCGGCAATTGCGAAAGCAGCTGGCTGATGAACGCAGCCTGCCGCCGTACATCATCTTTTCCGATGTCTCGTTGCGGCAAATGGCGCGGTCGTACCCGGCCGACGAAGCGACGTTCTCGCGCATCAGCGGAGTTGGCGAAAAAAAGCTGCGCGAGTTTGGCGCCTTGTTTCTCGGCCGGATTGCTGAATTTCTCCAGACGAATCCACGGCAAATGTTTGCCGAGGACTCTTTCAACACCCTGCCGGCAGCAGCGCGCGGGTCATTGGGCGACACCGTCCGGGAAACGTTGCGCCTGTTCCAGCAGGGAAGATCGATTGAGCAGATCTGCGCAATTCGCGGGTTAAAAGAGAGCACGATATGGGGTCATCTGGAGGAGGCGGCGTTCGGCGGACAGGCCGTGGATCTGCGGCCGTTTTTGAACGAGATCGGCGAAAGGAAAGTCGCGGATGCGTTTGAGCGGTTTGGATTCGGCAACGTGACGGGCGTGTATGAATCGTTGAACGGGCAATTCGGCTATGGCGTGCTTCGCGTCTACCGCGCCTTGCAGCAACAGCCTGGCAAGCGTTCCGGCAATGCCGCGCACCCGGCCGTTTCGTCCGCACAAGTCACACGATAGGATTGTTCTGAGCCAGGATTTCTCCCGGGGGCCTGCGGGTTTTTCACCGGGCTTCGTTTCCGTGCTTATTCGATTTGGTCTCCCGCTGGTTCCATCCTATTCAATGCATGAACACATTTGCGGACGTTGCCGGGACTATATGACCATGAACTTTCGAGGAACTCTTTCGCTGGGAGCTGCGCTGTGCGCCTTCGCAGCTGTCAACACCGCCTCTGCGGCTTTCACTGTCGAACCTATCGCAGGCCTTCCCGGAATGGATTCCAGCGCGGTTGCGTGGGGCGATTTCGACAATGACGGACTGCTCGACTTCCTGCTGACTGGCACCACCAATAATTCGGGATCGGGGGCCACGACACGTCTGTGGCGCAACACTGGCGCGGGGTTCGTTCAAGTGCCAATGGCTGCTGTTCCGGGCGTCGTGTTTGGTTCCACCTGCTGGAATGATTTCGACAACGATGGCCGCCTAGATTTTCTGCTGACTGGCACAACGAACGGAATTCTCACGGGCAACGTATCGCAACTTTGGCGCAATACAGGAAGCGGGTTCGAAAATGTCACGGCGACATCTGTTCCCGGTCTTCCACGCCTCAATCAAACAGCGGCAAGCTGGGCCGACATGGACAACAACGGCACGGCGGACCTGTTCATCTCGGGATTGTCATCGACAGGCCGCGTCGCTCAGATCTGGCGAAACACGGGTGGCGTGTTGACGAACGCCACCTCCGCACTGGCACCTGGGTTGCCGGGCTTCGACATTGGCACCGCAGCGTGGGGCGACTTTGATAATGATGGCCGGATGGATCTCATCATTGCAGGTGACACGGGCAGTGGACGCATCGCGCAGGTTTGGCGAAACACAGGATCGACTTTGACGAATGCCACGGCCGGCATCGCGGCCGGATTGCCGCCGGTTTCCTTCGCATCGTCGGCGTGGGGTGACTACGACAACGACGGGTTGCTCGATTTTGTGATCACGGGTGAAAGTTCCACTGGGCGCGTGACGCAGATCTGGCGCAACGCTGGCAGTACATTCACGAACGCCACGACGAGTCTCGTCGAAGGTATTGCTGCCCTGCGCTATGGCACATCAGCCTGGGCCGATTTCGATAACGACGGCCGCCTGGATCTCCTGCTCACGGGCAATCCTGCGGGAGGAACGTTTTTCGCGCGCATTCTGCGGAATACGGGAAGCGGGTTTGCGGATGCTGAGGAGTTGCTTCCTGCCGCTTACTCGACCTCGGGACCTTCAGCGGCCTGGGGAGATTTCAACAACGACGGAAAGCTGGACGTGCTGATAACGGGGACGTCTGCGGAAGGCGGCATGGCGCAGTTGTTGCGTAACACGGGAGAATTGGCGAACACGCCGCCACCCGCGCCAGCCCAGCTTCTGGCGGTGGGCACCAATGGGACTGTTCACCTTCAATGGGGCTCAGTGATGGATGCTGAATCAGGATCGAATGTGACTTACAACGTGCGCGTCGGAACGACCGCTGGAGGGAGTGAAATCATGGCCTCCATCGCGGACCTTGAGAGTGGGTTCCGCCGCCTGCCGCAGTTCGGCAATGTTCAACTGGGCACGAATACGCAATTGACGCTCCCACCTGGGACATATTTCTGGAGCGTCCAGGCTGTGGACGGCGCGTTGGCCGGGGGAGGCTATGCTGAAGAACTGCCCTTGGTAATACCGACGGAGACCGCGCCGCGTCTGACGATCGTGCGGGCGGGAACCAACGCCACCATTTCCTGGACTCCGTCAACGATTGGCTGGACCCTGCAGGAGACCTCGAGCCTGTCTGTGCCAGCGTGGACCAATTCGCCGTCTGGAACTTTGAACCCGGTGAGCGTCTCTGCCGATCAGCTTCAACGCTTCTATCGTTTGCGGCAGCAATAATGAAATTACGGCTTTGGAGACGCTCGAGCCGGGCGTAATCGTAGCGTCAGGCATTCTGCCTGACGTAGAGGACGGGCATCCTGCCGCCCGGAAAGAACCGCGGAAGGCGAGAGACGGCAGGATTTTTTTACATGAATGGCGGTATTTGAGCTTCGTCCGCCGGGCTGGAAGCCCGGCTTTACGGCAGGCAAAGATGCCCGCCGCTACGGTTCGAACGGAAACCCACCCACAATTTCTTTGACGCTCGTGAGGCCGTTCTGATAGCGTCGCCCGCGTGAACAAGAATCTGAACCTGCTGCTGGTGAGCGCGCTGTTGAATGGCGCGGCGGTCGGGTTCTGATTGTCTCCTGATTTCTCAAACCCACTGCCGATCCGGCAGTGGGTTTTTTGTTTGCCTCACTGCTGACGGCGCCAACAATAAGCGAAAGCACATGCTCAAAAATCCGTCATCGAAATACAGGCCGTTCCCACCCATCGCCTTGTCCGACCGGCAATGGCCGGACCGGACGCTCACGCGCGCGCCACGCTGGTGCAGTGTCGACCTGCGCGACGGCAATCAGGCACTCGCCGTGCCCATGAACGTCAGCCAAAAGCTTGAGCTCTTCCAAACGCTGGTCAGGTGCGGATTCAAGGAGATCGAAGTCGGCTTTCCTTCAGCATCCAACACAGAATTCACCTTTAATCGACGACTCATCGAAGAGCAGCGCGCGCCCGATGACGTGTGGCTCCAGGTTCTTGTCCAGGCCCGGGAAGATCTCATCGAGAAAACGATCCAGTCTCTCGCGGGCGCGAAGAAGGCGATCATTCATCTTTACAATTCGACGTCGCCCGCACAACGCCGCGTGGTTTTTGGAATGTCGAAGGAGCAGATCATCCAGGTGGCGGTGCGCGGGGCAACGATGGTCAAGGAACGTTTGCCGCGCCTCAAGGGCACGGAGGTGATGCTTCAATACTCGCCCGAAAGCTTCAGCGCGACGGAACTGGAATTTTCGAGGGAAATCTCCGAGGCCGTGATGGATGTCTGGCAACCCACGCCGGAGCGGAAGATGATTTTGAACCTTCCTGACACCGTCGAAGTGGCGATGCCCAACGTGTATGCCGACCAGATTGAGTGGATCTGCCGCAACATCCGCAACCGCGACTCCCTGATCATCAGCCTTCACACGCACAATGACCGCTGCACAGGCGTTGCTGCGACGGAGATGGGATTGCTTGCCGGCGCTGACCGCGTCGAAGGCACGTTGTTCGGCAACGGAGAACGGACGGGGAATCTCGACGTCGTCACAGTGGCGTTGAACCTCTACATGCACGGGATCGATCCGCATCTTGATTTCAGCGATCTCAATGCAATCCGCGACGTTTATGAGCGTTGCACGGGGATGAGCGTTCCGGCGCGACAACCTTACGCGGGAGAACTTGTCTTTACGGCGTTCAGTGGTTCGCATCAGGACGCGATCAAGAAGGGATTGGCTGAATGGGAAAGTGGGCGGCGGGAATCCTGGGATGTCCCGTACCTCACGATCGATCCTGCGGATATTGGCCGGGAGTATCGCGAGGTGATCCGCGTGAACAGCCAGTCGGGGAAGGGTGGGGTGGCTTACCTGCTCGAAACGGAATTCGGCATCGATCTTCCCAAGGAAATGCAGCGCGAGTTTGGGCCGATTGCGAACGATGAAGTCGACCGCCTCGGGCGCGAAGTGCAAGGGTCTGAATTGCGGGCGATGTTTTGGCGCGAATACATCGAACGCACGCAGCCATGGCAGTTGAAAACCTTTCGCACCGACAGCAACAATGGAATCGTCCGCTGCCAGGCATCCGTCATCCGCGGTAGCGAGACTGTGGAAATCGGCGGCACGGGAAACGGGCCGCTTGCGGCGCTGGTGAACGGTTTCGCCGGAGTGGGCGAGAAGTTCGAGATTAATCATTACAGCGAGCATTCACTGAGCTCAGGCGAACAGGCTTCGGCCATTGCCTACATACAGGTTCGGCGGGCGGACGGCCGATCCCGCTGGGGCGCAGCCGTTGATACCAATATTGAGCTCGCCTCGGTGAAGGCGGTATTGAGCGCGCTCAACAGGTTTTGACGTTGAATGACTTAGGGCCGGCCCAGAAGTGACGAGCCCGATCGCGGAATCGCTGCGACGTTCACGCCTCGTGCATGAACGCGCCGCCTCCCGCGCAGTTTGGGGTAAACACCTGATTACAGCTGCCGCTCGCACTGGCTTAGCTTTCCATCAAAACTATTATGGCTGAAGGCACCCAAACCAAACGCAAACCGAGTGCGGCATTCATGAAGCCGGTGCAGCCGGACGAGAAGTTGGCCGCAGTGATCGGCAATGACCCTGTCCCTCGCACTGAAATCACCCGGAAGCTTTGGGACTACATACGTGCCAATCGCCTCCAGGATCCCTCGAACAAGACCCGGATCAACGCCGACGACAAGCTGAAGCAGGTGTTTGACGGGCGGGATCAGGTCACCATGTTTGAGATGACCAAGCTGGTTTTCAACCATGTGAAGTGAGCCAGATTTCTGCTGGCAATTCCCGTTCACGGCCGCTATGGTTCAGCCTGTTATGAACCATGGCCGGCACGCTGCGAAAACCGTTCTTCTCGTTGGACTATTACTTTTCGCCCGGCCGGCCTTTGCGGCAGAGGGTGTGGCCGATCCCGGCCCCGCCGTCCCTCACAATCACGCGCATCCGCCCGCAGCTCCCAGCGTGATTCCAGCGCCCGGCGCCTTGTCCGCAGATGCTGTCCTCGCCTGGGATAAGGAGACCCACGAAAATACGGTTCCTCACGGCACGGTTGACACGAAGTTCACTTTTCTGCTGACGAATATTTCTCCCGCCGAGGTCACGATTTCTGGCGTTCATACATCCTGCGGATGCACTGCAGCCCAGTTGCCGCAGATTCCCTGGGTTCTTCCCGCGGGCGGCACAGGGGAGATCAAGGTGACAATGAACGTCGCGAACAAGACCGGGTTGATTTCCAAAACGGTAACCGTGAACACCGACAAGGGCCCGAAGGTGTTGTTCGTGAAGGCGAACGTTTTGCCGCAAACGGCGGATCAAATGGCTGGCGGTGATCGCTCAAATAACCAGAAGATTGCATTGGCGGATCGACAGGCGGTGTTTCGCGGTGATTGCGCGCGCTGTCACTCGGATTCCAAGGGGAAGATGGGCCATGAACTGTACGTGTCGGTTTGCGGCGTGTGCCATGAGGCTGAACATCGAGCCTCCATGGTTCCCAGTCTTCAGGCGTTGCCGAATCCCACCAACGCGGAATATTGGCGCAATTGGGTGACGCATGGGAAAGAGGGGACACTCATGCCCGCATTTTCTGAAAAGGAAAACGGAATCCTGACGGACCAGCAAATCGACTCTCTCGTAAAGTACCTTGGCGAGAAATTTCCCAGCAAGACAGCTTCCCAAACCGGCACGCAACCCGCGGTTCCCAGTCTTCCAAAACTCTAGCTGCTGATGGACAGTGGCGTCAGGCATCTTGCCTGACGTAGAGGGCGTGCATCCGTGCCGCCCGGAAGAGCTTTCAAGCACGAGACATTGAAGTCTTCTTCACACGTTTGGACACGTCTGACGTTTGTATCCACCGGGCTGGAAGCCCGGCTCCACGACAGGCAAGATGCCTGCCGCTACCGGGGGCAGGACTGTGCACAGCCGACGCGAATTTGCTGATTGCTTTCTTCCGGCCGAATCTAGGATTCTCCGCAGTGCTCAACTCACGGGCTTTACGGAATCGAGCAAAATCCAAAATTTCATAAAAACATGCGCGCTGCATTCAAAGACGTTTCCAACATCCCATTCGAAGGGCCGAAATCCAGGAACCCGCTGGCCTTCAAGCATTACAACCCGGACCAGAAGATCGAAGGCAGGACGATGCGCGACCATCTG
>Ga0196970_1000909_pt1 | contig 25491 bp, 22 predicted proteins | sample S1v_513CmetaG_FD_148672 | JGI IMG/M metagenome (GOLD analysis project Ga0196970, IMG submission 148672) | Soil microbial communities from Anza Borrego desert, Southern California, United States - S1+v_5-13C | ecosystem: Environmental > Terrestrial > Soil > Desert | place: USA: California... | reverse complement strand
CCCTGCGGGATGCGCAACTGCCGGCCCGGCTCCTGGTGGTGGCCGTGGGGCGCGGGGCCGAGAAGATTGTGCCACATGGCAGCACGGTGCTGCAGGCGGGGGACCGGCTGACGGTGGTAGGGCCGGCTGAAGCCGTTACCACGTTGCGCAGGACGGGTGCAGGGTAGTGGCGGCCCGCCCTGGGATGTGCTACCATACATGCGGTAGCACCTGGGGCGATGGGAGTGGGGCCTAGTGAGGCGCGAAGCCGTGGGGCGGGCTCGGTACGAAGAGATTGCACAGGACCTGGCACAGCGAATTGCAGACGGCGACCTGGCGGAAGGCAGCCGGGTACTTGGCCGTTCAGCCCTGGCCGGGCAGTATCAGGTATCGCCCGAGACCATTCGGCGGGCCGTGGCCATTCTGGCCGAGCGCTCCATTGTGCAGTCGGTGGCGGGCAGCGGCATTCGGGTGCTCTCCCGCTATGCGGCCAGGGAGTACCTGGATTCGCAGCAGACCCGGACCACCCTGGAAGAGGCCGACCGCGAACTGCGGGCGCTGCTGCGGCAGCGCGACGAGCTGAACGCCCGCATTGAAGCTGCGCTTGACCGGGTCATGAGCCATGCGACCGGGGCGCTCTCCACCCGCAACGTCGAAGAGGTCGTGATTAAGAATGGGGCCTGGGCAGCCGGGCGGTCGCTGGTGGAGATTCGCCTGCGCAGTTGTACCGGCGCCACGGTGGCAGCCCTGACCCGGGGCGAAGTCGACTACTTCTCGCCGCCGGCAGACATGCTGCTGCAGCCGGGTGACGTGGTGACCCTGGTGGGCGCCGAGGCGCAGCGGGCCCGGGCCAAGGAAGTTCTGACCACGACTGAACCGCCAGCGCAAGTGTAGGGCGGGCCATAACCAACAACGATCCGACAACCGGCAGGTTGTCGGATCTTACTTTTTTGCCACGGCGCCATCCGTTGAAGGACGCGGGTTTCAGTAGCCTGCCCCCACTGCCGGGCGTATCGCAGAGGTTGACAACAAACAACTCCATACGTAAAGTGAGGTTGTAGGTTGCCGCTTTGCACAGAAGAAGGAGGGAACCCATGGTTCGTTTTGAACACGTCAGCAAGGTGTATGCCGGGGGGCAAAAGGCGGTCGACGACCTTTCCCTCGACATAGCGCGCGGAGAGTTCGTCTGCTTCATCGGCCCTTCGGGGTGTGGGAAGACCACCACCATGAAGATGATCAACCGGCTGCACGAGCCGACTTCCGGGAAGATCACCGTAAATGGCAAGGACATTATGCAGATGGACGCCGTGGAGCTGCGCCGGTCCATCGGTTATGTGATCCAGCAGATTGGCCTGTTCCCGCACATGACCATCGCACAGAACGTCGAGCTGGTGCCCCGCCTGCTGGGGTGGGACGCTGCCCGCCGGCAGCAGCGCATTAACGAGCTGATGCCCATGGTCGGCCTCGACCCGGCCATCTACCGGAACCGGTATCCGAAGGAGTTGTCGGGCGGCCAGCAGCAGCGGGTGGGCGTCATTCGGGCGCTGGCGGCGGAGCCGGACCTGATTTTGATGGATGAGCCCTTCGGCGCCCTCGACCCGATTACCCGGGAGACGCTGCAGGACGAGCTGAAGCGGCTCCAGGCGAAGCTGAAGAAGACGATCATCTTCGTCACGCATGACATGGATGAGGCGCTGAAGCTGGCCGACCGGATTGTAGTGATGAAGGAAGGCCGGGCACATCAGGTCGCCACACCGGAGGAGTTGCTGCGCAATCCGAAGGACGAGTTCGTGGCGCAGTTCATCGGCCGGGACCGGCTGACCGACAGCCCGGGCACCTTGCTGGTGCGTGAGATTATGACCAAGCGGCTGGTTACCGTCGACCCGCAGCACGGCATTGCCGAGGCGGTCGTTACCATGCGGCAGCGGCACGTCAACTCCGTGCTGGTCACCGACGAGCAGGACCACCTGCTGGGGATTGTGACCGCCAAGGAGATCGAGGAAGTGAAGCGGGGCACCGTGGCCGATGTGATGCGTACGGAGATTCCCACAGTGCTGCCCGATGCGCCCGCCCGGGAGGCGATTGGCCGCATGTACCTGGACGGCCTGGACCACCTGCCCGTGGTCGATGAGCAGAAGGTGTTGGTCGGCCTGATTACCCGGTCGTCGGTGGCGGAGGTTCTCTCCCGGTCGGCCTGGCAGGACGGTGGTGCAGCGTAATGGACGAACTGATGCGGGTTCTGGGCAACGCCAGCTTTCAGCAAAAGCTGCTGCAGCAGACGTTGATCCACATCACTCTGTCGGGCGCCGCCGTGCTCCTGGCGCTGCTGGTGGCGGTGCCGGCCGGTATTTTCCTGACCCGGCGGCAGCGGCTGGCTGAGCCGGTCATGACCGCCGTGGGCCTGCTGCAGACGATTCCAAGCGTCGCGCTGCTGGCGTTCATGATTCCCCTGGTGGGCATTGGCACGACGCCGGCCCTGCTGGCGCTCTTCCTCTATGCGCTGCTGCCGATTTTGCGTAACACGTACATCGGCATTCGCGACGTGGACCCGGCGGCCAAGGAGGCGGGCCGCGGCATGGGCATGACTTCCTGGCAAATGCTGCGCATGGTCGAACTGCCGCTGGCCTTCCGGGTCATCATGAGCGGCATTCGGGTCAGCACGGTGCTGATTATCGGCTGGGCGACGCTGGCGGCCTTTGTGGGCGGCGGCGGCCTGGGCGACACGATTATGACCGGCTTTGCGATGGTATCGACCGGGCACATTCTGGCCGGCGGCATTCCGGTGACCGTCATGGCGCTGCTGGCCGACTTTGTGCTGGGCCGCCTGGAGAAAGTGGTAACGCCCCGGGGCATCCGGGTATAAGGGGGGAAGGCAGATCGAGACGATTCAATACATCGCCCAGAACTGGGACCGGGTCTTCGGCCTGACGCTGGAGCACCTGCAGTTGGCCCTGGTCGGCGTTCTCTACGCACTGCTCATCGGCATTCCCATCGGGATCTTCATCAGCCGGTACAAGTGGCTGGTCGACCCGATTCTGTGGGCGGCAAACGCCATTCAGACCGTGCCGGCCCTGGCGCTGATGGGCTTCATCATGTTGATGACGGGCCTGACCCGCTCCACCGGCATCATCGTGCTGTTCCTGTACAGTTTGATGCCGATCATTCGGTCCACGTACACCGGCATTACCGGCGTCGACCCGGCGCTGATTGAGGCTGCCAGGGGCATGGGCATGACCCGGTGGCAGATTCTGCGCATGGTGCAGGTGCCGCTGGCCGTGTCGGTGATTCTGGTCGGCTTCCGGATTGCGATGGTCATAGGCATTGGCACGGCCAGCATTATGTCGCTGGCGGGCGCCGGGGGCCTGGGACAGTTGATTTTCGCCGGCATCGACCGGGTGCAGGACAAGATGATTCTGGCTGGAGCGCTGCCCGCCGTATTACTGGCGGTGGCGGCTGAACTGGGCATCGGGGCGCTGGAGAAGCGGCTGATTCCCCGAGGCCTTCGCTAGTACGCGAGGAGGTAGTCTATGAGCAAGAAGCGTTTGGCGACGGTAATGGTGGCCCTTGTCACGGTGTTGGCTGTGCTGGCGGGCTGTGGCAAGGGGAGCAAGGCCGGGCAGGTGACGGTGGGCTCGAAGGATTTCACCGAGTCGATTCTGCTGGGCGAAATCGTGGCGCAGTTGATCGAAGGAAACTCGGAGATCAAGGTGACGCGCAAGCTGAATCTTGGCGGGACCAAGGTCAACTTTGACGGTGTCAAGGGCGGCGACCTGGATATGTACGTCGACTATGACGGCACGGCGTACGGCATCCACCTCGGCCATACCGAGCCGATTACCGAGCCGGACAAGATCTTCGATCAGGTGAAGAAGGAGACGGAGGAGAAGTTCAAGCTGACCTGGTCGCAGCCGTTCGGCTTTAACAATACCTACGCTCTCGCCATGCCCCGGAAGTTGGCCGAGCAGTACAGCATCAAAACCTATACGGACCTGGCGGCCCACTCCGATAAGTTCGTATTCGGCACCACCAACGAGTTCATGGGCCGGCAGGCGGACGGTTACGACCCGATGGTCAAGACGTATGGCTTCAAGTTCAAGGACGTCAAGACCATGACCGCCGGCCTGCGTTACCCGGCCATTCAGCAGAACGAGATTCAGGTGATGGACGCGTACGCCACCGACGGGAAACTCAAGGAGTTTGACATGGTGATTCTGGAGGACGACAAGAAGTTCTTCCCGCCTTACAACGGCGCCGTGCTGGTCCGCATGGATACGCTGGAGAAGAACCCGGGCCTGCTCGACGTGCTGAACAAGCTGGGCGGGGCCATGTCGGACGAGGTGATGCAGGAGCTGAACTACCGGGTTGAAGTGAAGGAAGAGGCCGTGGAGGCCGTTGCGAAGGACTTCCTGACCACCAAGGGCCTGGTGAAGTAGGGCCGCGAAAAGACTCCGGGTTTTCCCGGAGCCTTTTTTTGCGTTTTTGCGGTTGGTTGACCTCAGCGCCCACGACTTCTATAATGAATGACAGTCATTCATTCGGGAGAGGTGAGCCGATCATGGTCAGCAAGCCCCGGAACGGTGTTTCAACGGGCACGGTACTCCTGCTGCTGATGTGGGCCGTGCTGCTGGGAGTGGCCGTGGTGAATGCGCCGCGGCTGCAGTCGGTCATGGTAAAAGGGACGGCCACCGTTCCCGGGAGTCAGAGCGATCGGGTACTGGAAGTGAAGCAGACGGAGTTTCCGGGCATTGCGGCCCAAACGGCGGCCGTGGTCTTCTCGCACCCCACGTTGGCTGTGGAAGACCCGGCATACCGAAGTGCAGCAGAGAGTCTGTTGGCGCGGGCTGCAGCGGTTCCTGGCGTGGTGCGGGTACAGAGCACCTGGAACGGTGGCAGCAAGGAGATGATCGGCCGCGACGGTCGCAGCACCTTTGCTGTGATTGATGTGCAGGCGAGCGATGCTGATATGCAGGGAAAGGTGATCCCTGCCCTGAAGGAGGCCGTGGCGGCGTCCCCTGAAGGGTTGGAGGTCCACGTTACCGGTGAGGCGGCGGTCAACTACGACCTCATGGACAGCATTATGGAGGACGTGGCGCAGGCCGAGCGCTACGTGATTCCGATTGTCCTGGTTGTGCTCCTGATCATCTTCGGCTCGGTGGTTGCGGCCCTGCTTCCGCTGGCCCTGGGCCTGATCAGCGTCTCTGTGACCATGGGTCTCTTCTACTTGTATGCCCTGGGTCACCCCGTGCATGATGCAGCGCCTTCGCTGGTCTCCATGCTGGGCATGGGTGTCGGCGTCGATTATGCCCTGTTCATGGTCACGCGTTTTCGTGAGGAGCTGGCGGCTGGGCTCACGCCAAGGGAGGCATCACGTCGGACGGTTGGTACGTCGGGGCAAGCGATCATTTTCTCCGGCGCAACCGTGGTGGTCAGTGTTGCCAGCCTGTATGTCGTGAACAGCCCGGTGCTGCGTTCGATGGCGTTGGCCATGGTCCTGGTGGTGGTGGTGTCGGTCCTGGCGGCGGTCACCCTGCTGCCTCACCTGCTGGCGTGGCTGGGCGAACGGGTGAACTGGCTGCGGATTCCCCTGTTCCGGGCGGGTCACAGCGGAACGGGCGGCAGCTTCTGGTATCGCTGGGCGAAGACGATGATGCGCCGTCCCTGGGTGTTCACCGTGGTTTCGCTGATTCCGCTCTTGCTGGTGGCCTATCCGACGATGCGCATGGAGACCGGCTGGCCGAACGTGAGCCTGCTGCCTGAGAGCGCCGGCGCCCGGCAGGGGTTCCATGTGCTCGAAGATCAGTTTTCGGCGGGCGCCCTGTCCCCCGTGGAAGTACTGCTCGAAGTCCCGCAGGGCACGGTGGCCGATGAGAGCAACCTGCCGAAGATCTATCAGATCGTGGAGAAGCTCAAGCAGGACCCGGCGGTGGAAACGGTGGTCAGCCACGTCTCACTGCGCAATGACTGGGACCCGGCAGATTACCGGCGCCTGTACCTCGAGGAGCCGGCCCGGCTGGCAGATCTTCCACAGCAGCTTGGCGGCGGGGGCGATGGGCTGAAGCAGGCGGCGGACGCCCTCGGGCAGGCGGGCGCCGGCCTGGTGCAGGCCGAGTCGGGCCTGCGGCAGATGGCCGCCGGCCAGGGCCAGGGCGGTCAGGGGACGGCGGCCGTAGCTGCCGGGCTTGGGCAGGCGCGGGCGGCCATTGCGCAGGTGGCGCAGGGCCTGGCGGGCAATGGCGGGAGCTTCCGGCAGCTGAGCCAGGCGCTGCATGCTGCCGAAGCATCGCTGGCACAGGCGTTGTCGGACCTGGAAGGGATGCAGCTGGCCAGCAAAGCTGACCCGCAGTACCCGGCCATTTACCAGGCGGTAGCCACGGCCCATGGCATTCTGGCCGGCCAGGGCGGGCGCCCGGGGCTGGGGGCGGGGCTGGAGCAAGCGGTTGGCTCGCTTGATCAGGCTGCTGCCGGCCTGCGCCAGATCACTGCTGAACTGGCGGCGGCAGAGTCCGGGCTGGGCGAAATCGCTGGCGGGGTGAACGAAGCCGCCGCCGCCAGCGCCCGTATCGCTGATGGGGTTGGCAGGGCCACGGCTGGCCTGCAGCAGATCAGCACCGAGATCGGCAAGGCGGCGGAAGGCCTGCAGTCGGCGGCGGCGCAGGGAAGCGCCATCGATTTGAAGCCGTTGCTGACCCGGGGCGACATGGGGCTACGCCTCGTGGTGGCCGGGGCCGGCCCCGAGCTTGAGGTGCTCATGCCTTCGCTGGTCAACCTGGACCGCGGCGCACGGGTTGCGCGGCTGCTCGTGATCCCCAAGGGCAAGTCCGATGCGCCCGAGACCATGGCGTTGGTGCGGCGCCTTCGGACGGAGCTGGCAGAGACCGAGGGCGACCTGAAGCCGGTGGTCGGGGGAACGACAGCGATGCTCCTCGACATGAACGATCAGCTCGACTGGGCCTTGCCTCGGGTGATTTCGCTGGTGCTTCTGGTGACCTTTGTGATTCTGCTCGTGCTGCTGCGTTCCATTCTCCTGCCCCTGAAGGCGGTACTGCTTAACGGCCTGTCCGTGGCGGCAGCCTACGGGGCATTGGTACTGGTCTTCCAAGAGGGCCACCTATCCGGGTTGCTGGGCTTTACTCCACTCGGGTTCCTGGAAAGCCCCATCGTTGTGATGCTGTTTGCGGTGCTCTTCGGCCTGAGCATGGACTATGAGGTCTTTCTGCTCACGCGCGTGAAGGAGGCGTACGATTCATCGGGAAACAATGAGGAGAGCGTAGCAAGCGGGCTGGCGAGCACAGCCGGAACGATCACCGGTGCGGCCACGATCATGGTCCTGGTGTTCGGCGTCTTCGCATCCATCGGCATTTTGACCATCAAGGAGATGGGTTTTGGTCTGGCCATCGCGGTTTTCCTCGATGCCAGCCTCATCCGGATGGCGCTGGCGCCGGCGTTCATGCGCCTGGCCGGCGAATGGAACTGGTGGGCGCCCCAGTGGCTGCTTCGCATTTTGCCTAAGCTCAACTTACAGCACTAGTCAACGCTACGAAGGGCACCTGGGTAAAGGACGGTTATGTAACGTGGGTCAGAAGCGGGTCATCAAGCCATCGGATGAGCGGCGCCGGGAACTGACGGACGCAGCTCGGGAACTTTTTGTCGAGCAAGGGTATGAGCAGACCTCCATGAGCGATATCGCCAGACGGGCGAACGTCGCCCAAGGGACGTTCTACATTTCCAGTTCTTCCAAACAGGAAGTCCTGGCTGCGATCATGCGGGAGCTGTTGGAGGAGCTCGGCGGGATCGTCCGGGAGCTGGCTGAACGCTCTGACCTGTCCGCCCTGGAGGCCTTGCGCCGGGTCATGCATGACTGTATTGCCCGCATGACCAGGGAGCCACGTTTGGTTGAGGCGGTCTACCTGAAGGCGAACTACTCCCTGCCCTCGCGGCTGCTTGAAGAATATGCGCCCGCGCTGCTGCCGGCCGTTACCGCACTGATCGAGCGCGGTGTATCGGAAGGCACAGTCCGGGTCAAAAATCCGGAAATCGCGGCCGACTTCCTCTGGACACTCGGGTACCGGTTTTTTGAGCGCATCGGACAGCAATACATGGGTGCGAATCAGGCGTCACGAACTGGGCCGGACTTGACTGAACTGGAGCACACATTTTGGGAATTTGTCCTCCACGGAATCGCAGTGCAGCCCGAGAGTTGAACATTCGTTAGGGCGAGAGGCAGAGGGCAAACCTCTGCCTCTTTGTCATGTTCTCGAAAGCTTGTAGAGAGTCCGAACAAAATATTAACAATACAATTACAGTCAGACTTTTTCGGAAGGTGATTTTCAGTCCAACGTAGAATCGCCGGTCTAGACAAGTCAGATGTCTGACAAGAGGGATGCAAGATGGCAACCGCCAGTCGGAACCGGCAACCCCTGTATCGGCAGGTGGCTGAGGAGATTCGGCAGGCTGTGGTGAACCGCATCTGGCAGCCGGGCGCCCGGCTGCCTTCCGAGCCGGACCTGGCCCGGCGCTATGCCGTGAGCCGGGCGACGGTGCGGGAAGCCCTGCGGGTGCTGGAGCAGGATGGCGTCGTCGTCGCCAGCCGCGGCCAGGGCACCTTCGTACGGGCGGAGGAAGCGCTGCCGCACGTTGGTATCAACACCCTTTACAGCATTACGGAAGTGATCCGGCAGCAAGGATATACGCCCAGCACCACGGAGATTCGCCTCTCCCGGTCGCACCTGGGCGCCCTGGGGCCGGCGCAGAGTTCGGCGACCGCCGCATTCGCTGCGGACGAGCCCGTCGCCGTGATTGAGCGGACGCGCCGGGCGGACGGCCGCCCCGTTGCCTATACGCAAGATGCCGTGCCGCTCCGCCTGCTTGACCATTTGCACTGGGAGGAGCGGGTGGCGGAGGGGTCGCTGTTCGACCTGCTGCGGGAGGTCGGGGCGGAGGTTGACTACACGCACACCCGGCTGTATGCCGTGGCGGCGCCCCGGGAGGCGGCCCACCGGTTGGAAGTGAGCCCGGGCGCCCCGCTGCTGATGATGGAGGAGACGGTGTTCGACCGCAAGGACCGGCCGGTGGTCATGGCCCGCGACTACTACCGGACGGACCGGCTTGAGGTGCTGGTGATTCGTGATCGGAACGGGTAACGCAGGGCCCCGTAGACCGCCCTGTTACCATATCACGCACGGGGAGAGGGAAGGAGGGTAGCGCGCCACTCCGCAAGGCATCTGATCCGGAAGAGACGATTTTCAATCCTGACCCATGAAAGAGGAGGATTGCTTTGTCTTCATACGGGATCGGAATCGCGCTCATTTTGGCGATCGTGGCCTATGTTGCGATCCTTGCGAACCTTGGTCCAAGCCTGATGTGGCATGAATCAATCATCGTCGGCACCATTACCGGTATCATCGTCGGCGACGTGCAGATGGGTTTTACCATCGGCGCAACCCTCACGCTTATGTCTCTGGGCATGTGGACGTATGGTGGAGCTACCATTCCTGACTTTATGACCGGCGCCATTTTGGGCACCGCGTTCGGCGCCCTGCCCAACGTTGGCCTGGAAGGCGGCCTGGCCGTGGCCGTGCCTGCCGCCCTGCTCATGACCCAGCTCGACGTGCTGGGCCGTGCAACGACGACCCTGTTCATCCACGGCGCTGACAAGGCCGTCGCCCGTGGCGATGTGAAGGCTGTGACCCGCTGGCACCTGTGGGGCCACCTGCCCTGGGGCCTGACCCGGGCCGTGCCGGTCTTCCTGGCCGTTTGGCTTGGCGCCGAGCCTGTCACGAAGTTCATTGGCTGGATGCCGGATCATTTCATGAAGGCGATGCGGCTGACGGGCGCGATGCTGCCGGCCCTGGGCTTCGCCCTCCTGCTTTCGATGATGCCGGTCAAGAAGTACTGGCCGTTCGCGGTCATCGGCTACGTGCTGTTCGCGTACCTGAAGATGCCGATGGTCGGTATCGCCCTGATGGCTGCTGCTGTCGGCTACCTTTACATCAATGTGAAGGGGGTTGCGAATCGTGGCTAGCCCGCAGATGACGGAGAAGGTACTGCCCGAGTACGGCCCGGTTACCAAGGCCGACCTGTCGAAGGCGGCGTGGCGGCACAACGTGACCCTGCAGTGGTCCTGGAACTATGAACGCATGCAGGCGCTGGGCTACCTGTGGTCGATTCTGCCGATTCTCCAGCGGAAGGCCAAGACCCAGGAAGAGCTAATCGCCTCCATGCAGCGGCACCTGGTGTTTTACAACACCAACCCCGCCGTCGGTTCTCCGATTATCTTCGGTGCCTCGTGCGCCATGGAAGAGCAGACTCAGGGCGAAATGGGCGACAGCCTGAAGGTCGCCCTCATGGGCCCGTTCGCCGGCATTGGCGATACGATCATGGCGATTCTGCTGCGGCCGATTATCGCCGTGCTGGCCGCGTCGTTCGCCATGAACGGCAGCTGGGCTGGGTTCTTCATCATGCTGGCCTTCGGCCTGTTCTGGTTCTGGCAGAAGTTCCCCGAGTTCTGGTGGGGCCATAAGCAGGGCGTCGGGCTGGTCCATCAGGTCGCCGGCGGCGCTCTGGAGAAGCTGACCGAGGGCGCGACAATTATGGGTCTGGTGGTGGTGGGCGGCTTTGTGCCCAGCATTATGTCCAGGCTCGTCACGACGGTGAAGTTCTCCCAGACGGTTGAGGGAGCGAAAGAAGCCAAGGTCGTCGAACTGCAGCCCGCACTCGATGCGTTGCTGCCCTACATGATTCCGTTGCTGGTGGTTGGCTTTGCCTACTGGCTGCTGAAGAACCGGAAGCAGTCGCCGATGATGGTGCTGCTGTGGCTGACGCTGCTGGCCTTCGGCCTGAGTTACGCCAAGATCATGTAGTTGCCAGGGGGGCGGGGGCTCAGCAGGCTCCCGCCCTTCGATCCCATCGGAAAGGGGGGTGTCCGGTTGATTGGCATTGTGCTGATCAGTCATGGACCCCTGGCGGATGGCCTGAGGCAGGCGGCGGAAATGATTATGGGGCCCCAGGCGGCGCTGGCCGTGCTGGGGCTGGAGCCGGCGCAGGATATGGATCGGTTTTGTGAGGATTTGCGGGGGCTCGTTCGGCAGGTCGATGGGGGGAGAGGCGTGCTGGTGCTGGCCGACTTATTCGGCGGGAGCCCGGCCAATACGGCAGCCTACGTGCTGGGGCCGACGGTGGAAGTGGTCTGCGGCGCGAGCCTGCCCATGTTGATTGAGGTGCTTACCTTCCGGGCGGAGAGCGATTTGGCGGGGCTGGTGCAGACCGCCCTGCAGGCCGGGGCCGCGGCGCCGCTCCGGATGGCCGATATGCTTGCGAACTAGGAGGGGCTGTTATGCCGGTTGTGCACATGCGTATCGATAACCGATTGATCCACGGCCAGGTGACGGTGACGTGGGCGAGCACGCTGAATGCCGACCACATGATCGTCTGTAATGATAAGGTCGCGGTCGATCCGATTCAGAAGATCATGCTGCCGGCGGCCGCCCGGGGCGTGAAGTGCTCGGTACTATCGGTGGCGGATACGCTGGCGGCCTGCCTGTCGCCGGAAGCGGCGACGGATCGGATTTTCGTAATTGCCAAGTTCCCGGCGGATGCCATCGCCCTGCTCGATGGCGGGCTGAAGCCGGAGGAGATTAACGTGGGCAACCAGGCCCCGATTCCCGGCACCGAGTTCCAAATGGTGACCAAGACCTGCGCCGTGACCAAGCAGGACGCGGCCATGTACCGGTCGATTGCGGAGCGCGGCTATTTCCTGACGGGCCGCATGATGCCTTCAGACAGCAAGACCAGCTTCCTCGATGTCCTGGCAAAGAAGGGACTTTAGGTGCTGAAAGTTGGTTGCCACATTGGTGTCATTACCCCGCCCATTCCGACCGCAATGGGCGGGTATGGCGCGCGCAAAGGCCCGGCCACGGGCGTGCATGATGACCTCTACGTGCGGTCCATCGTGTTTGAGGCGGATAGTGGCGAAAGGTTCGGGCTGATTACCTGTGACTTGCTGAACTTTGACCGGCCCGTGGTGGAGCGGGTGCGGGAACTGGTGTCGGCCGCGACGGGCATGGCGCCGGAGCGGATCATGCTGGCTGCGTCGCACACGCATTCCGGGCCGTCGACCCGGATTTTGATGTTCGGCGAGCCGCCGGCGGAGTACAAGGCCTGGTTGCCGGTGCAGCTTGCCAGCAGCCTGATTCAGGCGTGCGCCGACCTGGGCGAGGCCGAGGTGGCCGGTGCCGTGGGTGAAGTAGCGGGGCTGGGGGCGAACCGGACGGACCCGGCGCTGCCGTATGACCCGTCGGTGCGGCTGCTGGCGGCATCGGCCGGGGGGCGGCTGAAGGCGGTGCTGCTGAACTACGGCTGCCATCCCACGGTGATGGGGCCGGAGAACCTGCTGGTGAGTGCTGATTGGCCGGGGGCCGCGGTGGCGATGTTAGGTCGCGCCCTGGGTTACCCGGCTTGGATTGGGTTTGCCCAGGGCGCCGCGGGCGATGTGAGCGCCCGGTTTGTGCGGCGGGCGCAGTCGTTTGCCGAGGTGGAGCGGCTGGGGTCGCTGCTGGCGGGGAAGTCGCTGGAGATGCTCGGGAACCTGCCGGTGCTTGAGGGCGCCGGCCCGGGCGTTGGGGTTCGGAGCCGGGTGGTTTCGTTGGAGCCCGGGGCTCTGCCCGGGCAGGCTGAGGCCGAGGCGGCCATTGCCGCCGCCGAGGCCCGGCTGGCTGCAGTACGGGCGGCGGGGGCATCGCCCGGGGAGGTTCGCATTGCCGAGACTGCGCTCCAGGGCGCCCGGATTGCCCTGGCCTGGAAAAGTATGCAGGACAAGCTGGAGTTCGATGCCGAAGTTCAGGTGGCTCGCATCGGGCGGGATGTGGCTTTGGTCGGGCTTTCGTGCGAGCCGTTCTCCGCCCTGGGGCTGGAGATTCGGCGCCGGTCGCCCTTTGCTACTACCCTGGTCGTGGGCTATGCCAACGGCTACTGCGGCTACATGCCCGACGAGGCATCGTTCGCCCGGGGCGGGTATGAGGCGAGCTCGGCCTTTACGGCGCCGGGCTCGGGCGAGCGGTTGGCCGAGACCGCCCTGACCTTGCTGGGCGAACTCAAAGCGGAGGTGGCCTGAATTGCAGCTCTTTACCAGTCGACGGATTCAGCGTGAACACGGCGAAATCGATGGCTATCTGCTGGTTGCGGACGGGAAGATCGCGGAGGTTGCCCCTGGTCCCGTCCCGGCGGTGCTGTCCGGTGTGCCTTGCATTGACGTTGGCCAGGATCGGATCATCCCCGGCATGATCGATTTGCATATTCACGGGGCCGGGGGCTGGCCGGTGGAGGGCGTGGGCCCGGCCGAACTGCGGAATCTCGCGCAATACCTTGCCGCATTTGGCGTGACCGGCTTCCTGCCTTCGGCCTCCGCCCGGTCGCCCGAGGTACTGGAGCAGACGGTGACCGCCATTCGGGAGGCCATGGGGGAAGCGCCCTCCATTCTGGGCGCCCACCTCGAAGGGCCGTATCTGAACACAGCCATGAAAGGCGCCATGAACGCCAACGTCTTCCGGGCGCCGTCCGCAGCCGAGGTCGATCATCTGATCGAGCTGTCGGGCGGCCACATCCGCCGGGTAACGCTGGCCCCGGAACTGCCGGGAGCGCTGGAGGTGGCTACCCACCTGATCGCCCGGGGCGTGGCCGTGGCGGGCGGACACACCGATGCTACATACGACCAGACCATCGCCGGCATTAACGCCGGGGTGCGCATAGCCAACCACACCTACAACGCCATGAAGGGCCTGCACCACCGGGAGCCCGGCGCCCTGGGCGCCTACATGACCGACGACCGGGTGCTGTGCGAGATCATCTGCGACTTCCTGCACGTCCATCCGGCGGCGGTGCAGGTGCTGCTGCGGGTGGCGGGGGTCGACCGGGTGGCGGTCATATCCGACGCGATTCCGGCGGCGGGCATGCCGGCCGGCGACTACGACCTGCTGGGCCGCCGGGTTCACATCGATGAACAGGGCTATTCCAAGTTGGCCAACGGCACCATTGCCGGGTCGACCAAGCTGATGCTGGACGGCCTGCGCAACCTGGTGGAAGGGCTCGGGGTCGCCTGGGCCGACGCTGTCCACATGACGTCGCTGACTGCGGCCCGGGCCATCGGGCTGGGCGCCCGCAAGGGCAGCCTGGCGCCGGGTAAGGATGCCGACCTGGTCGTACTGAGCCCGGACTGGCAGGTGCGCTACACCGTCATCGGCGGTGACATTGTGCGCCGCCCCGAGGCCCCGGCGCCGGCGCTGAACCCGCTGTTTCTTGCCGCACGCATCACCCATTAGCATTGCACGAGAGAGGAGCCAAAGCGTTATGCAGATCTCCGCACCGGCTCTCTTTGCTGAAGCCCAGGCTGCGATTGCCAAGCTTGAAACGACCCAGATGGAGAAGATTCGGCAGGCGGGCGCGGTGCTCGCCGACGCCATCCAGCGCGATGGTGTGATTCAGGTCTTTGGCACGGGCCACTCCCGGGCCTTCGCCATGGAAATGGCGAGCCGGGCGGGCGGCCTGGTGCCGGTCAACGCGATCGATATGGAACTGCTCTTCCTGCGTCAGGTGCTGCCTATGTCGCTGTGGCACAGCCCCGAGCTGGAGCGGGACCCCGCCACGGCGTCCAAGATTCTCGCTCAGTATGATCTCCGTCCGGCGGATGCGTTTGTCATCGTCTCCAACTCGGGCCGGAACGGCTCCACCGTGGAGATGGCGATGCGGGTCAAGCGGCACGGGCATCCGTGCATCGTCGTGACGTCGATGGACCACACGACCCGGGTGACGTCCCGCCATCCGAGCGGCAAGAAGCTGTATGAGATCGCCGATATCGTCATCGACAATTGCGGTCCGTATGGCGATGCGGCGCTGGAAGTGGAAGGGAAGGATTATAAGGTCTGCGCGGTTTCGTCGATTACCGGCGCCCTGATTGCCCAGGGGCTGACGGCGGAGATCATCGGGTGCCTGCAGCGGGCGGGCGCCGAGATTCCCGTGCTGATCAGCGCCAACGTGGACGGGGGCGATGCCCATAACGAGGCCCTGCGGGCCAAGTATGCCGGCCGTATCGGAGGGGGCGTGGGCGCATGATCGGCGCATACTACAATGCAGTCACCGGCATGCTGTCAGAGGTGATTGAGACGCAGGCCGGGGCGATTGCCGAGGCCGGGCGCCTGGGGGCGGAGGCCATTTTGAACGGCGGCCTGATTCATGCCCTGGGCACGGGCCATTCGCACATGATTGCCGAGGAGATGTTCGACCGGGCGGGCGGCCTGGTGCTGGCGAATGCCATTTTGGAGCCGTCGCTGATGCTCCATGAGGGCGTGCAGCGGTCGAGCACCCTGGAACGGCTGCCCGGGTACGCCGAGCGGCTGCTGGCGACAGAGCCGCTGAGCCCGGGGGATTTGCTGATTGTGATTTCCAATTCCGGGCGGAATGCGGTGCCGGTGGAGGCCGCGCTGATCGCCCGGGAACGGGGGCTGAAGGTGGCCGCCATTACCTCGGTGGCGCATTCGGAGAGCCAGCCCCCGAATCACGCCAGCGGCAAGCGCCTGTTCGAAGTGGCGGATGTGGTGATCGATAACTGCGGCGTGCCCGGCGATGCGGTGCTGCCGGTGGCGGGGACGATGGCCTGTGCCACATCGACCGTGGTCGGTGCCTTCATCATGCAGGCGTTGATGTCGGCCGTGGTGGAGCGGCTCGCCGCCGCCGGTCTGGATCCGCTGCCTGTGCTGCGGAGCGGCAACATTGAGGGTGCTTCTGAGCACAACCGCCGGGTGCGGGCGGCTTATATGGACCGGATCGTCAAGATGCGGGCCTATTTGGGTTAGGGGGCCGTTATGGAGATACGGATTGGTTTCGATGCCTGGGGATCGATTGCCCGGACCCACGCTGTGGGGCTGCGGGCGCTGCCGGTGCTGTTCCCGGATTTGCCGTTCCGGCCGGTGCTTCACGCCGTGGCGACGAGGAACCCGGCGAAGAATGAAGCGTGGGTCCGGCAGGCCGGGTTTGGCGGGGTTGTCGGCAGTGCGCTTGACCTGGTGAACGACCCGGCAGTGGATGCGATCGACATTTGCACGCCGAACGCTTTGCATACGGAGACGGCGATTGCGGCCTGGCGGGCCGGGAAGGCGATCTATTGCGAAAAGCCCCTGGCCGAGGATTTGGCCGGAGCGATGCGCATGGCGGAGGCGTATCGGGCGGCGGCGGGGGCGCCTGGGGCCGGGGTGCCCACAGGCGCGTCCGACCCGGTGGCCGCAGGTGGGAACCGGGCGGCGGCCTCGCAGGTGGCTTTCACCCTGCGGTTCTGGCCGGCCGTGGCCCGGGCCAAGGACATGCTGGCCGACGGGCGCCTGGGACGGATTCTCTCCTTCCGGGGCCGCATGGTGCACGGCGGCTACCTGGACCCGAACCGGGCCTACTCGTGGCGCCTGGACCGGGCCCTGGCCGGGGGCGGGGCGCTGGTCGACCTGGGCATCCACCTTGTCGATCTGGTCCATTTCCTGCTGGGGCCGATGGCGGACCTGGAGGCCCGCATGCGCACCTTCGTGCCCGAGCGCCCGGCGCCGGACCGGCCCGGGGGCCGGGCCCGGGTCGAGGTGGATGACTGGGCCGAACTGACCTGCACGCTCAAGTCCGGCGCCGTCGGGACCATCGAGGCGACCCGGGGCGGGGACGGGCAGGAGGAGACCGTCCTCGAGATTTTCGGCAGCGAAGGATCGCTGCGAATCAGCTCGAACGTGGGCAACATCTTCCCGCAGTGGTTTGAGCGGCCCACAGGCACCATGCACGAGCGCAACGGCGAGAAACCCGGCCCGTACCTGCGGGCCCTGCTGACCGTTCTGCCGCCCGCACGCCTGACCATGGGCTCGTTTGTGGATGCGCACACGGCGTCGCTGCACTGGTGGCTGCGCCGGATTGCCGAGCCGGCCTGGGCCGAGGGGCAGCCGCCCCTGGCCGCCACCATCGCTGATGGGCTGGCGGCGCAGGAAGTGCTGGAGGCGGCCTACGCTGCCGCCAAGTGGGGCTAGCTGCGGCTCGAACCTGCAAAAAGAGGCGCGAGAAGCTCAGTTGCTTCTCGCGCCTCTTCCGATGGGGGCCTCGACCCGTCCCAGACCGGTTTACCTTAAGTCTCGGACCATGTAGTAGGCGGGGCCCTCGTACGTATGCAGGTTCTCCCGCTGGTCTTCATGCAGCCTGGCCCATTCGGCGAAGCCCAGCCGTTCCCAGAACGCCTTCGAGTTTTGCACCGAAACCAGGGCCGCATACCCAAGGCCCTCCGCCACAGCCTGGTCGCAGGCCGCCTGGACCAACGCCTTTCCGATGCCCCGGCCCTTCCCGCGCGGCGCAACGGCCAGGTCATGCAAATAAAGCGCATCGGGGCACTCCGGCAGCTCGAACACGGCGTTCAGGGGCGTTACCTTCCCGACCACGGAACGGTAGCCCACCAGGTAGGCACACACACCGCCCTCGTCCTCGGCCACCCAGGCCGTGTCGGGCGCCAGCAGGAATCTGGCCCGAATCGTCGCTTCATCTTCTTGCATGAACGGCGAATAGCAGTCAACCTGAACGTGATTCACAAACGCAACATCGCCTTGTGTCATCCGTCGAATATGCAGCATAGAGACCGTTCCTCTCGCAATGTCATCCCTTACACTATACACCCATCTGGACAAAGCGAAACGCCCCGGCGGCTGGCGTTGCCCCCGGAGCGTTTCTGTGCATTACGCAGCCATCGTTTCCTTACGCCCCGTCATCCGGCGCACCAGATCATCGATCAGCGTGTAGATGACCGGCACCACGATCAACGTCAGCAACGTCGACAGCGTCAGGCCGCCAATAACAACCGTGGACATGGGCGCCATCAGCTCCGAGCCCTGCGACAGGCCAAGCGCCAGGGGCAGCAGGCCGAGCAGCGTTGTCAGCGTGGTCATAAGCACCGGGCGGAGACGGGTCGGGCCTGCCTCCCGAATGGCCGCGTCACGCTCCCAGCCTTCTCGTCGCAACTGGTTGATGTAGTCCACCAACACAATCGCGTTGTTCACGACGATACCGACCAGCATGATCACACCGATCATGCCCGAAATGTCCATGTTCCGTCCGCTAATCACCAGCGCCACAACGGCGCCGACGAAGGAGAGCGGCACCGAGAACATGATCACGAACGGGTGCAGGAACGACTCGAACTGTGCCGCCATGACCAGGTAGACCAGCACGATGGAGAAGAGCAGGGCGTTGATCAGGCCGCCGAACGCATCCTCCATTTGCTCATTCTGGCCACCATAGTCGATGGTGTAGCCCGGCGGCATGGCCATGCGGCCCATTGCGGCCTTCACGTCTTTCATGACGCTGCCCAGGTCCCGGTCATAGAGCTGGCCGGTGACACGAACCACGCGTGCCCGGTCTGTCCGCTCGACCACGGTGGGGCCGGCGGTCTTCACCAGTTCGGCAATCTGGCCCAGGAGGACCGACTGCCCGGATTGCGTGCCAATGGGCAACTGCGACAGGGCGGTCACGTCGGCACGGGCATCTTCAGTGGCCTGCAGGCGAATGTCGTACTCCTTGCCGCCCGTGCGGAACTGGCTGACCACATCGCCCTTGACGGCGGACTGCACCGCAACGGCCACCTGCGACGGGCTGAGGCCGTAGGCCGCTGCCCGCGCTCGGTCCACCTTGATCTGTACTTCGGGCAGACCCTCGCCCACAGAGGTCCGGACCTCGCGGGTGCCTGGCACCTGCTTAATGTGGTCCGCGGCCTGTTCAGCCAGACCTTCGAGCACGCCCAGGTCATCGCCCTTGATGATCACTTCAATGGGCACGCCGCCGGGATCGATCATGCCGCTGGCATTAATGGTTACCACCGCACCCGGAATGACCACGGTCTGGCGGAGTGTTTCGAGAATCTCCTCCAGGCTCCGGGTCCGCCCGGCCGGGGCGCCGACCATGCCAACCATGTAGCCCTCCGAGCTGGAGCCGCTCGAGGTGGAGAACGCCTCGCCGGTGGAGCCGACGACCACATAGGTCTGCTGCAGTTCGGGAAGCTTTTCGGCGGCGGCCACCACCTGCTGTATCGCCTTCTCGGTCTCCTCCAGCCGGGTGCCTGCAGGCATCTCAATACTGATGCGGAACTCGCCCGTGTCCGTTTTGGGGATGAACTCCATGCCCATCTGGTTGAAGATCAACGCCACGACAGCCAGCGAGGCGACGCCAATGCTTACCACGGCCAGGCGGCGCCGGAGCGCCCAGTTAAGCACCCGGCCATAGAAGGTGTTGAGGGCGTCCAGCTTTTCACCCATCCAGACGTTCCAGCGGGCGGGCGGCTTGGCCGGGCCCTTGCGGTCACGCAGGAGGAACCGGGCCATAATCGGCACGATGGTCAGCGAGACCGCCAGCGACGTGAGCAGCGAGTAGGTGACCGAGAGCGCCAGCTCACGGAAGTACTGCTGCGCCAGACCGGTAATCCAGACGACGGGCAGGAAGACCGCCACGGTCGTCAGGGTCGAGGCGCTAACTGCCAGGGCCACTTCGGACGTGCCGTCCAGCGCGGCTGTTTCAATATCCTTGCCCAGGCTCTTATGTCGGAAGATGTTCTCCAGCACGACGATGGCACCGTCAACCATCATACCGACGCCGAGCGAGAGGCCGCCCATGGAGAGCATGTTCAGCGTCACGCCGCCGAAGAAGAGGGGGCCGAAGGTGGTAACGACCGAAACCGGAATCGCCAGCGCCACGGCCAGGGTCGCCCGGAAGTGGCGCAGGAAGACGAACAGCACGAGCACGGCGAGCAGGCCGCCCTGCCAGCCGCTGTCGGTAATGCTGCTGACCGAGGTGAGCACCATTTTGGACTGATCCATGAGCACCGCCGTCTTCACGCCCGCCGGCAGGTCGGCCTGGAGTTTCGCCATTTCGGCCTTGACCGCGTTGGCGACGGTGACGGTGTTGGCGCCGCTCTGCTTCTGCACATCCATGCCGATGGCCATTTGGCCGTCGATCCAGACCTTGCCGCTGGGGGCGCCGAAGGTGTCGTTAATGTCGGCGATGTCGTCCAGGCGGTATGGGCCCAGGCGAAGGTTTCTGATCTCATCGACGGAGGAGAATTGGCCGACCGTGCGGACGAGGAGCTTGACCGGGCCGGACTGCACTTCGCCGCCCGGCAGGTTCAGGTTTTCGTAACGCAGTGCCTGGGCCACCTGACTGATGGAAACGCCCGCGGCTTGCAGCCGCTTGGGGTCGACGATGACCTGGATCTCCCGGGCAATGCTGCCCTGCAGGTTGACCGAGGCGACGCCGTTGATACGCTCCAGCCGGGGCTTGACCTTGTCTTCCACGATTCTGGTCAGTTCGGCGGGCTCCATGCCGCTGACGCCCACGGTGACCACCGGCAGTGCCTGCGGGTCGATTTTGTAGACCATGGGTGAGTCAACGCCGTCAGGGAAGTAGCCCTTCACCAGGTCGACTTTCTCACGCATGTACAGGGTGACCTGGTCCATGTCGGTGCCCCAGTCGAACTGCACCAGCACGACCGACTGGCCTTCGTAGTTCATGGAAGTCACGCTGGTGACGTTGCCTACGGTGGCGAGCGCCTCTTCGAGGGGGCGGGAGACCAGTTGCTCCACTTCCTGCGGTCCGGCGCCGTCGTACCCGGTGGCGACAACCGCCAGCGGGTACTCCATGGCCGGGTACAGGTCAACCGACAGGCGGGTCAGTGACACGCCGCCGATGACCAGTGCCGTCAGGAAAATGACGATGGTAGGAATCGGGTGCTTGAGCGAGAACCTGACCCAACTGCTCATGGGTTCGTGCTCCCTCCTAGGCGGACCGGGGCGCCGTCATAGAGCCGGTTCTGGCCCGCCACAGCCACCTTGGTGCCGGGCTGTACGCCCTCAACAGCCACGGTATTGCCCGACGTGACCGTGACGGTCACCTTCCGCTGGACCGCCGTGTCGCCGTCAATCACGAAGACCACCGTTTCGCCGTCCCGCTCGATGAGGGCGGCGACGGGGAGGAGGACGCCTTCAAGTTCCTTGACGGCAAAGCGGACCTGGGCGAACATGCCGCCCTTCAGGGCGCCGTCGGCGTTGGGCAGGGTGACACGAACCTGGAAGGAGCGGGTCTGAGGGTTCATCGCGGGGCTGATCGCCTCGATCTTGCCGGTGAACTCCTTGTTCTCCAGGGCGGGAACGACGACGGGCACCGTATCCCCGACCTTGATGCTGTTGATGTCGCTTTCGGCGACGCCGGTTTTGACGACCACGCTGCTCAGGTCGACGAGCTGGAAGACAGCCGTGCCGGAACCGACCATGGCGCCGGGCTCCACAAGCCGGGCGGCCAGAACGCCGTCGGCCGGGGCGGTCACGCGGGTCTGCTCCCACTGGGTGCGGGCCAGGTCCGCCGTGGCCCGGGCCGCGGTGACCTGGGCCGTGACCAGCGAAAGCTGGGTTTCAAGCTGCTCAACCTGCTGCTTGCTGACAGCCCCGGCGTTGAACAGGGTCTGGACCCGGGCCAGCTGCCGCTCGACCTCCGCCCGCTGGGCTTCGGCCGAGGCGACGTTGGCATTGGCCTGGGTGAACTGGTTGGCGGCGTCGCGCTCCTCCAACTGGACCAGCACGTCGCCCTTTTTGACCGTGTCGCCCATTTCCTTGGGAATGGCGACGACCCGGCCGGAGGTCTTGGCGGTCACGTACACGGACAGGTTGGGCTCCACCTGTGCCGAGGCCATGGTGGAAGCCGTAATCTTGCCGGTCTTGGCCTCGGTGACGGTCACTGCGATGGGATCAACCGTCGGGGGGGCTGTCTTCTCGGCGCAGCCGGTCAGGGTCAGGACCGCCGAGACCATCAGCAGCGCCGCCAGGCTCTTTACACGTTTGCTCATGTGGGCTACCTCCGCCTCTACTGGCCGGACGTGCTGCCGGCCGGAGCCTGCAGGTCGGCGCGGATCGTATTGCCGGGGCCGGGGCTGAGCAGCGGGGTAATGATCGCTTCGCCCGGGGCGAGGGTGGACCAGGTGTTAACGCCCCACCAGACGGCCACGCTGTAGCGGCGGCCCGGGGTCAGGTTGTCGAAGCGGTAGTTGCCCAGTTCATCGGTAACGACCTGGGTGGTGGTAATGCCTTCGCCTTCCATCCACAGAGCAACCTGGGTGTTGGGGGCGGGCTGGCCGTCCGGCAGATAGACCCGGCCCACCAGGCTGGCCGCCGGCGACACGGCGACGTTGGCCACCACGCCGTAGTCGGCGCCGTGGTCAATGGCTTCCGGGGCAGTGCCTTCGGTGGTGTTGGGGCTGGTGGTCCGCAGCAGGTACTGGCGGCCCGGCACAGCGGGCACCGACAGGCTGTAAACGCCGTTGGCGTTGGTCTTGGCGGTCCAGGTCAGGCCGTCAGCCGGGCTGACGAGGGTGACGGTGGCGCCGGCCGCAGGCTTGTCCGTTCCGGCCATGGCCGTACCCCGGAACTCGGCCTGCTTCGGCCGCACCGTGAGGCTCTGGGTCAGCACGCCGCCGGGGGGAAGGGTGGCCGGGGCCACCAGCCCGCCGTCCGGGGTCATGGCGCTCTCAAAGTAGCGCTCGTCGGTGACCACGGGCAGGTAGCGGGCCTGCTTGGCTACGGGCAGGTCGGCAAACAGGTAACGGCCGGTCTTGTCGGTCACGGTGCGGCGAACGGTGCCGCCGCCTTCGGGAATCAGGCTGACGGTGACGTCGGCCAGGGGCAGGCCCCGGTCGTTCAGGGCCCGGCCCACGACCTGGGCCGTGGCGGGCTGGAGGGTAAAGTCCGCCCGGTTGGTCGCCCGGTAGCGCACGGTCATCAAAGCGGGCGGCGCAGCGCCGTCGGCGGTGCCGTAGATGTCGGTGGGAATGAAGCCGTCCTTGACGACGGAGACGCGGTAGCCGCTGGAGTCCTCGGGGTCATCAAACGTATCTTCGATGTTGGCCGCCACTGGGAGGCGGTAACGCCCCTGGGCATCGGTGGTGGTGGAGGCGGTCTGGGTGCCGCGCACCGCGGTGACGGTGGCCCCGCTCACCGGGTCGCCCAGGTGGTCGAGCACCGTGCCGGTAATGGCCGAAGCGCCGTAGGAGGTCAGGTCGGCTTCGTTGGCCGCCACGTCGGCACCGGCCCGGTCGCCGCCGTCCAGCGTGACCCAGTCGGAGGCGCCGTGCTCCTGGTTGCCGGCGGGCACGGCCCGCACCCGGTACGTGCCGCCGGGCAGCTTGGTGAAGAGGTAGAAGCCGTTTTCATCGGTCGTGCCGGTCTCAATCGTGCCCATGTCGCTCCGCTGCAGTTCGACCTTGGTATTGGCCATGGCCTGGCCGTTCGGGCCGACGACCGAGCCGGAGAGCTCGGCGTACAGGGGGTTCAGGGCGATGCGGTTGGCGCCGCTGAAGTTGGTCCAGGCGCCGGGAGCCACGGCGAAGGCCGCCGAAGTCCAGGTTTCAAAGCCATCGGCAGAGAGGCGAATCTGGTAGGCATCCGCCGTCCAGGGCGGCGCGGCGAAATAGAAGTAGCCGAAGCTGTCGGTCGTCGTCAGTTCGATGACGCCCCAGCCGTTCAGCAGGAGCTCCACCTTGACGCCGGCGGCGGGCTGGTTGTTGCGGGAGTTGATTACCTCGCCGGTCACAGGGCCGGACGAAGGCGTCAGGCTGGCGTCCACCTGGGTCCGGGCGCCGGCCGCCAGGGAGATGTCGGCCTGGACGAAAGGCTGGAAGCCCTTCACTTCGGCGTGCATGGTGTAGCCGTCGCGGGCCAGGAGGCCTTCCGCCACGTAGGTGCCATCGGCGGCGGTCACGGTTTCGGCCTGCCGGCCGAGGTTGGCCAGCCACACGGAAATCTTCACGCCGGGCACGGGGCGGCCCAGCTCATCGGTCACAATGCCTGTGAGCGTGGCGTTATACGGCGTGGCGGTCAGGGTGATCACCGGGCCGTCGGTGGCGGGCACGTAGGGCCGCTCGACGACCGCATAGCCTTTGGCCCAGGCCCGCACCCAGTAGCTGAAGCCATCGGCCAGGGTCAGCTGCGCCTCGCCCCTGGCGTTGGTGTGGGCAATCTGGAACCGGGCGGTGCCGGGGGTCATGATCTGCACAGCAACCTTCTCCAGCGGTTCGCCGTCCTGGCCCACGACGGAGACGACCACCGACCGGGCCTTGCCCGGCAGCGTCAGGGTCGGGGCGGCAGTGGCCCCGGAGGTCAGAGAGAAGACGAGCGCAAGGCTCAGAAACAGCGCCATCCATCTGCGCATGTCGCTTACCACTCCATTACTGCTGTTCGCGGCCCAGCAGGGCGGAACAGACGAAATCGGCATAGTCGGATTCCAACTGGTTCAGCGGAAGCTGCACGGGCCAGCCGGCAAACAGTTCATCGGCGGCGGGCTCCAGGCAGACCATGGCCCAAATGGCGGCCATCTGCCCAATCGTCATGATCAGCGGGTTGGGCGGCGGCTGGTCAGGGGCGACGCCCCGCAGCTCGACAATGGCCTGCCACTCTTCGGGCGATACGCTCTGCGAGACCTGGCGCATGAGAATCTGGGCGATTTCCGGGTAGTGCCTGCCCTCGGTGAAGAGGATGTTGAAGACGCCCAGGTTCTCCCGGACGACCCGTACCCGCTCAATCATGCGGCGGCGGAGCCGTTCACGGTGGCTGCCCTCCTGAATCAACGCCTTTTCCCGCCGGATGATCTCTTGGATGGCCGGCTCGACGCAGGCGATGAGCAGTTCCTTCTTGTCCTTGTAATACCGGTAGATGGTGCCCTCGGCGATGCCCGCCGTGCGGGCGATATCCGCCGTGGTGGTGCCCCGGTAGCCCGAGGCGCCGAACAGGTCGCGTGCGGCGGATAGAATCCGTTCTTGGGTCGATTCCATGGCGTTGCCCTCCTACAGCTCGCCCGTGGCCTGAGCGAGCTTGGCCAGCTGGACGACGAGGTTGGCAGCCGCCTGAATGCGGGCGGCTTCGGCCTGCAGGGCGGCTGCAGAGGCGGACTGGACTTCCAGGTAGGTACCCAGGCCGGCTTCGTAGCGAAGGGTGGCCAGGCGCAGGGCTTCGTTGGTGGGTTCGAGGGCCTGTTCCCGGGCGGTCAGCTCGGCCAGGGCGCCCCGCGCGGCCTCCAGGGCCTGGCGCACTTCGGCCTTGGCCTGCAGGACAGCCATTTCGTACTGGGTCGCCGCGATTTGCAGCTGCAGCGTGGCGCCGCCGCCACCGGCGAGAAGCGACTGCTGGCGCCGGGCGGTAATGGTCAGCTCGGCGTCGCGCAGGTCGGGCCGGGTGGCCAGGGCCTTGGCGATCAGCTCATCCAGATTCGTGGGCAGGACGACGTCGGCCGCCTTGGGCAGTTCACCGCCGGGCTGCACGCCCTCTGGCAGGGGCAGGCCGATTACCTGCTCCAGGCCGGAACGGACGGCATCGCGCATGGCGACGGCCCCGGCCAGGGCTGCCTTCTGCCCCGTCACCTGGGCTTCGGCCTGGAGCAGGTCAAAACGGGCGACGGCGCCGGCCTCGTACGAGGTGCGGACCTGGG
>Ga0196970_1000908_pt1 | contig 25539 bp, 23 predicted proteins | sample S1v_513CmetaG_FD_148672 | JGI IMG/M metagenome (GOLD analysis project Ga0196970, IMG submission 148672) | Soil microbial communities from Anza Borrego desert, Southern California, United States - S1+v_5-13C | ecosystem: Environmental > Terrestrial > Soil > Desert | place: USA: California... | reverse complement strand
GCGGCGCAGTTCGGCCCGCTGGAAGCCGGCCATGAGGGAGGCAAGAATCAGGACCGCCTCGAGCCCTTCCCGGAAGACAATCAGCCCGGCGTTAGTGCCCACAGCGACGGGAGAGTCGCCGCCTGCCAGCGCTGCCTGGGCGGCGCCCAGTTGGGTGTCGAGCTGTGCACGGGTCGCTTTGATCTCCTTCAAAGGCGCCTGCGTCCCGATGAGGCGGGCCAGGCCTTCCGCCCCGGCGCTGCCATGCCAGAACAGGTTCTCGATGGCCGGGATGTACTGGGGCGCAAAGGCGACCAGCCGGGGCTCGGGACCGGTCTCCAGCACGGCGTAGGCCTCCAGCCGGGCCGATTCGGCCAGGCTGTACTGCCCGGCAGCCACCGCCCGCTCCATCTGGTCGAGCAGCTGGGCGACGGCGTCGAAGTCGCCGGCCGTGCTCCGTTTTGTCCAGGCCGGTGGCATCACTTGCGTGGTGATCTGGTCGATCTCTTTGACCAGCGTTGCGATGGTGGTTGGGGCGGCGACCGCATTCCCTGCGATCGCGTCTGCCAGATGGTTCCTCAGTTCGATCAGTTTTGCCGCCACCTGGCCCGTTGCGGCTGCGTCCCGCTCTTCGAGCAGGGTCTGCAGGTCGGCAAAGGCGGCCTCGGCACCGTCGCGGAACGTGATCGCCTCGTGAATTTCAAAGTCCTTGGTCACCCTGCCGCCCGAGACGCCCCGCTCATACTCCACCGGCACCAGGCCCAGGAAGCGGCGGAACTGGCCCGCCCGGCGGGCCTGCTCATCCGGGCTTAGCGGGGCGGCCCGGAAGCCATGGAGCGCTGCCTCGACAGCGGCTAGCTCGGCGGCGGCGGGGCGCCCGGCCCGGGCCGCCCGGCGCAGGGCGCTGAAAGCTTCCTCGGCCTGGCGCTTGGCATCGGCGCCCCGTTCCTCTGCGTAGGCCGGCGCCAGGATGGCGAAGTAGCCCGCCGCCAGGCTGGCATGCTCGGCACGCCTGGCGGCGAAGCCTTTCTCCTCCGCCGCCTGCAGCTCCTGGAGCGACAGGCGGAGCCGTTCCTGGTATGTATCCAGCAGGTCGGCGCTCAGGCTGAGCTGTGCGGCCACCGCATCAACCTCGCCCGCGGCGAACCGCTCAATGGCCCGGGTCGCATCGGCGCTGGGCCGGGAGAACCGGGTCGGAGTCCGGAACTCCCGCAGGCGGAGCCAGGCGCGGGCGGCGGCGCCGTCGCCCCGCTCGACGGCGGCTGCCGCCACGCGATAGGCACCGCCCAGCAGGGCGGTCCAGACCTGGGCCCGGGCATCGGCCAGGGCGGCCTCGGCAGCAGTCCCGCCCCCGACCAGGGCCTCCTGCGCCGCGGCCAGTCCTTCGCGCACCCGGGCATCCGCCTCCGGCGCCTCTGCCGCCAGCCACTCGGCCAGGCCCAGCCTATAGGCCGCCTGCGCGTCGTCAATGGCAAGGACCGCCTTGCCCGCCGCCGCCGTTCCCAGCTCCACCTGGGCGGTCAGCATCGCCGCCCGCACCTGCTCTGCCAGCACCGCCGGGTCTCCCCCCGCCCACACCCGCGCCGGCACCATGCCCACCAGGGCAGCGGCGAGCAGCAGCGCAATCCACACCCTCCGAACCATGGCCTGACTACCCCCACTACCCCTCAATGTCGACGCCTAACTTGGCCGCCGCCTGCGTAATCTGGCCGGCAATGGCGGTAGCCCGCTGCTGCGCTTCCGAGCCAAACAGGTCTGCGTTCTCAGCCGTGAACTTCTGCCCGGCCCGCTCCTTCGCAAGAATCTCCTGCACGAAGGTCCGCAGGCCGGCCAGATCCCCCTCAATCTGCGCAGCCTGCGCCGCATCCGACGCGACCACAGACGGCTTCACACTGCCGTAGACCACCTGCAGCCCGCTCAGAATGTCCGCGATATCCTGCAGCCGCGACGTGGCCACAAACTGAATCGAACTCGCCCCATCGCCCGCCACGTACCGAGACTCCTTCCAGGCGCCGAAGTACTCATCCATGGTCGGAATCATCACCACAAGGGCTGTGAACGCATCGGCCTCCGTGGGCTCCCATGCCTCAGCCGCCTTCAGCAGCTCCGAAGACGTTGCCGCGAAGGCGTCCGCCACGCCCTTCAGGATGTTTGCATCAGGCAGCGCCTCGCCGAAGTCGACCTTGCCGTTGCCATCCAGGTCTGGCGCCACGTCCTGTACGGTCCACTCCACCTTGGTGCCCCAGAGCGTCACCTCAGCCAGGAAGAAGAAGTTGCCCGGCTTCGCCAGCACCTGGCCGTTCGGCAGCGGCACGTCGAAGGAGACCACGTCCTCCGTCCCGTCGGCGGCGGCAATGCCGGCGTCCAGGTCGACGTCAAACTGGGCCAGTTCCGAGACCCCCGCCACAATCCCTTCCATCAGCTCGTAGGCGGGGTTCGCCTTGAGGAAGTGGCCTTTGGCTTTGGCCACGTCCTCCCGTGCCGTCGCCGCGTCCTGCTGCCACAACGCCCGGTAGTCGAAGCGATACGCCTTTGCAAGGTCGTAGTAGGCTTGCGCCACGGCCTTCAGGCCGCCGGTCTCGGTGACCAGCTCCCTGGACTTACTCAGCAGGTAGCTCTTGGTTCCGCTCAGATCCACTTTGGCCGTCACCGGCTCTCTCTGTTCCCCCTGCGACGGCGCCGTACCAGTCGAACATGCCGTCAGAGAAACAAGGCAGAGCAGCATCAGCCCGGAAACAAAACGACGTAACAATGGAATCCACTCCCTCGCCCCAAAGCTGTCGATAATGATTCTCAATCTCATTGGACACATACTGGCTATCTATGTCAAGAGGCGCGAAAAAAGACCAGACCGGAATCACATCCCGTCTGGTCTGTTGGGCCCTACTGTGGCAGCGAGTTGAACCCCTCGCACGAATAGAGCACCCGCTCCGCCCCCATGCGGCGCCGCAACGCCTCCAGGAGCGGCAAATGGCTGTCCCGGCGGTACCACTCCCCGAACCCCAGTCGCTCGAACATGCCCCGCATGCCAAGTCCCTCACTGCGGGAACCGCCTGCCCCATCACCGTCGAAGAGCGTATCGACCACCACCCGGTCGGCGCAGTCTGCCAGCAGCGCAGCAAACCGCTCGGCATCGTGAGGCAGCACCGGCGATACCGCCATCTGCACCGGCACGCCCGCGGCCCGGAACTCGCCGGCCAGCTTCACCCGGGCCGTCACCGGCGGCGAGGTGGGGGTGAAAAGCTTGCGCACATCCTCCCGGTCGGTCTCCAGGGTCAGGCTGAGCATCACCCGGCGGCCCAAGGCCACCAGCAGCGGAAGGACCTGCCCAACCAACAGCGACCGGGTCTGCACCACCAGAAAATCCGGCGGATGCGCCACCAGGACCTCCAGGCAGCGCCGGCTGACCTGCGCCGTCCGCTCCACCGGCTGGAACGGGTCGGTCGATGAACTCATGAAGATGCGCACCGGTTTGCCCCGCCTGCGCAGGCGCCCGATCTCCTGCTCCAGGAGTTCGGGCGCGTTCTGTTTGACCGTCACCCACTCCCCCCAGGGCGCCGGACCAAAGAGGCCCGCCGGCGACCGGCGGACGTAGCAGAACGGGCATCCCTGCCCGAGGGCTGTCTGCTGCCCGAAGGCGCATCCGCTGTATGGGTTCAACGTGTGCGTGAACCCACCCGCCAGGAAGCCGCCCGTGGCTGTCAGGATGGACTTGGCGTTCACATGGTTGATTTCCAGGCCGATCCCTCCTCAGCAGGTCATTCAGCACGAATATAGAACTTTCCTACATAAGAGGAGAAGAGAATCACCAAAGAAGGAGGAAGCAGCGCATGCAGATGATCATCAACCTGCGTCCGGACGACGTGGAACGGTTCCTCGACGGTGAAGAAGTGGTTGCCTTGCCGTCTCAGGTCCAGGATACCGCGGCAACCTACGCCCTGATCGTGGATCTCAGCGAAATCGAGCGGGAGCTGGAAGTCGGCTTCTTCTATGGGCAGCGCTACAAGGTTCGGCTAAAGCGATAGCCAAGGAACAGCGGAAGGGGCTCCCCCTTCCGCCGCTCTTCTGTCTCACGGCTCGACGGTGAACCGTCCGACTTCGCCGCCGTCCTTATGGCCGGGCAGATCGCAGTAGAATCGATAATCTCCCGCCTTGTCCGCCACGAAGGTAAGGGTCTCTTTCTGCCCCGGCATGACCTGCCGGGACTTTACATGCAGTTCGGGTATGACAAAGGAGTGCGCCTGTGCCCGGTCTTCGTTGACCAGGGTGACCTCCACGCGCTCCCCCTGCTTGGCAAAGAGCACCGGCGGCTGAAAGGCCAGCATGCCGTCCACACCGGTTGTCACGACAAGGGGCTCAGGCTTATCTATAGGCTCGGCAACAGGCTCAGCCGCCGGCTGCGCGTGCGGTTTTCGCTCCATCGCCACCCCGCCGCACCCGGCCAGGAACAACACAGTTAGGCACAGCACCAGCCATCTCATCTGATACAGAACCCCCTCACGGCCAGTTACCAAACTGTACCATATCGAGGAGGAGATGTAAACAGACTACCCCTTCAGCACCCGGTCCACGATCCAAGGGAAATGGGCGTTCATCCAGATCAGGAACCGGTAGGACCCCGGCACCACCACTTCACGCCTGGGCCGCCGCACGACCCGGGCGATGGCCCGCGCCACCACCTCGGGGCCTGGCATCTTCCCCTTGCGGTGCTTGGTCATATCCGTGGCGATAAAGCCAGGCGACACCACCGACACCTTGATCCCGAACCGGGCCAACTCCCGCCGCATCGCCTCGGAGAAGCCCCGCAGGCCGAACTTCGTCGCGGCATACACATTCATTGTCCCGATGTGCCCCGCGACCGAGGCCACGTTGATGAAATGCCCCCGCCCCTGCTTCTTCATGTACGGCACCGCCGCCCGTACCGAGAGAATGGGCGCCGTCAGGTTGACATCGACCACCTGCTTGAGCGCAGCGGCCTCGGCCTGCCACCAGCGCTCCGGCGGGCTGATGCCCGCGTTGTTGATCCAGACATCGATCGCCCCGAACCGCTCCACCGCCTTGCGGGCAAGCATTTCGACCTGCTCAGCGTCGCCTACGTCTGCCTGCACGGCCAGCACTTCGGTCCGCCCGGCCACCTCGCTCTCCAGCGCCGCCAGCCTGTCAACCCGCCGGGCCGCGAGCACCAGCTTGTGCCCCTGCCCCGCCAGCTCCCGGGCCGTCGCCTCCCCAATGCCGCTGGACGCCCCCGTAATCACCACGACCGCCATCTTACCCCGCCGCCTTTGCCCGCTTTCTCAGCGTCTCTTTTACATCAGCAATATCCCTTGGCGTCGTCTTTGCCGCCAGCAGATAACAGATGCCGGTCGGAATGAAGAACAGTTGAAACAGCGTCAGCCCCAGCGCGTAGTTGGTCGGTGCCGCGAACGTGGCCGCCAGTGCCACAAAGACCGGTCCCACCACCCCGTTGCCAATCGCCCGTCCGATGCCGTTGGCCATGTTCCCCATCGAATAGACGGTTCCGCGGTGCTCAGGCAGGTTGGCATCGGTAATCAGCGCAAACCAGTTCGGCGAATTGGTGCCGTTCAGCGCCTGCGCTCCAATGGAGAGCAGGAATGCACCCGCCACCCACGGGCTGGTGAAGATCGATGATAACACGGCGCCCACCACCGACCCCTCAACCGGCAGGTCCAGCCCGTGCAGGGGCAGGAAGAAGAGTGCCACGAAGAGCGGAATCGAACCCAGCATGCCGACGGCGCTCAGCAGCGCCCGACCGCCGGGGTTCTTCCGCTGCCAGAGGTCGCCCAGCCAGCCGCCCAGAATCGACAGGACGCCACCCAGGCTGAAGAGCGTGCCAAAGAGGGCGCCCACGGCCACCGCCTGCTCCAGCGGATACCCTTCCGCCTCCACCCGGGCCGTAAAGAGCCGCGACATCCAGACGTTGGCGCCAAAGGCGAACTGGGCAAAGAAGCCCTGCATGATCAGCCAGATGTTCGATGGGCGCCGCATCAGACGCCACACGTCAGCCCACTCGATTTTGTAGGCGTAGGTACCGCCTTCGGCAAAGACCTTGGCCAACTCCGGTTCCGCCCGGCCCCTGGGCGGGTCGTAGCAGAGCAGATAGAGGACGGCAAAGCCCAGACCCAGCACGCCCATCACGAAGAAAGGCCGCTGCCAGTTGCCCGACCCGAGCAGGCCGGCGATCACGCCGCCCGCCAGCGTCCCAATCCCCTGTGACAGCCCCCAGAGCGACATCACCAGCCCGCGCCACCGGGGTGCGATGAAGTCGCTGATGACGCTGAACCCGACCGAGGCCAGGCAGCCCAGGCCGATGGCGGTGACCACCTGCCAGGCAAAGAGCGCCGCATATGTACCCGCGATGCCGGTCATCACCACGCCGCCGGCCCAGATGACCGTGCCCCAGAGCAGGAGGCGCTTGCGGTTCATCCGGTCGCCCAGGTAGCCAAAGGCGACGGCGGCGACGGCACTGAGCAGAATGGAGACGGCGGTCACGAGGCCAAGCGCCGCTTCGGCGACGCCCAGGTCCCGGGCGATAACCGGATAGAGGGGCGGAATCAGGCCGATGGCCGCGTTATCCAAGGACGCAAGAATGACGAAGACGATAACCGTGAAGATCGTGTGCCATCGGCCGCCCCACCACCGGGGCCCCGTCCGTGCCGCCATAATGCCGCCTCCCAAACAGATGGATACGCTGAAGTTCTTCGGCGATTCAGTACAATCCTGCAGGAGGCGGCGGGGGCGGGTCCCGAACTGATCTGGGCAAGAGGTGAATCCACATGCTCACGCACGAAATCCAGATTCGGCACGATCAGCAGGATCAGTACCTCTATGTCCCTTTCACGATGCCGCCAGGAATGGCCCGGCTCGAGGTCTCCTACACGTACACCGGCCACGGCGAGGGCGAGTGCGTGATCGACCTGGGCGTCATGGAGAACGACCGGGTCCGGGGCTGGACAGGCGGCGCCCGCTCATCCTTCTTTATCGCGACGGCGAAGGCGACGCCGGGTTGCCAGCCGGGTCCCCTGACGCCCGGGCCCTGGGCGGTGATGCTGGGCACCTACCGCATCCCGGCGGAGGGGGCCACGGGCCGCGTGACAATCGCGATGCAGGCAGCCGAACACCGCTGGCTCAAAGGTGACCTCCACCACCACACCCATCACTCCGACGGCGCCCACAGCGTGGCCGAAGTAATGAAGCTGGCCGAGGAAGCGGGCCTGGACTTTCTCGCCCTGACCGATCACAACACCATCACCCAGAACACGGTCCACTGCGAATCGCCGGTCCTGGCGATCCCCGGGCTGGAGGTAACGACCAACCACGGCCACCTGAACATCCTGGGTGCCCGGGAACTGGTCGACTTCCGCTTCCGGACGGCAGCCGAGTTCCGGCGCCCCGCCGAGGGGCTGGTGGTGCTCAACCATCCGCACTGCGACTTCTGCCCGTGGGAGCATGACTTTTCCTTCGACTTTGACCTGGTGGAGGTCTGGAACGGGCTCTGGACGGCGCGCAATGAGCGGGCCCTGGCCTGGTGGCAGGCCGAGCTTGCCGCCGGGCGCCGGGTGCCGGCGGTGGGCGGCAGCGACTGCCACCGGGTGGAGCTCTTCTCCGTGATTCGGACCGGGGCGCCGACGACCTATGTGCTCGCTGCAGATGCCACGGTCCAAGCGATCCTTGCGGGGCTGAAGGCAGGGCATGTGATGATCAGCGACATGCATGACGGCCCGGCCATCTGGATTACACCCGGGCCGGGGGAGACGGTGGCGCCGGGCAGCCACGAAGTGGCCATTCGCCTTGAGCGGGCGGAGGACTGCACGCTCCGGCTAATCGACCGGACCGGCATCATCTATGAGGCGCCGGCCGGTGACACGACATACGTCTGGGAGGCAGCCGGCGGCAACTTCCTGCGGGCCGAACTGCGCAGCGACTTTACCGGCATGGTGCGGGCGCTGACCAACCCCGTATACGTGGCATAAAGGAAGCCGGGAGGGACAACCCCCTCCCGGCTTTGCCTATTTCACCAGCAGATCCTGGACCGACGTCTCCCCGGGCGCCACCCGGACCACGGGGACCTCCCCCTCGTGCCCGGGCAGGTGGAGCGTGCGCACCTCGCCCTTCCCGGGCCGCACCCAGAAGAGGCTCGCCCACTGCGTGGGCAGGTTGACGAACCGGTAGGTCCCGGTCTCATCGGTCCGGGCGATGCCCACCACACCCATGCCATCGGCCACAATCTCAATTTCCACACCGGCGAGCGCTGCGCCATCCGGCCCGAGGGCCTGCCCGGTCAGCCCGCCATGCCCGTGCACGACCAGATCCCGGGAAAGCGCACCACCGGCCGCAGCCCGCAGTTCCGCCCCGGTCACCTCCGCCGCCGCTGCCGAGCAGCAGTCCACAGGCGCCGTCGAGAGCAGCAGGGACCCACCCGACCGGGGAATCGTCACACCGCTCAGGCGGTAATTGCCGCCCTCGTCGGTCACGGCCCGGGCGATCTCCTTGCCCTGGCTGCGCAGCGTCACCGTCAGCCCCGCCCGGGGCGTGCCGTCAGGCCCCTGCACCCGGCCCATCACCGTGGTCCTGGCAGATGCCAGCGTCAGGGTGGGCAGCGCCTGGAACGTCCGGACTACCGGCCCCGCCGCGATGCCCTCCACCGGCACAAACCCCTTGGCCTCGGCGGAGACCGTATAGCGGTAAGCCGCCCCGGCCGGTGCACCGTCCGCCTTATACCAGCCGGCAGCATCGGTGCTTACCTTCGCCTCATACTGATCTCCCTCGGCCCGCACCCAGACCGTGGCACCAGCGATACCCCGGCCCCGTGCGTCCACAATCCGGCCCCGCAGGCTGGCTGCCGCCGGATACAGCACCGCCGAGACCACCGTGCGCGCCTCGGGCACTACCTGGAACTCCGTCACCGGAGCGCCGCCCACGGTCGCCTCGGTCACCGTGGCATACCCGTCCTTGCTGACCCGCAGGGTGTAGGGCTCACCGGGCCTTCCGCCAAAGCCGATCGGTGCGTTGACATGCTCGAACAGGAAGGTCCCGTCGGTTCGTGTCTGCCCCCGATAGATGACGTTGCCACGGTTCAGCAGTTCAAGCTGGGCGCCCGCCACCGGCGCACCGTTCGGATCGGTGACCAGGCCGGCAACCGAACCCGTCCCCACCGTCCCGAAGACCGCAGGGCGGGATTTGAGAATCACGTCTGTGGTCACACCTGCCCGGATCGGTGCCCAGGGGGTCGCCGCCACAAACTGATCTTTGTTGACGACTACCCGGTACTCCAGGTCCGGCCCGGCCAGCACAGCATCAAACCGGAACTGGCCCTTGTCGTCGGCGGTCACCTCGGCAACCTTGCCGTAGCCCTTCCGCTCCAGCACCACGGGCAGCCGGGGCATGTACTCCCCTTCGTCCCGCAGCAGCATGCCGGTGATCGTCCCGTGCAGCGGTTCCAGCGAAATCGCGGCGGCCCCGCTCCAGTCCAGGTCCCGGCCGCCGGCGGCGGCCTGGAGATTGGTGGTGGTATTCCGGTAGCCACGTGCCGTCACCAGCAGCTTGTAGCTGCCGCCCGCCCCCTCGGGCAGGTCGAACTGAAAGAGACCGCCCTCATCGGTGTAGGCCAGACCCACCAGGGTCGCATCCTCCCGGAGGAGCCAGGCCCGGGCTCCCCATACGGGGGCGCCCGTTGCGTTGTCACGCACCTCCCCGCTGGCCCGCAGGCCTGCCGCTTCCACGGTCACCGTCGCCGTTGCTCGGCGCCCGGCTGCCACCTCCACGGTGCGGACGGCCGCAGCGTACCCGGGGGCGGCGACCGCGATCGTATATGAGCCGGCGGGCACCCCCTGCAGGCCCGTGCCCGCGCCCGTCATCTGCTCCTGCAGGACGACACCGTGCGGGCCGATCACGGTGATTTCATAGCCACGGAACGGATCGCCGGCCCCGTCCCGGACCGTAATCGACAGATCGCCGGTCTTTGCCGCCAGGCGGAAGGACTGGTAGCGGTTACGGGCCAGCTCAATCCAGCCTGTCTCGCCGGTGGCATAGCCCCGGGCCACGGCCCGCAGCTTCCAAAGCTGCCCCTGCGCCAGCCCGCCTGCCGCCCACGCAAACCGGCCCTCAGCATCCGTCGTCAGCACCGTCACAAGACCAGAATCGAGGCGATAGAGTTCTACCTCTGCCCCGGCGATGGGCCGGCCCGCCTCATCGAGCACCACGCCCCGGGCGCCGGCGCCCGGCTCAGCCGCCGCGGCCGGCAAGGCGATGCCCAGCATCAGCCAGAAGCCCAGCACCAGTGCAAGTACTTTACGCATGGGTGTACAGCCTCCCTTACTCATACCGCAGCGCTTCGATCGGATCGAGCCGTGCGGCCTTCGAGGCCGGATAGACCCCGAAGATCACCCCGACGCCCACCGAGAAGCCCAGGGCGAGGGCGATCGATGTCATATCGAGCAGCAGATCGATCTTCAGCCAGCGGCCCACGAAGAAGACCGGAATCGCCGCCAGCAGGATGCCGATGGCCCCGCCGATCAACGAGAGCATGACCGCCTCGATCAGAAACTGAATCATGATGTCCCGGTAGCTGGCCCCAATCGCCTTGCGCAGGCCGATCTCCCGGGTCCGCTCCGTAACGGAGACCAGCATGATGTTCATAATCCCGACGCCGCCCACCAGCAGGCTGATGCCCGCCACGGCAGAGAGCACGCCGGTAATGATCGACATCACAGAGGATATCGCGCCCAGAATCGAGTCAAAGGTCTGCCCCGAGAAGCGGGCGCCCTTGTGGCTCCGCTCCAGCAGCGTGATGGCGTCGGCCATCACCTGTGACGGATTCGCTTCCGGCTTTACCTTGACCTGGACCATCATGATCGGCGGATTGCCCGTCACCCGCCGCACGAAGGTGATCGGCACAAAGACGGCCGTGTCTCCTTCGCCCATGGCGCCGCCCAGGTTGGCCAGCAGCCCGGTGGGCGCCTCACGCACGCCGATCACATCAAACGGATAACCGGCGATGGAGATCGACCGGCCCACCGCCGATGCGCCCTCCCCGAAGAGCTTTTTGACCGCGCCCTGGCCGAGAATCACCACCCGGGCGCCGCTCTGCTCCTCCGCCTCGGTGAACCAGCGGCCCTCGGCCAGCTTGTCCTGGTTGAACTCCAGGTTGTTGGCAGGCACGCCCTGAATGCCGGCGTCCATCGTACGGGTGCCCGCCTTTGCCTGGGCGCCCATACTGGCTGCCGTGTTGATCATGTCGACTTCGGGCAGCAGCGTTTTGAGATTGCGCAGGTCGGCTTCGGTGAAGGGTTCGGCCCGCCCCGGAGCGCCCGTGGCGTCCACCCCGCCTGCGACCAGCACAAAAACGCCCGACCCGATCGATTCCAGTTCGCCCCGCACAGCCATCTCCGTGCCGCGGCCCATGGCGAAGATCGCGATCACCGACCCGACCCCGATGATGATGCCGAGCATCGTCAGGATGGAGCGGAGCTTGTTGTTCAGCAGCGCCTCCAGGGAGACCCGGAGGGACTCCAGCAGCGTCACTCCTCACTCACCCCCATCTCGGCGAGGCGGTCTTCGGCCCGCACAGGGCTTGCCACCGGCTCGTCGCTGATGATCCGCCCGTCTTTGAGGCGGATGACGCGGTTGACATGCTCGGCCACATCTGGTTCATGGGTGACGATGAGGACCGTGGCGCCTTCCCGGTTGAGCGCCTGGAAGATGGCCAGAATCTCCTCACCGGAGCGGGAGTCCAGGTTGCCGGTCGGCTCGTCGGCCAGGATGATGGACGGTTTGGTCACCAGCGCACGGGCAATGGCCACCCGCTGCCGCTGGCCGCCCGAAAGTTCGTTGGGCTTGTGATGCATCCGGTCGGCCAGGCCGACCCGGGTCAAGGCCTCCTCTGCCCGGCGGCGCCGCTCACGCCCGCCCACGCCCCCGGCATAGAGCAGGGGCTGCTCAACGTTGCGCAGGGCGGTCATGCGGGGAAGCAGGTGGAAGGTCTGAAAGACGAAGCCGACCTGGCGGTTGCGGACTTTGGCCAGTTCCGCCTGGGTCCGGTCGCCCACCTGCTTGCCGTCCAGTTCATATGTACCACTGCTGACCCGGTCCAGGCAGCCGAGAATATTCATCAGGGTTGATTTGCCGGAGCCGCTGGGGCCCATAATCGCCACCAGCTCGCCGGCGGAAATATGCAGGCTGACGCCCCTGAGAGCGTGAACCACGTTATCGCCCATCCGGTAGGTCTTGTGGACGGAGTCGAGGCGGATCATTCCTCATCCCCCCGGTCCTGGGCCTCCACCACCTCGGTGCGCACGACGGCGCCGTCGGCCAGGTTCTTGATCAGGGTGAAGGGGCTGACGATCACCGCTTCGCCTTCCTTCAGGCCGCCAGTGATCTCTACCTGGGTCTGGGTGCGCAGGCCGAGCTTGACTTCACGCACTTCGACTTTGTTGTTTGCCACCACCAGCACCGAAGCCTTGTCGCCTTCTTCCCGGACCGATTCCAGGCCCACCACCAGCACACCTTTACGCGTCTCGGTAATGACACGCGCCTCCGCAGACATGCCGGGCCGCAACTTGCCGCCCTGGTTGGCCACTTCGCCCTGGACTTCGTAGAAGGTGCCGCCCGTGGCGCCCAGGCGGGCGTCGGGGGCGGTGGACTGGGCGGAGACCCGGGTCACTTTGCCTTCAAACTTCTCGGTGGGGTACGCGTTATTGGTGATGGAGAGCACCTGGCCGACCTGCACCTTGCCCACGTCGACCTCGTCGACCCGCGCCCGCACCGTCAGTCGGTCCAGCACGCCGATCTCAAAGATGACCTGGGTCTGCTGGGCGGGCTGTCCTTCCTTGAGGCCCACGGTCAGGACGGTGCCGGCCACGGGCGCCTTGACCTGCGCCTGTGCCAGCTTGGTCCGGGCCACCTCCAGGTTTGCCCGCTGGACGGCCAGGTCGGCTTCGGCGGCGCGGAACTGCCCGTCGGAGATGCCGCCCGTGGCTTCGTCAGCCCTGGCTGACTGGACGGCCAGCTGGGCGCTGGCGAGCTGGGCCCGGGCCTGGCGGACCGCCGCGGAGCCCTCACCGGACTCGGCGACATCCTGCTCCGCCTGGGCCACGTTCTCGTAGGCGGTGGCCAGTTCGGCTGCCAGGGCCCTTGCGGCTGCAGCATCCGACGTGCCCACGGCGGCCCGGCTCTGCACCGCCCGCAGGGCGGCCTGGGCCTGCTCCAGCCGCTGCCGGGCGGCCTCCGCCTGCTTCAGGGCGTTCTCCAGGCCCGCCTCGGCCGCGATCAGCTGGGCGTTGGCCGACTGGAGCCGCGCCGAGAAGGTGAGCGGCTCCCCCTGCTGCTGCGTCCGCAGCTGTGCGAGGGCGGACTCCGCCCGAATCACGGCCGCCTCCAGGGAGGCGACCTGCAGCCGCAGATCATCCGCCTCTAACTCGGCGATGACCTGGCCTGCGGTTACTTTCTCACCGGCGCCGACCAGCAGCTTGACCCGCTGCGTGGTGAAAGGCGCCCGAATCTCCTGCGGGGTGGTGGCTTCCAGGGTGCCCGGGGCCATGACCCGCTGCGTCAGGTCTCGGGGCGCCATTTTCACGACTTTGACTGCCGGGGCGTTTTTAGGGACCCCTGCTGCTGCGGTTGTGCCCACGTCAGGCCCCGGGCCTGCTTTGCGCAGGTTTGCCCAGACCAGCAGGGCCACCACGGCAACAAATCCTGCGGCGATCAGCCATTTCCGTTTCAAGAGCGGCGGCCTCCTTTGGTCACATCTGCCCCGGCATCTGGGAGAGGAAGCTGCCGCCGATGGCGGCGCCGGCCAGACTAAAGAGCAGGTTGAGCGCGTACAGCGTAACGACCAGTGCGACACCCTTCGCCGCCTTGCCGCGGTGCAGGGCGCCAAAGCCCGTTGCCAGGACAAAGTAATACCAGGCGGTGAACGGATTCAGCGTTCCAAGCAGGGCGGTCACCATGGCCGGGGCGCCCTGGGGGGCCAGGGCAGCGAGGCTGAGGTTGAACTGGGTTGCCGTGTCGCCCATGGCCAGCGTAAGGGCAGCGCCCAGCAGCGAGCTGATGATCAGGGGCATCCGGGCGTAGCCCAGCATGCCAAGGTAGCTGGTGAACCCGACCCGCTCCTCCTGGAACTGGCCGAAGAACATGGCGATGAGCGCCGTAAGGAGGCCGGCCAGCCAGGGCGTGACCAGGATGGCAAAACCGCCGCCAACTAAGCCCGACCACTTGCTGATGGCGGCCAGTTCGGGCGTATACATCGGGTTGCTCAGCATGGTCTGCTCCAGCACCCGGAGCGTCATGGGTACCAACATGATGAAACTGATCAGCCCCAGCAGCATCTGGGCAAAGTACCCCGGAAAGATCGGCACCCGGCCGTTAAACTCCTGGAACATGGCCGTCGGTTCGTAGATCACCCGTACGATCGCTTTCCACCCGGACGGACGCTGCTCGGGGCTCATGGGGTCGGGGCCGTAGTAGCTCATGACGAATGAGACCTCCCCTGGTCAGTTTGGGCTTGGACAATCCAGAGAGCGCTTGAACACGCAGAATGGTTCGGCTTCGTCCTTCCTTCTTCCTCCGTTCGGCGTCCTGCGTGCCCGCGGCTGTGGTAAGATAGGAAACAGCAGCGTAGATATCAGCCGTTCGCAAAGGAGGCAGGCCAACAGTGACACCCCTGTATGCGGTCGTATCTCTGCTCGACCCGCCGCGTTACCGGCAGGTCGAGGCATTGTGGACGGAGCTGAAGTCCTGTTGCGGGATTGAGGGCATCTACAAGACCCCTTTCCCCCATTTCTCCTACCATGTGGCGGCAGGTTACGACCTGCCCCAGCTGGAAGCGACGCTCCGCCGGTTCGCCCGCACCTGGTCGCCGTTCCGGGTACATACGACCGGCCTGGGCATCTTCACGGGGCCGAACCCGGTGGTCTATGTACCGGTGGTCCGGGGGCCGCTGGTGAACGACCTGCACCGAAAGCTCTGGGCCGCGGCCAACAAGGTGTCTACGGGCGCGCTGGAATATTACCGGCCTGAGCGCTGGATGCCCCATATCACGCTGGGGCATGGCGATATTACCGCCCAGAACCTGCCCGGGGTGATTCAGGCCCTGGCGGGGCAGAACCTGCACTGGGAGATTGAAGTCGATAACCTGGCCATCATCTCCAGCACCGGCTCGCCGGACGGGCTGCACGTGCGGGTGCCGTTGGAGGGTTGAGCTTTTGGGGCATGTGTTTTACCGCAGATTACGCGGATTATGGGATTACGCAGATTCCAGCGATCGGAACCAAGCACAGCATACTGGGTCATCCGCATAAATGGTTAACCCGGAACATCTTCCTAAGGTTAATCAGCGTAATCCTAAAATCTGCGTAATCTGCGGTTAATAAACTGCCCCCTGTTTTTCAGTGAACTAGTACCGACGCGCCTTGAACATGATCCAGAACGAGTGTACAAACAAGTAGAGGCCGGCGCCTGCGTGGATCGGCCAGCCGAGGCTGCGGCCCATGAACAGTACGGCGAGGGCGTAGCTGCAGAAGACAGCGCCCATCACCATCACGTGGCCGCCCACAAAATTGGTCAGCCCCCGCGTATCCTTCACCTGCTTGGGGTCGTACCCGGCGATCAACGTCGCCATGGACTGGACACGAATCAGATAGCCGAAGAGCAGCAGCAGCAGTCCCACGAACCCCATGATCATGGACAGCACGATCACATCTGCAGTCATCCCTACTCCGCCTCCTCACTACAATAGATCTCCTTAACACACTGGAGGGCTACCCTTGCTCAGAATCGCACTCATCGGTGCCGGCAGCATCCTCTTCACCCGGCGCCTCGTCATGGACATCCTGGCCGTCGAAGAGTTCCGCGACACCGAATTCCGCTTCATGGATGTCAACGAAGAGAACCTGATGATGGTGACCAACCTCTGCCGCAAGCTGATCGCCGACAGCGGCGTGGCGGCCACCATCGTGCCGACCACGGACCGGCGCCGGGCCCTGGACGGGGCCAACTACGTCATGTCGACCGCCAAGATCGGCGGCCTGAAGGCGATGGGCTACGATGTGGAGATTCCGCTCAAGTACGGCGTCGACCAGTGCGTGGGCGATACCCTGGCCCCGGGCGGCATCATGTACGGCCTGCGGTCGATTCCGTTCCTGCTCGGCCTGGCAGCCGACATGCGGGAGGTCTGCTCCGACGCCCTGCTGATCCAGTACCAGAACCCCATGGCGATCAACCAGTGGGGCCTGCGCCGGGCTGGCGGCATCAAGACCGTCGGCCTCTGCCATGGCGTGCAGGGCACGACCCGGCAGATCGCCCGGGTCTTTGGCCTGCCCATGGATGAACTGCACGTCACCGCGGCCGGTATCAACCATCAAACCTGGTTTTTGCAGGTCGACCACCAGGGCCGGTCGCTGATTCCCGAGATGCTGGCACGCTACGAGCAGGATGCGCTCGCCAATAAGTGGGACAAGGTCCGCATCGATGTGATGCGCCGGTTTGGCTACTACAGCACCGAGTCAAACGGGCACCTGAGCGAGTACCTGCCCTGGTACCGCAAGCGGCCCAACGAACGGCATAAGTGGTTCTGCTATGAGGACTGGCCCGGCGGCATCACGGCCGGCTGCCTGGCCTGGATGCGGCAGCAGAAAGATGAGTTCAAGAATATGTATCCCAAGTGGATGGCCGGGGAAGGCGAGCAGATTCCCCTTGGCGACCGCTCCTGGGAGCACGCCTCGTATATCATAGAAGCGCTGGAACTGGGACGTCCCTACCGGGGCCACCTGAACATCGGCAACCACGGGGTGATTCCCAACCTGCCGGATGGCTGCACGGTGGAGGTGCCGTGTATTGTGGACCGTAACGGCATTCGGCCCGAATGGAACGGCCCTCTGCCCGTTGAGGTGTTGGCGCCGCTGCGGGCGAGCGTGAGCGTGCAGGAGCTGACGGTGGAGGCCGCGCTGACGGGCAATACACACCTGGTCAAGCTGGCCCTGCTGAACGACCCGCTGACGGCGGCCTCCTGCAATACGGAAGAAGTCTGGCAGATGGCCGATGAGCTGCTCGCCGCCGAGGCGGAGTGGCTGCCCCAATTCGGGCCGGCGGGCCGCCGGTGGGCGGACCGGCCCGAGCCGGCGCTCTACCGCCCCCACTCCTCGTAAATCACCTGCGAGACCTCGGGCAGCAGCAGGGCCGCCTCGTTCTCCAGCTTGTAGCTCTCGTCCTTGCAGTCTCGGCTGAACATGGCGAGCACGTAGGTCGCCCGGGGCGCGTAGATCACGGCACAGTCGTTGCGCACGGTCCGGAACCACCCGCTCTTACTGGCGACCCGCACGATGGGCGCCTCCAGTTCATCATCGAAATCGTCGATGAACCGGGTGGTCAGGTAGTGGAAGATCTGCTTTTGCATGGTGCCGAGCATTGCCTGGCAGGAGGCCTGGCTGAGGCCGGGGGCATGTTCACGTGCGAGGAGCTCTAAGAACCGGGCCATGTCGGCAGGCGTGGTCCGGTTCGTTTCGCGCCCGGCGGGCACCGGGCCGATGCCGATGTAGCGGTTGAGCCGGGTTCCCGTCATCCCCCACCGGTCCAGCAGGGCGCCCACAGCCTCAAACCCCACCCGCTTGATCAGCATGTTGGTGGCCGTGTTGTCGCTGATGACGGTCATCAAGTGGGCCAGGTCCCGCACCGGGTAGCGATAGCCCGGCGTGAAGCCGTCCATCACCCCGCCGTCGGGGCGGCAGAGGTCGGGGTCCAGGGGCAGGGTCTCGTCCAGGGTCAGGGTGCCGGCCTCCACCGCCTCGTAGACCGCCGCCAGCACCGGCAGCTTGATGGTGCTGGCCGGGTGAAAGCTGAGGGTGTCCTGGTAGCGGAAGGTCTCGCCCGTGGTCAGGTTCTTCGCTGCCACGCCCAGGGTGCCGGAGAAGGATGCCGCGAGGGTCTGGATTTGCTGATCAAGGTTCATTGGCTGATCCACCTTTCAAACCACTGTTGCATCGTTGCGACCATGCCGATGGTGACCCAGTGGTCGAGCCGGGGCAGCTCGGTGAAGATCAGTCGGTCGGGATGAGGTGCGTAGGCCCCGGCCCGTGCCTGCTCCACAAAGCGCCTCGCCCCCTCCGCCGGCAGAATGGTGTCGGCGGTTCCGTGCATCAGCAGCAGCGGTCGGGGGGACATCTCTCCGGCGAGGTTGACCGGGTCGTAGGTGCGCAGCCGGTCCAGATCGGCGCCCTGCAGCGGCGGGGCGTTGGTGCTGATGGAGTCGAGCCACTCGAACGAGGGGCAGGTATTGTGCCCGACCGCCGCCCGCAGCCAGGGGTACCGGCCCAGGGCGCTGACCGCCACCATACCCCCCGCCGACGAGCCCGCGATGCCGATGCTGGAGCGGCGTGCGAGCCCCCGGTCCACCGCGTCCCCGACGATGGCCTCCACCTCGTCGATCGACTGCATGATCATCGCCCAGAAATGATCATAGGCCGCTTCGGGACGGTCGGCGACCAGGGGCGTCCGCTCCCCATGCCCGGGGAGGTCGGGGAGCAGCACCCGGAAGCCGTGGCAGGCCAGCAACTGGGCGGCGGGCACCTGGGCTTCCTTGCTGCCGAACCAGCCGTGGTATAGGATGATGGTCGGGGCAGGGCCGGTCAGACCTCGGGGGAAGAGGTTCAGTACCTTGTGTTTGGCTAACGTGATGGGTTCGATCGAGATGACGGGCTGCATGGTGCGCCTCCTGCTGCAGAAGGATATCAGGCCAATATACAGGGGCGGCCTGGATTCGTCAAGGCCTTCTTCCAGAAGACCTTTCGAGCGTTAGGAATCGTTCGTATTCACAGGCCGTGCCGCAGGCCCCGGCTCCTGACCCGTCCCATCGCAATGCCGGCGGCGATGGATATGCCCGCGACGACAGCGAAAAGAAGCCACTGAAGTAGCGTGGTCAAACCAACGCCCCCAATGTGGGCCGAGTGTTACAAGGAGATCCTCGAATAGGTTCCAGGCGGGATATGGTCCACGCCGGGCGTGATGATCAGAGAGTCTGAGTATGGGTAAAGCATGGAGTACTCCACCAGGAACCGCCCACCCTCCGACAGGTCGAAGAGGAGACCAAACTCGCTGGGACAGACCTCAGTCGTCCCCTTCATATCGTAGACAGGAGCCTTTAGAACCGTCACGCCCACAACGATCTGGCCGACACGTTCTTTCCAAAAGCCGTTTTCCGATACGTCGCGATAGACCCAGTCCGGAACGGGGAGCGGGTCGGGAACGACACCTACCGACATCGGCTCCGTATAAGACCAAAGGCAGATGTGGAGCCCGCCTTCGAAGAAGAGGTCCAGCGAGCCATCAGACAGCTCGTCCCTCTCCTCTGCAGGGAGGGCCTCGTAGTCACAAGGCAGGAGCGTTCGGGTCACGCGCTCCAGGCGCTTTCCCTTCATTTGAGACAGCAGGCTTCGGCATGACAGCGGCAGGTGGATCAAGCGATCACCTCGTGACGGGCAGGTATTACTTTCAGCGTAACATAAAGGCCCCCCGCTCCGGCAGGGTGCCTGGTATGATGTCTCTATTCAGATGTCGGGATGGCGACCTGGGGCTGCCTGCGAAAGGTGCGAGCCCCGAGGGGATAAGAAGAGGCACCTTGCCGCGGCAGGGTGCCTCTTCGTGCCTTATTCAGCTTCGCTCTCGCCCTCGGCAGCATCATCGGCAGGCAGTTCAGCCACGGCCTGCTCCTGCTCCATCCGCTTCGCCTTGGCCTGCTGCTTGGCCTGTTCATTCTCCGCCTTCTTCCGGGCCCGCTCTTCCTTCTCTTCCTCGGTGAGGTAATCAATCGGAACAAAGGCAGCCGAGTTGATGCGGATCCCGATCACCTTGCCAAAGTCAGCGTCATCATCTTCGTAAATCGAGATGAACATCCGGGTCCCACGGGGGATTTTCGTGTGCCTAAACGCCAGCAACTTGTCCGCCTTGATGGCAGGCTCCTGCCCCTGCTTCAGCCACTTGATGGGCAGTGCGTCCGCGGAAGGGTGGCATGTCGGAATCCCGATCAAGTCCTCAGGGACCTTCTTGGAGTCGGAGAGCAACAGGTGGGTGGGCCGCCGCCCTTCGTTTTGGGCCTCGCCGACGCTAGCGATCAGCTCGGCACCTTTCACGGTCGCACCGCTGGTCTTGCGATCCCACTGGATGATGATGAACGGATCCTTCGTGTTCAGTTGCGGGACAACAACCTGGCTCAGTCGAATCAGCCGTGCAACCTTCGGATCTGACTCTGGTGTCCCCGGTCCAGGCGTACGGGCCAAGCTCCCCACCGTCCCCTCTTAAGAACTACCATGAATATATCATGTGTTTTAACGTATGTAAATGTTTATTTTACCACGGTACTTGTACGATTAACAACCTGAAGAATCCGGTAACTTGCACCGTGCCGTACGGTTGGTCAGCGGCTACGGCGCGGTAGGTCAGCAGTAACCGCGCGGTCGGGTCAGCACTAACCACGCGGTAGGTCAGCACTAACCGCGCGGTAGGTCAGCAGTGACCGCGCGGTAGGTCAGCAGTGACCACGCGGTAGGTCAGCACTAATCGCGCGGTAGGTCAGCAGTGACCGCGCGGTGGGTCAGCAGTGACAGTGCGGTTGATCACCAGTTACATAAAACCCCCATATGGCAAGGCCTCGACCTGCATGCAGGTCGAGGCCTTGTAGTTCCTATCCCTTCTTCCAAGCCAGCCACAGGGCGCAGCCAGCATCACTCTGCTCCAGCCAGACCGTGCCCTCCGAGGCCCGGCAGGTTGCCACCGCCAGCGACGGCCCCACCAGCCACATCGCCGGCCCCTTGGCCACGGCCAGGTCCGGCACCGGGTTATCCACCACGCTCTGCAGCACGGGCAGCAGCGAGGGCGGGCCGAACAGTTCCATCTCGCCATCGGGATGAACCCGCACCCCAGCGTGCTCCCGCGGCAGGGCATAGGCCTTCAGAAAATCGCGCAGCCCATCCAGGGCCGGCGCCATCAAGCTCTTGTCCGCCATGACGAAGGCGGGCTCGGACTCACCGTCCAGGTCCAACAGCCCCTCCAGGCGCCCGGCTGCCAAGGCACGCAGGTCGAGCCGCTGCAGGCGCACCTTCAGGTCGCCGCCCAACAGCCGGATCCACAGACCGAGCTGCTCAACAATCCGTTCCAGTTGCGCCGCCTCGTCTTGTGCCATGCCCAGGTAACGGCCTACGCCGTTGGTTCCTTCCGGCGTCAGGGTGCCCGCCATCATCTCCAGGGCCATCCGGAGGCCGTGCACCGAAGCCCGCAGGTCGTGCGCCAGGGCACGGGTCAGCCGGAGCGAATCACCATGTGGCTGCCGGTCGCCCATTCCCATCATCGGGTCCTGCACGGTTCTCCCCCCCTTGCGCCAATATCCTCATGATTATCGTAAACGCGCAGCGGGGCGACTCACAATCAGGCGACAGCCCAGTCCATGGGGCGGCTCAGGTCACTGAAGTACTAGTGCATGCAATGCACTGACACATCCGGTGGATTGTCCGGGTCGGGCGCCGCGCCGGATAATGGAGCCAAGCGAAGCCCAAAGGCAGGTGCTTACCTTGGCCGAGGAGCGGATCATTCCCACCGCCTGCGCCCATAACTGCGGTGGCCGGTGCGTGTTGCTGGCACACGTATCAGACGGTCGCATCGTGCAGATTACCACCGACAGCGACCCCGACGAACCAGACGCACCCCAGCTGCGAGCCTGCCTGCGGGGCCGGTCGTACCGCAGCCGCGTCTATCATCCCGACCGCCTTCAGCATCCCATGAAACGGATCGGCCGCCGGGGCGAGGGCAAGTTCGCCCGTATTACCTGGGACGAAGCGCTCGACACCATCGCCGGGCAGATTCGCCGCGTCATCAGCACCTACGGCAACGAGGCGATCTTCTTCCCTTACGCCACGGGCAATTCCGGGCGCCTGTCGGAAGGCGCCTGCATGCGCCGGCTGATGGGCCTGCTGGGCGGCTACCTCTCCTTCTACAACAACTACAGCAACAGCGCCAACACCTGGGGCCTGAACTATACCTTCGGTACGGAGAACACGGCCTCCAGCCGGGAGGACCTGGTCAACGCCAAGCTGATCATCCTCTGGGGCTTCAACCCGGCGGAGACCTACTTCGGCACGAACACGCCGTATTACATCCAGCGCGCCAAAGAGGCCGGTGCAAAAATCATCGTGATCGACCCCCGTTACACCGACACGGCGGTCGCCTTTGCCGACCAGTGGATTCCCATCCGGCCCACCACCGATAACGCCCTGATCGATGCCATCGCCTATGTGCTGATCACCGAAGGGCTTGTGGATGAGGCGTTCCTCGACTGGCACGCCCTCGGCTTCGATGAGGCGCATCTGCCGGAAGGGGCGGAGGCTGGCAGTTCCTACAAGAGTTACATCCTCGGCACCGCCGATGGCGTGCCGAAGACGCCCGCCTGGGCGGAAGCGATTACCGGCGTACCCGCCCAGACGATCCTCCACCTGGCCCGGGAGTACGGTGGGGTGAAGCCCGCTGCGATTGTTGCCGGCTACGGACCCCAGCGGCATGCCTACGGCGAGCAGCCCTCCCGGGGCCTCGCCACGCTCCAGGCCATGACAGGGAACATCGGCATCTCCGGCGGCTCCGCCGGCGCCTTCGGCTGGAGCGGCTACGGGCGCCCGCCCCGGGTGGGGGCGCTGCCGGCCGCCAACCCGGTCAAGCTGTCGATTCCGGCGTTCCGCTTCACCGATGCCATCGAGCTGGGGACCGCCATGACTGCCGCACACGGCGTGCAGGGCGGCGAACGGCTGACGGCGCCCATCAAGCTGATCTTCAACATGGCGGGCAACGCCCTGCTCAATCAGCATGCGGACATCAACCAGACCGCACGCCTGCTGGCGGACGAATCGAAGGTGGAGTTCATCGTCGTCAGCGAGCAGTTCATGACGCCCTCCGCCCGCTACGCCGATATTGTGCTGCCTGCGACCACCTGGTTTGAGCGGAACGACATCGCCACGCCCTGGGCCTTCGGCGACTACGCCCTCTTCCTGAACCAGGTAATCGAGCCACTCCACGAGGCCCGCAACGCCTATGACTGGGTGAGCGACCTAGCCGGGCGCCTGGGTGTACGGGACGCCTTCACCGAAGGGCGCACCGACCTCGGCTGGCTCTCTGCGATGGTCGATGTGGCGCGCCAGGCTTGGCCCGAGTTCCCCACGTTCGAAGAGTTCCGGTCGCGGGGCGTCTACAAGTATCGCCATCCTGCGCCGTTCATCGCCTTCCGGGAGCAGGTGGCTGGCGGGAAACCGTTCCCGACGCCCTCAGGCAAAATCGAGATTTACTCCCCTCGCCTGGCGGCCATGGGGCGCCCGGATGAGATTCCCGCCATTCCCCGGTACATCCCCGCCTGGGAGGGGCCGTCGGACCCGCTGCGGGCGAAGTATCCGCTCCAGTGCATCGGCTGGCACTACAAGCGGCGCTGCCACTCCATCTACGATGACTCGCCCTGGCTGGAAGAGGCGGGCGCCCAGGAGGCCTGGCTCAACCCGGCAGACGCCGCGAAACGGCGGATTAAGGCGGGTGACAAGATCCGTGTCTTCAACGACCGGGGCGCTTTGGTGATCCCCGTCCGCATCACGCCCCGGGTGATGCCGGGGGTGGTGGCCATTCCCCAGGGCGCCTGGTGGACGCCGGACAAAGCGGGCACGGACCAGCGGGGCAGCCTGAACGTGCTGACCGCCCAGCGCCCCACGCCCCTGGCCCATGCAAATACGCAGCACACGATGCTGGTGCAGGTGGAGGTGATGCGCCGTGGCCGTCCAGCTTGGCTTTCACGTTGACATGACCAGGTGCACGGGCTGCCGGACCTGCGCCATCGCCTGCAAGGACAAGCACGACCTGGGCCCGGGCCAGCTCTTCCGCCGGGTGACCGAAGTCGAAGGCGGCAGTTATGGCGAGACGGGCGCCGGGGCGGTGGTGCCTCACGTCTTTGCCTACTACATCTCCATCGCCTGCAACCACTGTGAGAACCCGCGCTGCGTGGCCAACTGCCCCTCGGGTGCCCTCTCCAAGAACCCGGCGGACGGTGTGGTCAGCATCGACCCCACGGTCTGCATCGGATGCCGGTACTGCGCCTGGTCCTGCCCGTACGGAGCGCCGCAATACAACCCCGCCCTGGGCATCACCCAGAAGTGCGACCTGTGCGCCGACCTGCGGGCGGCCGGACAGGAACCCGCCTGCGTCACCGCCTGCCCGCTCCGGGCCATCGACTGGGGGTCCGTGGAAGTCCTGCGGGAGCGTTACGGCGGCACCATGGCCCTGGACTGCCTGCCCGACCCGAACCTGACCCGGCCCAACGCCTGCTACACACCCCACCGGGATGCTGCAAGGAGGCTGCGCCCATGAGAGAGGATCTGCCGCTGGTCTCCTTTACGCTGCTGGTTCAGCTTGCCCTCGGCGCGGTCGCCCTGGCGGCCATGGCGACGCTCCGGGCGCCCGGGGCAGGGGGCCTGCCCCTGCAGTTGCTATGCGTGGCATCGGGCGCGCTGGTCGTCGCCTTCGGTGCCTCGCTGATGCACCTAGGCGTGAAGGCAGGCGCCATGCGGGCCCTGCGGAACCTGCGAACCTCCTGGCTCTCCCGGGAGGTGCTGTTCACCGGGCTCTTCACCGCCCTGACGCTGGGCGCCACCGCAGCGACGGTCCTGGGCGGGGACAGCCGGGTGCCCGACGCTCCGGCCGGTGCTGCCACGGCGCCGGCTGCCATGCCCGGCGCCCACCTGCTCTGGCTGGTTACGCTGACGGGCCTCGCAACAGTCTTCACCATGTCCCGGCTCTACCAGGCGACCATTCGGCCGGCGTGGTCCACGCTCTACACGCCCGTCTCCTTCTTTGCGTCGGCGCTCACCCTGGGCGCCGCGCTGGGCGCCCCCCTGGTCGGCGCCGGCAGCCTGCCCCCGGAGGCCGGTGCACTGCTGCTGCGAGACATCGTCCTGACAGCGGCGGCAGGGGTGACTGCCAGCCTGGCAGCCGCTGCGCTCTACGCAGCGGATTTGAATGAACACCGGCTGCACATGGCGGCCCGACTTCTCCTGACCCTGGGCGGACTGGGCCTGCTGACCGTCGGCTGGTACGCCGGACTCATTCCGTTGACTGTGACAGGCGCGCTGCTGCTGGCCGCAGGTGAACTGCTGTCACGAATCCGCTTCTTCGCGCTTGGATAGGAATCCGTAACTTTCCCTACAGACAACCGTTACTCTGTACAGACTCGCACAGAGGAGACGGATGAAAATGAAGAGGCATCTTGCCCTGACCGCCCTGATTGTGTCGCTGCTGCTCATGCTGACGGCCTGTACGAAGGCAGGAACGACGCCGCCCCAGCCCAATGCGCCCCAGCCCGGGACGGTCCAGCCCGGCCAGAACCAGCCCGGGCAGCCCCAGCAACCCGGCAAGACCTCGCCGCCCCCCACCCCGGAGCCGGACGGCACCATCCTGACCCGCGACACGGGGGAGATCGCCCACCAGACTTACCCCGCGGGCACCGCCACCCTCCCCAACCGGGACGGCTACTTCACCCTT
>Ga0196970_1000907_pt1 | contig 25600 bp, 29 predicted proteins | sample S1v_513CmetaG_FD_148672 | JGI IMG/M metagenome (GOLD analysis project Ga0196970, IMG submission 148672) | Soil microbial communities from Anza Borrego desert, Southern California, United States - S1+v_5-13C | ecosystem: Environmental > Terrestrial > Soil > Desert | place: USA: California... | reverse complement strand
TTGATGAAGAGGATCGAGGGCGGCTCAGGCAACGCGCATGACCTTCGAAGCGATTGCATTCGAAAGTATGCACCACACGCTACACGCCGTCCAAGCCGTTCTTACTTGGAGTAACGCGGGTCTTTTCTGCCGCTGTTACCATCAGCGTGAGCAGCAGCCCGCAGTCGAGATACTTGAAGCTGGTGTGCGCGCCAAGCGCCATGACGAGCGGCGCCAGCACCGCCACCGCCAGCGGCGGGTCGGCGCGCAGCAATCGCCACGCCGACGGCGCCAACGCCGCAAGGTAGGCGGCGAGCGCCATCAGGCCCAGCGCACCTGATTTGAACAGGGTGTAGGTGGCCAGCGTGTGCGTGTACGCCACGCGCCAGCCGCCGACCGCCGGGTTGGCGATCAGCGCGCCCCAGCCGTCGCCGAACAGGAAGGATTCGGCCGAGCGGCCGACCTGCTCCAGCACCGCCGCGGCCTCGTCCAGGCGGGCGTTGGTGCCGGCCAGCCGGTTCTTCTCCGCCACCTGCGTCAGCGCCCCAGCCAGCGTGTCGCCGAGCAACAGCAGCGCCACGCCGGACAGCACCGCCACGACCAGCACCAGCCGCGGCGTCCGGCGCCACCACCAGGGCACGGCGACCAGAAGCCCGACCAGAGCGAGCCCGAGCGCCATGCGGTGCACCGCCCCGGCCAGCGCACCCAGGCACAGCGCCGCCGGCACCAGCAGCAGCCCGGCCCCGAGCCAGCGCGCCCATCCCCCGCGCGCCGCCAGCCCAAGCGCCGCCATCGGCAGCGCCAGCGCGGCGAAGAGCACCGACGGCGCGTTGAGGAAATAGCGCAGCCCATCCGCCATCGCCCGCGTGCCGACCGCGCCGAACCCCCACTCCGCCTGGCGCCACCAACGCAGGGCGAACAGCACGCCGGCCAGGGCCAGCCCCGCCGCCAGCAACCGCTCCGCCCGCCCGTCGTCCCGCCGCAACAGCGGCACCAGCAGCACCGGCAGGAACAGATAGCCCAGCGGCACCACGTCGCGCAGCACCGCCCCCGGCTCCCAGCCCAGCGTCAGCCCGCGCACCAGCGGCGCCCACAGCAGCCACGCGAAGGACAGAACCCCGACCGCCTCCCACCCCGGCAGCGCCGGGGCGCGCAAGGCGTGGCCGCTCACCACCGCGCAGGGCCGGCGCCAGCCAAGCGCGCCGAGCAGCAGCGCGCCGATGGCGGCCTCCACCACGCGCACCTCCGGCGGCGCCGGCGCGCTGAGCATCCCGTAGAGCGCCAGCGCGCCGAGAAGCGCCACGCCCCGTCCTGTCGCCGAGAGGTCCATGCGGGCAGCATGCCACGCCCCTGCAACCGGGGCGAGCGGATCTCACGCCCCGCCCCGCTCCCGGATCTCTTCCGACACGATGAACCAGCGGCAGATCCGCCCGGACGCGTCGCGGTCGCAGATCGCCTTGGCGTGGAACCAGCGGTACGCGCCGTCGTGGCGCCGGTAGCGGTAATCGGCCTCGTACCGGCCGCCGGAGGCCACCGCCCGCCCCCAGGTCGCCGCCGCCCGCGTCTGATCGTCGGGGTGCAGCACGTCCAGCCAGCCGTGCCCCTTCAGCGCCTCGCCGCTCAGGCCGGTGTAGGCGCGCACGGCGGCGTCGGCGTAGACGTTGCGGCCCTCCGCGTCGGCGATGACGATCAACGGCGGCTTCGCCTCACCCGGCTCATGGTCGCGGGGGTTGGCGGCATCGGTGTCCAGCGGCATGGCGTTTTGCCTCCACGCTCGTCCCAGACCGAAAATTTGATGCAGAAGAGATTTTATTTCAAATGTTGAATAGTTATAGTACCGCCTCGACGCCGGGCATCCGCCGCGCTATCTGCTGAGGCGAGGCTGAACCGGAGACGCCCCATGCACGAGGACATCCCCCTCCCCTGCGCGCGGCTGGGCACGCGGCGGGTGCTGGCGGTGCACCGCTTCGGCACGCCGGGCGCACGCCCCAAGGCTTACCTGCAGGCGGCGCTGCACGCCGACGAGACGCCGGGCATGCTGGTGGCGCACCACCTGATCCGCCTGCTGAGCGGAGCCACGGTGACCGGCGAGGTGGTCGTCGTGCCGGTGGCGAACCCCATCGGCCTCGCCCAGGTGGTGGAGGGCACGCACGTCGGCCGCTACGCCCTTGACGGCGGCGGCAACTTCAACCGGCAATTCCCCGACCTCACCGACACGGCGGCCGAGTGGCTGTCCGGCCGGCTCGACCACAATGCGGCGGGGAACGTGCGGCTGGTGCGTGCGGCCTTGCACGCGGCGCACGCCGGGCTGACACCGGCGACGGAGGTGGCGGCGTTGCGCCACGCGCTGCTCGGGCTGGCGCTCGACGCCGACCTCGTGCTCGACCTGCACTGCGACCAGGAGGCGGTGCCGCACCTCTACACCGGCGAGGCGCTGTGGCCGGCGCTGGCCGACGTGGCAGGCGAACTGGGCTGCGAGGCCGTGCTGCTGGAGCGGGACTCCGGCGGGACGCCGTTCGACGAGGCGTGCTCCGCCCCGTGGTGGCGGTTGGCCGAGCGCTTCGGCCCCGAAACCCCGGTCCCGTTCGGCTGCGCCGCCGCCACCGTGGAACTGCGCGGCAAGGCCGACGTGTCGGACGCGCTGGCCGAGGCGGACGCCCGCGCCCTGCTGCGCATCCTGGTCCGCCGCGGCGTGGTCGCCGGCGCGGCCGCTCCGCCGCCCACGCCGTGTGAGGCCACGCCGCTGGCGGGGCTGGAGCGGCTGACCGCTCCCCACCCCGGCGTCATCGCTTTCCACCGCGGGGTGGGCGAGCGGGTGGCGCCGGGCGATCTGGTGGCGGAGATCGTCGATCCCACCGCCGCCGATCCGGCGCGGGCACGCACCCCGCTGCGCGCCGGCACGGCGGGAATGCTCATGGCGCGCAGCAACCGGCGCTTTGCCGGGATGGGCGAGCTGGTGGCGTCGATCGCCGGCCGCGAGCCGCTGCAACGGGCCGGCCGCGGCCTGCTGTTCGATTAGCCGTAGCGGACGGTCGCCTGCTCGAGCCTATAGAACAGCCCCTCGTGTGGGTTGAGGTGCAGCGTGCCCGACACGATGACGGCGTTGCGCGTCTCCGGAACCGGGACCCTGGCGTGGACGTGCAGCATGGAGGCCGGCCCCGGGCGCTCGCACGCCGGGCAGCCGACCGGGTTGGCGGCGAGGATGAAGCGGCGCTGCGGCCCACCCTCGGTCAAGGACACCATGAAGCCGCGCAGACTGACCGTCTTCCCGTCCAGCGCCATGACGGTGTCGGGAAACTGCGGGGTCGCGGCGGCGCCGGCCAGGCGGACACCGGCGAGGTCGCGCCACAGCGCGGTGAATTCGTCGAGGCCGAGGTGGAAGCGGCCGACGGGATGCGACGGCTCCGCCGCGCCGCCGGCCCACACGGCCATACCGGCGATCGGCGCCAACGCCAGAGGCAACAAGACCTGACGGCGCGTCGTCATGGTTTCCTCCCGGTGCGGTGGATCCGCAGCGGCCTTTTGCGGCCTTGTTCCGATTGTGGCGGAATTGTTCCCAACTCCCGCCCGGCCGTCAACACCCCGCGGCTCACCCCCACCAACGGGAGCGCCAAGGCAAAGGTGGGGTGACGCCGATGCGCCGGATCGGCATGATGGCCATATCTCCAGCCGATGCGATTTTCCGGAGCCCGTTTCATGCCGAACGCGAAACCCGCGCTGGCGCGCGTCAGCGAGGACCAGACCGCCGAACTGGCGGACATGTTCCGCCTGATGAGCGACCCCAGCCGGCTGCGCATCATCCTGGCCTGCCTGGAAACGCCGACCTCGGTCGGCGACATGGCGACGGCGCTGGGGCTGTCGCCCTCGCTGGTCAGCCACCACCTGCGCCTGTTGCGCGCCGGCCGTCTGATTCAGGCGGAGCGGCGGGGCAACCGCGTCTATTACCTGATCACCGACGAACACATCCGCCGGGTGCTGTCCGATATGGTGGATCACGTCGCCGAAAGCGACGACCTGGACGCGGACGACTCAAACGATCCTCCGTCGTAGAACTTCCTTAGTAAATGTAATAAAATCGTAATTCGGTTTGACGGCGACGTCGCCCGCCGCCATAGTCGTTGTGCGCCGCAGCATGACGTTGCGCGCCGACACGGCTCCCCAGGGTGTTTCGATGGAAACCTTCCGCTTCCAGCCGGGTGAAACTCCGATCCTGCTGAGCATCCCGCACGTCGGCACGGCGATCCCGCCGGACGCCGCCGCCGGCATGACGGAGGCGGCGCTCGCCACGCCGGACACCGACTGGCACCTGGACCGCCTGTACCATTTCGCCCCGGCGCTTGGCATCGGCTTCCTGAAGGCGACGTGCTCGCGCTACGTGATCGACCTTAACCGCGACCCGGCCGGGGCGGCGCTGTACAACGGCGCCGACAACACCGAGCTGTGCCCGCTGACCACCTTCGACCGCGCGCCGCTCTACCACCCCGGCCACGAGCCGGACGCCGCCGAGGTGCAGCGCCGCATCGACACCTACTGGCGCCCCTATCACGAGACGCTGCAGCGCGAACTGCAGGCGCTGCGCGACCGCTTCGGCGTCGCCGTGCTGTTCGACGCGCACTCGATCCGCTCCGAGGTGCCGCGCTTCTTCCAGGGGCAGCTGACCGACTTCAACCTCGGCACCGCCGATGGCACCACCGCCACGCCGAAGCTGGTCGGCCGGCTGATGAACGTGCTGGCGGCGACCGGAACGTACAGCTCGGTGCTGAACGGCCGCTTCAAGGGCGGCTACATCACCCGCGCGTACGGCAAGCCGGAGGAGGGCATCCACGCCATCCAGCTCGAGCTCAGCCAGCGCACCTACATGGACGAGGCGCCGCCCTTCCGCTACCGCGACGATCTGGCCGCGGATGTGCGCCCACTGCTGGAGCGCCTGCTGGGTGTCATCGCGGAGTGGACCCGCGAGCAGACGCGGACGACGCGGGTGGCGGTGTAGGGGGCAACAGAAGCCCCTACACCTACACCCACACGCCCCGCACGTACGGCGCGATCTGCGTGTCTTCCATGATGATGTGGTTCACCAGCCAGTCGGCGGTGAAGGCGTAGATCCGCTCGCCGTTGGCGCGGGTCGGTTCCTTGGCGAACACGTTGGAGAGATCGCCGATCGCCTTCACCGCGGCGACGTGGCGTTGCCGGTGCTCCTCCAGCTTGGGGAAGTGCACCTTTTCCATGATCTTCTCTTCGCGCTGGAAATGCTGGTGGGTGTATTCCAGCAGCTTCATCAGCGTCTTGGCCACGCGCGCCGGCATGTAGACCCGCGCGTTCAGCGCGGCGTCCAGTTCGTTCAGGTACTCGATCAGGTGCTTGTGATCGTCGTCAATGGACGGCTGCCCGACACTGAGCTGACGCCGCCACGCTATCGCACCCATGCCGCCTCCGGACCTGCGCCCGCTATTTTGGCGGGCAACCACAGCCGGATTATGCGTGCGGTGCAGCGCGGCAAAGAAGGAATCATGCGGGCGCACGGCAATTTGACGCACCCACCCCACACGCAAAAGGGGCGAAAGCCGAAGCTTCCGCCCCTTTTACGGTGCAATCCGCCGTCAGCCGACGATGGAGTAGCCGCAGTCCACATAGGTCGTGGCGCCGGTGATGCCCTTGGCGCCGTCGGTGGCGAGGAAGGCGGTGGTGTAGCCGACCTCGTCGATGGTCACCAGACGGTGCTCCGGCGCGCGGTCGGCGGCCTTGGCCATCAGCTCGTCGAAGTGCGCGATGCCCGAGGCGGCGCGCGTCTTGATCGGGCCGGGGGAGATGGCGTGCACGCGGATGCCCTTCGGGCCCAGCTCGGACGCCAGATAGCGCACGCTGGCCTCCAGCGCGGCCTTGACCGGCCCCATGACGCCGTAGTTGTCGATGACGCGGATGGCGCCGAAGTAGGACATGGTGAACAGCGCGCCGCCGTCCTTCATCAGCGGCTCGGCGTAGCGGGCCATGCGGATGAACGAGTGGCAGGACACGTCCATCGCCGCCGAGAAGCCGTCACGCGAACAGTCGACGACGCGTCCGTGCAGGTCCTCGCGCGGGGCGAAGGCGATGGAGTGCAGCGCAAAGTCGAGCTTGCCCCACTTCTGCTCGATCTTCTCGAACATGGCCTTGAGCTGGCCTTCGCCGGTGACGTCCACCGGCTCGAAGATCTCGGCCTCGACCTCGCGGGCCAGCGGCTCGACGTGCGGCTTGGCCTTGTCGTTCAGGTAGCTGATCGCCAGGTCGGCGCCCAGCGCCTTGAACGCCTTGGCGCAGCCCCAGGCGATCGACTGGTCGTTGGCGATGCCGAGGATCAGGCCCTTCTTGCCGGCGAGGCTGGCGGCCGCAGGAATCATGGTGGTCATCAGAAGTGTCCCATCAGAAAGGTCGGGGAATGCGATCAGGCCGCTGACTGGCTGGTCGTTCCGGGCATCGCATCCTTACATGACAAAGTACTCATGCAGGTGCGCCGCCGGTCCGTCCTTCCTCCCCACCCGCAGCGTTGCGTTTGTGCGGCGCAGCATAGAGGAGATAATCAAGACATGCAACGCGCGAATACTGCAACAAAACTGACAAGCTCTCGGTAATTCGCGAATCGACGCGGCGCGCTCAGGCGGTGCCGGGGGAGAAGGAGGGCGGATCGCTGGCCGGGAAGGATTCCTCGGACGCCTCGTCCACCCGCTCGTCGGCGTCGCCGTAGATGTCGCCGGGGTTGCGGGAGTACGGGTGGGTGCCCTCCTCGACGTCCTGGGCGGGAATGGCGGGATCGGGACGGCGCATGCTCTCCATCAGGCCGTACGCCGGGCAATAGCCGGTCAGGCCGCGCGCCACCAGCGCGCCGCCGGCCAACGCCATGACCGCGCCGCCGATGGTCGGCCGGCGGATGCCGAGCACCGCGAGGATGCCGCCGCCGACCAGCGAAGCCAGCCGCTCGGCGTGGCCGACGTTGATCATCCGGTCGAAGTCGTCGAAGTGGCCGTGCTGCGCCATGGAGCTCTCCCGCTGGGACGGATCTCGTGCCCCTTGAACGGCGCGCTCAAGGCGGAGGTTCCCGTCCGGCGGGGATCAGCCGCGCAGCGTCTCGAACGGCGTCGGCCGCCCGAAAAAGCGCCCGGCCAGCGCGCTCACCCGCGCCGCGTCGCCGGTGGTGAAGAAGCGCGGGCCATCGGCGGTCGCGCCGGCCGGCGCGTATTCGGGATGCCGGTCCAGGTAGTGCTCCAGCGAGCGGGCGACCAGCGCCGGCTGCGACAGCACCTCGACGCCGGGCGGCAGCGCCTCCGCGAACAGGTGCGCCACCAGCGGGTAGTGCGTGCAGCCGAGCACCACGGAGTCCAGCGGCCGGCCGTCCAGTTGCGCCATCAGGTCGGCGACGTAGCGGCGCACCGCCGGACGGATGGCGGCGTCGGGCGCGCCCTCCTCGATCAGCGGCACCAGGTCGGGGCAAGCCTGCTGGACGACGGTCACGTCCGGCGCCCGCTTGCCGATCTCGCGCGGGAAGGAGCCGGAGCGGACCGTCCCCGCAGTGGCGAAGACGCCCACGGTGCGCGGCTCCGGCAGCCGGTCGGCGAGCGGCGCCTCGACCATCCACGGCACGCGGGTGATCGCCTCGACCATCGGCACCAGAACGCCCAGCACGTTGCGGCCCGGGTACGCGTCGCGCAGCCAGGTCTGCTGCATCCGGCGCAACGCCACCGCCGCCGCGGTGTTGCAGGCCAGCACGACCAGCCCGCAGCCCTGCGCGAACAGCCGCTCCACCCCGGCGAGGGTCAGCCGGTAGATCTCCTCGTCGCTGCGCGGGCCGTAAGGGGCGTTGCCGTTGTCGCCGAGGTAGACGAAGGGCCGGCCCGGCGCGGCATCGGCCAACGCGCGCAGCACCGTCAGCCCGCCATGCCCGGAATCGAAGACGCCGATCGCCAATGGAACCCCCACAGGGAAATGGAAAGCCGCAGTTTCCAGATCGCCGCCGGAAACGGGTGTGAGATCGTTGGGCGCGGGAGTATGCCACGCCCGGCGACGGAGCCAAGCGCTCAGCGCACCGCCTGTTCCAGGATCCTCACCGCGGTCCCGACGCCGTCCTCCGCCCGGATCCGCGCGCCGAGGGCGGCGGCGCGCGTCCGCATGTCCGGCTCGTCCATCAGCGCCAGCGCCGCCGCCAGCCGCGACGGCGTCAGCTCCTTGCGCGGCAGCGGCGCCGGGCCGACGCCCAGCGCGTGCACCCGCGCCCCCCAGAAGGGCTGATCGCCGAGGAACGGCACCACGAAGGCCGGCACCCCCGCGCGCAGGGCCGCCGCCGTGGTGCCGGCGCCGCCGTGGTGGACCACCGCCGCCATGCGCGGGAACAGCCAGTCGTGCGGCGCCGACTCCAGCCCGTACACGGTGGACGGCAACGCCTTGGCGTCCAGCCCGCCCCAGCCCGCCGACAGCACGGCGCGCCGATCGCCCAGCGCCTCCAGCACCAGCGCGGTGGTGGCCGCCGGGTCGTAGCCGCCCATGCTGCCGAAGCCGACGTACACCGGCGGCGGTCCGGCGTCGAGGAAGCGCCGCAGGCTGACCGGCGGCTCCCACTCCGCCCCCTCGTCGAGGTACCAGAAGCCGGTGACGTGCATGAAGTCCAGCCAGTCCGCCGGCTTGGCCAGCACCTGTGGCGAGTGGGCGTAGAGCAGCGCCGGCTTCTCGCGCATCATCCGCGGCCCCGGCCCGGCCAGCGGGATCGGCGGCAGGCCAAGCACGTTGCGCCGCGCCCGGTTGATGGCGGGCCGGAATCCCTGCCAGACCACCTGCATGAGCCCCAGGTGCAGCGCGATGTTCACCAGCCCCGGCAGCCGGAACGCCGGCGGCTTCATCAGGGGCGGCGGAAAGGCGCGCGTCGGCCCCATCGGCTGCAGGCCGACTCCCGCCCACGGAACGCCGAGCGACTCGGCAATGCCGGCGCCGGTGTAGAAGCCCAGGCCGGCGGCCACCAGCAGGTCGCAGCCGCGCGACGCCTCGAGGTACTCGCGCGTCCACGCCTCGCCGTGGTCCTGCGCCATACGCACCAACGCGCGGGTCAGCTGCACCGGGTTGACGCCGCGGCGGAACAGCGCGTCGGCGGCACCGCCGCCTTGGGTCACCGCGCGCACGTCGCCCGACAGCGGGCGGTGCTCCAGGCCGTGACGCTCGATCAGCGGCCGGAATTCACGGTCGGCCGGCAGGACCACGCTGTGCCCGGCCCGCACGAGGCCGGCGCCCAGCGCTACCAGCGGCCGGACGTCGCCCAGGGACCCGTAGGTGATGATGGATACCCGCATGGCGCGGGATCATAGCGGGAAAACCGCGAAAGGGGACCACTCCCGGTGGTCCCGTTTCGCGAAATACGGCCTCAGGCGAGGATCTCGGCAATGGCCTCCATGTCGTGCACCTCGTGCTCGAACCGGGCGAGTTCCGGGCCGACGGCGTCGCGGATCGACACCATGCCGACGGGCCGGCCGCGCTCGACCACCGGCAGGTGGCGGACGATCTCCCGGATGGGCCGGTTCGGCATTGGCATTTCCTCCCCCGTTGTGCGACAGTCTGTCGCAGAAAGAATGATGCGCGGGAGCATGCAGCGCAGCAATAGACCAAACGTCTGCGCGCAACTCCACGAACGAAAGGGATAGCCGTCGGTTTCACGTCATACGAAGGGGCGGAGGCACGGAGGGCGCATGCGGGGGATCGCCACGGGACTCGGGTACGCGCTGAGCGTCGCGGCCGCGGCGATCCTCTTCTACGTCGGCTACACGCAGCTGCTGGGGCTGCGCTCCGACGCGCTGGCGATGGTGGCGGCGGGACTGTGCGGGGCGATCTCCGCCACGCTGGCGTGGCCCGGTCCGCCGGGTGACGAGGCCCTGAACCGCCCGCGCGCCGACCTGGTGATCGGCAGCCGCACCGCGCTGCTGTTCTACGTGCTGTTCACCACCGCCACGGTGATCGAGCGCTTTCCGGAGTATTTCGGGGAGGTCGACGGCGTCCACCAGACCGTCACGACCCTGCTGCTCAGCCTGCCGGGGCTGGTGGTGGTGTCGCTGGGGGTGATGATCTACGCCAGCATGGGGGCGGCATTCTTCCTGTCGGTGATCATTGCCCGCTTCTGGGTGCGGCAGGCGCGCCGGGCGCGCACCGCGCACCCGCCGGCGGCATAGCGGCTACACCTCTTCCGGGAAGCAGCCGGCGCGGGCGGCCACCACCGCCACCTGGGTGCGGTTGCGCACCCCCAGCTTCTGCATGATGGCGCGCACGTGCACCTTCACGGTGCCCTCCAGGACGCCCAGTTCGCGCGCGATCTCCTTGTTGGAATGTCCGGCCAGCAGCAGCTGGAAGACGTCGCGCTGGCGGTCGGTCAGGCGGTCGAGGATCTGCCCGGTCGGCCGCGCCGCGTCGGCCGCGACGTTGCCGCTCAGCACCGCGCGCGGCAGCGGCAGGAACGTCTCACCCGTCAGGGCCAGCGAGATGGCGTGCTCCAGCACCGCGGTGGAACTGGTCTTGAGGATGTAGCCCTTGGCCCCCATGCGCACGCTGTCGACGATGTCGGCCACGTCGTCCGAGCCGGAGATCACCAGCAGCGGCACGCCGGCCAGCGCATCGACCATGCGGCGCAGCCCGTCGCGCCCCTGCCGGTCGGCGAGGCTGAGGTCGAACAGCACCAGCGTCAGGTCGCGGACGCGGGCCGCCACCTCCAGCGCCTCGATCAGCGAGCCCGCCTCGATGATCTGAGCGTCGGGGTGAATCTCGCCCACCGACAGGGCGAAACCGTGCCGAACCAGGGGGTGATCGTCCACGACGAGGAACTTGCGCGGCTTGGCGCGCACCGCCCGCTCACCGCCAATCGAACGCACCTGTACTTCCATCGTATCGCTACCTTCCTCCAGCCGCGGCTCGTAAATGATCCGGCGTCACGCCCGGTTCCGGCAGCCTATTCGCCACCGATGCGCCACGGCACCTCCGATTTCATCGAAATATACCACTTTCGATTTTTCCGGATGTCTGTCTTGCTTGCCGCGCTGTCCTTGCGCTTTCATCGTGCGCAATCCCGATGTCGCTTGCCGCGACAACGCTCACTCGTATAAAACACTTCCATATTCATGGTAAAGCCCGCAATTACACCGCAATACATCTTGTATTTTCCCTATCCAAGGAAATTGCGTGACAAGCGATTTGGAAAACGAAACGGGCGCGAACGCGGCTTCATGGAGGAGGCTTATGGACACCTGGAATGTGATGCTCATCGACCACGACCGGCTGTTCTCGGCCGCGCTTGGCACGCTCATCAGTAGCGGTCCGTTCCGCATCTGCCACTATGCGGTGGACGCCGGCGACGCCGCGGCTGCAGTCGAACGTGGCAGCGAGCCCGACCTCATCGTCATGGCGCTGCAGGACGGCTCGGCCGAGGAACTGGCCGGGATCAAGCGGCTGCGGACCGCCACAGGGGCGCGCATCGCGGTGCTGGCGGACGAGATGCTCGACCGCTCGCTCTCCCTGGCGCTGCGGGCGGGTGCCGACGCCTATCTCAACAAGTCGATGAGCAGCGAATCGCTGCTGCGCGCGCTGCAACTGGTGATGCTGGGCGAGGTGGTGTACCCCACGCACGTCGCCAGCCTGCTGATCGCCACCGCCAACGAGCGCCCCACCCCCACCCGCGCCGCGCCGACCAACAACGAGTTGTCGAAGCGCGAGGTGCAGATCCTGCGCTGCCTTCTGGCCGGCCAGTCGAACAAGGCGATCGCCCGTAACCTGCACATCACCGAGAGCACGGTGAAGATGCACTTCAAGAACGTGATGCGGAAGATCAACGCGCAGAACCGCACGCAGGCGGCGGTGTGGGCGATCCAGAACGGGTTGTCGCCGCTGGTCAACGCCTGACCCGATGCCCCCTCCCCCGCACGACGCGGGGGAAGGGGAGCGCGGGTCACTCGGCCGCGTGGCGGCTGCCGTGACGGCCCTCGGCGAACTCCTCGACCATCTTCGGGCAGAAGTTCGGCAGGTCCTGCGGGTTGCGCGAGGTGACCAAGCCGCGGTCGGTCACCACCGTCTCGTCCACCCACGTCGCCCCGGCGTTGGTCAGGTCGGTCTTCAGCGACGGCCACGAGGTCATGCGCCGGCCGCGCACGGCGCCGGCGTCGATCAGCGTCCACGGGCCGTGGCAGATGGCGGCGATGGGCTTGTCGGACTGCACGAACGACCGGATGAAGGCGATGGCCTTCGGCTCCAGCCGCAGCGCGTCGGGATTCATCACGCCGCCGGGCAGCATCAGCGCCTCGTAGCGAGCGGCATCCGCGGAGTCGAGGGTCACGTCGACCGGCACGGTGTCGCCCTTGTCGTGGTGCTTCCAGCCCTGGATGCTGCCGGACTTCGGCGACACGACGTGCACGGTGGCGCCGGCCTCCTTCAGGGCCTTCACCGGCTCGGTCAGTTCCGACTGCTCGAAGCCGTCGGTGGCGAGCACGGCCACGGTCTTTCCGTTCAGGCTCTTGGCCATGATGCGGTCCTCCGTCTCGGTTGGGGATACCGCCCCAACCAGACCGTGCGCAGGGGGTTCCGCCGCAGGCGCACGCTTTGCTGGGCACCCAGACCAGCGTCTGTGGCATAGTGCCCGGCATGTGGACCCTCGCCCCCGACCGACGCACCCTTTGGGACGCCGCCGGACGCCGCCTCGACCCGGCGCGCCGCGTCTGGACCGCCGACCGCCCGCCGCCGGACGGCCTGCCGCTCGGCGACGCCGAGGCGGTTCGCTGGCTCCAGCGCGAGAGCGGCTCCCCCTGCCGCCCGCCGGTCGGCGTCATCGGCCCGCGCGAGCCGACGCCCGGGCAGGAGGCCATGGCCGAGGTGGTCGGCGCGGGCTTGGCCGACCTCGGGCTGGTGGTGCTGTGCGGCGGCCGCTCCGGCGTCATGGAGGCCGCCTGCCGCGGCGTGGCGAGCAAGGGCGGCCTGTCCGTCGGCCTGCTGCCCGGCGAGGACTGGGAGAGCGCCAATCCGTACGTCACCGTGCCCATCGCCACCGGCATCGGCGTCGCCCGCAACGCGTTGATCGCCCGCGCCGCGCTGTGCCTGATCGCCGTCGGCGGCGGTGTCGGCACGCTGTCGGAGATCGCCTTCGGCCTGCAGTTCGGCAAACCGGTCTTCGTCCTGGCCGGCGCGCCGCAGGTGGATGGAACCGTGGAACTGGACGGCTGGGACGCGTTGCTGCCCCGCGTGGCGCGGGTGGTGCTAGCCGTGCATCCGTGAGATCGCGTCGGCCAGCCGGATCGGCTCCGGCAGGCGCCATTTCGGCGTGACGCGCAGCACCAGATCGACGCAGGTCTGCAGGCTCACCCGGTGCCCCACCGAGACGAACAGCGGGTTGGTGCCGTCGCGCGTGCGCAGGGCGACGCCGACGATCTCCCGCCGGTGCCACATCGGCGAGGACGATCCGCGCTCCCGCCCCGGTTCCTCGTAGCGGCCGACCAGCCGCGACTTGGCGATGCCGATGGTCGGCAGCCCGGTCACCACGCCCAGGTGGCAGGCCAGCCCGAAGCGGCGCGGGTGCGCCATCCCCTGCCCGTCCACCAGCACGAGGTCCGGCGGCTCCGGCAGCAGCGCCAGCGCCACGGCCATCGCCGGCACCTCGCGGAAGGACAGCAGCCCCGGCACGTACGGGAATACGGTGCGGCGCGCCAAAAGCACGCTGCGCGTCAGCGCCAGCGTCTCCGGATCGACCTCGGCGACAGCGGCCCAGGTGCGGCCGTCCTGCTCGCTGTAGTGCGCGTCCACCGCCGCCAGCCGGCGCAGCGGAGGAAAGTCGTCGTGCGCGACGACCTGCCCGCGCAGCCGTTCCTGCACGGCGTGCGCCTCCGGCTCCGTGGCCGGCCAGGGTTCGCTCGGCGTGTCCATGCCCCGACAACAGGCGCACGCGACGATCCGTCGCCGCACACACGCGTCGGTGGATTTACTCCTGCACTTGTGTGCAAAAATGATGACGGCGGCCGGAATGGGCCGGCCGCCGCATCAAAGGAGGCAAAAGGCATGAGGAAGATGCCCTTTCTCCTGGTCTTCGCGTGGCGGGACGGGTGCTCACGATCGCCAAGCGCCGCAGCAGGAAGGCCTAGGGGCGTGCCGGTGGGTGTTGCGAGCACCCACCGGCCACCTCCGACAATATAGCATCGGCACGCGGGGCTGGCAAATCCCCGGCCGCTCTACTCCTCGATGGGATGGCAGGGCTTGCAGGACGTGGGCCAGGGCTCGCCGAGATCCTCGACGAGGCAGCGCCACGACTCGCCATCCAGGCGGATGCAGCCGCCGCCGGCGAAGTGCAGCGCCACGCCGCCGCCCTCCACCGTCTCCAGCGACAGCAGCTCCAGGAACTGCTTGCGGTCCTTGAGGTCGAGACCGCGCATCTTCACGGCGGTCACCCCCTCGAAGCGCACACCGCAGTTGACGCGCTCGAACGGGTACAGCTCGTCGTCCTCCGCGGTGGGGCCGGAGGCTTCGCGCGGGCGCTCGCTGGTTTCCCAGCGGAAGCGGCTGACCACCGCCACGAACCGCTTCTCGTCGGGCAGGTAGCACATGTCGCCGATCGGCACGATGGCGTCCTGCAGGCAGGCGGAGACGACCTTCAGGTCCTCCTGGTCCTCGGCGCGCATCCGAAGCGGCGTGGTCATGGCTCCTCCCTCGCTTTTCAGTCCTCGCCGCCGCCGCCGATGCGCTCGATGTCGGCGCCGCAGGCGGCCAGCTTTTCCTCGACCCGCTCATAGCCGCGGTCCAGGTGGTAGACGCGGTTGACCGTCGTCTCCCCCTCCGCCGCCAGACCGGCCAGCACCAGCGACACCGAGGCGCGCAGGTCGGTGGCCATGACCGGCGCGCCGGTCAGCCGCTCGACCCCGCGCACCAGCGCCGAGGAGCCGTGGACGGTGATACGCGCGCCCATGCGCATCAGTTCCGGCGCGTGCATGAAGCGGTTCTCGAAGATCGTCTCGGTGATCATCGCCGCCCCGCGCGCCGTGCACATCAGCGCCATCATCTGCGCCTGCAGGTCGGTCGGGAAGCCGGGGAACGGCTCGGTCATCGTATCGACGCCGTGCAGCTCGCCGTTGGCGCGGGCGACGCGCACGCCGTTCTCGATCTCGGTGAACACCACGCCGGCCGGCTGCAGGGTGGTGGCCAGCGACTGGATCAGCTCCAGCCGGGTGTTCATGATGTCCAGCTCGCCGCCGGTGATCGCCGCGGCCATGGCATAGGTGCCGGTCTCGATGCGGTCGGGCACCACGGCGTGGGTGGCACCGTGCAGCCGCTCGACGCCGCGGATGCGCAGCGTGTCGGTGCCGATCCCCTGGATGTCGGCGCCCATGGCGACGAGGCAGTGGGCGAGGTCGCTCACCTCCGGCTCGCGGGCGGCGTTGACCAGCACGGTCTCGCCCTTCGCCAGCGTGGCCGCCATCAGCAGGTTCTCGGTCGCGCCGACGGAAACCTTGGGGAACACGAACTCCGCCCCCTTCAGGCCGCCCGGCGCCTTGGCGACGATGTAGCCGCGGTCCAGCTCGATCTCCGCGCCCATGGCCTGCAGGCCCTTGATGTGCAGGTCAACCGGACGCGCGCCGATGGCGCAGCCGCCGGGCAGCGACACCCGCGCCTCGTGGCAGCGGGCGACCAGCGGCCCCAGCACCAGCACGGAGGCGCGCATCTTGCGCACCAGATCATAGGGCGCGGTGGTGTTGGTGAGGTTGCGGGCCGTCAGCTCGATCACGCGGCCGGCGCAGTTGCCGCCGGCGCCCGCAAGGTGGATCGCCACGCCATGCTGCAGCAGCAGGTTGCACAGCGTGTTGATGTCCGCGAGGATCGGCAGGTTCTTGAGAACCAGCGTCTCGTCGGTCAGCAGGCTGGCGGTCATCAGCGGCAGCGCCGCGTTCTTGGCGCCGCCGACTTCGATGGCGCCACGCAGGGGGTTGCCGCCGCGGATACGGATCCTGTCCATGAGACCTATGAGTGCTTGATGCTGTAGGGATGGTGCCGGCCGGGACCGTTTACAAGGTGCCCCGCCGCGCTTACAGGCGCGGCAGGGTGACGCCCTTCTGGCCCATGTACTTGCCGGACTTGTCGGCGTACGAGGTCTCGCACACGCTGTCGCCCTTGAGGAACAGGAACTGGCACAGCCCCTCGTTGGCGTAGACCTTGGCGGGCAGCGGCGTGGTGTTGGAGATCTCCAGCGTCACGTGGCCCTCCCACTCCGGCTCCAGCGGGGTGACGTTGACGATCAGGCCGCAGCGGGCGTAGGTGCTCTTGCCCAGGCAGATCACCAGCACGTCGCGCGGCACGCGGAAGTACTCCACCGTGCGGGCCAGCGCGAAGCTGTTCGGCGGAATGATGCAGACGTCGGTCTTGCGGTCGACGAAACTGTTCTCGGAGAACAGCTTGGGATCGACGATCGCGTTGTCGACGTTGGTGAAGATCTTGAACTCGTCGGCGACGCGGGCATCGTAGCCATAGGAGCTGAGCCCGTAGGAAATGACGCCGGCGCGCTCCTGGCGGTCGACGAAGGGCTCGATCATCCCCTTGGTCGAAGCCATGTCGCGAATCCAGCTGTCCGGCATGATGCCCATCGGCCCACACTCCCCATACGAAAGATCGGATCAGGGGGTTGTAGCGGACGCGGGCGGGGGGCTCAAGCGTGCTCCCGTAGGAAAAACGGGACATGGCAGGCAAGCGCCTACCGCCGGTCGAGGTTGCGGTCCAGACGGAGGTCGGTGTAGGGCACCTGCACGTAGTTCAGCACGCCGCCGGTGTTGACGTAGGGCGACAGCAGCCGCGTCAGGTTCAGCCCGATGCCGACGTAGACCTGCCGCTCCCGCCGGTCCGGGCCGCCCGGCCCGTAGTCCGCGTAGTTGCGGGCGTAGTAGCCGACGCGAAGCTCCAGATGCTTCAGCACCGGGTTGGTGACCGCGTCGAACCCCTCCGCCTTGATGGCGATGAGGTATTTCAGGCGCTGGTAGTCGGTGGTGACGTCGAACTGGCGGGGGCCGCGGGGGAACGGGTCGTACTCGGCGCGGAAATCGATCTTGCGCTTGATCTCCGGGTATTCCCACAGCGCGTAGCCGAGCGCGGCCCCCGCCATGTTGAACAGCATGTCCTGGTAGGAGAAACCGTAATCGTCGCTGAAGGCATCGCCGATCTCGATGGCCGTCATGACGCCCAGCGACGACAGCGCGCCGTAACGTGCCGCGTCGCTCCGCCCATAGCCGAACCGCTCGTACCCGTTGGCGAACAGGTGGCTGATCGCGTAGCCCGACCACGCATGGCCGAGCTTGTCGGCGCCTCCCTCCGTGGTGGTGCGGCCGAACCAGCCCTCGTCCTGGAAGCGCGGCCCCGCGGTGCCCCAGTCCCACGACCACGTCCCCCAGCCGAGCGCCACCGCGCCGACCCCCAGGTTGAGCCACAGCGCCTTATCCTGTCGACTCCACTCGGCGGAGCATGCCGGCGCCGGAACACACGCCAGGGCGAAGGCCACGTACAGCCGACCAGGATGGAGCATCGCCGTTTCCCATGCCTGCCAGAACCAAGGCTTAGCAAGATAGGGGATGGCCGGCGCCGCGCATGGTCTCAAAAGGACAGGGCCTGATATTCAATGGCGCTGGTGGGAATCGGCAAACAACGAAGCCGTGTCGCGGAGCCCCTCATGCGCTCGCCCTGATGACGACGAGCCAACACTGTACCACCGATCCCGATCATTATACCGTGCAGGCCGCAAGCAAGGCGAAACGACGTGTGGGAGCGGAAGGGTGCACATCGCTGAGGAACGGATCGACCCGGCGGACGAGGGATTCTGGGCCGGAGTTCGCGCGCAGTACGAAGTTTCTTCCAACTTCGTGAACCTGGAGAACGGCTACTTCGGCACACAGGCCAAGCCGGTGCTGGCTGCCTTCGAAGGGTACAACCGTCTCGTCAACGCCGAGACATCGCACTTTTACCGCCGCATCTACCCAGAACGGTACGCCGACGTTGTCCGCCAACTCGCCGCGTTCACCGGCACTGATGAGGATGAACTGCTCATCACCCGAAACACCACCGAGGCGATGAATATTCTGATCCAGGGCTACCCGTTCGCCTCCGGAGACGAGGTCATCCTGGGTGACCACGATTACGACAGCGTGATCGCGACCTTCGACATGGTGGCCACGCACAAAGGACTGGGCATCAAGCGCGTCCGGCTGCCGCTCCACCCCGAAAGCGACGAACAGATCGTCGGCATCTACGAGCGCGCCCTCACGCCCCGCTCCCGTGTTCTGTTGCTGACCCACATGATCCACACCACCGGCCAGATCCTGCCCGTCGCCAAGATCGCAGCGATGGCGCGCGACCGTGGTGTGGACGTAATGGTGGATGCCGCCCACTCCTTCGCGCAGATCCAATACGGCTTTCCCGATCTCGGCGCCGACTTTGTGGCGGTGAACCTTCACAAGTGGCTGGGCGCGCCACTGGGCGTCGGGCTGCTGTACATTCGCAAGGATCGGATCGCCGACATCGCGCCCCTTTATGGCGATGCGAGCTTCAAGGCCGGCGATATGCGGCGGCTGGGGCACTTTGGGACGACTCCGCCGGGACCCGTTCTGGCGGTCGCCGACGCGCTGGCGTTTCACCGCGGCGTGGGGGGAGCCAACAAGGAGGCGCGGCTTCGATTTCTGAAGGGCCGTTGGATGGACGCCGCCGCCGGCCTCCCGCATATCGAGTTGCTGACGCCCCTGGCGCCGGAGCGGTCGTGCGCCATCGGCGCTTTCCGGGTGAACGGCATGCCGTCGAAGCAGGTGATCGAACACCTGTTCGATGTGCATCGGATCTTCACGGTCGAGCGCAGCATCAATGGCGGCACGGGCGTACGTGTGACGCCGCACCTATACAACACGCCGGACGATCTGGACCGGCTGGTGGAAGCGCTCCGTGGGTTTGGTTGAGCCGGCCTGGGAAACGTCGGGCTTCGCTTGCGTCAACCCGACCTGCGAGGCCCATTCTCCTTTTCCGGCCCCTGCTCCCGCGCCCGCGCCTGCTCCTTGCGCTTCTTGAGGTTCTCGCGCAGGCGTTCGGCCAGACGGTCCTGGCGGTCCGGGCTCTTGGCGTTTCCGGGCTTGGGCGTCGTCTCGGTCATGCGGCGCTCGCGGTCGGTTCGGTGAAGGCGGGAGCCTTGTCCCAGCGGGCCTTCCAGGCCTGGAACATCAGCACGGCCCACAGCCGGTGCTGCCAGTTGCGGCGGCCCGACAGGTGCTCCGCCCAGGTGCGGCGGACGATGGCGGCGTCCAGCAGGCCGTCCTCGCGCAGGCGGCGCTCGTCCAGCAGGTCTTCCGCCCAGGGGCGCAGCGGGCCGCGCAGCCAGTCGGCGATCGGGACGGCGAAGCCCATCTTGGGGCGCTCGATCAGCTCCCTGGGCACGTGGCGGTAGAGCACCCGGCGCAGCAGGTGCTTGCCTTGCCCGCCGCGCAGCTTCTGGTGCAGCGGCAGGCGCCAGGCGAACTCCACCACCCGGTGGTCGAGCAGCGGCACCCGCGCCTCCAGAGCCACCGCCATGCTGGCGCGGTCCACCTTGGCGAGGATGTCGTCCGGCAGGTACGTGGCGGTGTCGAGGTACTGCATGCGCTCGGTGAAGTCGGGCACCAGAGCGGCGGTGCCTGCGTCCCACAGCAGGCCGTGCGGCTCGCGCCCGCCGGGGACCAACGCCTCGGGATGGTGCCACTGGCTGGCCAGCGTGCGGTACAGCGTGTCGGCGTCGGCGGAACCCAGGATGCCCGCCAGCTTGTGCGCCTTGTCGCCGGCCATGCGCATGCCGGGCAGCCGGCCGAGCAGCGCGTCCCAGCGCCCCGGCGGCACCGCGCGGATCAGCCCGGCGGCGGCGGCACGCAGGCCGGCCGGCATCCGCCCCATGCCGCGCCACAGCCGCGCTCCCAGCAGATAGCGGCGGTAGCCGGCGAACAGCTCGTCGCCGCCATCGCCGGACAGCGCCACGGTGACCGAGCGGCGGGTCAGCTGCGACACCAGGAAGGTCGGCACCTGCGAGGAATCGGCGAACGGCTCGTCGTACCAGTCGGCGAGGGACGGGATGACGTCCAGCGCGTCGGCGGGCTCGACGGTCAGTTCGGTATGGTCGGTGCCGAGGTGCCTGGCGACGGCCCGCGCATCGGCGGATTCGTCGTAGCCGGCCTCGCGGAAGCCGATGGTGAAGGTGCGCACCGGGCGGGACGACTGCGCCTGCATCAGCGCCACCACGGTGGAGGAGTCCACCCCGCCCGACAGGAAGGCGCCGAGCGGCACGTCGGCGACCATCTGCCGGCCGACGGCATCCTTCAGCAGGGCTTCCAGCCGGTCGGCTGCCTCGTCGTCGGGCAGGTCCAGCCGGTCCGCCAAACCGGCGCGCACGGCGCCCTCCAGCGACCAGTAGGCGGCTTGCACCGGCTCCGCGTCCGCACGGACGGTCAGGATGCAGCCGGGCTCCAGCTTGCGCACGCCGGCATAGACGGTGTGCGGCGCCGGCACGTAAGCAAAGCGGAAGTAGGAGGCGAGCGCGTCGCGGTCGATTTCGGCACGGAAGGCCGGATGGGCGCGCAACGCCTTCGGCTGCGAGCCGAACAGCACCGTGCCGCCGAAGCGCGCCCAGTACAGCGGCTTGACGCCCATCTGGTCGCGCACGAGGTGCAGCGTGCGCTCCCGCCGGTCCCACAGCGCCATGGCGAAGATGCCGACCAGCCGGCGCGCCGTCGCCTCGACGCCCCAGCGGGCGACGCCTTCGATCAGCACCTCGGTGTCGGAATGGCCGCGGAAGCGGTGGCCGGCGGCCTCCAGTTCAGCGCGCAGGTCCTGGTAATTGTAGATCTCGCCGTTGTAGGCGACGACCCAGCGCCCGTCGGCGGACTCCATCGGCTGCCGGCCGAGCGGCGACAGGTCGACGATGGCGAGGCGCCGGTGCGCCAGCGCGATTCCCGCCGCCTCGTCCACCCAGACGCCGTCGCCGTCCGGCCCGCGGTGGGCGATGGTGTCGTTCATGCGGCTCACGGCCGCCTCCATCCCCCTCTCGGGGGAGGATGTCAGAACTCCGCAGAAGCCGCACACGGCCCGTCAGCCTCAGTGGTCGGAGCGGTGCAGGATGGAGTCGCGCATCCCGGTGTCGTAGGCCATGGCGTCGGCCGTCAGCACGACCCCGCCGCCCTCGTTGGAGCGGACCAGCCCCTTGCGCTCGAGCGCCACCCAGACCGCCGGGTTGTTGAGGCCGGTGGCGTCGCGCCCGGACACCACGGCGTCACCGAGGTGGAAATGGTTGCCGTGCGCGTGCGGCAGCTGCGTGACCTTGAAGCCGCCCGGCTCCTCGGCCGGCGCGTTCTCGAGCCGCGCGATCTCCTGCAGCAGCGTCAGCGTCTTGAGCTGCAGAGGGTTCAGGTTCAGCGGATTCTTCTTGGGAGCCATGGGTGCTTTCGCCGCCGTTCGTTCGGGTGCGGCAGTAGATCGGCTGATCATCGGCCCTGTCAAGCGCGGGGCTGGCATCCCGCGCCCGGCTGGGGCATAAGGGCACCCGTCTCCCCTATAGGATATGAGCGACATGACGATCCTGGTCACCGGCGCCGCCGGCTTCATCGGCTCGCATTTGTCAGCGGCCCTGATGGCGCGTGGGGAGACGGTGCTCGGCCTCGACAACGTGAACGCCTACTATTCGGTTGCGCTCAAGGAGGCGCGGCTGGCACGGCTGACGCCCAACCCGGCGTTCCGGTTCCTCAAGGCCGACATCGCCGACCGCGCCGCGATGGAGGCGTTGCGGCCGGAGTTGGCCGACGTGACCGGAATCGTCCACCTCGCCGCGCAGGCGGGCGTACGCTACTCGCTGGAGAACCCGTACGCCTACGTCGAGGCGAACGTGATGGGCCACCTCTGCATGCTGGAGATGGCGCGCAACCTGCCGAACGTGAAGAACTTCGTGTACGCGTCCTCCTCCTCAGTGTACGGCGGCAACAAGGTGCTGCCGTTCTCGGTCGAGGACCGCGTCGACAGCCCGGTGTCCATCTACGCCGCCACCAAGAAGGCGGACGAGCTGATGAGCCACGCGTACAGCCACCTGTACGGCTTCCCGGCGACGGGGCTGCGCTTCTTCACCGTGTACGGCCCCTGGGGCCGGCCCGACATGGCGGCGTACCTGTTTGCCGATGCCATCCTCGCCGGCCAGCCGATCCGCGTCTTCAACGCGGGCGAGATGCAGCGCGACTTCACCTACATCGACGACATCGTCGCCGGCATCCTGGCCGCGCTCGACCGCCCGGCGCAGCCGGACGCCGACGGCGTCCGCCACCGCGTCTACAACCTGGGCAACCACCGCTCGGAGCGGCTGCTGGACTTCATCGCCATCCTGGAGGCGGCGCTGGGCCGCACCGCCATCAAGCAGATGGAGCCGATGCAGCCCGGCGACGTTCCGGCCACCTACGCCGACATCGAGGCGAGCCGCCGCGACCTCGGCTTCGAGCCGGCGACGCCGGTGTCCGAGGGCATCCCGCGCTTCGTCGAGTGGTACAAAGAGTATCACGGCGTCAAGTAAGGCCCGCCCCGTGTCCATGTCCGCCCGCCGCAAGAAGGCCACCACCGTTCCGGTCAAGACCGCCGCGCTGCGCCCGGCACGGCCGAAGCTGCTCTACCTCGTCACCGAGGACTGGTATTTCTGGTCGCACCGCCTGCCGATGGCGCGGGCGGCCAGGAAGGCCGGCTTCGACGTGGTGGTCGCCACCCGCGTCGACCAGCACCGCGAGCGCATCGAGGCGGAGGGCTTCCGCGTCGTGCCCCTGAACTGGCGACGGCGCAGCGTCAGCCCGTCGCACGCCCTGGCCTGCATCCGCGAGATCGACGCCGTGTACCGTCGCGAGCGCCCGGCCATCGTGCACCACGTGGCGCTGAAGCCGATCCTGCTGGGCGGGCTGGCCGCCATCGCCGCCGGGGTGCCGGCGGTGGTCAACGGGCTGACCGGGCTGGGCTCGGCGCTGATGGGCAAGGGCGGGCTGAAGGGGCGTGTCGCCGGCTTGGTGGCGCGGCCGTTGCTCGGCATCGTGCTGAAGCGGCCGAACAGCCGGCTGATCCTGCAAAACGCCGACGACCGCGACCTGCTGGTCGAGCGCAGACTGGTGAAGCCCGATGCGGTCAGCCTGATCCGCGGCTCCGGCATCGACGTGAAGCACTTCGCCGTTCTGCCCGAACCGGACGGGCCGGTCACCGTCGGCTTCGTCGGCCGCCTGCTGGAGGACAAGGGCGTGCGCCCGCTGGTCGAGGCGCACCAGCGGCTCCGCGCGCAAGGGTTGGCGATCAACCTGATTCTCGCCGGCACGCCGGACCCGGAGAACCCCACCTCCATCAAGCCGGCCGAACTGGAGCGCTGGAAGGCCCTGCCCGGCATCGAGCTGCCCGGCCACATCGTCGACGTGCGCGAGGTGTGGAAGCGCGCCCACATCGCCGTGCTGCCGTCGCGCCGCGAGGGCCTGCCCAAGAGCCTGCTGGAGGCCGCGAGCTGCGGCCGCGCCATCGTCGCTACCGACGTGCCGGGCTGCCGCGAGGTGGCGCACGCCGGCGAGAACGCGCTGCTGGTGCCGGTGGACGACGCGGACGCGCTGGCCGAGGCCATCGGCACGCTGGCCCGCGACGCCGAGCAGCGCCACCGCTTTGCGAAGGCCGGCCGAGCGCTGGTTGAATCCGACATGGCCGCCGACCGCGTCGGGGCGAAGACGGTGGACCTCTACCGTTCGTTGCTGGCCGGCGTCACCCGGAAGGTGAAGGCATCGTGAGCGCGCTGTCGGCCCTGCTGGTGCTGGCCGGGACGCTGGCCGCCGCCTGGCTGCTGGTCGGGCGGGTGACGGCCTATCTGCGGCACAAGGCGATCCTCGACCACCCCAACGACCGCTCCAGCCACACCATCCCGACGCCGCGCGGCGGCGGCTGGGGCGTCATGCTGACGCTTCTGCCGGCCTGGGCTCTGATCGGTGGCGGGCACGGCGACCTGCGCACCGTGCTGCCGATCCTGGCGGGCGCCGCGGCGCTGATGGCGATCTCATGGATGGACGACCGCCGCGGGCTGGGCCCGGCGCCGCGCTTCCTGACGCAGATCGGCGCCGTCGTGGTCGGCATGGCGGCGCTGCCGCCGGATGGGCTGGTGCTGCAGGGGCTGGTGCCGCTGTGGCTGGACCGCGTGCTGGCCGGCTTCGCGTGGCTGTGGTTCGTCAACCTCTTCAACTTCATGGACGGCATCAACGGGCTGGCCGGCAGCGAGGCGGCGACCGTCGGCGCCGGGCTGGCGCTGGTCGCGGCGCTCGCCGGGCTGGAGCCGGAGCTGGCGCTGTACGGGCTGGCCGTGGCCGGAGCGGCGCTGGGCTTCCTGCGCTGGAACTGGGACCCGGCCAAGGTCTTCATGGGCGACGTCGGCAGCGTGCCGCTGGGCTACACGCTGGGCTGGCTGCTGCTGACCGTCGCGGCGAAGGGGATGTGGATGGCGGCGCTGCTGGTGCCGGCCTACTTCCTGACCGACGCGACCTTCACCCTGCTGCGCCGCGCCGCCCAGGGGAAGAAGGTCTGGCAGGCGCACCGCGAGCACTTCTATCAAAAGGCCACCCAGCGCGGCCGCAGCCACGCCGAGGTGGTGCGCGCGGTGCTTGCCGCCAACGCCGCCCTGGTGGCGCTGGCCGCCGCCTCGCTGAGCGTCGGCTGGACGGCGCTGCCGGCGGGCGCGGCGGTGATCCTGCTGCTGCTGGCGCACCTGGCACGGCCGGCGCGCCGGGTGCCCGCATGACCCGCATCCTCGTCACCGGCGCGACCGGCTTCGTCGGCAAGGCTCTCGTACCGCTGCTGCTCGCCCGCGGCCATCAGGTGCGCGCCGCCGTCCGCCGGCCGGAGGCCGAGGTGCCCGGCGCCGACCTCGTCGCCGTCGGCGACATCGGCCCGGACACCGACTGGAGCGAAGCCCTGGACGGCGTCGACGCGGTGGCCCACCTCGCCGCCCGCGTCCACGTCATGCGCGACACCGCGGCCGACCCCCTGGCGGACTTCCGCCGCACCAACACCGCCGGTACCCGCCGCCTCGCCGAGGCGTGCGCCGAGCGCGGCGTGCGGCGCCTCGTCTATCTCAGCTCGATCAAGGCGGTGGTGGACGAGAGCCGGCCCGATCCCGTCAACGACGCCACCCCCGCCGACCCGCACTCCCCCTACGGGATCTCCAAGCGGGAGGCGGAGCAGGCGCTGGAGCATCTCCACGCCCGCGGCGTGCTCGATCCGGTGATCCTGCGCCCGCCGCTGGTGTACGGCCCCGGCGTCGCCGGCAACCTGCGCGCCCTGTTGCGCCTGTGCCGGAAGCGCATCCCGCTGCCGCTGGCCTGGGTGGCGAACCGGCGCAGCCTGATCGGCGTCGGCAACCTCGCCGACGCGGTCGCCCTGTGCCTGACGCACCCGGCGGCGCCCGGCCGCACCTTCCTGGTCAGCGACGGCGCCCCGCTGTCCACCACCGACCTCGTGCGCCATTTCAGCGCCGGCCTCGGCGTCCGACCTCGCCTGCTGCCGGTGCCGCCGCCGGTGCTGGGGCTCGCCGCCGCGTTGCTCGGGCGGCGCGACGCCTGGGACCGGGTGGGCG
>Ga0196970_1000906_pt1 | contig 25608 bp, 16 predicted proteins | sample S1v_513CmetaG_FD_148672 | JGI IMG/M metagenome (GOLD analysis project Ga0196970, IMG submission 148672) | Soil microbial communities from Anza Borrego desert, Southern California, United States - S1+v_5-13C | ecosystem: Environmental > Terrestrial > Soil > Desert | place: USA: California... | reverse complement strand
GAGCATCGAGAAACATCCCACGGCGGATGCTCACCTCACAAACACCGCGATTGTCGCGCAGGACGGGCCCGAACTAAACCTGTTCAAAATTCGCGGGGTGGAGTCGGGTCAGCTAATGAAACTGGAACGGCCGCTGACCTGGGTGCTGCGCGGCTGCTTTTTCGCGCAGTCATTGGTTGCCCGCCGCAAAACTCTGCAGGAGATCGGGCTGTTTCGGAAAACGTTTTATGAAGACATGGACTTGTTTGTGCGCCTCGCGCGGCAGGCACAATGGATCGTCGATGAACGCCCTGCCCTGCGCTTGATCCGACGACAAAACACGAGCGCCATGTCCGACGACTGGCGTTCCAAGCCGGTGACGCGATGTGAGGCCCTGATTCGAATTCATCGCGAAGCCCTCAATCATCCAAACATCACGCCCGCCGAACTTCAGGTAGTGCGAACGGGACTGGCAACGCACCTCTTCGATCTTGGGACCGCGTTGACCTTCAGTGGAAACGCCAGCACGGCACGGATTCACTTTTCTGAAGCGGCGCGAACGTTCCCCGCCCGCCATAGCCGGATTAAAGCAACAGCGGCGGGGATTGGAGGGAAACCGGTATTGAAGCTCCTTCAGAAGATCGCGCAGCGACGGCGGGGTCTCATTCGTTGAGCGCGCGCATGCATTCTCTCGTGAACTCTGATGGTGAAGACCGGGCACAGCGCGCTTTGACATTTGTGCTGCCGGGCGACGGCCGGTCGGGGGGCGTTCGCGTCACCGTCATCATGGCCAACCTGTTGCTCCAGCGCGGCTATTCCGTTCGGATTGCCTGCCCGAACAAGCGGGAGACGATGCGCAGCAAGATCGGCCGTCTGGCGGCATTCTGGCAGGGACAAGCAACGACAGCGGGTTTCCTGCATGAGTTCACAGGCACCGTTGCGTTCTACGACACTCTTGACGAACTGGATTTCCGGGAGGACGAAATCGTAATCGCGGTTGGAACTTACAGCGTTCCGGACGTTCGCGCGCTCGCCAAGCCTGTGACAAAACTGCGATTCAACCACGGCTTCCCCGCGAAGCCGAATCCGCTTCAGGACCAGGCGTGGCGAGGGTCCATGCCGACGATCACGGTGTCGAACACCCTGGTGGCAAGGCTCGAAGAAATGAGCGGTGAACCGGTAATCGCCGTCGTGCCGAATGGAATAGATACGCAGCAATATTTTCCAGAAGCGGGAGTCTCCCGGACGGGAATCGGAGCCGTTTTCAACAGCCATCCCAACAAGGCCCCGGAAGACATGCTGGCGTTGCTCGAAATGGTGCGACAGCGGTGGCCTGAAATCCCGCAAATCGTGTTCAGTACTGAACGCCAGCCCCGGCGCCTGCGGCATGTAAACTACACACGGCTCCCATCGGTTGCAGCGGCGAGAAACATTTACAATCGCTGCCGCATTTGGCTGCTCACGAGCCGAACGGAAGGCCTTCCGGGAGTCGTGCTGGAAGCCATGGCATGCGGTTGCATCGTGATCAGCACCGACAACGATGGCAGCCTTGAAATCCTTCGGCACAATGAAAATGGGCTTGTCGTTCAGCGGGGCGATCTCCCGGCGTTCCTCGAGCAGATCGACAGCGTTTTGAAGAACGATTCGCTTGCCCAACGGTTGGCTGCGGGCGCACTGGAAACGGCGCAGTCGTTCACGTGGAGCCGGGCTGCGGATAAAATGGAGAGCGCGCTCGCGCGAGTTCCGTCCGGGCAAGGGCGCATCGCCAATCTCTCTCAGTCATGACTTTCCGGCTCCTGGGATGGACCAAAGTAATCCAACGACATACCGTGGTTCCGCTCGTTTTTGAAACTACATGACGAAAATTACCAAGCTGCGCGATGTGGTCGATTGGCGCCTGTGCATAGGTTGCGGCGCCTGCGCTTACATTTGCCCTGAGGAAAAGGTGGAGCTTTGGGATTTCCTAAACGAGGGAATCCGTCCTGTCGTGAAGGAAACCGACTGCGCCTCATGCCGTCTATGCCTGGACGTATGTCCCGCAGTGCATACGAACTTCACTCTTCCCCCTGAGGACTCCGAACGTGTCGTGAGCGACCCGGCACTGGCTGCGCCAGAATATCGACATGATTGGGGGGAAGTTCTGGAGGTGTGGGAGGGACACGCCACGGATCCCGAAATCCGCTTCAAGGGTTCTTCCGGTGGCGTGCTCACTGCGCTTGCAGCGTTTTGCCTGGAGCAGAAGGGAATGCACGGCGTTCTTCACATCGGCCAGGATCCCGACGATCCCGTGCGAAATTGGACGCGCCTCAGCCGGAGCCGGGAAGAACTAATTTCTGCCACCGGATCGCGTTATTCACCCGCTTCTGTTTGCGACCATCTGGAGTGGGTTGAGGACGCGCCCGCCCCATGTGTTGTCATCGGAAAGCCTTCGGAGATTGCAGCCCTGCGGCGAGCCGAGGCGCTGAAACCGCAACTTGCGAGAAACGTTGGACTCACGTTGTCCTTCTTCTGCGCCGAGAGTCCCTCAACCGCGGGAACCGTGGCGCTGCTGGAGGGCATGGGTCTGAGCCCTTCTGGCATCAAAGACCTCCGCTACCGCGGTTATGGCTGGCCGGGACATTTTGCACCGATACGCCATGGCGAGACCGAGCCGTTTCAAAAGATCCCTTATCGTGATAGCTGGCGTCGCCTGCAATCGTTTCGCCCCTGGTCCGTGCATATGTGGCCGGATGGAACGGGCGAACTCGCCGACATCAGTTGCGGCGATCCGTGGTACGAGCAACCCGACGGGGAGAATCCAGGGTTCTCACTACTCGTGGTCCGGACGAATCGCGGCCGACAGCTCCTCCAACGCGCGATCGAAGCGGGTTATTTGAAAGTCTCGCGCGCTGAAGCATGGAAGTTGGTCAAGTCCCAGGGTTACCTGGCAAGGAAGAAGGCGTCTACGTGGGGTAGACTGCTGAGTCTGCGATGTTTCGGCGCTCCCACGCCGCAATTCAAGAATGCGCATCTCTTTCGCTGCTGGCTCCGATTGTCATTTGGCGAGAAGGTCCGGTCGGTGGCCGGGACAATCCGCCGCATCGTGCAGCGCAAACTGTATCGCCCGCTGAAACTGGATCATTCAACGGCAATACGGGTTCGCACGCGGTCTGCCCGACAACCCTCTGTGACGGCCAATCTGTGAGAACCAAATCGGACCCATTCATCGCGGTGATGGGCACTCCAATCAGCTCGCGCAACTGCGGGGTGCTGGCGCTCGGAGCGTCGACAATGAGTTTATGTGCCCGGGCATTCCAATCCCGCAATCTGGTGCTGCTGCTGGGCCATAAGGATAACCTGCCAGCGACTTTCCGGGTCGACGGCGAGACACAACAAGTAGCGGTCGCCAATTGCCGCCTGTCGCCAAGGGCACGAAAGGAGCACCTGCTGTGGATTCTCGTGATGGCGCTCATTTACCGGTTTGTTCCAATCCAACGATTACGAAAGCGTCTGCAGGACGCCAATCCATGGATCCACATTGCTGTGACCGCGAGATTGGTCGGTGACATTCGCGGTGGCGATAGCTTCAGTGATATCTACGGTTTGCAACGGTTCCTGTGGGGATTCGTCATGCAGTGGGTGGTCATCCTGGTCCGTGGGGAAATCATCCAATTTCCGCAAACCTACGGCCCGTACAAAAGTCGCGTCGCCCGCGTTCTCGCGCGGTTTCTTCTTCTTCGCTCTTCCGTGATCATTGCGCGGGACTTGGAAAGCAAACGCGTCGCGCAAGGGCTTGTCGGCAATTGCAAAACGGTTCTCCTCTCGCCTGATGTTGCGTTTTCTCTGGAACCCGTGGTGCCTGAGAACATTCAACTGGATCCCCCTTCTCCACCATCGTCCGTTGCGCGTTCAAGTCCCATTGTCGGCGTGAACGTGAACGGTTTGATGTTCAACGGTGGATACAACCGCCAAAACATGTTTGGCCTGAAGATGAACTATCCCCGGTTTCTCAAGGAACTGTTGTTGGCTCTGGCTAAGGAACAGCCCGGGGAAATCTGGCTGGTGCCGCACACGTATGCACCCAAAGGAAACGTGGAGAGCGACAACGATGCGTGCTTCCAGGTGCGCGATGCCCTGCCGGAAGGGGTCAGAAACCGCGTGCGGATCGTCACTGCGGAATACGACGCGCATCATATCAAGGGCGTCATCGGTTTGTGTGATTTCTTCGTCGGCTCGCGAATGCATTCGTGCATCGCCGCACTCTCGCAGGGGATCCCTTGCGTGGGCGTTGCGTACAGCATGAAGTTCCGCGGCGTTTTCGAAAGCGTTGGGATGGCTGAATGGGTGGCGGATGCGCGGAGCCTGACCACGGACGAGGCATTGGCGCGCGTGCTGGAACTTTATCGCTCGCGCGAGGGTGTTCGCCCAAAACTTGCGCTCAATTCCGATCAAGCGCGCCAGCGTCTGAACACCTTGTTTGCGGATCTTGCAAGTGGTCGCCTGCCGAGTTCGGAATTAGCGGAGCCTCAACTCCGTTCTGCATCGGCCGCTTCCGGGGGCTGATCGTTTTCGCAACGCATGAATGTTGGAGTCGTCGGACTGGGTTTTGTTGGCTTGCCCCTATCGTTGCAATTTGCGCGATCCGGGGTTTCCGTGCTTGGCTTCGATATCGACCGCGCCAAAGTCGATTCCCTGAACCGTGCGGAAAGCTACATCCAGCACATTGCCACGTCTCACATTGACGAGTGCATCCGGGCGAACCGTTTCTCTGCGACGACTGATTTCCACCGCGTCCGCGAAGTGGATGCTGTGATCATCTGCGTTCCGACCCCGCTGAACAAGAATCGCGAGCCCGACATTTCATATGTCCTTGAGACAGGACGGACGATCGCCCCGCATTTGAGGCAAGGCAGTCTAGTGGTGCTCGAATCCACAACCTACCCGGGCACTACCGACGAAGACCTTCGGAATGTCCTTGAGAAGACCTCGAAGCTTAAGGCTGGCGTGGATTTCCATCTGGCATTTTCTCCGGAACGCGAGGACCCCGGTAATTTCGAAAGCAAAGTGGCGGACATTCCCAAAGTGATCGGCGGCTACACACCCGCCTGTCTTGAAAAAACCAGGGAACTCTATTCCAAGGCGATCAAGACTCTCGTTCCGGTTTCTTCCTGCCGGGTGGCCGAAGCGACCAAGTTGCTGGAGAATATTTTTCGAGGGGTAAACATCGCGCTGGTGAATGAATTGAAGGTTGTCTACACCGCGATGGGCATCGATATCTGGGACGTCATCAACGCAGCGAAAACCAAGCCCTTCGGCTTCATGCCGTTTTATCCCGGTCCCGGTCTCGGCGGACATTGCATTCCAATCGATCCGTTCTACCTGGCCTGGAAAGCGCGCGAATACGGGCAAAACACACGTTTCATCGAGCTCGCGGGGGAGATCAATTCGGCGATGCCGGAATACGTTGTCCATCGTGTTGCCGAGGCGTTGAACGAAGCCAGGAAACCAGTTAACGGCAGCCGAATCCTGGTAATCGGGCTCGCCTACAAGGCCGATGTCGATGATGAACGCGAGTCGCCCAGTTATGTGCTCATGGAAATGCTCAAACAGCGCGGCGCTACGATCGACTATTACGATCCGTATGTTCCCGTCATCCGTCCAACGCGCGAGCATGCACATTGGACTGGAACCAAGTCCATTGGCTGGGATCAGAAAACGATTGAAAACTATGACCTCGTCCTGATCTCCACCAAGCACACCAACGTGAACTACCAGGAACTGTCGGACTGGTCGACGTGCATTGTCGATACACGCAACGCCATGGCGGGGATCACGGGCAAGGCGCGCGTCTGGAAGGCGTAACGGTGAAAAAATCTAAACGCTAAAATCTAAAATGCTGAGAGCTGCACGCGAGGGAGAACTCGAGGCACCATAACCTGCAGTCCAGAGTTTTAGCTTTTCAGCGTTTCCGCGTTTCACCATTTTCCTCCTCATGAACCTTCCCCACTCGCGCACGTTTCCCTCCCATCAGCGGATCCGCGTTTCGGTTTCTCAGAATTTGCGACGAAAGGTTCGACGATCGGCGCCAGGTCCGCGCTATCCCGCCTGGCTAGCCCTGGTTTACACCATCCTCGCTTTACCCCGGGCTCTCGCTCAACCAGTGCTCGTGGCTCCGCCACCCGTGGTCAACGCGCCAATTTCAGTCAACTTCGACCCCGCACCCGAAGAAGACCGCGAACCGGGCGCTGACCCTGACGACGCGATGGAATCTTCGGCGAGTACACCGCGCAATTTTAATCCGCTGGTCTGGGGCCCGTTCACCTTGCACCCGTCTGTTTCCTACACTTTCACGCACAGCACGGGAATGCCGATCCGCGGAGGGCGACAAGAGGATTCCATTGTTCAGTCTGTCACCCCGAGCATCAGCATCAACATCGGAAGACGATGGGTTGCAAGCTATACCCCTTCATTGGTCTTTTACTCGAACGAGGAACTGGATGATCGGCTGCAACATACAGCGTCATTGTCCGGCAATGCTCAATTTGACATCTGGAGTTTTTCTTTGGGCCAGAACTTTTCCATGAGTTCCGAGTCTCGCAGTGAAACAGCCACACAGACCGATCAAAAACATATCTCCACTTCGCTCTCAGCGGCGCGTGCCATAGGTCGCGACTGGTCGCTGCAGCTTCAGGTTTCTCAAAGCATCGCCGATCAAAGCGGCTACGAGGATGCGCAGGGAGGGAGCCGCTCCTGGTCGACGATGAATTGGTTGAATTACCATCTCGCTCCTCGAATTTCGCTGGCCGGAGGCGTGGGCGCCGGGTACGTCGACGTAAGTTCCGGCACTGACATGACTCATGAACAACTGCAAGGAAGAATCACTTTTGGACTTTCGCAGAAACTATCCGCTTCGCTGAACGCCGGAGTTGAAATCCGGCAGTTCCTCGATACCGACAAAGGAAGTCTGATCAACCCCTTGTTTGGTTTGTCGGTGTCGTATGCTGCGACAGAACGAACGACATTGGGCCTGGCGGCAAGTCGGAATATCAGCACTTCGTTTTTTCGGAATCAAGTGACAGAAAACACGTCGGTCACGGCGACGTTTACGCAACAAATCTTCAATCGCCTGGCTTTGAACATGAGCGCCAGCTACACAACCACGGACTACGAGGCGACCACGTCGGCCGTGTCAACGTCGCGAAAAGACGAGAATCTCGCGTATCGTGCCTCGTTGAGCACCGCGGTCTATCGCCGGGGAAGTTTTTCAGTTTTCTACGCTCGCAGCGAAAACCTTTCCAACTCCTCGGGTTTCGATTACGCCAGCAACCAGACAGGGTTTTCGTTCTCCTTTGGTTACTGACTCACCTGTGAAGCAATGCGTCCATTTATGGCCAATTTAACGCGACGTTCTGGAAACGACGCCACCCCTCGCGCAGTTCCACTGCCAGTCTCAACTTGGGGTTCCGACCCTTGGAAACTCCTGGCAGGTATAATCTGTGTTCTCGTCGTTGCGTATATTCTGCCTCTTTATGAGCTGGCTAGGTTCTCGTTCGGAAAAGACCTCTTTTCCCACGTGCTTCTGGTGCCTGCGATCACGGTGTATCTGATTCGCACCAGCCGGGATTGTTGGCCCGCGCTGCATAGCGGCGATCGGATGTTTTTGATTCCATGCGTGGCCGCGGTCACTGTGCTCATCGCTTATTTTGTCCGGCTGAAAACCGGTTGGAACGCACCGACGCAGGATCGAATTGCGTGGCTGACGTTGAGCTTCGTTTGCCTGGTTTGGAGTGCATGCTTATACAGCCTGGGGCGGGGATTCTGCCAAAAAATGATGTTCCCGCTTGTGTTCATGATTTTCATGGTTCCCTTTCCTCAGGCGGTGGAACATTGGTTGGAAGCAGCACTCCAGCACGGTTCCGCGGACGTGTCACACTGGTTCATTCAACTCTCCGGAACGCCCATCCTGCGCGATGGAACTCTGTTCACGCTTCCGAACATTAGCCTTCAGGTGGCGCCCGAATGCAGTGGCATCCGATCGAGCCTGGTGCTGTTCATGACAGGTTTGCTTGCCGGATATTTCTTCCTCCGGCGGACGTCGAGCAAGTTGTTCTTCGGAGCCCTGGTCCTCGGGTTGGGCATTGTCAGGAACGCATTCCGCATCTTTGTACTGGCGATGCTCTGCGTGCATGTAGATCCCAACTTCATACACTCGGCGCTGCACAGGCGAGGCGGACCCGTTTTCTTCGCGCTGTCGCTCATTCCGTTCTTTCTGATCCTCTGGCTCCTCCGGCGCTGGGAGAGGCGCGGGCTCAGGCCAAACGCTGAAACGCTAAAAAGCTGAAACGCTGAAAGGGGACTGCCTGTCGATAATGGATGTCAGATGATGGAGGAATCGGAGCCGGACGATAGAGATTAGAGATTAGAGAACAGAGGATAGAAGGTGGAAAGATCCGTCGTGGCCCTGTTGAGTCGGAGATTTCAGCTTTTTAGCCTTTTAGCTTTTCAGCATTTGGCCGTCCTCAGTCCTCAGTCCTCAGTCCTCCGTCGTCAGTCCTCAGTCCTCCGTCGTCCCGTAGTCCGTCGTCCTTTAGTCCCTGCTCTTTCAGCTCTTCAGCTTTCGGCCCCTGTCCGTGCGGTTTCCCGTCACACCCCCTCTCTTCCACTCGGGAGTGGAGGAGAGGGCCGGGGAGAGGAGGCGCCCTTTCTCAGCTTCAAAGGTCGAAGGAGGGAACGGATCAAAACACCCTCTTCCCCAGCCCCTCTCCCGCTCCTCACGTCGCAGGCGAGGGGAGGTTGAATGTTGATCCTTCGGAGTTTCAGCTTTTAGCATTTTAGCTTTTGGCCCTGTCCGTGCAGTTTCCCGTCACCCCCCTCTCTTCCACTCGGATCCACTCGGAGTGGACGAGAGGGCCGAGGAGAGGAGGCACTCTTTCTCAGTTTCAAAGGTCGAAGGAGGGACCAGACCAAACCACCCGCTCCCCCAGCCCCCCTCCCGCTCCTCACGTCGCAGGCAAGGGGATGTTGAATGTTGATCCTTTGGAGTTTCAGCTTTTAGCATTTGAGCGTTTCAGCTTTTGGCCCCCTCTGTCCCCAGTCTTTAGTCCCTTAGTCCTTTAGTCCCTTAGTCCTTTAGTCCCTTGGTCCTTTCGTCCTTCAGTCCTTTCCTCCGCGACGACTGATGCCCAAAGAAAGGCGCTTGTGGACGCCTCGCGGCACCTTATACTCGCGACAACTCATCAACCACCTATGTTTGACTTCATGCATCGGTTCCTGCTGTTGCCGCTCATCGTCGGGCTCATGGGAGTTTCCACCGGGTGCTCCAAGGCCGCGCGTGGAGACCGGCATCTGCAAAGGGCGGATCAGTACTTCGGCGCAGGCAAATATAGCGAGGCGGAGATTGAGTATATCAATGCATTGCGCCTGGACGGGAAAAACACGCATGCCATCAAGCAACTCGCCTTGATCTATCATTCGAGCGGCCGCATTGCACGCGCCTACCCCCTTCTCACACGTGCAGCCGAAACCCACCCGGCCGACCCGGAAATTCAGTTGAAGGCAGCGGAGGTACAACTCGCCGTCGGCAACGCTAATGCTGCTTTCGACGGATCGTTAAATCTTCTTCGTTCGAATCCCACCAACGCCGGAGCCGCTATTGTGATGGCCGAGGCGGTCCGAACCACAAATCACCTGGCAGCAGCCACGGAGGCACTGGAACAAGCGCGAAAAACCGCTGGTGATACCGCGCCACTCCTGACGGCTCTCGCGGTTATTCAGGCCCGGGCGGGAAACACACAATCCGTTTCTCATACGTTGACCCGCGCGGCGGCGGCGGATCCCAGATTCGGACCTGCGCAAATGGCCCTGGGATCCTGGCATCTCGCCCATCAGGATGTCACCAACGCACTCAGCGCGTTCAAACGGGCTTCGGAATCAGCTCCGCCGCGTGCCAACTTCCCCGTGCGCTATGCCGATCTTCTCGCCAAGGCGGGGCAGGTGGAGCAGGGACGACAAATTCTCACATCGATCACTGAAGCGACTCCTGACTATCTGCCCGCCTGGGTCGCATTGGGCGAACTGGAACTCTCCCAGAATCAACTCACAAACTGTGCGCGTGCCGTGTCCCGCGCGCGCACGGTCGCTCCGGAGGATTTTAACGCGGCGCTGCTGGACGGGCGATTGAAGCTCGCACAGCAGGAACCCGAGATGGCGATCGCCGCATTCGATAAAATGGCGGTAGACTTTCCCAAGGCGCCGAAGGTGCACTTTTACCTTGCGGCCGCCTATCTTCTCAAAGGAAACGATGTTGCCGCAGCGAAAGCTTTGGCGCAGTCCCTGGTGCTTGACCCAGAAAACGAAGAGGCACTCTTGCTGCAGGCACAGCTGGACATTCGGCGCGAGAATCCCACGGTGGCCATTACATCGCTGACGCGGTTGCTGGAACGGAAGCCCGGGCTTGTCGAGGCTCACTTGCTGTTGATCAACGCCTACATGCGCAATGGAGAACCCGAACAGGCGCTGCGACGCGGCGAGCAACTGCGACGGCTGTTCCCGGACAATGCCCAGGTCCCGATGCTGATCGGGAGCATTTACCTCAGCCAGAAAAAATCTGCCGACGCCCGCCGCGAATTCGAGCGTGCAGTTCAACTGGCTCCGGAAGCCCTTCAACCCTTCGAACAATTGGTCAACCTGGATCTTTCCGATAATGCACCCAGCCGGGCGCTCACGCGTATTCAAGAGAAGATGCAGCGGTGGCCAAAATCGCCGGTCCTCCCCGTGTTATTAGCACGCGTTCACTGGGCGCTCAATGAAACCAACAAAGTTGAAGCCGCCTTGCAACAGGCGATTGCCATTCAGCCCGAATATTCCGCGCCCTACCTGCTGCTGGCGAAACTCTACGTCGATTCCGGGGAATCGGCCAAGGCACTGAAACAACTGCAGAATAGCATTGAGCAAAATCCGAACGACGCCGCTGCTTTGTTTCAAATGGGCGTGATTCAGTCGGATACCGGTGATTACCAGGCAGCGGTGGCCACCTACGAGCGCGTGCTCGAAATCAACCCCAAGTTCAGCCCCGCTTTGAACAATATCGCGCATTTGTATTCTTCGAAACTGCCACAGTTGGACAAAGCCATTGCCGCAGCCCGCCGTGCGCGCGACCTCGCTCCGGCAGATCCTTTCGTCGCCGATACGCTCGGGTGGGTTTTGTTCCTGCGAGGTGACTTCTCGGGTGCACTTTCATTTCTGCAGCAGAGCGCCGACGCCCTCGTTCAGGATCCGGAAATCCAGTACCACCTTGGTTTGACCTATTACATGCTGAACCAACCGACCCAAGCGAAAACGGTACTTCAACGGGCCCTGGCCCTCGACAAGGACTTTGCTGGGAGGCAAGACGCACAAGAGCGACTTGCGGCATTGAACCTCGACACGAGCAAATCCGATGCGAGCACCATAGCAGCCTTTGAGGAACGAGTTCGCCAACAACCGTCAGATCTGGTCACGCTGATCAAGCTGGGCGAGTTGTATCAACACGCTGGAGCGACCACGAAAGCAGTGGCTCTTTATGAGGACGCCTTGCAGAAAAATCCGCGGAACCCGTCCCTCATGAAGCCGCTCGCGTTGCTGTATGCCGCGAATCCAGACTCCCGTGACAAGGCGGTGAACCTCCTGAAGGAGACCTACAAAGTGTCGCCGGGCGATGCACAAGTGGCGGCCGCGTTGGGACGCGAAGTCTTTCGTTCCGGCGACCATCCGTGGGCCTTGAGCCTGTTGCAACAGGCATCGCAGCGACTCCCGCGTGACTCGCAGGTCCTGTATGACCTCGCATGGGCACAACTCAGCGTCGGCCGCGTTGCGAATGCAGAGACCACCATGCGCCAGGCGCTCGAGGCCAATCCGGGATTCAGCGGCGCGGACGAAGCGAAGCTATTTGCTGAACTCACCGCGTCATTGAACGGAAAAGGCGGCGTGACGCAGTCCTTGCCTCGGGTTAACGAAGTTTTGAAAGATCAGCCCGATCACCTTGCAGCGATGGCGTTGAAGGGAATGGCGCAACGGGAACGCGGGGAATCTGTTCCGGCAATTCAAACCTTCGAGCAGATCCTGAAGCAATATCCTGGATTCCTGCCGGCGACGAAAGAATTGGCGCAACTCTATACGGCCGAGAATCCTGGCTCTGCAAAGGCCAATGAATTTGCTGCGAAGGCACGGACCGCATTTCCGAGCGATCCTGAAGCCGCGAAGACCCTGGGTATCGTGAGCTACGCGCGGAAGGATTATTCCCGGGCCGCCTCTTTGCTGAAGGAATCGTCGCTAAAACGCCCCCAGGACGGTGAAGTCTTCTTTTACTTGGGAATGGCGCAACACAGCCTGAAGCAGCGCACCGAGTGTCAGGATTCATTGCGCAAGGCATTAGCGCTGAACTTGTCTCCGAACCTCGCTGAAGAGGCAAAGCGGACTTTGGAAACATCCGTCGCCGAAAAAAAGTAGCGTGGGCCCCGTCGCTCAGCCTTTCAGCTTTTCAGCTTTTCAGCTTTTTGGCTTTTGACCCCTGCCCGCCCTCCACGCTCTATCCTCCATCTTCCGCAGTTCGCCCTCCCTCGCCACTTTCCACCCTTCCCTCGTGATCCTCCGATCCTTCATTCCCCCCTCGACATCCCCTCGTCCTGTAGTCCCGTAGTCCCCTCGTCCCGTCGTCCCGTCCTCAGTCCTCAGTCCTCCGTCCTCAGTCCTCCGTCCTCAGTCGTCGGTCCTCGGCTACCCTCCGTTTCCCCGTAGTTCGAGTGTTGATGGTTCCCGATTTCAGCATTTCAGCTTTTTAGCGTTTCAGCTTTTATCCGCAAGTCCCTCCGTCCGTTTGTCGGCTGCCTTTACAAACCCCGATTTCCATTGTCTGAGCGATTCTCCATAGCGCAACTCGATCTCATTGCAATGCAGCAACTTACGCCGCCAGGATCCTCTGTCTAAAACCTTGGCACGGCAGACGCTAGATGGGAGGAGAACACCGAAACACTAAGAACAAAATATTATGAAAAAAGCACTTTTAATTGCAGCAACCGCAGCGTTGGTCAGCTTGAGCGCCCATGCGGCACAAATCGACGGAACCGTTGATTTCGCCGGACCTGTGCGAACCGTTAATGCAGCGAATGCTACCGTTCCCGTGAGCGTCGCGACCGGCTTGGACTTCAATGCTGGCGTCAGCGGGTTTGCAGTGACTGGTTCAGGCACTCTCGGAGCCCTGATTCCGTCGTTCTCAACGGTCCTGTTCACCGACTTCCAGTTTAGCCCTGTCCTGTCGCCGAGTCCCGTGAGCCCACTGTGGGTTGCTAACGGCATCACATTCACGCTGAGCTCCGTCTCCATTACTTCTCAAACCGGAACCGGCTTGACGTTGTTTGGAACCGGCACAATCTCCGCTCCTGGATACGATCTTACGAGCGGAACATGGACCATCGGCGTTACGAGCCCTGACTCTGTTACCTTCTCGTTTCAATCTGGAACAGCCGCTGGCGTTCCGGATGGTGGAACGACGGTGATGCTGCTCGGTGCTGCGCTGTCAGGCCTCGGCCTGATCCGTCGCAAAATGGCGGCCTAATCAGAAACCGACCAAACTCATTTCGGTGTTTTAGTCGAAGGCCGGGAGAAATCCCGGCCTTCTTCGGTTTTATCCGGGTGTCCGCTGTCAGTCAGTTGTCCGTCGTTGCATGTTGGGAGAGCCATCCACAGTCTACCGTCCTTAGTTGTCCCGTAGTCCCGTGGACCTGTAGTCCAGTAGTCCTTTATTGGCCGTTGGTTGAGCGGTTGAGGGTTGAGAGGTCTGAAATTGTGTGGCCCGATCCCAATTCGATCTTCGGTGCTCGGTTTCCGGCATTTCAGCTTTTAGCATTTCAGCATTGGGCCGCGCTCCGCCCATCCGTCCACCATCAGTCTCGCAGTCTCGCAGTCCCGCAGTCCCGCAGTCCCGCAGTCCCGCAGTCCCGCAGTCCCGCAGTCCCGTAGTCCCGTGGTCCCGCGGTCCCGCGGTCCCGCGGTCCCGTGGTCCCAGTTGGTGCCCGGATAGTGTTGCCAACTCCGTTTTATCCGCGCATTTTTGAACCGGCACATGCGCTCTGAAACGACCAAGCCAAAGCTGGAACAGTTTATGGCCGCCCTCTCAGCGGAAGTCCAGAGCCCTGGACGGATCTACTTTACTGGCGGCGCCACCGCGCTGCTGCACGGGTGGAGGTCGTCAACGATCGACATTGACCTCAAGTCCGATCCGGAACCGTTACGGTTCTTCGAGGCCATCGCTTATCTCAAAAACAAACTCGACGTTAACGTTGAACTGGCCAGCCCGGATGACTTCATTCCGGCCCTGCCCAAATGGCGCGACCGAAGTCTCTTCATCGCCCGACATCGCGACGTCGAGTTCTACCACTACGATCCCTACGGACAAGCTCTCGCCAAACTGCAACGCGGCCATGACAGAGACCTCGCAGATGTGGCCAACTTCATCAAACACGCTCTGGTGGAAAAGCGACGGTTGCTGGAGTTGTTCCGGGAAATCGAATCGTCATTGATTCGTTATCCTGGCATCGACGCCGATATGTATCGGACTCGAGTGCGCCGCTTTTGCGAATCCAATCCTTAGCTTGCATTCTCCGAACGTGAACACCACAGACGACATTTGCGGCGGTCTTCCTGGGGAACATCTTGTCCGGAAAGGATTTGAGGACTTGAAGCAGGATCAATTCTCGATTCCGGCCTGTCTCGTGAGCATCGCGAGGACCCGCCTTTGCAGCACCGGAATATTTGATTGCGAGGGGCTCGCGTTTATTGCCGACCCGGAACATGCCCTTTACGCACAACTCAAGCGGGAGGACGGTGATGCCTATTCTCGCTACAACTCGCTCATTCGCGAATTGGTCAGCTTCGAGCAGGCGTTGGATCACAGACTCAGTAGTATCAAAGGTTGAAGCGCCGTTGACCGTTTGTTGTCGGCGAAGGATGGCAGGCGCAACCAATCTCCCCCGGGGATCAACCCGCCTAAAGAGTCGTACATAAAAAAAGGGCCGGATTGCTCCGGCCCTTTGATATTGAAATGTTTAGCGTTGCCCGATGCGTCCTTACAGCTTGCGGCGGAGGCCAGCGAGACCGAGCAGGCCGGTTCCCAAAAGCATCGCTGTCGATCCAGCGTCAGGAACTCGCGCGCCACCAGCACCGACCACGACAGTAATGTCAACTTCAGCCAAACGTGCTCCGCCAAGTCCGGCGCCTGCCTGGACAGCGAAGAGTTCGTATTCGTAGGTTCCATCAATCAGCGGGTTCCCGTTGGCGGGCCCAAAGACGATGTTTTGGGAGTTCTGGAACACGGTGTAATTGCTTGGAGCCAAAGCACCTTGGGCAGGCGTCAAACCGGCTCCGTTAGCCGTTGCAGCGGTTCCAAATTCGTTATCAGTCCAGAATGTCAGCGCATTCACGTATTGATAGTTCACGCCCTGGCTCGCATCAATGTCGATGCCAATGTAGTAGTCATATGCGGTAAGGGGAGCAGTTCCGGAACTGGCAGAAAATTCCCAATTCCAAACCGCACGATTGTTGGCCGGCGGAATTGTGCCTGTCGCAAACGAATAAACGCCGTTCACATTGGCAGTCGACGTTGCCGGATGGCGGTTCTTGCCACGGAGAGCGAGCGTCAGGCCACTGCCAGTGTCAGTCGTCCAGCCAGTGTTGGGATTTCCGCTTCCGAAGATTGCGGTAACATTCTGGTTGTAAGAATCGGCGGACGCCGACGAAATTGTTCCGACGAGTGCGAGAAGAAGTAGTTTCTTGTTCATGGATTTGTTTCTGGGTTTAGTTGCTCAATGCCCTATGCAAGTAGCGAGCCAAGCTTATGTTTAACGTCAGAATGTCTGGAAACCTTTGCGGTGCAGCTGTTTGCGTCGACCAGACGCCGAGGCCTGTTATCGCCCTCGAGACCGAATGTAAAAGAACCTACCCGGGATTCAGAAGTTTTACGGTCGGTTCCAAGAAAAAACCGGCCGGAATTGGCATCCCGGCCGGCTGTAATTTTTGTCTCGAAGGAGAATGGACCGCTTAGGCGGCCATGCGGCGACGAGCTGCAACGATGCCCAAGGCGGCAATGCCCGTCAGGACGAGGGAGCTGCCAGCGTCCGGGACACTCGTGCTCGTGATGGTTCCTTGAACGATTCCTGTCGAACCATCAAGTGAATTCACGGTGTAGGTCCCGGTAAACTCTGCGTCGGCGTTAGGGAAACCAGAACTGGGGAAACCTGCGTCGGGACCTGCAGTCTGATGCAGCGTGCCGTTCGCAATGAACGCCGGGCCAACGCCACTGAAATCGATTGTCATTGCGAGCGTTCCGAACGAATAGCTGAAATCGCCAGCGTTGAAGAGGCCGTCAATGTTTGAATCGTAGAAAATCCGATAGCTGCCTGTATAGTCGACTACAGCACCAGCCACGGAGGCTACGGTTCCATCCATGTTGTAGCGATACCGGTTCAGGTCGCCACCAGTGATGGTCGGATCTCCAGGGCCAGGGACGTAGGCGGCAAAGGAGCCACCCACGATGGAGAATTGATCTCCAACCTGGGCGCCGGGTGCGGGATTGTTATTGATGTTATTGACCGTCGCAGGAGCTGAAACGGCGGTGAAGGCTGAGGCGGATTGGGTGGCAATCACGCAGAGCGATGCCGCGCCCAGCACTTTTAAAGATGTTTTAATCATATTGTGAGTCTTCTGCCGCTGTTGGTTCGACAGCGCACCTACTCCTAAGCAGCATGGGTGCCTTTGTTTGAACAATTGTAAACGATGTCTTAAGCGCCACATCCACAGGTGTTTACAAAAGGTTGAAAACCGAAAGCGTGGAAAGCCAGATGAGGTGTTTGTAAAGCTGACCGACAGCTCTACCGTCGATATCGCGAGGTGGAAAAGCTGGAAGATGCCGATTTCGGCGGCCCACGGAGGGAGAGAAAACGACGAGTGGGGAAACAGCGTTCTTTTGCTTCGCTGAAAATGGCGCGAGTGCCTCCTCCCCCGGCCCCTCCTCCGGCTGCGCTCGGAAGTGGGGAGATTTGGGCGAAAGCGCGCAAGGCGGACGTCCCGTCGTCCTGTCGTCTCGTGGTCTCGTTCCCCCAAAGCGCTGAATTGACCTCATGCGCGGATTCCGCTTTGCTCCCAGCATGATTGGTCTGACCTTGTTGGCGCGTCGTCCCCTGCTCTTCCGATTCTTTGTCTGCATCACGATGGTTTCTCTTTTCAGCACCGGGTGCTCCAAGGAATCGCGGCGGGATCGCGCGTTGGAAAAGGCCAATGAATACTTCCAGGCTGGCGACTTTCCCAAAGCTTCCATCGAATATCAAAACGCGGCAAAACTCGATCCAGAGCACAACACCGCGATTCAGCGGCTCGGCCAGATCTATTTCAAGCAAGGCCAGTCCCGCCGCGCCCACGCATTCCTGCGCAAGGCATATGAAAAGGACAGGAAGAACCTCGATATTCTCCTGCCGCTTCTTCGGATCTACAGGGACGGCAATGACGCCACAAACGCAACTGCCATCGCCACCGAAATCCTCGCATTGCAACCCGCGAACGAAGAAGCCGTTCTCACGCTGGTTGCGATGACTTCGACCGAACAGGAGTCAGAGCTGAACGCGCTTCTCGAACGGTTGCGCAGTTCTGAAAACAAAGCGGCCTTCGAACTCGCCAGCGGAATCATCAGCGTTCGCCGCCGTGAATTCGAGAAGGCGGAAACTGCTTTCAAGGCGGCCGAAGCTTTGAATCCGTCGTCACCTCACATCCACGCCGCCATGGGCAACTATTACCTGATGCGTGGCAATCGGGAGCTCGCCCGTGAACATTACGAGAAACGTTTGAAGGCCGCTCCCGACGACCTGTTCTCGCAAATCCACTTCGCTGAGTTCCGGGTGCTCATGGGTGAAAAGGCGCAGGCCCGCAGGGATCTTGAAGCCCTGACGAAAAAAGCGCCCGAGTTCGTTCCTGCCTGGAGCGTCCTGTCCGCAATGGCGCTGGAGGATTCGCGGCTCGAGGATTGTGCGCAGCTCGTGGGGAAGACCCTCAGCCTCGAGCCCACCGACTTCCGCGCCCTTCTTGTCCGCGCACGACTGAGCCTTGCACAAACCAACATCAGCCAGGCGATCGCGCAAATTCGGCAACTGAAGGCCGCCTATCCCCGCGTGCCGCAAGTCAACATGGAATTGGCGCGGGCACTTCTCGCAACCAACGACATGGGCGCAGCGGTCACGGCTCTCAATGAAGCCCTCGCTGCAAACCCCAATTTCGCCGATGCGCTGTTTCTCAAGGCGCAGGTCACGTATCGGCAGGGAGACTTTGTGTCGGCGCAATCCGCGTTTTCGGATCTCACGAAGCTGAACCCGCGCCTGGTTCCGCCGCAGCTTGGCCTGGCGGAGGTGCATCTCGCGCGAGGCCAGCCGGAACAGGCAATCGAGGTTTACAACAATCTCGCATCGCTTTACCCGTCCAATGCCCAGCCGCGATTCCTGACCGGAACGGTCTACCGCCGTCAGGGCAAAACCGCGGAAGCAGAAAAGGCGCTGAACGAAGCGCTGCGACTGGATCGCAACCATCTGCCTGCGCTCCACGAACTGCTGGATCTCAAGGTGCAGGAGAAACAATTCGCCGAAGCTGAAGAAATCCTGAAGCGACTGGAAACACTGAAGCCAGGCGACGCCCTCGTCCTCTTCTCTCGCGCCCGCTTGCGACTGGCCCAGGAGAATTCGTCCGCAGCTGAAAACGATTTGAAGCAAGCCATCGCAGCAGATCCGAGTTTCTTTCCCTCACGCGACATGCTCACCGCGCTTTACCTCACAACCGGCCGCAACGCTGAAGCACTCGCTTTCCTCGAACAATCCGCGGCTGCGTTTCCGCGGAATTTCAAGGTGCTCCTGCAAACCGCCCTGCTGCTCGACCAGGGAACGAATCACGCCCAGGCCGCTGCTGCGTACGAAAAAGCGATTGCAGTCGAACCCGACTCAACGCTGGCGCTCAATAACCTCGCTTACCTTTACGCGGAAGATCTGGGCAATCTCGAGCGGGCATTGGAACTTGCACGCCGCGCTCGCCAGCTGGCACCCGAAGACCCGGTCGTTGCGGACACTTACGGATGGGTTCAATTCAGGCGGCGCGATTATGCGCAGGCGCTTACTCCGTTGCTTGAAAGCGCGGCCAAACTGACGAACAATCCGCACGCACAATTTCACGCCGGCATGGCCAGCTACATGCAGGGTGACGAAAAGAACTCGCCCGTCTTCCTGAAGCAGGCTCTTGCGATGGATCAGAACGTAGCCGGCGCAGAACAGGCGCGGCGTTGCCTCGCGATTCTGCAGGAACCCGCGTCCTCCACCAACGAAGCCTCCATTGTGCGCCTTCAGGAACAACTTCGAATTCAGCCTGACGATCCGATTGCGGGCCGCCGCATGGCCGAGGTGCATCGACGAGCGGGAAATTGGGCGGCAGCCCGGTCAGCGCTGGAGAAGGTGCTCGAAACCACTCCGAAATCAGCGCCCGTGTTGATCGAGCTTGCGGAACTTCTCGCCGATCGCTTTGCCGATCCGAAAAAGGCGTTTGAGCTGGCGAAGCAAGCGCGGACAGCCGATGCAGCAAATCCCGCCATCGCGCAAACGTTTGCCCGGCTCGCAATGCGATCCGGAGAACAGGAATGGGCGGCGTCCGTGCTTCAGGAACAAGTTCAAAACCAGCGGCCGCCGTCTGCTGAACTTCTCTACGATTGTGCGGTCGCTTTGCACTCGATCGGGCGCACCCCGGAAGCAATCGATCATGTGCGGCGCTCCCTTGAGGCAGCACCCTCTGCAGCGGTTCAAAAGTCAGCGCAGCAATTTCTCGTCTTTGCGACGGCCACAAATGCGCCGAATGCTGAGCTTGTCGCTGACGCCCAGGCGCGCTTGAAAACGGAACCGCAATTCCTGCCTGCGCTGATGGTTGTGGCATCAGGCCAAACGACCAGCGGCGACATCGCGGCGGCGCGGAAGACGTACGAGCAGATCATGCAGGATTACCCAAAGTTCTCCCCTGCCTTGAGAGCGCTGGTGCTGTTGCCGGGATTCAAAACCGATGATCCCACCGGCCACGATCTCGCATTGCGGGCGCGGAAGGCGTATCCGCGGGATCCGCAGGTGGCGTTTGTGGCGGGCAAATCGTTCTTCCAGCGAAACGATTTCAACTCAGCGCGGCTTCCGCTAACCGATGCGACGAGCGGCACCAACGAGAATGCGGAGGCGTTGTATTATCTAGGCATGATCCGATACAAGAGCGGTGATCGTGCTCGTGGGGTTGAGGATGTGAGAAAAGCAGCGAACCTCGGACTGCCTGCTCCACTAGCCAGTGCCGCGACCGACCTTCTGATTCAGGAAGATCTCGCCAAGCAGCGCTGACAACGCTGCGTAGCCCACACAGAGACGGCAATACAGCAATTGGGGCAACTGGAACGCGTCAATGCGCAGTGGCGTCAGGCATCTCTGCCTGACGTGGAGGGCGGCATCCTTGCTGCCCGGAAAAAGCGTGAAGCAAGAGCGAGGCTCAAGTCCTGTCAACGTGCTCCAGCTTATTTGGCCCTCCCTCCGCCGGGCTGGAAGCCGCGGCTCCACGGCAGGCAAGGATGCCTTGCCGCTACGACACACGCAATAGCCGACGCAACCCAGTCAATAGAACGAGGCCGCCGCCAAGAAGCGCGAAAGTAGAACCCGCGTCAGGAACCGTTCCGACGTTTCCAACGCGAACGATGATTGCTGCGCGGCCGTCGGGAAGTTCCGTGCCGGTGTCGTCAAGGGCCACCAGCGCAAAGCTGTATTCACCGGTCGCGAAAGGATCAAACGGCGCATAGCTCGCGGGCGTGTTCCCCGGGAAGGGGATCAGCCAGAATCCGAAGGACATGTTCTCAGAGCCTTCGATCTTGTTTCCCGAGGAAACCATGAAATCGAGCTGCCCCAGTTGTGAGATGTCCGTTCCAACACTGGGATCTAGATCATAGTAGAGGCGGAAGTATTCATCTCCGGCCACCAGCGACGTCGGCAGATTCACATAAAATCCAATGTTCCACGTTGCTGCCGTTCCGGGATTCCCGGGCGTACCGTCGTTGGCACCCGGTTGCGCGAAGTAGGTTCCCGCGCCGTCATTTTGAAGCGGCGGGTTGTTGTAGCGTTGATGGGCGATCAATCCGAGTATCGCACCATTGGGGGCGCCGCGCACCGCGGCCGGTCCGGTCGGAATTCCCGTCCCTCCCCAGGTCGCGTCCGGCAAATCCTCGAACTCATCGTATGAAGGGACGATCGCCGCTCCAAAAGCCGAACCGGCAATGAAAAAACACGCCGTACCAATGATCATTCTTTGGGTCATTTCTGACGTCGTGCAGAATGCGGGCCAGTGTCGGAAGGATTACGGACGAATGCCCGATCCTCCTCGGAAAACCGCACAAAAATTTTCTTCAGTGGGAGGAGTTCGGACGTAATTCTACCGACAATTTGTAAATGTCGCCGACTGTGGACCGCGGCGTTCACGCGGCTTTCACTCGTGGACGAAGGGCCCATTAGCATGGGTCACGACGCACGCAACTGTCGCGGCAAAGCAGCCTGAAGGCTGCGCTCGGTGGCGCGGCGTTCGCGCTTGCGCTCCTTGCGCGTCCTATCCGCCGGCAACGGGCACCTGCGTCATCGTGAAATGAGGGTCGGAATTGGTTTCTCCAGTTCCAGTCCGAGCAGGGTTTGCTTCAGTAAACGTCACCCCTTTGTCGCACCGGGTTTTCTTGAGCCGCCCTTCAGAAATTTGTGTGGTCACAAATTTGAGGAGTTCCATCGGGGAAATGGATGGGTTGGCGACACACAATTCGCGAAAGCTGAACTCTCCGCCGGGAACGGTCATATTCATGACCAGATAGCGTGCAGAAGCACAAGCATCCTTACTATGGGGTCCTTCACTCCGAATGAATCGGCCGTTCGAGGACGCAACTCCGGTTTAACAGGAGCAAATGGAGGTAGCAGAGGAATGCCTGACAAGCTGAAAACCAGTTGAGACACGGATTGGCACCGGATAGGCGTAATCAAGTGTGGGTGAGATCACTGCGATCTGTAAACCGCTTGACCCTCTCGCCCCGTAAGGCGCGAGCGGGGAGAGAGTTGGAGAGAGGGGTATGCGGATTGGAAGAGAGGAAGTTCAACCACGAACCACACGAACCACACGAAAAGATAGCAGTGAAAATGAAAATCTAATCACGGATGGAGACGGATGAACACGGATTCGCAAACAGCTTCCTTTGCCCTTTCTCTGCTGCCTCTGCTTGCTCCTGTTAAACGTTTTCTCTTCGCGCGTCTTGTGCCCTTCCCGTGAGGCAACTTCTTTGAATTCTGGAGGCAGATCGGGAAAGACAAAACGGGTCTACGCGGATTGCGCGAATTGAAGAGAGGAAGTTCAACCACGAATCACACGAACCACACGAAAGACAGCAGTGGAGATGAAAATCTAATCACGGATGGAGACGGATGAACGCGGATTCGGAAACAGCTTCCTTTGCCCTTTCTCTGCTGCCTCTGCGTCCTCCTGTTAAACGTCTTCTCTTCGCGCGTCTTGTGCCCTTCCCGTGAGGCAACTTCTTTGAATTCTGAGGCAGATCGGGAAAGACAAAACGGGTTGACACGAATTGCGCGAATTGAAGGGAGGAAGTTCAACCACGAACCACACGAACCACACGAACCACACGAACCACACGAACCACACGAAAAGATAGCAGTGAAAATGAAAATCTAATCACGGATGGAGACGGATGAACGCGGATTCGGAAACATCTTCCTCTGCCCTTTCTCTGCTGCCTCTGCTTGCTCCTGTTAAACGTCTCCTCTTCGCGCATCTTGTGCTCTTCCCGTGAGGCAACTTCTTTGAATTCTGGAGGCAGATCGGGAAAGACAAAACGGGTTTGCGCAAATTGTCGCGAATTGTCGCGAATTCAGGGCAACGTGTTAGCCTCGCATGGACACTGACCAATACGAATACCTGGAAACCGCTTTACCCTCTCGCCCGTGAGGCACGAGCGAATGGTCGGTTCTACAAAGCCCGGCGAAACCCTTCCACTTTCACTTTCCATTTCCCGTTGTCAGGGAACCCCGGCGCAGGTTTCTGCGGCCCTCCGTCCCATCCGCCCGCCATCATTCCGACCGCATACAACAACGATCCGTTTCCCGGGAGATAAATGGTCAGCCCCGGCCGTTGATAATTGTGGCCGTTCAAACCCATGTGATTCTTGGGTGTATCGAGAAGCAACGCATCAATCGCGCGTTCCGGTTCGCCAAGCCGCGCGGCACACATCGCGAGCATGCCGTAATCCCAGCCCCACGTGTCAGGCCAGTTCCAGTTGTCCCAAATCCAATGCAGCGTTCGCCTCATCGTCTCAGGATCGACACCCGGCCCAGGCAACATGCCGTAGGCCGCAGTCACACTGGGATGATCGTCGGTCCACTTCTTGTCCGTGTAGGTGCCCGTCGCAGTCTCTGCAAACAGATACTTCTCTTGCTCAAGCGGAAGCGGCGCCAGATCCTTCAGCACGCGATCCCATTTTGGCTCGCGCAACTGCCCGAGACGCTGACGCCATGTCTGCGCCATTTCCAATCCCCAGCGCCAGTAGGTCAGTTCAAAGGTGGGGTTCAGCGTTTTGTCTTTTGGGAAAATTTCCTGCGCGCATTGCAGCACGGGTCCGAGCACGTAACGATTGCTGGCCGCATCCCACGCAGCGTAAGACGCCATGAATTCCGCTGTCTGGTGAATCACGTTGCCAAAACGTTCCAACGTCTTGCGATCCGGCTTCTGACGATACACAAGCTCCGCGTACAGGATCGGATGCGGTTGTTGCCAGATCAGGAACGGACCGATCGGAGATGGCGAATCGACTCCCGATGGATCTGTCATCTTCGACCAGCGTGCGCCCGTGTATCCCTGCCGCTGAGCGTTGCTCAACGCGACTGGCAAAGTGTTGCGATAATAGTCCAGGCTGCGGTCGAGCAGCGGCAGCCGATCCCACACAGCGAAATGCGCTGCGTGCCAGTAATGCATTTCCAGATGAAACTTGCCTTCCCAACTGTTGTAGGTAAGACCCGTTTCCTGCGGCGGATAAATTCCCGAACATTGAATGGCAGTCAAATACTGCGACAACACAATCCGCCGCTCCAGTTCGCGCCAGCGCGGATCGGAGCTCTCCGAAAGATCCACCGCGCCGCCTGTGCTCCAGAACTTGTCCCAATGCTTCACTGAGGCGCGCCGCACGTCACCGAAATCCGGAATTCCGGCCTGATTGCGTTCGGGCGTAAATTCCACCGCAAACTCAAGCGTGTTCCCGGAATTGCGGGGAGTCAGCACAAAGCGATGTTTGCTTTCCTCGCTCATCGTCGCGCCCGAAGTCCAAACTGCGGATGCGACGTAAGCATCGCTGTCCAACTGACGTTCGAAAACACCGCCGCGCGTGCCCGCCGCCTTGAATGTCGTGGAGTGAGCGTCGGGTTTGGTCCAGTCGGCTGTGATGGTTGAACCCGTGCCGTACGGGAAATCGAGCCGCAACTTGACCCGGCCCGTGCGCAGCAACGGGGACCGCACCCGCACGGCGAGGACATCTCGTTCGGGATGACAAACGGTTTCCACCTCCACGATCTGACCATCCCATTGAAACCGGCTGTGCAGAATTCCTGTCCACAGGTTGAGTTTCTGTTCGACGGCTGCCAGGTCGGCAGCAGTTGCGGCGCTTCCATCCGTGCGGGTCAGGACAAATCCCAACCGACCCAGATGGAGGCGATGCGGATTGCCACGCAGCCAGCGAATTTCCGGCGTTTGAATATTTCGGGGAACGTCGTTGTAAGGAACCTTGCGTCCGAACACATCGTACTCGCGATGCTGGAACTTCTGCTGGCTCCACCCCTGGGGATTCGGAAACGAATGCCAGCCCCATTGGGAGAGTGTGCCGAGAGGCGTTGTGTTCGTGAACGCATCCGAGAAGGTTTGCAGGCCCGTGACATCGGCAGTGAACGCAAACTTTCCATTGCCCACCGACAGCGGATTCTCGGCATCAAACTGGCGCAGGACGGGATTGTGCCGTGTGACGAGTGCTTCGCGATTGATCTTTCGCTCGGCAGCCGGCACGTGCGAAGTGATGCAAATCAGAATGGCGGCGACGAATGCGAATCTCATGGAGCCGCTATTTCATCCGAACGGGAGGCGCACCACAAGTCCGCGTCCATCCATCAAATGATGTAGCAAAGATCGCGGCGTGCACGCCGCTTCAACTCGCGGACTAAACAAAGCGCAGGCAAGGTCCACGGTTGACGCACGTTTCCACGCTGAAGCAGCCTTGAAGGCTGCGCGCCGAGGCAGGGCTCAGCCGCCCACTTCGGCGCGGGCTTCGGCTGCGAGCGGGGTGCTCAGGTAACGTTCTCCAGTCGAGCACGCGACCGTAACAATCGTCTTGCCCTTGTTCTCCGGACGCTTCGCGATTTCCATAGCCGCCCAAACGTTCGCACCCGTCGAAATCCCTGCCAGCACGCCTTCTTCCCGGGCAAGCCGTCGTGCCATCGCAAACGCATCGTCGTTTGAAACCTGCACGCACTCGACAATCTGCGGAGTGCCTTT
>Ga0196970_1000905_pt1 | contig 25619 bp, 19 predicted proteins | sample S1v_513CmetaG_FD_148672 | JGI IMG/M metagenome (GOLD analysis project Ga0196970, IMG submission 148672) | Soil microbial communities from Anza Borrego desert, Southern California, United States - S1+v_5-13C | ecosystem: Environmental > Terrestrial > Soil > Desert | place: USA: California... | reverse complement strand
AGCCTGAAGGGGATCCTGGAGCCCTTCTCCACCCAGGGCAACATCGACATGCTGAAGCGGGCCGGCTTCACGGACATCAACACCGTCCAGAAATACGTCTGCTTCGAGGGTTTCCTGGCCATCAAGTGAGGGACTGACGGAGCGGGGCCGGAACACAGGTGCAAGATTGGACGCACGCTTCCCCCAGGGCTTCTTCGAAAACAGGCAAGTCCTCGTTTTCGATTGGGACGGCACGCTGTTTGACAGCATGGCGCTGAAGACGCAAAGCTTCGCCGAGGTTCTCTCCGAGGATCTGGCGAAGCGCTGCGGCCCGGCGGCGCCGAGCCGTGAGCGGGTCGCGGCGCTCTACCGCGCCTTGTCGGGCCGGCCGCGGGCGGAAATCTTCGACGGCGTGGCCGCCACGGCCGGCGTCACGCTCGGCGCGGCCGACAAGGCGGCGTTGAGCGATCGGCTGTTCGTCCGCAACCGCGTGCTGCTCCCCAGCTCGTCACTGTTCCCCGACGCCGAGCGGCTGCTGGAGCGGCTGCAAGGGACGGCGTACCGGCTGTTCATGTCCTCCTCCGTGCCCCAGGCCGAACTCGAGCATTTCTTCACCGCCAAGCTGCCGGAGGCGTGGCGCCAGCGCTTCGACGGCGTCTTCGGCAGCGCGCCCGGCTTCGGCAAGGGGCCAGGCCACATCGAGGCCATTCGCCGGCAGACCGGCGTGGCTCTGGCCAACATTCTCGTTTTCGGCGACGACGAGGCCGACCATGCTCTGAGCACTCAGGCCGGGGTCGATTGCGTCCTCATCGACCGCGAGGGGCGGCCGGGCTCCGGCCATCCCTACACCATCCCTTCCTTCGATAGCGTTGGTCCGCTCCTGTCATGAACCGTTTCGAAGCCCTTATCCGGCCCTCCACCTCGATCCGCGAAGCTATCGAGTTGATGGCCAGCAGCCCTCGCAACAAGTTCATCGCCGGCTTGGCAGTCGTGGTGGACGATGGCGGCGTTGTGACCGGAGTGGTGTCCGACGGCGACATCCGGCGCGGCCTCGCCCGCGGCGTCACCATCGACGATCCGGTGGCAACCATCGCTAACACCCGTCCGGTGGTGATCGACCGCACCCTGACACCGCGTCAGGTCCGTCAGGAGGTGGTCCGGCTCGCCCGCCAGAACGGCGCGCATTATCTGAAGTACAGCAAGCTGATCCTGGTCGAGCCGGACGGCCGTTTCTTCGACGTCATTCTGCTGACCGACATCCTTGTTCCGCAGGTCGAGGAGAAGACGGTCGCCGTTTACGGCATGGGCTTTGTCGGGCTGACGCTCGCCTGCACCTTCGCCAAGAGCGGGCTCTCGGTCATCGGCATCGACATCAACAAGGCCGTGGTGGAGCAGCTGCGCCAGGGCCGGCCGACCTTCTATGAAAAAGGCCTCGACTCCCTAATGATGTCGCTGGCGGGGTCGAACCCGATCCTGTTCACCACCGACCCGACCGAGGCCCCGGCGGACATCCATGTGGTGTCGGTCGGCACGCCGCTCGGCCCCGACAAGCGGCCCGACCTGACCGCGATCAACGCGGTGTGCGGCACGCTGGCCAAGGTTCTGAAGAAGGATGACCTGGTAGTGTTCCGATCGACCCTACCGGTCGGCACTATGCGCCGGCTGATCCTGCCGCTACTGGAGCGCAGCGGGCTGGTCGGCGGCGTGGACTTCCACCTCGCCTTCGCGCCGGAACGCACCATCGAGGGCAAGGCCCTGGAAGAGCTGCGCACCCTACCGCAGATCATCGGCGGCCTGAACCGCGCCAGCACCGAGCAGACGGCGAACCTGTTCCGCAAGATCGCCAACACGATCGTCGAGGTCCCCTCGCTGGAGGCGGCCGAGATGATCAAGCTGATGAACAACACCTTCCGCGACCTCGTCTTCTCCTTCGCCAACGAGGTTTCCGCCCTGTGCGACGGCATCAACGTGAACGCCTTCGAGCTGATCCAGGCGGCGAACGAGGGTTATCCGCGCAACCCCATCCCGCTGCCCAGCCCCGGCGTGGGCGGCCTGTGCCTGACCAAGGACCCCTACCTCTACTCCCAGCCGATCACGCCGCTGCCGGTGACGCCGAAGCTCGGCCTCACCAGCCGCGGCATCAACAGCGCCGGTCCGGACTACGTGCTGTCCAAGCTCTACAAGTTCTGCGAGATCAGCGGGCGCGAACTGAAGGATCTCAAGATTCTGATCATCGGCCTTGCCTTCAAGGGCGTGCCGGAGACTTCGGACATCCGCGATTCCGTGGCGCTGAAGCTGGTGGAGGCACTGCCGAACCGGGCCAACATCCGCATCAAGGACTTCGTGGTGCCGGACGAGCAGATCACTGCGCTTGGCTGCACTCCGGTCGCCGACCTCGTCGAGGGGTTCCAGGGGGCCGACGCCGTGCTGGTCATGAACAACCACTACCTGAACAGCCGCTTCAACCTGCGCGCCGCGCTGAACGGCGGCAAGCGACCGGTGTTGTTCTTCGACGGCTGGAACCTGTTCGATCAGCGTGAGGTCGAGAACATCAACGACACCTATTACGCGACGATGGGCTACATGACCCCGCCGCGTTATTACAAGATCGCCCGGCTGACTCGCGACCGTTCCATCTTCCTGGCTCCCGACCGGCTGACGATTGATCTGGCGCACGCCGACGGCGCCGCCATGGTGTGCGACGACGAGGCCTTTCTGAACGGCCAGGGGCCGGACAGCTTCTTCTGGGCGTCGGGTGGCGGCACGCTGCTCCTGAACGGGCGCTACTTGCTGCTGGTCCAGCGGTCCGAGCGGGCGCGGGTCAACCCCGGCAAGTATTCACTGTTCACCGGCCGCGCCGACACGATGAAGGAGCTGCTGAACCCGCGCCTTCTGGTGCGCGAGCTGTTCGAGGAGATCGTGCTGTCCGCGGGCGACACCCTGCTGTGGCCGCAGCACGCGGAGTTTCAAGAGGTCATCGACGCCGCCTACGCCGATCTGGCCAAGGCAGGCATCATCGATCCCGACGCCCGGCGGGTGCCGCTGGAGTTGCGGGAGGAGGAGCTGCCGGTTCGCGCGGTGCGCATCCTGACGCCCGAAGGCCCGGTCGATCACCGGCTCTGCTACCACATCAATGGACGTAACGACATCAACGTCCTCTTCCTGCTGGGGGCTACGGTGGACCTCACCAGCCTGGCGACGTTTGATGGCGAGTACCACGTGAGCAACGGCACGGTGGTGCGGGCCAACCGGCGGATCGCCCTCTATGATCTGCAGACCGGTCGGGTGTCGGTACCCGGCGAAGCTAAGGGTAATGGGGGGGGCAGCGGCGAGGTCATTGATGCCAAGCGGATGACCGAGCATTTGGCGGCTCTGATCGCCGCCATAGCGCCTGCTCTCGTCGCCTGAACACACACGGATTTTTGGAAGCGGACGTCACATGCGGATCATCGCGGAATTCTGCCAGAACCATAACGGCGACTTCGACATCCTGCGCCGGATGATCGACGCAGCGGCAGCCGGTGGGGCTACCCACGGCAAGGTCCAGACGATCTTCGCCGGCGATCTCGCCCGACGCGAGCGCTTCGAGGAGGGCAAGACTGACCCGTCCGGCCGCGTGCTCACCATCAAGCGGCCCTACCAGCCCGAATACGACCGGCTTAAGAAGCTGGAGTTGACCTACGAGCAGCACCGCGCCTTCGGCGAGGCCTGCCGCAATGCCGGACTGGAGCCGCTGACCACCGCCTTCAACCTGACCTGCCTGCCGCACCTGCGGGAGCTGGGCTGGACTGCTATCAAGATCGCCAGCTACGACTGCGGCTCGCTGCCGCTGCTGGAAGGCGTGGCCGCGACCTTCAACGAGATCATCGTGTCCACTGGCGCCACCTTCGACGAGGAGATCGACGCGGCGGCCAACACCTTGAAGCGGCTGGGCAAGAGCTTTACCTTCCTGCACTGCGTGACGGTCTATCCAACGCCGCTCGACGCCATGAACCTGGAACGGATGGCCTGGCTGCGCGGATTCACCCCGTCGGTGGGCCTCAGCGACCATTCTCTGGTGGCGCGCGACGGGATCAAAGCGGCGCTCGCCGCCATTCATCTGGGGGCAGACACCATCGAACGGCACTTCACCGTGCTGCCGGAGGACCAGACCCGAGACGGCCGGGTGTCGATCCGCGAGGAGCATCTGCGTGAGATCGTCGCTTTCTCCCGCCTGTCGCCGGAGGAGCAGCAGGACTATCTCGCTCGCTACGTGCCGGAATTCCCGGTGATGCTGGGGCAGCGCACCCGCCCGCTCAGCCACGAGGAAATGGTCAATCGGGATTATTACCGTGGTCGCTTCTGCAACAAAGTCGATGGCCGCGACCTGTTCAATTGGGAAGACGAGGTTCGGTGTCTGATCCCGGCCGCCTGAGCCCATGACATATCGTGGCCATGCAGGTCAGCTGCATGGTGCTTTGATCCCGGGGTACGGCATGCTATCGCTGAACCGAGAACCTTTTGCCCGCCCAACCTCTCCGGATATTCGAGGGCCCTTCTCTGCGGTGCACTCGGCTATGCGGCCGGACTGGTTGCCAGCTTTTCAAGGAACCGTGCCGGGAGCGTGCCAGCACCATGCAGCGCAATGATGACCTTAAAAAGATCTATGATCAGGCTTATGCCGGTGGGAAGTCCTATGCTTCGGATGCTGGCAGCTTTTTCACGTTTCCGACCGACGATGTCACCCGTTTTGTGATCGAGAACGTCGAGTTCTCCGGCAAAACGGTGCTTGAGGTCGGCTGCGGAACCGGCGACACCGCGGCGGCAATCGCGCGGGTCGGGGCAGCCCGCGTTCTAGCGATCGATTATGCGGACGAGGCGATCAAAGGATGCCGATCCCGTCATCAGGCCAGCAATCTCACCTTCGAAGTCCAAGACTTCCACATGCTGGAAGGGACCTTCGACGTGGTCCTGCTGCAGGAGGTAATCGAGCATTTGGACGATCCCGAGCAGGCCATTGTGGACCTGATGGAACGGGTTGCCCCTGGCGGGAAGCTGGTCGTCACCTGCCCCAATTTCACGAATCTGCGTGGCTACGTCTGGATGACGCTGCAGGTTTTGCTCCAGGTTCCGATGTCGCTGACCGACCTGCACTTCCTGTCGCCCTTCGACTTTGAGCAAATCGCACGCACGCACGACCTGTCACTGGAATGGGCCACGTTCGGACATGACCGTGTGTACAGTGAGAAACTAATTGTCGACATGCGCAAGCGGCTGACCAATGCTCTGCGCGATGCCAAGCTGGATAATTCCCGCGTCCCCCAATTTATGGACTGGCTTTCCCAAGTGCTCACTATTGACAACCAAGAAACCCGGTTCAACGGCGGCAAGGGCTTCTACGTCTTCTCCCGTCCCCAAGCGGGGCATTAGCTTCTTCTTGTGCAGGCTTCTTCCCCAGCCTTAATCCCATACGGACACGCCATGTCTTCCAACTGCTTCGACATCAAGTCCTTCGAGAGCCGGCTTGCGGCGAAAAACAGGTTCGACGGGAACCTGTTGCATGGCGCCAAGGACTTCCATGCCAAGACCAACCGCAGCGGTCAGGGCAAGCCATCCAGCGGATTCCTGATCCGCGAGCACGCCATGGTCGTGCAGGACACCGGGAAGGACCGTTACGTCCGCATGGAAGGCTTCTGGGAACCGGTGTCGGCCTGTCCGGTGTGCGGTTCGACCGAGAGCGAGTTCTTCCTGACTCGATTTGGGTTGGATATCTATCGCTGCACCCAATGCACCCACCGCTATCTCAACCCGCGCGTCACATTTGAGAAGGCGGAGGAGATTTATAAGGATGACAAGACAGCGTCCGATATCTACACCCAGCCGCTGCAGGTCGAGATCGACGAAATTAAGTACCAGTATGGCTTGGATCTCGTCGAACAGCTGAACCCACCGGCGCGTGACAAGATCATGGACATCGGCTGTGGCGCTGGCGTCTTCCTGAAGATGGCGGAGCGGAACGGCTGGGAGCAGTGCGTTGGCATTGACGTGAACGAGCGCTATAGCCAGATCTACGAGGAAGCCAAGGGCATCCAGTTCATCTCGGCAAGCTTTGAACGACTTGACCCTTCCAAGCTGGGTGGGGATTACGATTGCATCTCCATGTGGAGTGTGCTGGAGCACCTCTACGATGTGCACGCGATCCTGAAGCAGACGAAGGTCATGCTGAAGCCGGGCGGCCTGCTGTTTATCCTGGTGCCCAATGTCGAGTCTCTAGCCACCCGGCTGATGCGCGAGCGCTCGCCTACCTTCGCTTGGAAGCACCTATCACACTTCTCGCCGAAGAGCCTGAAGCACCTGATGTCGATGCATAAGTTCGAGTGCGTCCACTTCGAGACGGTCATCACCGAGATCGACAACATCAAGAGCTACATGTCTGGCGAGTACCCGTACCACGGCTATGGCGACCCCGAGGGCCTGTTCGACTTCATCACGCCGGAATACATCCACAAAAACCTGTTAGGCAGCCGCATGATCGGGGTATTCCGCAATGATTAAAGGGCAACCACTCACCGCGGTCATCCCTGTGCGCGGCGGCTCCAAGGGGATTCCGGGCAAGAACCTGCACCGGCTGGGCCGCGACACGCTGCTGGAGCGCACCATCAAGCTGGCTCAGCGCTGCCCTTACATTGACCGGGTGGTGGTCACCACTGATCACCCGGAGATGTACGCCATAGCTCAACGCTACGGCGTGGCTGCTCCTACCCTACGCCCGGCCGAACTGGCAACCGACACGGCCAAGACCGTGGATGTTGTGCTTCAGGTGATAGAAAGCGTGCCGGTCAAGGTGGGCTACATCGTCCTGCTCCAGGTCACCTCGCCGTTGCGCACGCTGGCCGACCTCAACGGGCTGTGCGAGGCCTTCGAGAAGGCGGAGCCCGGCGCCCGCTCCATTGTCAGCCTGGTCCGGCACGATTCCCCCCACCCCGATAAGATTCAAAAGATCGCCGAGGACGGCTTCGTCGCCTCCTATCTGGGCAAGGAGTCGATGGTGGCTCGCCAGAGCCTACCGGAGGTCTACAGCCTCAATGGTGCCTTCTACCTGACCCATCGTGACGTGCTGATTGGCGAGCGATCCTTCATGCCGACGGCTGGAACCCTGCCCTTCGTCATGCCGCCCGAGCGCAGCGCCAATCTCGATAACATGATGGATCTGCAGATCCTGGAAGCTCTTCTGGAAAAAGGGATCCTGACAATCGAGGAGTACGACTAACCAACGGCCGCTGCCGGCCGCCGGCCGGCCTGGATGATGAACTGGGGAGCCCTGGCGAGGCGGGCGAAACACTCCTTGTCGATCCCCAGATTGCCGAGCGCCGGTTCCAGGGCCGCGAAGAAGCGTCCGAAGTTGGCGTTGCTTCCCGGGCGCAGCGCGATCTTGTGGATGAACAGCCCGTTCTCCTCGAACAGGCGCTGGATGCCGGGCAGGGTGAACCAGCGCAGGTGCCCCCGGTCGAGCGGCCCGGAGTCCCGGTAGTCCCAGGCGCCGTGCAGCAGCAGCTCGATCAGGACCCAGTACTGGGCGTTCGGGATCGACGCCACCATGATGCCGTCCTCGGACAGCAGACCGGCGTGGGCGCGGACGATCTGCCAGGGATCGCGCAGGTGCTCCAGGACGTCGCCGTAAACGAAGCAGTCCACCGGGCCGCCGACGAACCGGCCGATCCCCTCGGCGTCCAGCGATTCGATGTCGCCGACCAGGATGCCGTCCATGTGGTCGCGGGCCCGCGCTGCGGCCTCCGGGTTGGCCTCGATGCCCAGATAGCGGCACTGGGGATGGCGCGCCTTGTAGAGGGCGCCGAGGGCCCCAGCCCCGCAACCGACCTCGACGATCACGGACGCGGCGTCCGGCAGCGCGGCGGCAAGGTCGGGGTTGGCGCGCCCGTAGTATCGTTCGAAATCGCTCGACATGCTGTGCTCCAGTGCGCGGGGGGCTTCAACGGCGGAACAGGCGATGCTTGATCCGCGCCGCCAGCCGCCAGGCCGCCGCGAGGTCCCACCAGACCGAGGACGTCACCGTATCGGCTGCCCGGTCGGGGGGAAGCGCCGCCAGCCGGCTGTCCTCGACACCGCCGAAGCGGCGGCGCAGGGGGGCCGTCAGCCGCCAGGACTGGGAATCGAGCAGGCCGACGAGCCGGGCGCGCCACAGCTCCTGCGCGCGCGTGCCGTCGGCGACCGCGTTTTCCAGCTCGACGGCCAGACGGTTCCGTTCGGCCGCCAGCTTCCGGTTGTCCTCGGCCAAGCGCGCCAGGGCGCCGGCCAGCCGATCCCGCTCGGCGGCCAGCCGACCCGTCCGCACGTCCAGTCCCAGGGCGACCCGCGCAAGATCGGCCATGGGGGCCGGGACGCCGGTCTCCAGGAAGGGAGCAAGGCCAGCCGCCCCGGTGCCGTCAGCGTCCTCGGAAACGGCGAGCGGCAGGGGAATCATCTCGATGGCGTGGCCGGCGAGCGCCAGGCGGCTCAACCAGGCCCGGCGCCCGGCACGGTCCTCGGGAGCCGGGGCGCCGTCCAGCAGGTCGCGGCGGACGAGCAGGGGACCTGGACCGAGAACGTCGCGGAACAGGGACAGGGCTGCCGGACCGCCGGGCCAGAAGCGGCGGACGGGAGGTGTTGCCCGTTCCACCATGCAGCCGACCACGGCTGCCCCGGTGCGCGCAGCGACGCCGGCCATCCGCTCGGCTCCGCCGGCCGCCAGCCGGAACCCGGGCGCTGCCAGCAGCGCGTGGGTGTCGCCGGCCGGCGCCGCCGGCTCCGGATCGCCGGCGAGGGACGCCGCCGCGCGGTGCCAGTCCAGCCATTCGGCCGCCAGCGGCTCCTGCGGGATGCGCAGCCGCGCCGGGAATGCGCCGTTGCGCAGCGCGTCGGCCAGCCGGGCGGCCAGGGCGTCGGCGTCGGGATCGAACAACACCCGGCCGGCGTCGGCGTCGGCGACCAGCTCCGCCGTGCCGCCCACCCGGCTTGCCAGGAACGGCAGGCCCCGGATCAGGCATTCGGCCACCGTGCAGGGCGAGTTCTCGATCCGCGAGGGAATGACAGCCAACCGCCCTTCGCCGGCCAGATAGGCCAGGGCCTCGTGCGAGGGCAGGTCGTGCCGGCCGTCCACCGGCCAGGGCCACGCGGCGGCCCGGCGGTGGACGTAGGCGATCCCGTCCTCTCCCGCCACGGGGGCGGAGCCGCCGAGAAAGGTGATGCGCAGGTCTTCGGGTGCGGCCTCGCGGGCCAGGTGGTCCAGGGCATCGCAGAAGAGGACGACGCCCTTGCGCTCCTCCAGGCGCCCGAAGAACACCACCTCCTTCACCGCGCCGGCCGCAGCCGGGGCGGACTCCCGCGGCTTGGGCAGGACGTTCTGCCGGACCTCGGCGCGCGGCGGCAGGGCCCAGCCGGACTCCCGCACCCAGTCGAGCAGGTAGCGGCTCGGGCTGACGACCACGTCGGCCTGCTCGGCCGAGCGCCGCTCCAGGAAATCGATCGCGAGTTCCTCGGGCCCCTCGAGGCCGCCGCCGGTGGCGCTGCGCACCCAGCGGGTCGGCCCGTGCAGCCCGACCACTAGGGTGGTTCCGGCAAAGGCGAGCCCCTGCCGCTTGGCCGAGGTGGCGCAGAAGCCGAGCCCCGTCCAATCGGCGAAGTGGACGATGTCGAACCGGCGTTCCGACAACCAGAGGAACGCCTCATGGGACAGGCGCAGGAACGGATCCGCCTCCAGCGGCACCGGCCCGGACGGCAGCCGCACCCGGGTCACGCCGGGCGGCGTCGGAGCCTCCTCGAAGCCGGGCGGCAGGGGGAGGAGGCCGCTGCACAGCACGGTCACCGCGTGGCCGGCCGCGGCCAGCGTCTCGGCCAGCCCGGTGAAGGCTGTTCCGATCCCGCCGCTTCCCGGGATTCCGGAGAATTCGTGGGTGACGATGCAGACGGAAGCGGGGCTGGCCGAAGCCGGGGGGGGAGAGGCGGTCACCGGGGGGTTCACCAGCGGGAGATTGCGTTTTCCGGGTGCGGTGGGCAGTATCGCTGACCCGATGCGACGGATTCCCCCGAGGAGTAGCGCCGAAGGCGCCCTCAGGCCAAGCCTCTTCGTTGTCAGGCCCTATCGAACACTGAACCCGCAGATCCGGTAGGAGCAGCCGATTCCATGACCATCCTCACCCGACAGCGTCCGCCGTTCCGACGCGCCATCCTGGCGGCGCTCCTCCTCGTTCTCGGCGTGGCGGGATCGGCCCTGGCCGCTCCCCCGTCCCTGGGCATTCCGATCGACTGCGCCATGGGCGAGCGCTGCTTCATCCAGAACTACGTGGATCACGAGAGCGGCCCGGGCCGCCGGGACTACGCCTGCGGCCGGCTTTCCTACGACGGCCACACCGGTACCGATTTCCGGCTGCCCGACCTGCCGGCCATGGAGAAGGGCGTGCCGGTCGTCGCCGCCGCTGCGGGCGTGGTGCAGGCGGCGCGCGACGAGGTGCCCGACGTCGACATGCGCGACGTGGAACCCGAGGCGATCCGCAACCGGGAACTCGGCAACGCGGTGATCCTGGACCATGGCGACGGCTGGCAGACCAGTTACGGCCACCTGCGGCGCGGCAGCGTCGTGGTCAAGCCGGGCGAGCGGGTCGAGGCCGGCCGGGTTCTGGGAATGGTCGGCCTGTCGGGCAAGACCATGTTCCCGCACGTCCATTTCGAGGTGCGCCAGAACAGCAGGCCGGTCGACCCCTTCGTCGGCCCCACCACGGTCGATGGATGCGCCGCGCCGCGCCAGCCCTTGTGGAGCGCCGGCGCCCAGGCGAAGCTGGCCTACCAGGAAAGCGCCGGGCTGGTCGCCGGTTTCGCCACGCAAAGGCCGGACGCCGAGCAGGCCCGGCGCGGCGCCTACCGGGACGAGGCTCTCGGGCCGAACCCCGAGACGCTCGTCTATTGGGTGGACGTCCTTGGGACCATCGCCGGCGACGAGACCCGCTTCCGCATCATGGCGCCTGACGGGCGCGTCATTCTCGACAACACCGCCCGCCTGGACGGTTCGAACGTCAGCTGGTTCGGCTTCAACGGCGTGAAGCGCCCGCCCACCGGCTGGAGCCCCGGATCCTACCGCGGCTCCTTCACCCTGACCCGCCGGGGGAAGACGGTGGTGGAGTTGGAGCGCCGGGTCGAACTCCGCTGAGTTCCAGCATCGCCTGCGCCAGTTCGGCCCCCACCTTGTCCCGCGCGTACAGCCGCTCCACCTTGGCGCGGCCGGCCGCCCCCATGGCGCGGCGCAAGGCCGGGTCGGCGCGCAGCCGGTCGAGCGCCTGGCGCCATTCCTCCGGGCTGTCCGCCAGGAAACCGTTGACGCCATGGTCCACGATGTCCCGGTTCGCACCGACCGGGCTCGCCACGACCGGCCGGCCGCAGGCCATGTACTGGATCAGCTTGTAGCCGCACTTGCCCCGCTCCCAGACCGTGTCGGCAAGCGGCATGATGCCGATGTCGAACTCCTGGATGCCGGTCGCCTCGCCGGCCTCGGACCAGGGCAGCCGCCGGGCCGGCAGGCCCGCGACGGCCTTCTCCCCGGCGCCGATCAAGGCCACCTCGACGGCCCCTTCGGCAACCAGCGCCCCCAGGGTTGCCCGCACCAGTTCCAGATAGGCCGCCGTCACCGGCGAACCGATCCAGCCGATGGTCGGCACGGCCTTGTCCGGGGACGGCTCAGTCACCGGGTAGCGGGACGGGTCGACGGTGGTGGGCAGCGTCACGATGCGCCGGGCGCCGGCAGCCGCTGCGCGGTCGCGCAGGTAGCCGTTGCCGACCGTCACCAGGGCCGCGTTCCGCATCAGCCGGTCGAGCTTGTCGCCGAGCAGCCTGCGGACGACCGGGGACCGGTGCCGGTCGTAATGGTGGAACCACGCATCGTCGAAGTCGATGATGTAGGACGGCGCCAGGGAGAGCAGCAGCCGTTCGGCCGCATAGGGCAGCCACGGCAGGACTTCCTTCTCGATCCACAGCAGGTCGTAGCCGGGCCTGGAGAAGGGCACGGAAAGCAGCGTGGACAGCCGGGACAGATAGGCGGCCGGAAGCGACCGCAGCGGCCGCCGGCCGCCGGCGTACAAGCTGGACAGGTAGGTGTCCGGCAGCAGCGGCCGAACGTCCACCTCGATCCCATGCTCCGCGAGAAGCGGCAGGAACTGGTAGTGCCGCATCCGGCTGCTGGGGCCGAGGCGGTCGTAGCGGGACAGCAGGAGGACGCGCATGGACACCGGAAGGCAGGAGCCGGGACAGGAGCCTCGAGCAGCCCCTGGGCGGCGTGGACCTTATACCAAATCCCGATGATCGTAACCGATCATCGGGCCTCGATCGCCGGCGGCGCTTGCCGCCGTCTCGTGTCTTGACAGGGGCTGCGCCGTGACGCCACCTCTGCGCGCGCCGAACCCCGGCGCCCCGTCGACCGGTATCCCATGACCAGCCTTGATGACGCGCTTGCCAGGGCGGATGCCCATTACCACGCCGGCCGGCCGGTGGCGGCGGCGGCGGCCTGCCGGGCGGTTCTGGCCCTGGAGCCGCGGCACCGCGGCGCCCTGCATCGCCTGGGGATCCTGGCGCACGCCGCGGGCGACCATGGGCGGGCCGCCCGGCTGCTGACCGCCGCCATCGCCGCCGGGGAGGCGTCCGCCCACGGCAGCCTTGCCGTCGTTCTGATGAAGGCCGGCTTCCCGGACGCGGCCCTGGTGCATTTCCGCGCGGCCCACGCCCTGGCTCCCGACGATGCCCGCGTCGGCTACAATCTGGCGATGGCCCTGCTCGGGGCCGGCGCCCTTGAGGAGGGGTTCCGGCTCTATGAGCAGCGTTGGCGCCTGAAGGGGCCGACGCCCTGGATCTCGCGGTGGGACAGGTTCTGGGACGGCCGGCCGCTGGATGGCGGGATCCTCCTCGTCCACGCCGAGCAGGGGTTCGGGGACACCATCCAGTTCGCCCGTTACATCCCCCTGGCGGCGGGGCGGGGGGCGCGGGTGGTCCTGGCCGTGCCCGCCGAACTCCGGCGTCTGATGGGCGGGGTCGACGGGTGCGGGCGGATCCTGTCGGAGGGGGAGCGTGCGCCGGACTACGCGGCCCATGTGCCGTTGATGAGCCTGCCGCGCATCTTCGGCACGGTGGAGGCGACCATTCCGGCGTCCGTGCCCTACATCCGGGCGCCTGCCTCGTCTCCGCCTCCCCTCCCACGGGATGCCGGATCCCCTCCGCGGGTCGGGCTCGTCTGGGCCGGGCGGCCCGAGGATCCCGAGGATGCCCGGCGGTCCTGCCCGGTGGAGCGTCTGGCGCCGCTTCTGGCCATCGCCGGCGTGGAGTTCCACAGCCTGCAGAAAGGCCCGGCCGAGGTCGGGCTGGGCAGGGTGGCGGGCGGGGAGCGGGTGGTCCGGCACGGGGCCTCGCTCACGGACTTCGCCGACACGGCGGCGCTGGTGGACGCGCTCGATCTGGTCATCGGCGTGGACACGGCGGTGGTGCATCTGGCCGGCGCCCTTGGCCGGCCCGTGTGGACCCTGCTCTCGACCGATCCGGATTGGCGCTGGATGCGCGGGCGCTCCGACTCTCCCTGGTATCCGAGCATGCGGCTGTTCCGGCAGCCGGGTCCCGGCGACTGGACGGCCGTCCTGGCCGCCGTGGGGGAGAGGCTCAGGGCCGCTTTCCCGTGAGGGTCAGAGCCCGCAGGGTCCGCTCCGCGATCAAGCCGGCCAGCAGGCGCAGCACCGTGGCCCGGTAGGCGCTCCCCTGGCGCCCGCGCGCCAGCAGGGCGCGGATGAGGAAACGCTTGGCCCCGCTGCCGGTGGGATAGGCCTTCGCCCCGGGATCCTCGGACAGCAGGCCGCGTTGGCGCAGGGTCTCCGCGAAGGCGGCGCGCATCGTGTACTCCGCCCCCGCGACGTCGATCAGCAGGCTGAAGATGCGGCGCCAGCGCTTGCGGACCGCAGGCAGGCAGGCCGCGAGCGCCACCGCCGGGGACAGCGCGAGCGCCATGACCGCCTTGGCGATCAGCCGCCCCCCGGCCCTGCGGTAGCCCAGCGTGTTGCCGCCGTGCTGGACGTAGTCGTTCAGCAGGCGCGGCAGATAGGCGACGGTTCCGGTGCCCGCCGCGCAGCAGGCCATCCAATGGTCGTGGAAGGCGTAGCGGCCGGCCAACGGGAAAGGCAGCGCCCGCTCCAGCAGCTCGGAGCGGAACATGCACGCGCAGCCGGTGACCACGTTGGCCGTCAGCAGGGGAAGGGGGTGGTCGTAGCGGCCCTGGCGGCCGGGCCAGAACACGTTGGACAGCACCGATCCGTCGGGGGTCACCACGCGCATGCCGGAGAAGGCCAGCATCGCGCCGGCCTCCAGCGGCTCGATCAGCGCCGCCAGCTTCTCGAGATGCCACACGTCGTCCTGATCCGCGAAGGCCACGAAGGCGGCTTCGGGCGGGACACGGGTCAGGCAGCGTTCGAAGTTCAGGTAGAAGCCCAGGTTCACCGGGTTGCGGGCGAGCCGGAAGCGCGGATCATCGGCCGTGGCGGCGATGATCTCGTCCCAGCACTCGGGCGAGGAACCGTCGTCCTGGATCAGGCAGACCCAGTTCTCGTGCGTCTGGGCGCGCAGCGAGTCGATCTGGGCGCGGAACAGTGCCGGGGCCGGGTTGTAGGTGGCCATGCAGACGGCCACCAGGCGGCCTTCCCGGTTCACGGGTGGTGCCGGGACCCCCGCGTCCAGAATGTCCAGGGTGCCCAGCGACCGGACCTCGCAGCAGCCGTCGTCCCACTCGAGGCTGAGGGCCAGCGTCACGCGGCCGGCCGGCGCGCCGCTGGACGGAAGGGAGGGCGGCAGCATGACCACGCCGGCAAAGCCGCAGGCCATGGGAAGATCGGCGTCGATCCGGATGATGGGGGCCTGGGCGATGAAGACGGCGTCGCCCAGGGCCAGCGTCACCCCGCGCAGCCGCACGTTCGGGCGGTGCGCCCAGCCCGAGAAAACCCAGGCGAAGGCATGGCCGGCCTGCACCCGTTCCGGCGGATCCTGGTCCAGGCGCAGGGTGGACAGAAGGAGCGGCGAGTTCGTGGCCTCCTGGCTTTCCGCCAGGGCCGGGTACCGCTCCATCTCGATTGCGTTCGGCACAGACGTTACACGAAAACGAACCAGGAAGAGGTAACCTGCCCGGCCGAAATGCCGGACAGCGTGATCTTGTCGCCGTTGAGGAAGTCGATGATGGCCTCTCCCGTTCCGGAACTCGTGAGGGCATAGCCCCGGCTGCTGCTCGTCTCCAGGCGGTCACCCGCGGAAAAGGTGAAATCCATGACGGTGTCGTTTCCATCGCCGATGTGGAACCGAAAGATGTCGGCCCCATCGCCGCCGTACAGCGTGTCGTTTCCTTGGTCGCCCGAGAGGGTGTCGTTCCCCGCGTCCCCGTACACCAGATCGCTGTCGCGCCCGCTGTAGAGCAGATCGTCATCGGATCCGCCGTATAGAGTATCGTTGCCCAGGTTGCCAAACAACATGTCGCTGCCGCGGTTGCCGAACAGCAGATCCACCCCGTCGTCGGCCTGCAGGCGGTCGTCGCCGTCGCCGCCGAACAGCAGGTCGTTGTCCACTCCACCGAACAGGATATCCTGGTCGCCGCCGCCGAACAGGGTGTCCTCGCCCCGGTTGCCGAACAGCCGGTCGTCGTTGCCGCCGCCGTACAGCTCGTCGCGCCCGCTTCCCGCGTACAGCGTGTCGTTGCCGCTGTTGCCGTCCAGGACGTTGCCCCCGGTGTTGCCGAGGATCAGATCGCTCGCCGTGCCCCCCCTGGCGTTCTCGATGGTCGCCCCGTAGGCGATCCCGACGTTGCTGGTGGCGGCCCCGCCGTTGTTCCGGACGCCGATGGAGCTGAAGGTTCCGGCGTTCAGGTTGAGGGTCGCCGACAGGATCTGGTTGGACGCGTCGAGCGTGTCCGTGCCGCCCGCGTCCCAGATCGTCCTCAGCTCCTCCGACGAGGCGCTGAACTGGTAGAGGTCGTTGCCGGTCCGGTAGGAGGTGTTCGCCCCGTACAGATACTGGATGGCGGCGATGTCGTACAGCATCGGCGTGGAGGGAAAGATCGTCGTGGACGGCGCGTCGTCGTAGGACATCACCGTGTACCGGGCGTTGTCCGTCGAGGCCGGCAGCGTGGGCGAATCGTCGAAGGGGTGCTTGAGCCCGAGCGCGTGCCCGATCTCGTGGACCATGACGTAGAAGCCGAAGCTGGTGGGCTGGAACGAGGTGGTGGACGTCGTGTTCGGGTTTATCCAGACGTCGCCGCCGGCCCCTTCGGGGTGATAGGGATAATAGGCGTGGGCCGACGTGGAGGACGACACGGCGGTGCTGAAGGCCACCCGGATGTCGCCCACCATGGATGACGTGTCGGCGACCTGGGCGAAGGAGATGTTGGCAACCGCGGACCACGCCTGCAGGGCTTGCGAGAACGCGCTCTGCTGCACCGCGCTCAAGGGGGAGAGGCGGTTCGCCCACGGCTCCCCGCTGCCCGTGCTCGCCCCATACCCGCCGCTGCCGATGGCGGCCGTGGACCAGCTGCTGCCGTAGGTCGGAAAGCTGTAGGTCAGCGTCAGGCCCGTCCCGACCGGGCCTCCCCATTTGGAGCCGAAAAGCAGCGCATCGATGTGGGTCTGGGAAGAGGGGCCGATCTGGGTGACCTGCTCGCTCGTGGTCGGCGTCGCCATGTCGTTATGCTCCACGATCCGGATTATGCATGCAATCTTCGGGAAGGCTTGTCGATTAAGGTTCGGGTGCGGCTCGAGTCTTGGTTCGTTCAATGTTTCGGCGGATCAGGCCCATCCGCCACGGGGACCGGAGCGGGACGGCATCAGCGCTTCTGGCAGGGAATCACGGATAGCCTTCCTTTTTCAAATGTGCGCAGAACCTAAAGGATCTTCCCCGTCGCGACAACGGCGGGCAGATGGCGCGCGCGGGCGCAATGTCGCAAGGTGACGCCGTCACACGGCCTCGCTCCGGGATGGACCGGGCCGGCGTGCACCTGATAAGAGAAGCGCGTGATGGCCGATCAGACGGAAAACGAATTCGCGGTCGGGACCGCGCACTACCGCGCGGGCCGGCTGGACGAAGCCGCCCGCTCCTGGCAACTGGCCGCGCGCCGGGCCCCCGCCGACCCGAAGACCCTCTGGAACCTGGGAATCGTCCTGAAGGATCTCTCGGCTTGGCCGAAAGCGGCGGCGGTCTGGCGCGCGGCCCTGGCCCTGGCGCCGGCGGACGTCAGGGCGCACCGCAATCTGGCCCTCGCTCTCCATGGCCAGGGCCGGCTGGACGAGGCTGTCCCGGCCTATCGCCGGGTCATCGCCCTGCATGCCGCCGGCATCGCGGACGGCGCCTCCGGCATGGGCGAGGTCTGGTGGAACCTCGGGGTCGCCCTGAAGGCCCTGCGCCGCTGGCCGGAATGCGCCGCCGTGTGGCGCAAGGTCGCCGAAGACCGGGCGGACGACGCGGTCTGCCGCAGCGAGCTCGGCGTGGCCCTGCAGGTCCAGGGGCGTCTGGCCGAGGCGGAAACGGCCTGCCGCCAGGCCGTCGCGCTCAATCCTGTCCACGCCGGCGCCTGGTTTGCCCTGGGCGGCATTCGGCGGGCGTTCGGGGACCTGGACGGCGCCATCGCGGTGTACCGCCGGCTGCTCGCCCTCAAGCCGGGTCTCGTGGAAGCCCGCAAGCGCCTGGGCGAGGCGCTGGAGCACCGGGATGCCCTGGCGAAGACGGCGGCGGAGTTCGGAACCGCGGCGGAGGGCGGCTCGGCGGACCCGGTCGCCGCCATGCTGGCTCCGGTCGCGGTTCGTTTCGACGAGGCCATAGAGGCCGGGGGCACCAGCCCCCGGGGCATCCTGCACCATGACCCGGACCTGCACCGCCTCAGCTTCGAGCGGCTGACCGCCGTGTTCGGGCCGGAGGCGGCGGGCGGCGGGCTTTCGGTCAACGACCTCGGCTGCGGCTACGGCGCCCTGTTCGACTTCCTCAAGGACGGGCCGGCGCTCGCGGGCGGGTGCTATGTCGGATACGACATCAGCCGCGAGATGGTCGAGGCCGCCCGCGCCGCCATCCGGGATCCCCGCGCCCGTTTCCTGCAAAGCTACCGGGCGACCGAGACGGCCGACTACTCGATCGTGGCGGGAGCCTACAACCTCTGCCTCGCCGCCGATGGGGACGCCTGGCTCGAGCTCGTCAAGGAAAGCGTCCGTTCGCTTGCCCGCATGACCCGCCGCGGACTCGCCTTCAACATGCTGAGCTGCCATTACCCGGAGCGGTCGCCGGGCCTGTACTACGCAGACCCGGCGGCGATGGTGGATTTCTGCCTGCGTGAGGTCGGTGCGAACGTCGTGCTGCTGCACGACTACGCGCCTCTCGAATGGACCATCCACGTGAAGGCGCCGTTCCGATGAGCCTCGTCGACGACCTCGCCGAGGCCGTCCGCCGCTGGGAGGCCGGCGAGCTGGACCAGGCGGAGCGCATCGGCCGGGATCTCCTGGCCACCCACCCCAGCCATCCGGCGGTGCTGGCCGTCCTGGCCCTGACCGCGCAGAGCCGGGGCGAGAGCGGGGAGGCCCTCGGGCTGGTCCGCCGCGCCATCGCCCGGGCCGCCCTGTCCGCCGACCTCTACCACAACGCCGGCGTGATCCTGACCGCCCTGGGGCGGCTGGAGGAGGCCGCCGACCATTTCCACCAAGCCGCGGTCCTCGATCCCGCGCTCGCTCCGCAGCCGGCCCGGCCGTCCTGGCGGGAGGGGGAGGACGGGGCGCTCGACTTCGATCCCGGCTTCGTGGTGGACGAGGCCTACGCCCGCACCGCCCGCCTGATCCCTCCCCGCCTTGCCTGAGTCCGCCGGTCCGGTCCCGCCATGCCCCACGCCATCCTCTTCGTCCATCTGGGGGAAGCCCTGCCTCCCTACCTGGATGACGCCCTTGCCCAGGCACGGCTGTTCAACGGCTGCGACATCCTGCTGATCACCAACGCGGCGGCCCTTGCGGCCTCGCCCCCCGATCCGGGGCTGCGCGTCCGGTCGGTGGCGGTCGAGGATCTGCCGGCCTCGCCCAAGCTCGCGGCCTTTCGGGCGGCCGCCACGGTGGACCGCGCCTTCCGCTTCGGCTTCTGGAGCTACGTCATCGAGCGTTTCTTCCACATCGAGGCGGCGATGGCCGCCTTCGGGCTGGAGAACGTGGTTCATCTGGAGACCGACAACCTCCTCTACGCAGACCTCGACACGCTCATCCCCCGGCTGGAAAAGCTCTACCCCGGCGGCGCCGTTCCCTTCGACGGCGACCGGCGAGGGATCGCGGGCATCCTGTACATCCGCAACCTGGCGGCCGTCGCCCGCTTCACGCGCTTCGTCGCCGAAATCTTCACCCGGAACCGTGGGGTCCGGGCCAACGACATGATGCTTCTCGGCCTGGCCCGGCAGCGGCTGGGCGCGTCCGTCCTGGACGCGCTGCCCGTCGTGCCCGCCGCCTCCGGTCCGCTGCGCAGCCTGACCGGCGAGGCGGCGGCCGATCCGTCCCTCTACGCCCGGCACGCGGAGGCGCTGGGGACGGTCTTCGACACCGGGGCGTTCGGCCAGTATCTGGGCGGTGTCGATCCGCGCAACGTGCGGGGCCGGCCGACGCTGGGCTTTGTGAACGAGAGCGCGGTCTTCCAGGCGTCGCGCTATCGGTTCCGGCTGGCCCCGGACCAGGACGGGCGCCGGATCCCCTGGCTGTGCTCCGGCGGACGGAGCTGGCCCATCGCCAATCTCCACGTTCATTCCAAGAACCTGGCCGCTTTCCGGTCGCGTCCGGAGCGCATCGCCGTGCCGCCCATGCCGCGGGCCGGCATCGCGGACACCGCGGCCATCCCCGAACCCGAGATCGTTACGGGGGAGCGCCTGCAGGCGCTCGCCGACATCTCCGTGATCGACGACTGGACCTTTGCCTCCCACACCGGCATCCACGCCATGCCGGACATCCATCTGTGCCGGTTCCGGGGCCCGCGCAGCCACCTGACGGTGGACGGCCCTTCCCAGATCCGGGACTTGCAGCGCGCCGGCGTGATCTTCGTCTACACGCATCTGCTCGACAGCTTCATCCTGAACATCCTGCCCCACCTGACGCAGCGCTTCGTTCTGGTCAGCCACAGCAGCGACCATCGGGTGGGAAGCCGCTACCGTCCGTTCATGGACGACGTCCGACTGGTCCACTGGTTCGCGCAGAACGTTCTGGTCGAGCACCCGAAGCTGACGGCGCTGCCGATCGGGCTCGCCAACGCCCAATGGCCGCATGGGGACACCCGGGCGCTTGCCGAGGTGGCCCGGCTGAGGCGGCCGAAGACGGGCCTGCTCTACGCCAATTTCGATGTCCGGACGAACCCGCCTCACCGCGGGGCCGTGCGCGAGGTTCTGGCCCGCAAGCCCTTCGCCGTGATGACCGAGCCCAAACCGTACCGGGCCTATCTGGAGGAGCTGGCCGGCTTCCGCTTCTGCGCCTCCCCCCTCGGCAACGGGCCGGATTGCCACCGGACCTGGGAGGCGCTCTACCTCGGGGTCATCCCGCTCGTGCAGAAGGGCGCCTGGATGCGCTCCTTCGAGGATCTGCCGCTGGTTGCCGTGGAGCGGTGGGACGACGTTGACGAGGCGTTCCTGGAGCGCGAACACGACCGGATCCAGCGGATGCCCCGCCGCTTCGACCCGCTGATGCTGAGCCATTGGCGCGCGCGTGTCCGGGCAGCGCTCGCGGCCGTGGCGGGGAGGCCGGGATGACCAGCCTGAACGACGTCCTCCAGTTGGCCGCCGGGCACTTCCAGGCGGGGCGCCTGGCGGAGGCGGAAGCCCTGTGGGTGAAGGTGCTGACCGTCTTGCCGGATCAAGCCGAGATGCACGTCAATCTGGCGGCCGTCCGGCGGGTGCGGGGGCGCCTGGACCAGGCGGAGGCCGGCTACCGCCGCGCCATCGCGCTCAGGCCCGACATGCCCCAGAGCTACTTCAATCTGGGCAACGCCCAGCGGGCTCGCGGCAACCCCTCGGCCGCGGCAGCCAGCCTGCTGCGCTCGATGCGGCTCGACCCCGGGCACATCGACAGCATCCACAATCTGGCGGCCACGCTTCAGCAGCTGGAGCGGTTCGAGGCGGCCGCGGCCATGTACCGGCGCGCCATCGCCCTGGACCCCGATCGGGCGACGTCGCGGGTCAACCTGGGCGGAACGCTGATGATCCTGGGCGATCTGCGGCGCGGCTTCGCAGGGCTCGAATGGCGCTTCCGGTTGCCGGGCTTTCCGGTGGCCGAGCGTGTCTTCCCGCAACCCCGCTGGGACGGAGCGCCGCTGCGGGGACGGACTCTGCTGGCCCATGCGGAGCGCGATTTCGGGGATTCCATCCAGTACATCCGTTATGCCCGCGAACTCGCCCGGCAAGGCGAACGGGTGGTCGTGGAGTGCCAGCCGGAACTGCAATCCCTGTTCGCCGCGTCTCTCGACGGCATCGCCGTGGTCGCCCGGGGCGAGCCGCTGCCGCCCTTCGACTGTCACGCCCCGCTTCCAAGCCTGCCCTTCCTGTTCGGCACCGAGATGGACACCATCCCGGCTGAGGTCCCCTACCTGCGCAGTCCGCCGGCGGCCCCCCTGCCCGACGCGGAACCCGGGGCAGCCCGCATCGGGCTGGTGTGGGCCGCCCGTGCGGAGTCGCAGACCGCCGACAGCCGGACCTGCCCGATCGAGGCGCTGCGGCCCCTGATCCAGCGGCAGGGCACCCGCTTCTACAGCCTGCAGCTCGGCCCTCGCGCGGCGGATCTGGCCGCCCTGCCGGACGGATCCGTGATCGATCTAACCCCGCGCATCCGGAGCTTCGCCGACACGGCGGCTTTCCTCGCGTCGCTCGATCTGTTGGTCACCGTGGACACCGCCGCCGCCCATCTGGCCGGAGCGCTCGCCCGGCCGGTCTGGATGCTGCTGCCGCGCCAACCGGCCTACCGCTGGCACCTGAAGCGGGCGGACAGCCCATGGTATCCCGGCATGCGGCTGTTCCGCCAGGAGCGCCCCGGCGACTGGCAAGGCCTGATCGGCCGGGTGGGCGCGGCCCTGGACACGTGGTGCAAGGAGCGGTGAGGGCTAACCGACGCCGCGGCTTCCGTCATGGCGGCTTGGTGAACCGGGGGGGACGCGCGGAGCGGTTCCCCCTGTTGCCGACTTCTCAATTGATGTCGATGCGGCTCTGCGTGCATATGGCGATGGCTCGTCGAGTGTTTCAGAGGAATGAGGAAAAAGAATGGGTGCGACAGCGACGCTGATCCCGGTTCTGTTGTCCGGAGGTTCGGGGGCACGCCTGTGGCCGATGTCGCGCGAGCTCTATCCCAAGCAGCTCCTGCCGCTCTGCTCGGAGTGGTCGATGCTCCAGGAAACGGCGCGGCGGGTGAGCGCGCCGGACGGAGCCGGGCGCTTCGCCGCTCCCATGGTGATCTGCAACCAGGAGCACCGCTTCGTCATTGCCGAGCAGATGCGCCAGATCGGCCTGGCGCCCGGCGCCATCGTGCTGGAGCCGGTGGGGCGCAACACCGCCGCCGCCTGCGCGGTGGCCGCCCTGAAGGCGTCCCAGGACGATCCCGACGCGCTGATCCTGGTGTTGCCGGCCGACCACCTCATCCGCGACGTCCCCGCCTTCCTGACGGCGGTCGATCTGGCCGCCAGGGCTGCGGCCCAGGGGAAGCTGGTGACCTTCGGCATCACCCCGACCGCTCCGGAGACCGGCTACGGGTACATCCGCCGGGGCAAACCCGTGGCGGGGGTGGCCGGCGCCTTCGCGGTGGCCGAGTTCGTGGAAAAGCCGGCGCGCGCCGTGGCGGAGACCTATCTGGCCGACGGCGAGCATGTCTGGAACAGCGGCATGTTCCTGTTCCCCGCCGGCAGGCTTCTGGAGGAGATGGAGCGCTTCGCCCCGGCGGTTCTCGACGCGGCGCGCCGGTCGCTGGCCGCCGGGCAGGTCGACCTCGACTTCCTGCGCCTGGATGCCGAGGCGTTCGGCGCCGCCCCGTCGGTGTCCATCGACGTGGCGGTCATGGAGCGCACGGACGCCGCCGTGGTGGTGCCCTGCGACCTGGGCTGGACCGACGTGGGCGCCTGGTCGGCCCTGTGGGAGGTCGGCGCCAAGGACGGCGACGGCAACGTCATTATCGGCGACGTCGTGACCGAAGACGCCTCCGGCTGCTATGTCCGTTCCGAGGGGCATCTGACGGCCCTGGTCGGCATCGACGACGCGGTGGTGGTGGTGACCGACGACGCGGTCCTGGTCGCCGGGAAGGATCGGGTGCAGGACGTCAAGGCCGTGGTCGAGCGCCTGAAGAAGGCCGGCCGGTCGGAACCGGTGTCCCACCGCAAGGTGCATCGCCCCTGGGGCTCGTTCCAGTCGCTGCACGCCGGCGACCGCTTCCAGGTCAAGAAGCTGACGGTGCTGCCGGGCGCGCGATTGTCCTTGCAGAAGCATTACCACCGGGCGGAGCATTGGGTGGTGGTCCAGGGCACCGCGCTGGTGACCCGTGGCGAGGAGCAGGTGATGGTCTACGAGAACCAGTCCATCTACCTGCCCATCGGCACGGTCCATCGCCTGGAGAACCCTGGCAAGGTGCCGCTCAGCATCATCGAGGTGCAGTCCGGATCCTACCTCGGTGAGGACGACATCGTCCGCATCGAGGATTCCTATGGGCGCGGCTGATCTCTCTTCCATGCCGGGGAACCGTTCGGGTTCCACCGGGACAGTTCACGACAACGCGGGATGACGTGCGTGCGAAGCTTCAATAAGCGTGTGCTGGTGACGGGCGGCGCCGGTTTTCTCGGATCGCACCTGTGCGACCGGCTTCTGGCCGACGGGTGCGAAGTGCTGTGCGTGGACAACTACTTCACGGGCTCGCGCGAGAACGTCACGCACCTGCTCGCGCATCCCCGTTTCGAGCTGATGCGCCATGACGTGACCTTCCCGCTCTATGTCGAAGTGGACGAGATCTACAACCTCGCCTGCCCGGCCTCGCCGGTGCACTACCAGCACGACCCGGTGCAGACGACCAAGACCAGCGTGCACGGGGCCATCAACATGCTGGGGCTGGCCAAGCGCCTGAACGCCCGGATCTTTCAGGCCTCCACCTCCGAGGTCTACGGCGACCCGACGGTCCACCCGCAGCGCGAGGATTATTGGGGCAACGTGAACACGATCGGCCCGCGCGCCTGCTACGACGAGGGCAAGCGCTGCGCCGAGACGCTGTTCTTCGACTACCACCGGCAATGCGGGCTGCCGATCAAGGTGGCGCGCATCTTCAACACCTACGGGCCGCGCATGCACCCCAACGACGGGCGCGTGGTCTCCAACTTCATCGTCCAGGCGCTGAAGGGCGAGGCGATCACCATCTACGGCGACGGTTCGCAGACCCGCTCCTTCTGCTACGTGGACGATCTGATCGAGGGCTTCGTCCGTCTGATGGCATCGCCGGCCGAGGTTACCGGACCGATCAACCTCGGCAACCCCGGCGAGTTCACCATCCTGGAACTGGCCGAGGCGGTCATTCGCCTGACCGGGTCCCGCTCGAAGATCATCCATCAGCCGTTGCCCCAGGACGACCCCAAGCAGCGCCAGCCCGATATCACGCGGGCCAAGACGATGCTCGGTTGGGAGCCGACCATCCCGCTGGAGGATGGCCTGCGTCGGACCATGCACTATTTCCGCGAACGGTTCTTCTGACCGGCCGCCGAACCCGTCAGGTGCCTGGGGTGCCCATGATGATGCGCCCCAGATACCGGTTGCAGGCGTGGTGGATTTCCAGGAAGCCGGGCCAGTCGTCCCACGGCTTGTAGATCTTGAAGGTCCGCATCACGCCGAGAGTCGCGGCGCTTTCCAGAGGGCCGACGAAGCCGGCGTTCCGGTCGAGAAAGTACGGCTGCTCCCGCCAGGTCCGGAATTGCGCCTCGTTCAGGAAGAAGCACCCGGAATGCGGGTTGCTCGGGCGTTTCAAAACCAGGGGACGCGCCAGGAAGGCCTCGTGGATGGCGCGGCGATCGTCTGGGCTGGCGCTCTGCTCCGGCAGGTTCTCAAGGGTGGCGCGGTCGATGTAGAGCTTCTTGCAGGGCGCGCTCAGCAGGGTCTCGTACCGGTTCGGGAACAGGACGCTCTCCGCCCCGAACTTCTCGTTGAACCAGGTCAGCTTGTCGAAGAAGTTCTGGTCGGTGATGACCAGATCGTCCTCCATGAAGCAGTAATAGTCGTAACGGCCCAAATTCTCGGTCAGAACCTCATGGCAGGCGAAGCCGAGGGCCATCGGATCCGTCACCACCTCCCGATGGATGAACAGCCCGCCCGGCAGGCCGAGGCCATCAAGGAGATGCCGCCCGCCGGTCGTCACCACCACGATGTCGAGCGTGTGGGAGCGGCCGCCGCCCGGCGGCCGCAGGACGGCCCGCCCGATGTCGCTGTACATCACGGCCTGGAAGCTGAAGTGGTGGTGCAGGGCCGTGATGGAGGCGCGCAAGGCGCCGATGCGGACCGCGGCGTCGCTGCCCGTGGAGCCGTAAGCCGCCCGCTGGAAGGCTGCCCTGGTCGGGCCGTGGTAATGCGGGATGGTGACGAGGATGCGCATGGAGGTGGTTCGTCG
>Ga0196970_1000904_pt1 | contig 25664 bp, 23 predicted proteins | sample S1v_513CmetaG_FD_148672 | JGI IMG/M metagenome (GOLD analysis project Ga0196970, IMG submission 148672) | Soil microbial communities from Anza Borrego desert, Southern California, United States - S1+v_5-13C | ecosystem: Environmental > Terrestrial > Soil > Desert | place: USA: California... | reverse complement strand
ATGCTTCCGTAACCTGTGCCCAGCAGGGAAGTCCCCTTTTTTGTCGAACCGAGTCCGAATCTTGCGACCGGAGCCCGCGTTGGTCGAAAAACCGAGCAATCTGCCCAAAACGGGCGGGAGCGGGACAGGACGGTTTTTGCGCTGGTAGCGGGGTGCTTGCCCTGGTCGGTGAAGGTCGTCCGGAAATCTCGGGGGTCTCAGTGAACAAAAGAGCGGCTGCCCAAAGCTGGACAACCGCTCGTCAGTCTGGTTCCGACCTAGCCGAAGGACGCCCCCTGCGCCTCTTAGGCTTGTCTCAGGCTACAGCTCCGTGTATGGTATTGGTCAGAATGGCCTTCACGGTGGAAGCGTACCACTTGCCGCCCTTCTTGGTCGCCACGCCTTCGGCGTTAAGCGTTTCCGCTATGCGCAGCATGGGTACCCCTGCTGAATCCATCTGCTTGATCCGCTCGATCACCGCTTGTTCAGCGGCTTTGGGGACTAGCGTATCTCCCTGGCGGTCAAAGCCATAGGGCGTGTGGTTATATGCCTGGAGAGTCGCCTTTTTGTGCGCTAGAGCGGTCTCGGTACGTTCCTTGACTAGGCTACGCTCCATCTCTGCGAAGGCAGCAGCCATTTGCAGGAAGGCACGTCCAGCAGCGGTGGAGGTGTTCACCGACAGGTCCAGGAGGTGCAGACCGATACCTGCCTTGTCCCAGCGTTCAACGTTTGAAAGGCAGTCGAGAGCGTTGCGGAAGAGTCTGTCCAGCTTCACGGCGACCACTTGAACAGCTTCACCGTTGGCAAGTGCCTGTAGAAGTAAGCCACCCTCCTGCCGCTTTTCCAGGGGTATGCCCGCAGACACCCCCTCATCCCGGTAAATAGCGACCAACTCCAGCCCGTTAGCCACGCAGTACGCTCGCACTCGGGCTTCCTGAGCGTCCAAGCTGACGCCTTCATTAGCCTGTTCCTCCGAGCTAACCCGTACATATGCTACTGCCTTCTTGGCGTTAGCCTGCTGCTCTGCGGCGGTTTTGCGCCTACGTGCCATGCTGAATACTCCTCCGTGGTAGGGCGTTTTCCTGACAAGGTCATCTTACACAACGGTAAGCCATTTTACAAGCACGAACGAGCGTGTAAATAGATTTCACCCGATCATTATCCATCACGGTTTTCTGCGTAGCTTCGTTCCTACGGCGTTCCCTTGCATCCACAAAACGGGCGCAAGGTGCAAGTGTTGAGCCTGCTTACTACTGGACCTTTGCGCCACAGGCTCTCAAGGGTGTGCCTCCTGACATGTAGGGAAGCAGCCACCCGTCAGCAAGAGCGGCCACCACCTTTGCTAGGAGATACGCCACCTGTCGAGTCCTTGTGCGCATGACCTCGGTAACCAAAGGGGAGCCACCCATCAGCAGGCTTCCCCCATTAGACAACATTTGACCTCACGGTAATCCGTGGGGTCTTTCTTTTAGCCGTTACTTTGGAGGCTCTCCGAGCAAATGTCCACCTTGAGAGGACTTTTCGGGGGCCATGCTGGCGCAGTGCGCCATCGACTGGCGGATCGTTGTCTGCACGACAAAGAGCGACCTCACGCACATTCCCATGTAGGACGCTGTCTATCAAAGCAAACGTTACTTCTGTCATGCGACGAGCAAATAAAAAGATGAAGGGGTCTTTTCTGCTTGGCGGCCTTCGCCGTACTCCGATCAAAAGTACTTTGTCTATCTGTTGCATTCCTAGTGCCTCTCTAGCACTCCATCTACCGTTGGACGCTGGCCGGCAAGAGGGTGTACTGCCTACGGCAGACACTTTTATATTCGCCTTCTTGATTCTGTCTACACACATCTACACGAAGAAGTGAGGAGAAACGATGGACGCCATTAAGCTGAGTGATGTGGTAATTGGCGACGATTCGCTCCAAGAGCAGGCTATGTGGGAACTGGAGAAGGTCAAGGTCGAGCGGGCCTATCACCAGGACGACGGCGGGTGCGCTCTATTCAAAGCCTTGAAGTGGTATGTGCAGAAGCGGTCCCGTTATTGGCACTACAAGTCAGCCCGCAAGATTGACCAAGACGATTTTGCTGGGTGCTTCTGGGAGGAGGTCGCCAAGACTGCTAGGGACCATCACCGTGTCGATGGTTTCTTTCTTCTGGACAAAGTTCGGAAGCGCATCCACTGTCGAGCGGTTGAAGAAATCCGACACATTAACCGAGAGTGTCGCCGTCCTGCCTACTTTAGTACGGTGCCCTTGGACAGCATCTTGGACGACGACGAAACGAGGACCAAGAAGGACAAGCAAAAACTCTTGGAACGACTGAAGGCTGCACAGCCGACGCCTGATGAAGTCGTGGTCTCGCAAGAGACGGTATGGTGCCTTGTCGGCCTTCTGACGGACCAGGAGCGACAAGGGCTCGCCCTCCGCCTTAGCGGGCACAGTAACGAGTCGATTGCTGCCGTTCTGTGGCCCGACAAGAAGCCTCATTCTGAACGCACCCGACGACTTTTCGACGGAATTAGGCAGAGGCTCACAGAGTGTGCCTGACGCCTTACTCCCCTCTCCCGCACAGTGAAGCGGGGCACTCGTCTATTCACGAACTATACACCTACAGGCAAGGAGCGGGTTGTTCATGGTCAAAAGGAAGTTTGCACCCAGCACGTCCCTGCTCGAACTGCTACTCCCGTTCCTTGAAGGGTCACTGAAAAAGAGCCTGGAGGACTACCGGGCAGAAGAGAACATCGATTACAATAAAACCGCACACACGGCGGTGTCTCATGAGGAGGTCGCCTAACTCATGAGGTGCGCCATTTATGTCAGAGTCTCCACAGACAGAGACGAGCAGAAGACCAGCCTAGAAAACCAGAAATCCCTGTTCTACAACTTCATAGCGGAGAAGGGTTGGGAGCTTGCCGAGTTCTACGTTGACGTAGAGAGCGGGACCACCGATAAGCGGGAAGCGTTCAGCCGCCTGATCCAGGATGCCGAGAAGCGCAGGTTTGATTGCATCCTCGCTAAAGAACTGTCCCGGTTGGCGAGAAACGGAGAACTTGCCTATCGCATGAAGCGCCTGCTTCACGCCAACAAGGTCCACCTGATCACGCTCGACGGGGCCATCAACACGCTGGAGGACAACACCGACAAGTTCGGCCTCTACGCCTGGTTGTACGAGGAAGAGAGCCAGCGCACGTCCCGGCGCATCAAGACGGCTTTGGCAGCAAAGGCCAAAAAGGGCGAGTTCAAGGGGTCCAACCCGCCATACGGGTACCTGGCAGAAAACAAGCGTTTGGTCAAGCGAGACGACAGCACCGTGGAGGCGGTACTTCTCATCTTCAGCCTGTACCTTCAAGGGAAAGGCGTCGAGGCGATAGCGAAGGAGCTTGACAGACGGGGGTTTCCTACCCCTGCTCATGTAGCGGGCAAGTCGAACGCTGGTCTTTTCTGGCACGGTTCGGCGGTCAAGCTGATACTGAAGAACCCGCACTATGTTGGCGACATGGTGCAGGGGCGGTCCCGCACCAGAAGCGTCACCGACAAGGCCAGAGAGATTGTACCCGCAGACGAGTGGCTTTCTGTCGAGAACACACATGAGCCAATCATCGCCCGTGAAGACTACGATGCGGTTCAGGCCGTGATGAACAGCCGGGTGTACAAGCAACGCAAGGTGAAGAAGCATTTGTTCACCAACTATCTGTTCTGCGCCGATTGTGGGAGCGGCATGTGGTATCTGCAGAACCGCAAAGGTTATGTATGCGGGAGGTACAAGAAGCACAGCGTCTGCGCCTGTACCAGCCACGCTATCAAGGAGCAGTTCCTGAAAGACCTGATTCTGCAAGACCTGCGAGAGATGGCCGGGACTGTCGATCAGGGGCAGGTTCTTAACCGGGTAAAAGAGCAGGTAAGGAAGGCAGAGAACGAGCGTAGGAAGCGCATCCTCCAAAAGGAGCGGGAACTGGAGGAACTCAAAGTTGAGAACCGCCAGTACCTGAAGTTGCTTGCTCACGGTACGATTACTCAGGAAGAGTACCAGGACGCAGTCGAGGCGAACCGACGCAAGATTACCGGCCTGCAAGAACAGGTGCAGTCGTCGGTCGAAGCAGGCGAGCGAGTGAGCCAACAGAAGGACGTGATTCGCCTGCTGTCCAAAGAACTGGCGAAAGTTCTGGAGTTTGGTGACCTGACGGAGGAACTCCTGCACCGTCTGGTGGACCGTATCGAGGTAGGGGAGCACCAGCAGGTCACGATTCACTACCGCTTCGCCAGTCCTGTTCCAGAAGCGAGCTAGTGTGCTGTAATGGGGCAGTGATGCACTAGCGCCCTAAACGAATCGCCGCCAACGGAGGGGTGCACCTTGGGAGAGACACGTCGACACCATTACGTCCCGCAGTCCTACCTTGCGTTATTTACGCCCTCCGGTCGCAAGGATGACAGGCTCCATGTTCTTGATTTACGTGAAGGGCGTCAGTGGAAGGCGCTGCCCGATAAGGTCGCTCACGAACACGACTTTTATCGAGTTAACGTTTCAGGCATGGAGCCTAACATGGTTGAGGATTGGTTTTCTGAATTCGAGGCCGAAGCGGCACCGGTTCTCCGATATGTGGACGAGCGAAAGGAACTGCCGAAAGGCAAGGCATATGAGACTCTTATGGCCTTCGTAGCGCTTCAAGCGAGCCGAACGAGGCGGATTCGAGATACGATGGCCAGCGGCATGGAGCAGGTTAGCAAAATGTCGCTTCGTCTAATCTTCCAGAGTGAAGACCGTTGGAACATGTACAAGGAGCGGATGAAGAGGGAAGGCTTTGGTGGGGAAGACCTCGACGAGGTAACCTACGAGCAAATGATCGACTTCCTCCGGCGGGATAACTTCACCATTTCGCCCGGTGACACGTTCTTAACTCGGACCAACGTAGAGAGCTGGCAAACGTTGATTCCGATGGTGCAAGCACGGGAATGGTCGGTTGTTGTTGCTCCCGAAGGCGAGTCATTCATCTGCTCTGAGGAACCCGTTTCGCTCGTTTCGACTGTCGAACTTCCAGACTTCTGGAGTAGCCCTGGATTTGGGATGCGTAACACAGAACTAACCATGCCGGTGAGCAAAAGCGTTATGCTCGTAGGCCGCTTCCAACAGATGGAGCCAGTCGTCACCACTGACCGTCATGGAATGGCAGCGCTGAATTCCCGCACAGGCATGTATGCTGAACGCTGGATTTTCTCGCCATATGCCGACTTCTCTTGGTTACGGAAAGACGGCAAGGTCGGAAATGTGAACGACCTTCTCCAACTGGTTCGAGGGGAACGACAGAAGCGTCCGCCCGAACGATGATCAACCGCTACCTGAGTGGGTAGTGACCAGTACTCTACACACGTGGAATCTGTCAGCAAGCTTGTGCGTGTTGGAGGATGGTATTAGCGGAGGGAGAGACATGAGGGTAAGAATTGGCCGTGATCTCCTGGCAAGAGGACTGGATGTTGTCCAGAGCATTGTTGACAAGAAGACTACATCGCCGATCTTGTCCTGTGTTCTTCTCGAATGCTTGAACGATAGGCTAACGCTGACAGCAACCGATCTGAGTCTTGCCTTAAGCTATGACGTGCCTCTCAACACGCTGGTGGAACCCGGCGCGGCAGCCGTCCCCGTGGAAGGCCTGGTCAGTATTATCGGCAAAATCTCTGCCGTGGAAGTGGAAATCTGCACGGAGAGCGGCAATCAGATTTCAATCGGGACCGACGACAGCCGATTCGTAACGGCCGGTTTTCCTGCAGGAGAGTACCCCAGGCTGCCGGAGTGGAGCGGCGAGGAAGTGGTAGAACTGAAGCAGTCAGTGCTGAAGCGTATGCTGGCACAGACAATCTTCGCTGCTCCCCTCGACGAGATGATGTACACTTGCTGCGGAGTCCAGTTCCAAATATCCGAGTCCACGATCACTCTCCTGGCAAGTGATGGGAAACGGTTGGCGGCGAGCACCCAGCAGCTTCCGTGCTCAACCGGCAGAGAACTATCCTTTTTCATACCAAGCAAGGCGTTGCGCAAGATTTCCCGGAATCTCACGGAAGCAGGAGAGCTGCGGCTGCACAGGGGCCGGGACCGTGTCTTGCTCGATATTGACGGTATGCGCATCATGTCGAGGACATTTGACGGAGAGATCCCGGAATACCGTATGATCCTGCCGCCGTCGCCAGGCTGCACAGCGAAAGTGAATCGCATAGAACTGCTCAATGCGCTGAGACCAGTCGCCGCCGTGGGAACGCCTGATGATCACATGGCGAAAATCGAATTAGCTAGAAACAGGATAGTGGTTTCGAGAAGATCCGGCGAATTGCGTGAAGAACTCACGGCAGAGTATTGCGGCACAGGCCTGGTAATCAGCCTCGATCCGCGCTTGTTCATCGACGTGCTGGAAGTGCTGACGGATGAATTGACTGAGTTTGAGGTCAGGGGTGATCAGACACCCGTGGTTGTCCGATCGCAGGGCTATCTTTACATAATGATGCCGCCGTTGATCAAATCCAGAGCCCCGTGGATAGGCGTTGACATATGGAAGTGGCCTGAACCGCGCACGGAACCAGATCGCGATTGAGGCCTCGTCCATAAGGCGAGAGGCGCACCCCGCAAATACCAGGCAGCGCCTCTTTATGCAGGTTTCCGAAGGCGATCTCCGAATGGCAGCGCGGGTCGGGGAGGCATGTTATGGATGATTGAAAAGTTAGCGTGTAAGTTGGGCCGCAGTGATGAAGAACCCAACATTGAATTGGCGATATATCTGTGTGAGCAGGCCGAGAAAGATGGCGTTGATGAAATTGTTCGTGGACTCAGGGATAGGGATCGAGCAGTTGCAAATGACTGCATTAAGGTTTTGTATGAAATCAGCTGCAGAAAGCCCGAACTGATTGCCGGGTATGCGGCGGAATTCATAGCGCATCTTGTTTTCACTGTCTTTGCCAAGCTGTGTCGGGCCAATAAGCGGTACGAGCAGGGCGAAAGAAGTGCCACAGCACGCAGAAAGGGCAAGCCTCTGCATCAATTCCGCCAATGCAAGGATGTTTGTGGAAGTACTCGAGTGCAGGAAAGCGGTGTTGACACCGTCGCAACTTAAGCGGATCGACAAAATTGTGAGGAACGTAAGCAGCATGATTTGAGCACTGGGCCACCCCATCGCCGGCTGCGGACAAATTTCTATGAATGGAGAATCCTCCTTGGAAATATTATGGAAAAAGAAGATCATCCTCTTCTTGGGCAGCCAGGCCATTTCGCTGTTCGGGTCGATGTTGGTGCAGTACGCCATCTTTTGGCATATCACCATGTCCACCCAGTCGGGCGCCATGATGACGATCGCGATTGTCTGCGGCTTCCTGCCGACTTTCTTTCTCTCACCGTTCGCCGGAGTATGGGTCGACCGCTACAATCGGAAGCTGCTGATCGTTCTGGCAGACGGGTTTATTGCGATCGCAACGCTGATTCTGGCCGTCCTCCTGTGGATTGGATACGATTCGCTCTGGCTCTTCTTTGTGATGTCCGCCGTGCGGGCGCTCGGGGCGGGCGTTCACACGCCGGCAGTCGGGGCGATTCTGCCCGACTTGGTGCCGGAGGATCAACTGACCAAGGTGAACGCGACGAACGGAAGCATCATGGCGTTTGTGACACTGGTCTCCCCGATTGTCAGTGGCGCACTGCTGAGCATGACTCCGATTCAGAGCATCTTCTTCATCGATGTGACCACCGCGGCGATCGCGATCTTTACGTTACTTACGTTCGTGAATATCCCCATCCACGCGAAGGCTCTGCAGAAGCAAACCACCAGCTATCTCAGCGACATGCGCCAGGGGCTGGCCTATATCGGCAGTCACGACTACATCAAACGTTACTTCGTTTTCTGCACGTTCTTTTTCGTGCTGGCTGCGCCCGTGGCGTTCCTTACCCCGCTCCAGGTCACCCGCAGCTTTGGCAACGACGTCTGGCGGTTAACCGCGATCGAAATCACATTCTCTCTCGGCATGATGCTTGGCGGCTTCTTCATGGCGTCCTGGGGCGGGTTCAGAAACCGGGTCCACACCATGACGCTCTCGTCGCTCGTCATCGGGGCCGGCACTGTCGCCCTTGGGGTGGTTCCGGTCTTCTGGCTGTATCTCATCTTCATGGGGCTGGTTGGTTTCGTCATGCCCATGTTCAACACCCCTTCCACAGTCCTGCTACAGGAGAAGGTGGAGGCGGATTTCCTGGGCCGGGTATTTGGCGTACAGGGCATGATAGCAAGCTCGATGATGCCGTTGGGAATGCTGGTGTTCGGCCCGATGTCCGACGTGGTCCAAATCGAGTGGCTACTCGTAGGGACCGGTCTGCTCATGTTTGTTGAGGGATTATTCATGGTGGGCAACCGAGTGCTGGTGGCAGCCGGAGAACCCGCCTGACAGACGCAAACCGCAGAACTAGCCTGGTCGGGCTGCGTACGGTATTCCCGGTACGCAGCCCTTTCGCGTAGAGTTTTCGCATCTCGCCTGCACCTCTATCACCGGCAGCGGGCAAGCTAAACCAGACTCGAACGCGGAGGTGTGCGGCATGCTCGTTGAGGAGATTCGGTCAGTCGGTGAGCGCCACTTTGCCAAGAAAACGACCTTCTATGAAGATCTGCCGCTGTACTGGGGGAATTGGGGAGCGGGCTCGGAAACCGGGCGCCTTCGTGCCGTGCTGATGCGGCGCCCCGGACGGGAAATCGAGCGCATTACCGACCCGGCATGGCCGCGGTGGCGCGAGGTGCTGGCACCGGAGACGGCCAGGCAGCAGCACGACCTGCTGGCCCAGGTCTACCGCGACCATGGGGTTGCCGTGCACTACGTTCAGGAGACTGGAGAGGACCGCCCGAACGCCATTTACTGTCGAGACCTGCTCGCCATGACACCCGAGGGGGCGATCATTGCGCGGCCGGCGATGGATGTCCGGCGGGGCGAGGAACGTTTTGTGGCGGCGACGGTTGCCGGACTGGGTGTGCCGATTGTCAAGAGCATCAACGGGACGGGAACGTTTGAAGGGGCAGACCTGATCATGATTGACCGGCAATCGGCGTTTGTCGGCCTGGGGAACCGTACCAACGCCGAGGGCGCTCGCCAAGTGATTGAAGAACTGCATCTCCAAGGCGTCACCGACGTGACGGCCGTGCAGGTTCCCTATGGCATTGCCCATCTGGACTGCATGTTTGGGCTGGCCGGCAAGGATGTTGCTGTTGTCTTCCCCTGGGTGACGCCCTTCGTCGTATGCGACAAGCTGATGGAGAAGGGCTACAAGATTGTGGAGGTGCAAAGTCCGCGCGAAGCCCGACACGGCTATGCGACGAACTTCGTCGCCCTTGAGCCGGGCGTCGTGGTCATGTCCGCCGGCAATCCGGAGACTGCCGAAGCCCTGGACGCACACGGCATTCGGGTCATCGAAGTGGAGATGCCGGAGATTCTCAAGGGGATGGGTGGGGTGCATTGCTGCACGGCTATCCTGCATCGGGAGGAGCTGTAGCCTCCTGCATAATGCCGCCGCGCCGGCCCGGGGGCGGCCAGGGGCCGGCGTGGACCAGACTCTGCACACAAGGCAGGTGAAACCCGGAGGGAAGCCGTAGAAAGAAGTGAAAGGGGGAGTGCCATGTCTCGCAAGTTGTGCACGATCGGCTTCTCGCAAAAGAACCTCCGCCGTTTCGTCCAGCTCCTGCAAGAAGCCGGGGTAACCAAGTTAATTGATACGCGATTGTACAACACATCGCAGTTGGCAGGTTATGCAAAGAAGGACGACCTGCAATTCATCTGCGAAACCTTTGGCATCCAGTACGCGCATGTTGTTGACCTGGCACCTACGGACGAACTCGTGAACCGATATAAGAAGATGGATAAGGATTGGCCGGCATTCCAGCGCGACTTCAACAATCTGCTCATCGAACGCAACGCCGCCCGGCTGTGGGAGACCGACCTGTTCCATTCGGAAGTCAACTGCCTGTTGTGCGCCGAGCACAAGCCAGAACACTGCCACAGGCGGCTGGTGGCCGAACATTTGCACCGGGCATATCCCGATATTGAGATTCAGCACCTGACATAACCTCGGAACCACCCTTCAGAGGGAGGGATCTACTTATGGACATTCTCCACGCAGTTGGAAACACAACCATGACCCGGCTTCGCAGGGTCGTACCGCCCGACTGTGCTGACGTTTTCGTCAAACTGGAGTGGGAGAACCCCACCGGCAGCATGAAGGACCGCATGGCACACGCCGTGATCTCCCGGGCGGAGCAGGATGGACGGTTGAAGCCCGGAGATACGGTCGTGGAGTACACGGGCGGCAGCACGGGGGCATCGCTCGCCCTGGTTTGCGCCGCCAAAGGGTACCGGCTCAAGATCGTCAGCTCCGACGCGTTCAGCCCGGAGAAGTTGGACCAAATGCGGGCGCTGGGTGCAGAGCTTACGCTCGTCCCGAGCGAGGGCGGCCTTACCACGAAAAAGCTGATCCTCGATATGATCGAAACGGCTCGGGGGATAAGCCAGGAACCGCACACCTACTGGACCGACCAGCTAAACAACTACGACAGCATCGCGGGGTATTACGCTCTGGGCGAGGAGATCTGGAGTCAGACGCAAGGCGAGATTGATGCCTTCGTTCACTCTGTGGGAACGGCGGCTTCTTTGCGCGGGGTTGCCACCGTGCTGAAGCGGTACAAGCCGGGTGTAAAAATCATCGCCGTCGAACCCGCCGAGTCATCGGTGCTGCTTGGGGGACAGGCAGGGCCTCACAAAATTGAAGGTGTCGGGATTGGCTACACGCCGCCGCTGTGGGATCCGACGCTCGTGGACGAGGTCGTGCCGGTCAAAACAACTGACGCGAAGGAGATGGCGAGGCGCCTCGCACGGGGGGAGGCCCTTTTTGCAGGGACGTCTTCCGGCGCAAACGTGATCGCCGCGCTGCAAGTGGCCGGGCGGCTGGGGCCGGGAGCCAAGGTAGTCACGCTGATGGTCGACTCCGGCCTGAAATACCTGAACACGGATGTGTACAGGAGCAAGTAAGCGCGTCGCGAACGGGGAGGCAACACGGCCGGACAAAGCCAGAATGGGCCGGACGGCAAGTAAGCCGCCCGGCCCATCTGCAATCAGTCAGCCGGACTCTCCACAGGACAGACCAAACGATACCCGGCGCAACGGACTGTCTCGATCAGGGCCGCACCGTCTGCCAGCTTGTGGCGCAGCATTCTGATATGATGGTCAATGAGCCTGGCTTCGCCGATGAACTCCTCACTCCAGACGCAATTGAGCAGATCGTCACGCGACAAGACCCGCCCCTGGTGCAGCGCGAGCGTCGCCAAAATGTCGAACTCCTTGGCGCTGAGGCAGAGTGGGCGCCCTTTCCATCTAGCGGATCCCTGACTTGGGCATATGTACAATGCGCCGATCTCAATGGTCGGAGGGAAAGTCTCCTGGCGCCTGAGCATGATCTCGGCCCGAGCCACGAGTTCCCTACGGTTCTGAAAGACCGCGACGCTACCGGCAGCCGTCCGGCTGCGAGAGCAGGTTCCCTGGGACATATTGTGCGTGGCGATAGGCAACACCACCGAGGAATCCCTTTCCCATGATCATTGCACCAAGTTGTGTGGAAACTGTGACGCGCTATTCCTGATGATGACAAGTGCTACTGGGGCTTGCGACAAAGGATATTTGTCGTTCACAATAGTATTAAGCCGTTAGCAGTTATGTGGATTGATCCTGTTGCTCTGGAAACTGTCCTCATATGCAGACTGGGAGGATTCTAATAGCGATGCACATCGTCAATGAGTCGACGCTACGCCGCATCCTGCAAAGCAACGAGGCATTTGCCCCGTTCCCCACTATCGCCGATCGTGCTGTGTGGGAATCGCGCGCCAGCCATCCGGTGGCCCGAATCATTCTTGAAGTGGCCCAGAGTCAGGCATCAGCGAAGGTACCGGCGTTACCGGCGACGCTGTCGCTGGACTTCGACCGCAGTGGGCAGCGGCAGCCGTTTGAAGTCCAGTACTGGAGCCGCCGGACGCGCCTGAACGCCCTCTCCCTGGCAGAGTGCCTGGTGAACGATGGGAGCTATCTGCCTACCATTGTCGATCTGATAAGGGCGATTCTCGATGAACCCACCTGGGCGTGGAACGCGCGCATCCGCCCCGAAGGCCCCGCCGAAATCGACGTGTACGCCGGCACCACCGGCATGCTGCTCGCCGAAACCGACTACCTGCTGGGCGATCTGCTCCCGGCTGATGTGCGCGCCCGCATTCGGAAGGAGTTCCACGAGCGCCTGGTGCAGCCGTACCTTCAGGCGACCGTTTTCACTTGGGACAACCCGGTGTCGAGCTCCAACATCGTGGGCGCCGCCCTCTACCTGGAGGACGACATTGCGGTCCAGGCCCGGGTGCTCAGCAAGTCCCTCGGCAAGTTGCCGGCGTATCTGGACGACTTTAGCGCCGAGAACTCGCAGTATGGCGGCTCGTCTTACTGGAGCATGATGCACTACGCCCTCCTCGGGCATCTGGTCGAAGCCCGCACAGGCGGGGAGATCGATATGTTCGATCACCCGAATATGAAGGACATCTGCCGGTTCCTGGCCTGCATGGAACTGAGCCCGGGCGAGTTCATCAACTTTAGCGACCAAGCGCGCGCCGTGGTCAAGGCGGCGGGCATTTGCCAATGGCTCGGCCAGCGGGTGGGTGTCCCGGAGTTGGTTGATCTGGGCCGGCGCGTCCTGCCCATGATGACGACTGACCGCGTGCACAGCGATGCCTACCGCCGTGGCCGTTTCCGCCCTGAGTTTATCTTCCGGACTCTGATGTGGTCTGATACGGCGCCCGCCTCCCCCGCGTATCATCGGGCGACGACCTTTCTGCGCGGCTTCCAGTGGCTGATCAGCCGCTACGAGCCGTCTGACCCCATGGGACTCGTCCTTGCAGCCAAGGGCGGCCACAACGGCGAGGACCTGAACCATAACGATGTCGGCCAGTTTATTATCCACTACGCCGGGGAGTCGTTTGTGGTCGACCCGGGCCCCCGTACCTTCGCGCGTGATTTCTCCGGCGAGGACCGCTATGAGCAGCTCGAGTGCCGGTCCCGCGGGCATAATGTGCCCGTCGTCAATGGGCGGGAGCAGTCGCCCGGGCAGGAATATGGGGCGAGGCTGATTGGCACGGAGCTGACGGCAGCGGGCGACCGCATGGAGCTCGAACTGGCGGGTGCGTATAGTTCCAAGGCGGGCATCGAATCGATCCGGCGCCGGCTCTCCCTGGTGCGCATGCAGCCGAAGGGCCAGATCATCGTGCGCGACGACTTCCACTTTGAAGATCCGCCGAACCTGTACGAAAGCCGGGTCTACACGTATCATCCCGTCGAGCAGGTGGCCCCGGGTTACCTGCGGCTGACCGGGAAGAACGGCGTTCTGGCGATTCGGTATGATGCGCACAACGTGGTCCTGCGCCTCGAAGAGATGCAGTCCGGCGCCAACACCCCGCCCGGGCGTGTGCTGAACCGCCTCCGTTTCGTGCAGCTGGCCCACAAGGATAGCATGATTCTTCGGTTCGTACCTGAGTAAGGGAGCTTTGGAGGGGGGAGCATTTCGGCTCTCCCTTTTCTATTTTGCGGCGGGCGGAGGACGCGGGAGCTACGGATCCGTGGCAAAACTCCCCCCGTTCTCCACGGCTAAATCTTCCCATTCCAACTCTTACGTTTTAAGAACAACAGAAAAGTTTCCGCGTTGAGCAGGAATTTCCGTCACCCGGTACGAAACCTATGCCATACGTTTGCACAAAGATCCCCAGGGAAACTTCCACAATGTACCAAGAATCGGGGGCAGGGGGATGCCGGAAGAAACGCCCGTCGACGTAACGATCAAAGATGTAGCCAGAGTTGCGGGCGTGTCAGCTTCCACCGTCTCCCGGGTGCTCGCCGGCGATGCGCGCATCAGCGCGAAGACTCAGGAGAAAGTCCGCCAGGTGCTCAGGGAGATGGACTACCATCCGCACGCAGGCGCCCGGAGCCTGGTGACCGGCAGCAGCCGGAACATCGGGCTGATCACGGCCCGCCCCACCACCGAGACCTTTGCCAACCCGTTCTTCCCGGAAGTGATCCGGGGCATCGGCTCGGTCCTGGAGACCGAAGGCTACAATCTGCTCCTCTCCACGACGCAGGGCGAAGTCCGCCAGCGGGAAGCGTGCCTGCAAATGCTCCGCAGCCGCCATGTGGACGGCATCGTCCTTACCAGTTCCCGCATGGGCGACAGCCTGATCGACGCTCTGGTCGCCGAGAAGCGCAACTTCGTGCTAATTGGCCGGCCCGCCGACGCCGAAGGGCGCCTGGCCCATCCCGGGGTGCACTTCGTCAACAACGACAACGTACTTGCCGCCGCCGTAGCGGTGGAGCACCTCGTTAACCGGGGCCACCGGCGAATCGGCTTCATTAACGGGCCCAAGCACTGGGTCTTTTGCCACGACCGCCTGCAGGGCTACCTCCATGGGCTGGAGGAAGCCGGTATTGCCCCCGACTCCGAACTGGTGCTCCAGGGCCACATTACGCAGCAGGACGGTGGCCAGGCCGTCGCCCGGCTGATGGCCCTGCCCAACCCGCCGACTGCCGTGCTCGCCACTGACGACACCCTTGCCCTCGGCGCCCTGGAGACGGCCCTCCGTCGCGGCGTGCGGGTGCCGGCAGACCTGGCCGTCATGGGGTTTAATGACAGCCCCATTACGTCCTGGACCCGTCCGCAGCTCACCACGGTCCGCATCCCGGTGTACGACCTCGGCGCCATGGCGGCCCGCATGCTGGTGGGCATGCTCGACGGCATCCCGTCCCGGCCGCACCAGGTGATTCTGCCGAGCCAGATTATCGTCCGGGAATCCACTTCAGGTAGTTAGCGGCCTCACCGCCGCAGAGTACTACATAAGGAGCTGAAGGAAGGGTCGGACCGTTTCCGTCCCTGACTTTGTGGCCGACGGAAACGGTTTGAGCCTGACGAAGCGAAATGTGCGTTGTTCCGCTTCCTTTTATGCAAACGTTTGCACCCACATTCACTGGTTGACCCATGACACATGAGGGGGAGATCGAGAGATGAAGAACCGTTTGCTGAAAGCGGCTGCTGTGTTGATGATGCTCGGTCTGCTGGCCGGCTGCGGCGGCAAGACCAACACCCCGGCGGCGCCCGCCCCGACGACCCCGGCTCCGGCACCCGCTGAGAAGAAAGAGATCACGCTGTTCAACCTGAAGGTCGAAATCGACCAGGCGCTCAAGAACCTGGCCGCCGACTTTGAGAAGGAGAAGAACATCAAAGTCACGGTCAAGTCCTGCGGCGGCGGCTGCGATTACGGCGCCCAGCTCAAGGCCGAAATGCAGTCCGGCAAGGAGCCCGACCTGTTCGTGCTCGAAGGCCCGGGCAACCTCGACGTCTGGAAGCAGAAGGTCGCCGACCTGAGCAGCGAAGCCTGGGTCAAGGAAGTCAACCCCGACCTGCTCGGCCTGAAGCTGGACGGCAAGATCGTCGGCTTCCCGGTGGCGATTGAAGGCTACGGCCTCATCTACAACAAGGCGATTCTCGACAAGGCCGGCGTCAACCCCGACAACATCAAGACCTACGCCGACCTGGAAGCCGCCTTCAAGGCCGTCGACGCCAAGAAGAAGGAGCTCGGTCTCGATGCCGTCGTTTCCTACTCCCTCAAGGAGACCTGGATCAACGGCAACCACACCTTCAACATGTATCTGGCCGCCCGTGACAACGCCGACAAGTTCACCGAGGACTTCCTCGCCGGCAAGGTCGACGTCAAGGCCGATCCCATTGCGAAGGATTACGCCAAGCTGATTAAGCTGATCATGGACTACTCCGACAAGGCGAAGCTTGAGGCCCTGGACTACAACGGCCAGGTTGCCGCTTTCGGCGTCGGCAAGACCGCCTTCCTGCACCAGGGCAACTGGGCCTACGGCAACCTGAAGGACCTCAAGGCTACCTTCGACATGGGCTTCGTCCCCCTGGCCCTGAACAGCTCCAAGTACGCCGGCTCTATCCCCGTAGGCGTGCCTTCGTACTACTCCGTCAACAAGGACTCCAAGAATGCGGATGCGGCCAAGGCGTTCCTGAACTACATCGCCATGACCGACCGCGGCCACAAGTACATGATCGAAGAAGCCTTCATGGTGCCGGCGTTCAAGAACGTCAAGCTGCAGCCCAGCGACCCGCTGGCCAAGTCGATTATGAAGTTTAACGCCGAAGGCCGGACGCTCACCTGGCAGTTCACCAAGTTCACCGGCAAGAACTTCGGCATGCAGAAGGTCGCCCCCATCACCGCTCAGTACGGTAAGGACGGCAACCTTGACAAGTTCCTGGAGGAATTGGATAAGGCCGCGAAGGAATATTCCAAGATGTAGCCAGGCCTGCTGAGAGGAGAGAGAGGGTCCCGGCCCTCTCTCTCTTTTTCCGAAATGGTGAGGGGGAGCAGAGATGAAAAGCAAGACCCAGGATCGGGTGGTGTTCTGGGGATTCCTCACCCCGACGCTCTTCGCGTTTCTCATGGTGATCATCGTACCGTTTGCCTTGGGCGTCGGGTATTCGTTCACCACCTGGACAGGCGTGCCGGGCGAGGTACTTAAGTTCGTCGGCCTCCGGAACTTCCAGGGCATGTTCCACGACATCCGCTTCTTTTACTCGTTTGGCCTGACGACCGTGTACTCCATCGTCTCCATGATCGTCATCAACCTGATCGCCTTCACGCTGGCCATGCTGGTGACGCAGGAGTTGAAGCTCAGGAACCTCTACCGGACGGGGTTCTTTGTGCCGAACCTGATCGGTGGACTCGTGCTGGGCTACATCTGGCAGTTCATTTTCAATGCGGCAGTACCGGCCATTGGCGATGCGCTACATATCGAATGGCTCCGCAAGTCTATGCTGGCCTCGCCCGGGACCGCCTTCTTCGCCATCGTCTTCGTGGCGGCATGGCAATATGCCGGTTACATCATGATGATTTACATTGCCGCCTTGCAGAACGTGCCGCGGGAACTGGTCGAGGCGGCCGCAATCGATGGCGCCAGCGCCGGGCAGCGGCTGCGGCACATCATTTTGCCGATGATCGCCCCGGCTTTCACCGTGGCCTTCTTCCTGACGCTGATCAATTCGTTCAAGATGTTCGACGTCAACGTGTCGCTGACAAACGGGGCGCCGTCGTCGCAGTTTCTCGGGCGCCCGGTCTTCGGTACCGAACTGGTCGCCATGAACATCTACAACACCGCGTTTGCAGTCAACAACATGGCCCAGGGCCAGGCGAAAGCGGTGCTCTTCTTCGTCGTCCTGGTCGTGGTGGCACTGATTCAGGTCTACTTTAACAAGCGGCGGGAGGTCGAGCTGTAATGGCCAGGAGAAAGACCTACCTGATCGTCCTGGAGATCATCACCGCCTTGCTGTTCGTCGTTTACTTTTCGCCCTTCTACATTCTGATTACCAACGCGTTCAAGTCGCGCTTCCAGGTGCTGACCGATGTGCTGGGACTGCCCGAGTCCTGGGCGCAGGTCGGCCAGAACCTCAATTCCGTCGTCAACAATCCGAACCTGCGGTTCTGGGCGTCGGCCGGCAGTTCGGTGATTGTTACCGCCTTGTCGCTCGCAGTCATCGCCATTTTTTCGGCCATGGCGGCGTGGGTGCTGGTCCGGCGCAAGTCGCGGGTCTCCACCGCCGTCTTCATGATGTACGTGGCGGCGATGGTGATTCCGTTCCAGGTCGTCATGCTGCCCCTGGTGTCGTGGATGCGCGTGGTGCATGAATGGACGGGAGTGCCCCTGCTGCGGACCTATCAGGGGCTGATCTTCGCCTACCTGGGCTTCGGCTGCTCCTTCTCCATCTTCCTATACCACGGGTTCATCAAGAACATCCCGCAGGAGTTGGAACAAGCTGCCGTGATCGACGGCTGTTCGAAGGCGCAAGTCTTCTTCCGGATCATCTTCCCGATTCTGAAACCGATTACCGTGACGGTGCTGGTGCTGAACGGCATCTGGATCTGGAACGACTACCTGCTGCCGCTGCTGCTGCTGGGCACCGGCAACGAGATTCAGACCATTCCGCTGGCGATCTCCGGGTTTGTGGGCTCCTTCGTCAAGCAGTGGGAGCTGATTATGCTGGCGCTGCTGTTGGTAATCGTACCGGTGGTGATCTTCTACCTGTTCGCGCAGAAGCACATCATCCGGGGCATGGTCGAGGGCTCCATCAAGTAAAAAGGCACCCTGCAGCCGGGAGGACGGCATGTCATGAACGAAAAGCCCTTCTTGATTGATGCAGCTGTGGGGAACTCCCGCCTGCTGGCGACGCTGACGCGGACCGGAGAATTTCAGCGGGTCTTCTGGCCCCATGTGGACGGGCCACAGTTGGTGCACCGCCTCATCGGCGGCGTATCGGTGGGCGGGGCCCCGGTCGTCTGGCAGGACGACTCGGAGTGGGAGCATACACAGGCGTACGAGCGTGATCAGAATGTACTGGTGACACGGTCGCGCCTGGGCGCCCTGGCCCTGGTCGCCGTTGATGCGGCGCTACCGGGACGGGACGTGCTGGTCAGGCGTCTGACGTTTACCAACGACAGCACGGCTCCGGTCGACGTACGCTATGCACTCTACCAGTGGATCCGGTTCGATGAGAACCCGCTCTACAACACCGCTCTGTTTGATGCCGCCAGCGACACGCTGGTCCATTTCCGCAAAGGATCGTTCCTGGCCATGGGCGCCGACCGCCCACTGTCGGATGTGGCTGTCGGCCAGCCGGCAGGCGTGCTGCGGGACGCCACGTCCCTCCGCTTCGGCGGCGGCGCCGTTCTTCACGGCGATGTGGCGGGTGCCGCCGTGTGGGAGCTGGGGACGTTGGCACCCGGTCAGACCGTTGTGTTGTCGCTGTTCTGGGCGTTGAGCGGCAGCATTGGCCAGGTGCGTGAGCTGCTGGGACAGGTGCGCGCCACAGGGGCGGAGGCACTGCTGGCCCAGACCCGGGCCTACTGGCGGAACTGGCTTTCCCGGGCCCGGCCCCTGGGCGTGACCGCCGCGGGCGCCCGTGCACCGTATCTGCCGGGCATTCCGGCGGACCCGGCCACGCCGGGGCAGGTGGAGGAGCTTTACCGTCGCTCCCTGCTGGTCTTTAAGCTGATGGCCGACGAGCAGACCGGTGCCGTGATCGCGGCGCCCGAGTTCGACCCCGCCTACACGGCCTGCGGCGGCTACGCCTACTGCTGGGGGCGCGATGCCGCCTACATAACCGTGGCTATGGACCTTGCGGGTTATCACGATCTGGCGGGCGCCTTTTACCGGTGGGCCGTCGGTGTGCAGGAGCCGGAAGGCTGGTGGATGCACCGGCACTATGCCACCGGCGCCTGGGGTCCGTCGTGGGGCCTGATTCAGGTGGATGAGACCGGCTCGATTCTGTACGGCATGGCCCTGCATGCCCGGTTGCACGGCCGGAATGCGTTCATCCGCACGGTGTGGGAGAGCGTGGCCCGGGCCGCTGACTGGCTGGTGGGCAACATGGATCCGGAGACCGGGCTGCCGCTGCCTTCGACCGACCTTTGGGAGGAGCGGACGTCAGAGCTGACCTACTCCGCTGGAGCGGTCTACGCCGGCCTGCAGGCTGCCGCCGAGATGGCAGAGGCCGTCGGGGAGGGCGCCCGGGCCGGGGGCTGGCTGGCTGCCGCCGCTGCCCTGAAGGAGGCGATTCTGCGGGAGTGCGTGCGGGACGGGCGCTTCCTGCGGGGGCGCCGGCTGCAGGCTGCGCACGGCCCGCTGCGGCGCACCGGGCCGAAGGGCCACCCCATTTTTGAAGTTGATGAGGACCCCACGGCGGACGCTTCGCTGCTCGGGATGGCCACGCCATTCCAGGTGGTGCCGTACGATGCCCCGGTGATGATCCGGACGGCGGAGCATCTGGTGGACACCTGTTGGAACGGGGGTCTGCGCCGCTACGACGATGACCACTACCGCGGCGGGAACCCCTGGGTTCTTACCACCCTTTGGCTCGGCCACTTCGAGGCGGAGCGGGGGGAGCGGGAGAAGGCGCGGCAGCTGCTCGACTGGGCGGTCGCCCGGCGCAGCAGCACCGGCCTGCTTGCCGAGCAGGTTGACCCGGTGACGGGCGCCCCGGTCTGGGTGGTGCCTCTGACCTGGTCGCATGCGATGTACGTGCTGCTGGCGTTGAAACTGTTCTGAAAGTGAAGCCGGGAGGGCCTGTGATTGCCCTCCCGGCTTGTGTCTTTAGTAGAGTTGCCCCGGAGGTGCCGGCTGGCAGCTCGGGCAGAAGTTTGTTTCCAGGTACCCGAGGCTCCGCAGGACGATGCGGGTGCCGCACCGGGGACACGGGGTGTTCTCCCGGCCCCGCACCTGCATGTGCGAACGCACCTTGACGCCCAGACCCGGCGGAAGACCTTCCTCGACGGCTCGGACGCCCAGCGCAATCACCGTGCGCACGGCCCGGGCGAAGGCAGCCCACTCCTCATCGGAGAGGGAAGTCACCTTCCGCTTCGGATGCAGCCGTGCTTCGAAGAGAATCTCGTCGGCGTATGCATTGCCGATGCCCGCCAGGAACTCCTGATCCATCAGGAGGTTGCGCGCTTCATACTGTCGCTTGCGCCCCCGGCGAATGAAATCCTGCTCGTCGAACGTGGCGGGGTCGGCTTCCGGCCCGAGCCCGGCAAATCCGGGCACCGCCTTCTCGGGCGCCTCGCCCCGCAGCAGGTACACCTTGCCCATCTGCTTCTCGTCGCGATAGCGCAGCTGGACGTCGCCTTCAAAGGTGATGGTGAACGCTGTGTCCTTCGTCCGCTTCGCTCCCGGCTGGGTGAGCGCGAAAAGCCCGGTCAGCATGGGGTTAACGACCATGACCGACTCATCGTCAAAGTGGAAGGTCAGGAACTTGCCCCGATGGGTCAGCGCTGTCAGGCGGCGGCCCGCGATCCATTGCGGCAAAGGCAGCACCGCACGGAGAACGATTGGGTTGTACACCCCGGCGGCGGTGGCGGTGCGTCCGCCAAGGGCGGTCTCGAGCCGGTGCCGCAGGACAGTCAGATCCGGCCATTCGGGCATGAGGTGGTGCTCCTTTCACACATAGCTTGACCCGAGACAGCATACCCCTCTTTCATGATGGACTACCTTGGTGGGCTTCTCAAGCTGATTCTGATCGATTTGGTGCTCTCGGGCGACAATGCCCTGGTGATCGGTATGGCGTGCGCCGCCCTGCCGCCGAGGGAGCGCCGGCTGGGGGTTCTGTATGGGTCACTGGCGGCGATTGCGATGCGGGTCGCGCTGGCCGCGGGCACTGCCGTGCTGCTGCGCATCCCCCTGCTGCAGGCCGGGGGCGGGTTGGTGCTGCTCTGGGTGGCTTACAGGCTGGCCGCGGGCGGCGGGGGAGGCCACGGGGAGGTGCGCACGGGAGCGACTCTGTGGGAGGCCGTGCGGACGATTGCCGTGGCCGACTTGGTGATGTCGCTGGACAACGTCCTGGCAGTGGGCGGGGTCTCGCACGGGAACGTGACGCTGCTGCTAATCGGGCTGGGCATGACGATTCCCATCATCATGTGGGGGAGCGGCGTGGTGGCAGCCGTGCTGGACCGGGCGCCCTGGCTCTCCTACGTGGGCGCCGGCGTCCTTTGCCTGACCGCCGCGGAGATGATCGCCGCGGACCCGCTGGTGCCCCTGTCGCCGAGCCGGTGGCTGCCCGTCGCCGCCATGGTTCTGGTGTTGGGCGCCGCCTGGTGGGATCGACGGCGGTGAAAGAGGCGCTTCCCTAAACAGCGGGAAGCGCCTCAGCCATTGCCCAGACACTCGCGTGCCTGCTCGATCAGCGCACGTAGGGCCGCCGACATGTGCTTGTCCTTGTGCCAGCACATCTGGGTGACGACCTCGAACGAAGTCCCCGCCCACGGAAGCATGATCATGCGACCCTGGGCGATTTCGCCGGCTACTGCCATCTCCGGCAGAAAACCGATGCCAATCCCGGACATCACGCACTGCTTGAGCGACTCGATGCCGGCAAACTCCTGAATCGCTCCCATTCGCACCCCGGCCAGGGCCAGCGCCCGTTCAAAAAGCCGGCGGTAACTGCCCGGTTCCGTCAGGAGCAGCGGCTCGCCCTCCAGGTCCTCCGGCTTCACCCCGGGCAACTCGCCCAGTGGATGCTCCGGGTGCGTGACAAGCACCAGGGGTTCGGCGACCAACTCGTCGACTACCAACGGCAGCGGCTCCACCGGGCCTTCGAGCAAAAAGGCCATGTCCAGGGCGCCTTCGGCCACCGCCCTGCGCAGGCTGGCGCAAGTTCCGGTGCGAAACTGCAGCTGCACCTTGGGGAAGCGTGAGTAGTAGTGCTTCAGGATCCGCGGCAGCCGGTATGTACCGACCGATTCCGGAGTGCCTATGAGCAGTGTTCCGGCAGGCTCGCACTCCCCCGGGACCGACAATGGCACCTTCTCGACAAGCGAAAGAATCCGCGATGCCAGCCGTAACAGGCGATGGCCCGCTTCCGTCAAGGCGACCCGGCGCCCCAGCCGGTCGAACAGCGGCGTGCCCAACTCTGCTTCGAGCGCCTGGATTTGGCCGGTCACGGTCGACTGGGAGTAGTTCAACTGCTCCGCCGCCCGCGTGAAGCTGAGTACTTCGGCGACGACACAGAACGTCTGCAGTTGGCGTAGTTCCATCTCTCCGCCCTCCATCGGTCAGGCCGATCGATCACATCAGACCTTTCGTATGCAACGATTATATCACAGTGTTAGCATCAAGGAGGTCGAATGCGGAGCAGGAGTGATGAGCGATGGATTGGTCTTCGAACAACGGTGGAGCACTGGGGCGTTTGCAGGGAGTCACGCTATATATCGGTGCCGTGCTTGGGTCGGGCGTGCTAATGGTTCCAGCGCTGGCCGCCGAGGCAGCCGGGCCGGCGTCTTTGATCGCCTGGGTCCTCATGGCGCTGCTGACCTTGCCCCTGGCCCTGACCATGGCCAATCTCGCCGCCCGGTTTCCTGGTGGAGGAGGCGTTTCCGGGTTTGCCACCATCGCCTTCGGGCAGCGGGCCGGCAAAGTGACCGGATGGTTGTTCCTGCTTTCCGTACCGGTGGCTGCGCCGGTTGCATCGCTCATGGCTGCGGGCTACGCAGTAGGGGCGTTTGGTTTGCCGCCGGGCGCCAGGGTGCCCGTGGCGATGGGCATCGTGATTGTGGCGATTACGGCAAACTACCTGGGCATGCGGACTGCCGGATGGGTCCAGGTTGCGGTGGTCAGCGGCATCATTCTCATCCTGGCGGCGGCTGTTCTGATCGCTGTTCCCCAGGTGGCTGCTCAGAACTTCGCTCCCTTTGCGCCATATGGGGCACTGGGCGTTGGCAAGGCGGCGGCCCTGCTCTTCTGGTGCTTCGTGGGCTGGGAAGCAGTCACCCACCTTTCCGGAGAGTTCGCCGACCCCAGGCGTGATCTGGTACCGGCGGTGCTCTGGGCTGCAGTCTTCGTGACGCTCCTGTACACGGCTACCGCAGCCGCCGTGGTAGGTACGGGGAGTTATGGGCCCGAGGGGCGGTCGGACGCATCGCTGGTGCTGGTGCTGCGTGCCGGTCTGGGACCGGCGGCGGGCTGGCTGACGGGTGCGGTAGCGCTGTTCTGTGTGCTGGCCACTGCCAACGCGTATATCGGTGCGGCGGCGCACCTGGCCCGCACTCTGGCGCAATCGGGCGGGGCGCCCGCCGTGCTGGAGCGGAGCCACCCCAGGCTGGGTACGCCGCTGGCTGGCCTTGGCTTCGTGGCGGTCGGCTGTGCGATCACCTTCATGCTGGTCGCCGGCGGCGTGACCGATATTCGGGGGCTCATTTTGGCGCCGACGGCCAATTTCGTCGCCGTGTACGTGATGGGCAGCGCCGCGGGCGTCCGTCTGGCGCAGACGGGGTGGGAGAAGGCCCTGGCCGCGGCCGCGCTGCTTACCAGTCTGGCCGTCGTCCCGTTTCTGGGGTGGTCGGCACTGTACCCGGCAGCGGTCGGCATGGCGGGAATGGCAAGCGGGCGCCTGGCGAAAGGCGCCGCCCGCGTGAGCGGCTCACCCGCCGACTGACCACCCCGCCGGCACCATCGCCACCGCCCGACACCATCCGGCGCTTGCCCTGGCAATCTTGACGGGCAGGCAGGAGACCCAGAAGCCATGGGGCTTCGGAATCTGGTCCAGGTTCGCCAGTTTTTCGATCTGGCAGTACTCCTGCGTAATGCCGGCGAAGTGGGCCGGCCAGACATACCGGCCGTCGCCGGTCTGCCTGTAGTCCCGGATCATGTCGCCGAACGGCCGGTCCAGTGTGTATGCATCAATCCCGATGACGTGGACGCCCCGCTCCACAAGCCAGAGCGTCCCTTCCCGGCCCAGGCCGGGCTGCTGGAAGTAGGCGGGGCTGTCGAGGCGCTTGTCGGCGCCCGTCTGAATCAGCACGATGTCGCCCGGCTGGATCTTGTAATGGATCTGTTCCAATGCCTGCTCCAGGTCCGCCACGGTGATGAACTCGCCCGGTGCCTTGTGCCGCATGTCGATGACGACCCCCGGGGCAAAGCACCACTCCAGGGGCAGCTCATCGACGGTGCGGGCAGGTTTGCCGCCCGCCTCGGGGCCATAGTGGAACGGGGCGTCCACGTGGGTCCCTGTGTGGCTGATGGCCGTAATCTCTTCGATCGCCCAGCCCTTGCCGCTTGAGTAGACCAGGTCCTCCGGCTTGACGCCGAAGTACTGGGACATTTGCTGCAGCCCTTCGGTCGCGTGGTCTACGTAGTGGATTTTTGGGGGAATCGGTTCGGAGACGGCCATGTGCTCCAGGGGCACGCTCAAGTCGATCATCCGGAAGTTGCCGAACATCTGGAACCCTCCCTTCTCTGTCTAGCCATTGAAAATTCAAACTATAGCAGTGATTCTCCTGCCGGTGACCAATGGGCACACTAGCAGCAGAGAAGGAGGGGAAATCGAGATGCCAGGCAAGCGTACACCTGCCGACCCGGGCGATATCAGCAAGAGCGTGAACGACGTTTCGCCGACACAGGTGGCTTTTGTTGGCGGTCGGCGCCCTGCTGCAATTGCTCCCGTCCCCCCATCCAGCACCTCTGCATGCTTCATCGTATTGCCTCGTAATCGGAGGTCCCCCTTCATGACTGCGACGCGAACCCCTTGGACGGCCAGACGCCGAGAACGCCGCCTAATACGTTGAGCAGAAGGTCGTCTACGTCTAGTGTGCATGTGCCCAGACAGTGCTTGGCGTTCTGTTTTCCGGTTCGGATTTCCGGGCCGAACGCTCGAACTATGTGAGCCGGGGCCGCAGTGTGTCTGCCGATTCACCGCTGTTTTGCAGAGGCAGTGCCTAGTCATCTGTGCAAACGAGCGGTGAATCTCTGGAAATCGGCGTCAATCAGGCCAGTTTGATGCCCTTCCACGCTCCGCACCGAGTCACAATGCCAAATCAAGGCACCAACCCGGGGCATTCTGAGGCGAGAAGGCCGTTCTTTCATGAGATTCGCCGGTAATTGCTGACATCGCCGAAACCCTCCCTGACAAAACAGCGGCGAATCGTGTGCCACGAAGGCAAGAGGCTGCTTGACAGCCGAAGGCCATGCTTAACTGAAGATGAGGGAAGGCCCCTCGGAGCCGCCATACAGGTGGAGGCTCCAAACCACCGTAAGCTGCTGTGGTCAAAAGCCATGGTGGTGAACG
>Ga0196970_1000903_pt1 | contig 25697 bp, 24 predicted proteins | sample S1v_513CmetaG_FD_148672 | JGI IMG/M metagenome (GOLD analysis project Ga0196970, IMG submission 148672) | Soil microbial communities from Anza Borrego desert, Southern California, United States - S1+v_5-13C | ecosystem: Environmental > Terrestrial > Soil > Desert | place: USA: California... | reverse complement strand
TCGATCCGGCCGTCCCGGACCGCGAGCACCGGCCGCAGGCCGAGCACCGTGCCGAGCGTCGCAGCGAGCGGACCGAGCCGGCCGCCCGCACGCAGGTAGTCGAGGGTCTCCACGGCGAACCGCACCGCCGTCGTCGCCGCGCCCCGCTCGGCCGCGCGCGCGACCGCCGCGCCGTCGTGGGCCGTCGCGCCGTCCCCGCCGGCGACCCGCGCGGCGGCCACCGCCGCGAAGCCGAGTGCCATGCCGACGGTGCGCGAGTCGACGACGTGCACCGGGACCCCCGACGTCTGCGCGGCGAGCTGGGCCGACGTGACGGTCCCTGACAGCTCCCCCGAGAGGTGCACCGACACGATCTCCCGGGCGCCGCGGGCGGCGACGCGCGCGTAGGCACGTGCGAAGGCCTCCGGCCCGGGGTGTGCGGTGCGGACCGTCGCCCCGGAGCGCAGCGCCTCGACGATCTGCGCCGGGCTGATGTCGACGCCCTCGCGGTGCGCGACGCCGTCGACCACCACGTCCAGCGGCACGACGACGATGCCCGCCGCCTCGACCAGGCTCGCGGGGAGCGAGGCCGTGGAGTCGGTGACGACGGCGACGTCGCGCATGTCAGGCGGGAACCACGTTGACCAGGCGGGGCGCCCGGACGATGACGGTGCGCACGGCCCGGCCGTCGAGCACGCGCTGGACCTTCTCGGACGCCAGGGCGAGCTCACGCAGCTCGTCCTCGGTCGCCTCCGGCGACACCTCGACCTTGTCCCGCACCTTGCCCTGCACCTGGATGACGCACGTCACCGAGTCGACGACCAGGTACGCGGGGTCGGCGACGGGGAACGGCTCCCGGATCAGGCTCTCCGGGTGGCCGAGGCGCGACCACAGCTCCTCCGCGATGTGCGGCGCGAACGGCGCCACCATGAGCACCAGCGCCTCCGCGGCCGCGCGCGGCACCCGGTCCAGGGACGTCAGGTGGTTGTTCAGCACGATGAGCCGGGCGATCGCGGTGTTGAACCGCATGGCGTCCATCTCGGTGCGCGCGTCGGCGATCGTGCGGTGCAGCAGGCGCGTGGTCTCGAGCGCCGGCTCCTCGTCGACCACGGTGACCTCGCCGGTCTCCTCGTCGACCACGTTGCGCCACAGCCGCTGCAGGAACCGCTGCGAGCCGACGACGGCCCGCGTCTCCCAGGGCCGGGACAGGTCCAGCGGACCCATGTACATCTCGTAGACGCGGAACGTGTCCGCGCCGTAGGCGGCGTACATCTCGTCCGGCGTGACGACGTTCTTCAGCGACTTGCCGATCTTCCCGTACTCCTGGGTGACCGGCTCCCCCTCCCACGTGAAGCCCGTCGGGGACGCGGCGTCCTCGACGACCTCCGCGGCGGGCACCGGCTGACCCCGGTCGTCGCGGTACGCGTAGGCCTGGATGTAGCCCTGGTTGAACAGCGTGTGGAACGGCTCGACGCTGCTCACGTGGCCCAGGTCGTACAGCACCTTGTGCCAGAACCGGGCGTACAGCAGGTGCAGCACCGCGTGCTCCACGCCGCCCACGTACAGGTCGACACCTCCGGAGCTCCCGACGGTCTCGTTGTGGCCGGGACCCATCCAGTACCGCTCGAGCTCGGGGTCGACGACGACGTCGCGGTCACCCGGCTCCAGGTAGTTCAGGTAGTACCAGCACGACCCCGCCCAGTTGGGCATCGTGTTGGTGTCCCGCCGGTAGGTCCTGGGGCCGTCGCCCAGGTCCAGCGTGACGTTCACCCAGTCGTCGTTGCGGCCGAGCGGGGGCTCGGGTGTCGAGTGGACGTCGTCCGCGTCGAAGGTCCGCGGGGAGTAGTCCGGCACGTCGGGCAGCTCGACGGGCAGTTGGTCGGCGGGCAGCGCGATCGGCAGGTCGTGCTCGTCGTAGACGATCGGGAAGGGCTCGCCCCAGTACCGCTGCCGGCTGAACAGCCAGTCCCGCAGGCGGTACGTGACCGTGCCGGCGCCGATGCCGTGCTGCTCCAGCCATGCGGTGATCGCGGCCTTTGCCGACGGCACGTCCATGCCGTTGAGGCTGATCTCCTCGTTCTCCGAGCTCACGACGGCGCCGTCACCGGTGTACGCCCCGCCGGCGTGGTCGGCCGGGGGCTGCACCGTGTAGATCACCGGCAGCTCGAAGGCCTGCGCGAACTCGTAGTCGCGCTCGTCGCCGCCCGGGACGGCCATGATCGCGCCCGTGCCGTACCCCCACAGGACGTAGTCCGCGGTGAAGACGGGGATGAGCTGGTGGTTCACGGGGTTGATGGCCAGGTGGCCGGTGAAGACGCCTGTCTTCTTTCCGGCGTCGGCCTGGCGCTCCACCGCAGTTTTCCCGGCGGTCTCCGCCCGGTACGCGGCCACTGCTGCGGTCGGCGTCTTGTGCCCTCCGGTCCAGGCGCCGTGGGTCCCGTCGGGCCAGTGCATCGGCACCTCGTCGAGCAGCGGGTGCTCGGGCGCCACCACCATGAACGTCGCACCGAACAGCGTGTCCGGACGCGTGGTGAAGACCTCCAGCTCGTCCCCGCCGATGACCTCGAAGGTGACCATGGCACCCTCGGACCGCCCGATCCAGTTGCGCTGCATGGTGCGCACCTTCTCCGGCCAGTCGATGACGTCCAGGTCGTCGGCCAGGCGGTCCGCGTACGCGGTGATCCGCATGTTCCACTGCCGCAGGTTCCGTTTGAAGACGGGGAAGTTCCCGCGCTCGGACCGGCCGTCGACCGTGACCTCCTCGTTGGCCAGCACGGTGCCGAGCCCGGGGCACCAGTTCACCGGCGTCTCGGAGACGTAGGCGAGCCGCCGGCCGTCCACCACCCGCCGTCGCTCCACCTCGTCCAGGTCCGCCCACGTGCGCCCGGCGTAGCCCTCCGGCAGCTCCCGGGTGCCCACCTCGTACTCAGCGACCAGCTCGCTGACGGGCCGCGCGCGGCCGGTGCCGCCGTCGGGACGCGGCGCGTCCGCGTCGTACCAGGCGTTGAAGATCTGCAGGAAGATCCACTGGGTCCACCGCACGTACTCGCTGTCCGTGGTCGCGAAGGTGCGGCGCGGGTCGTGCGCCAGGCCCAGCCGGCGCAGCTGGCGCCGCATGGTCGCGATGTTCTCCTCGGTGGTCTTGCGTGGGTGCTGCCCCGTCTGCACCGCGTACTGCTCCGCGGGCAGGCCGAACGCGTCGTACCCCAGGGCGTGCAGCACGTTGGCGCCGCACATGCGCCGGTAGCGCCCGACGACGTCGGTCGCGATGTAGCCGAGGGGGTGGCCCACGTGCAGGCCCGCGCCCGACGGGTACGGGAACATGTCCATCACGAAGAAGGACGGCGAGGCCGGGTCCGCGTGCCTGCCCTGCGCGTCCGTGAGCCGACCGGTGGGGTTCGGGGTGTGGAAGGTGCCCTCCTGCTCCCACCGGTCCTGCCACGCGAGCTCGATCGTCGTCGCGAGGGTGGGGCTGTACCGCTGCGCGGGCTCCGGCGGCGCCGTCGGGCTCGTGGGCGCGTCGCCGGAAGGGGTGGCGGGGACGGGGGCGTCTTCCTGGGTGTGCACCTGCTCAGGCTACCGACCTCGGGCCACCCGTTTCGCCGACCGCCCGCGCCCGCCGCCGCGCAGAGAGCCCCGGGCCGTGGGCCCCCGGAGGTCACCCGCGGAACCGGGGACGCCGGGGCACCGCGAGGGGTACCGTCGCGCCCAACGTTCGGCCGACCATGCCCGGAGGCCAGACATGACGGCGACGGAGCCGCTGACGCAGGCCCAGCTCGAGGCGGGTCTGCGCGCCTTGGGGGTCGAGGACGGCATGGCCCTGGAGGTGCACAGCTCGCTGTCCTCGTTCGGCCCTGTGGCGGGCGGGGCCGCCACCGTGATCGCCGCGCTCCAGCGCGTCGTCGGCTCGGAGGGCGCGATCGTCATGCCCGCGTTCCCCCTGTCCCGCGAGCTGCCGCTCACGGAGGCGGACCTCGAGCACGGCATCGTCCTGAAGCTCGCCGTGCTCCAGCCGGACGCGCCGTGCCGGACCGGCATGGGCGTCATCGCCGACACGTTCCGCCAGCGGCCGGACGTCGTCGTCGGCCACGGCTTCCACCGCCTGTGCGCGTGGGGTCGCGACGCGGAGGAGCACAGCAAGGGGTTCTGCCGCCTGCTCGACGTGGGTGGTCAGGCGCTCCTGCTCGGCGTCGACATCCACCGTCTCTCGGCGATGCACCACGCCGAGAGCCGCGCCGGGGGCGTGCCCGCGGCGGTCCGCGCGTGCTTCGCCGCCGGCGAGGACCTGGCGCGCACCTACCCGCGGGACCACTGGTACGTCGAGGTGGGGAGCACCCCGCAGGACGGGTGGGCCAAGGTGCAGGAGGAAGCCGTGCGACGCGGCCTGGTCCGGGAGCGGCTCATCGGGGCAGCCCGCTGCCTCCTGATGCCCGTGACGGAGGTGATCGGCATCTACGAGCACGCGTTGCGCACGGATCCCTACGGGCTCTTCGGGATCGACCCGGCCGACGTCGTCGCCGCCTCCGACTGGTGAGCCCCGGGCTACGCTGCGAGCCATGACGCACGCGTCGACGTCAGGTCCGGACGAGGTCGCGCTGGCCCTGGCCAGAGCGGAGGCGGCGGAGGCACGAGCTGCGGCGGCGGTCGCGGCGGCCGAGGCCGCGGAGGCGAGGGCGGCCGCCCTGGAGGCGGCGCTCGCCGCCGGCGCGACGGCGGCCGACGACGCCGCCGGCGCCGCCTCGAGCCCGTGGGCGGAGCAGGTCCGGGCCGCCTACGCGTTCGAGGGCGGGGTCGTGCCCGTCGGCGCGCTCGTCGAGGACGGCACACCGTCACCGCGTGCGCGGGTGCAGCTGCCGCTCGCCATGATGAACCGGCACGGCCTCGTCGCGGGCGCCACGGGTACCGGCAAGACGCGGACCCTCCAGCTGCTCGCCGAGGGCCTGTCCGCCAACGGCGTCCCCGTGTTCCTCGCCGACATCAAGGGCGACCTCTCGGGCCTGGCGGAGCCCGGCGTGGGCAACGAGAAGCTGCTGGCGCGCACCGGGAGCCTCGGGCAGGACTGGGCCGGCGCGGGCTTCCCCGTCGAGTTCTACACGCTCGGCGGCCTCGGCACGGGCACGCCGATCCGCACCACGGTCACGGACTTCGGGCCGTTGCTCCTGAGCAAGGTGCTGGGGCTGAACGACACCCAGGAGTCGAGCCTCGGCCTGATCTTCCACTGGGCCGACAGCCAGGGCCTCGCCCTCCTGGACCTGAAGGACCTCCAGGCCACCATCGCGTACCTCGTCTCCGACGAGGGCAAGGCCGAGCTGAAGGGCATCGGCGGTCTCTCGGCGGCCACCGCGGGCGTCATCCTGCGCGAGATCGTGAGCCTGCAGGCGCACGGCGCGGACGTCTTCTTCGGCGAGCCGGCGTTCGCGACCTCGGACCTGTTGCGCGCCGCGCCGGACGGTCGTGGCGTCATCTCCGCGCTGGAGCTCCCCGCCGTCCAGGACCGGCCGGCGCTCTTCTCCACGTTCCTGATGTGGCTGCTCGCCGACCTGTTCTCCGAGCTGCCGGAGGTCGGCGACGCCGAGAAGCCGCGGCTCGTGTTCTTCTTCGACGAGGCCCACCTGCTGTTCACGGACGCGTCGAAGGACTTCCTGACGCAGGTCGTGCAGACGGTTCGGCTCATCCGCTCGAAGGGCGTGGGCGTGTTCTTCGTGACGCAGACGCCCAAGGACGTGCCGGGCGACGTGCTCGCACAGCTGGGCAACCGGGTCCAGCACGCGCTGCGCGCCCACACCCCCGACGACGCCGCCGCGCTCCGGGCCACCGCCCGCACGTTCCCGAACTCCGACTACGACATCGAAGAGCTCCTGACCGTGCTGGGCACCGGCGAGGCGCTCGTCACGGTCCTGTCCGAGAAGGGTGCGCCGACGCCGGTCGCCTGGACCCGCCTGTACGCGCCGGCCGGGTCGATGAGCCCACTGGCGCCCGAGGCGCTGACGGCCGCCGTCGCAGCGTCGCCGCAGGCCGCCCGGTACGCCGCGGCGGTCGACCGCGAGTCCGCCTACGAGCTGCTCAGGGCGAGGACCGCCCGCGCGGAGGCCGACGCTGCAGCCGCGAAGGCCGCCGACACCGCACGCGAGGAGGCGGAGAAGGCGGCCGCAGCGGCGAAGAAGGAGGCGGACCGGCGCGCGAAGGAGCTTGAACGCATCCAGGAGAAGATGGAGCGCGACGCCGCCCGTGAACGCACGTCGTCCCGGTCCCGGTCGGCCGGCCCGCTCGACTCGCTGCTGCGCTCAGCCGGGTCCGCCCTGGGGCGCGAGATCACGCGGACGATCTTCGGCACGCGGCGCCGCTAGGTCGCGGGCGGTCCGGCCCGCTCCGTCAGGGCCTGACCGCACCCGGCCGGCGCGCGGCGCGCCGGGCGCCGGCCTGGCGCAGGCGCGCGACCGCGTAGGCGATCCCGAACGCAACGCCCTGGCACACCACGACCAGCCCGGCGCTCGCCACGTCCAGCGCATAGCTGGCCCAGACGCCGACGACGCCGCACGCGGCCGCGATCAGGGGCGCGACCCACAGCATCCGCCAGATGCGGTCGGTGAGCAGGTACGCCGTGGCGCCCGGGGTGATGAGCATCGCGACGGCGAGGACCACGCCCACCGCCTGGAGCGCCACCACGACGGTCACGGCGAGGAGCCCGAGCAGGAGCACGCCGATGCCGCGCACCGGCAGCCCGATGACATGGGCGTGGACGCGGTCGAAGGCGTAGACGGTGATGTCGCGGCGCGCCAGGACGAGCAGCCCGGCCGCGAGCGCACCCAGCACGAGCACCTGGAGCACGTCGGCGTCCGACACCCCCAGCACGTTGCCGAAGAGGATGTGCGACAGGTCGATCTGGCTCGGCGTGATCGAGACGAGCACGACCCCGAGCGCGAACACCGTCGTGAACACCACGCCGATCGCCGCGTCCTCCTTGACCCGGCTCGTCGCGCGGACCCATCCGATGAGCGCGACGGCACCGGCTCCGAAGACGAACGCCCCCACGGCGAACGGCGCCCCCAGCAGGTAGGCCAGGACGACGCCCGGCAGCACGGCGTGCGACACCGCGTCGCCCATGAGGGACCAGCCGATCAGGACCAGCCAGCAGCTCAGCAGGGCGCAGACGACGCCGGCGACGACGGTCACCAGCAGCGCCCGCTGCATGAACTCGTACTGCCAGGGCTCGACGATCAGGTCCCAGAAGGAGCCGGCGCGGGGAGAGCCGGCAGCCTGCGCGACGGCGGCGAGGAGAGCGGCGCTCACGGGCGACCGCCCGTGGCGCGGCTCTGGTCGAGCCCGAACGTCCGTGCCAGGTTCTCCGCCGTGAGCACCTGCGCCGTCGGACCGGCCGCGAGCACCCGGCGCTGCAGCAGCACGGAGCGCTCGCACAGCGCGGGCAGCATGGCCAGGTCGTGCGTCGAGACAACGAGGCTGCACCCTTCTGCGACGAGGTCTCGGAGCACGGCCGTGACCGCCGCCTCCGAGGCGGCGTCGACACCGGTGAACGGCTCGTCGAGGAGCAGCAGCCGGGCCTCCTGGGCGAGTGCCCGCGCAAGGAGGACCCGCTGCCGCTGCCCGCCCGACAGCCGCCCGATCTGGCGGTGCCCGAGGTCCGCCAAGCCCACCCGGGCCAGGGCCTCCCTGACCGCGGCGCGATCGGCGTCCCGCGGATGACGCCGAAGGCCCATGCGGTGGTACCGGCCCATGAGCACGACGTCGGCGACGTCCACGGGGAACGACGGATCGACGTCGTCGGCCTGGGGGACGTACGCGATCTCGCCGCGGCGCCGGGCGGCGTCGGGCGTGCCGCCGAGCACCTCGACCGTGCCGCTCGCCGCCCGCACCAGCCCCACGGCCGCCTTGAACAGGGTCGACTTGCCGGAGCCGTTCGCCCCGACCAGGCCGCACGCCTCCCCGGTGGACACCTGGAGGTCCACGTCCTCGAGCGCGCGCACGTCGCCGTAGTGCACGGTCAGCCCGGTGATCCGGAGGGCCACACTCACGGGGTCACCTCCGTCGCGTCGCCGGACAGGCCGGCCAGGATGAGGTCGATGTCGTGGCTCAGGAGGTCGAGGTACGTCGGCACGGGGCCGTCGGCGGCGGTGAGGGAGTCGACGTACAGCTCGCCCGCGAACGTGGCGCCCGACTCGCGCGCCACCTGCCGCTGCGCCGTCGGGGACACCGTCCACTCGCAGAACACCGCGGGGACGTCACGCGCTCGCACCGTGTCGATGACCCGGGCCACCTGTCGTGGGGTGCCCTGGCGCTCCGCGTTCACCGGCCACAGGTACGCCTCCTCCAGGCCGGTGTCCCGCGTCAGGTAGCTGAAGGCACCTTCGCAGGTCACGAGCGTCCGGGCGCCCGGTGGCAGGGCGGCCAGGCCCTCGGTGAGGCGCGCCTCGAGCTCGACGAGCCGCTCCGTGTACTTCCCAGCGCGCACCGCGTAGTCCGCGGCGTGCACCGGGTCCACCTCACCCAGCGCGTCGGCCACCGCGGCCACGTAGGTGCGGCCCGCTCGCGGGGACATCCAGGCGTGCGGGTTGTGCACGAGCCCGCCCAGCTCGGCCGCCGTACCGTGGACGGGCAGCGGGTCGATGCGCTCCCCCACCACGACGACCGGCACCCCCAAGGGGTCGACGAGGTCGTGCAGCCACACCTCGAGGCCCAGCCCGTTCGCGACGACGAGGTCGGCGGTGGCCGCCCGGCGCAGGTCGTCCGGGGTCGGCTCGTACCCGTGCACGTTCATGCCGGGTCCGGTGATCGACGACGTCGAGACGTGCGGTCCGCCGACCTCGGCGACGATGTCCGCCAGCACCGTGAACGTCGCGACGACCACGAGCCGGTCACCGTCGGACGGCCCGGCGGGCGTGTCCCCGGGCGCAACGGCTCCCGCACCTGCCGTCGTGCAGCCGCTGAGGGCGACCGCCGCGACGAAGGCCCCCATGGCAGGGACGGCGCGCAGGCGGCGAGGGCGGGGCACGCCTCACCCTAAGCGCGGGGAGCGGACGCGGTCAGCCTTCGGCGGCCTCCGCCGGCACGGCGCGCGCGAGCCGGAGCAGGACCTCGACCGTCCCCGTGGGCTCGACCACCACCCAGCCGAGGTCCGGCGGCGCCAGGTCGAAGCTCTCGAGGGTCACGGGTACCTGACCCGCCAGCTCGACACCGTCCACGGTCCGCTGCACCTGCAGCGTCGCCGTGGCCGGCTGGCTGACGCCGTGCATGGTGACGGTGCCGGTGGCCGTGACGGTCTGGGGCTCGCCGGAGGTCGCGAGCCCCGAGACGTCGACCGGCGTCGTGAGCTCGAACGTGGCCTCCGGGTGCGTGGTGCTGTCCAGCGCGCGTCGGAAGTATGCGTCACGTGCGGCTTCCTCGGTCGAGATCGAGCCGACGTCGACGACGACCGTGGCGGAGGTGAGCTGGCCGTCCGCGATCACGACCGTGCCGGTGACGGACTCCGTGCGGCCGACGACGGTGACGGCCTCCCCCGAGAGCGTCTCGGCCAGGCGGTAGCCCGCCTCAGACCCCGGTTGCACGTACCAGGTGCCCTCGATGTCCACCGTGCCCGTCGGGATCTCCGGGGTGGGGATCGCCGTGGGCGTCAGGGCCAGTGGCTCCGGGGCGTCGCGCAGGAAGAAGGTCGCGTACACCCACGGCCCGCCGACGACGACGGCCACCGCGATCACGATGCCGACGACGGTCCTCAGGAACCAGCGACGGCGCTGCGCCTCAGTCATGCGAGCCCCGCCTGCGCAGCGCGACGGCGCCGACGACGACGAGCGCGACGACCGCGGCGGCGGCCGGCCACGCCCGCGCCGGGGGCTCCGCGCCGCCGTCCGGCGCCGTGACGGCGGACGCGTCCGCCGGCGAGGTGGCGGCCGGCTCGGCGGTCGCCGTGGGGTCGTCCTGCTTCCGGGTCGGCTCCCCGGTCGGCTCCCCGGTCGGCTCGGCAGTGGCGACGAGCGCAGGGGCATCGACCGTGAACGCGAACGTCCCCGTGACGGGATGGCCGTCCCCTGCCACCGACCGCCAGGTGACTGTGTACACACCGTTCGGGAGCCCCGGCCGGAGCGGCTGCGTGACGGTCGTGTCGTCCACCTGCGCCGCGCCGTCGGACCAGATCTCTCCCGCCGCGTCCGTCACGAGCACCTCGGAGCCCACGCCGGCCTGCGCCGCCGCGAACGTCAGGACGACCCGCTCCGGGGCCTCGGCGAGCACCGCGTCCGGGGCGGGGTCGCTGCTGACGAGGGCGTCGTGTGCGGCGGCCGGCCCTGCGAGGCCCAGCCCACCGAGTCCGGCCACCATGCCCACCAGGAGACCTGCGACCGTGCGGCCCGGCCGGTGGGCGGACGCCGGGGCGTCGGCCTGAGGGTGCCGCACAGGTCTGCCTCTCCTCGTCCGGGGGGCCGGGTCGGGGCGCCCGGCAACGGACAACCGTACGCCAGGGGTGCGCGCGCCGGAAAACCTCCGCACGGGTGGTCGCTCAGAGATAGGGGGTGCGCGGGGTGGGCCGTCTGGGCTCCATGGGCCATGCCAGCGCCGCCCATACGGACGCCGTCCCGTCGGGCCGTACCTGCACCACGCGGTAGTCGATGACGCGCCCCGTCTCCGGGTCGAGCCTCAGCACGGTCATCTCGGCCACTCCCGTGAGCGGGCCGAGGGTGGGCTGGTTCAGGGTCGCCCCGGCCGTGCTCGACGAGACGTAGCGGGCTCCCCCGCCCACCCAGGCGGGTCCCTCCCGCCGGTGCATGTGACCGGACACCTGAGCAGGCGCGCAGCCCTGCGCGAGGGTGGGGGCGCCGACCGCCGGGTCGTGCACGAGGAGGAGGTCGACCCCGTCGTCGTCGGCGCACGCGACGTCCGCCAGCACCGTCGCCTGCTGCTCCAGGGTGGTCGGGCCACGGAGCGTCGTGCCGACGCCGATCCGGCTGGCCCGGGGGTCGGCGTCCCCGAGGATCCGGATGCCCTCGACCTCGACGACCTCGCCCTCGAGCAGGTGGACCCCGGCGTCGCGCGCCTGCTGGGCGGTGTCCGGTCCGTCGTGGTTGCCCATGACGGCCACCATCTCGGCGTCTCCGACGGCGTCGACGAACTGGGTGACGCAGTACGACTCCACGACGCTGCCGTTCACCGTCGTGTCCCCCGCGTTGAGCACCACGGAGGCCCCCGACAGCTCGGTGACGGCACGGATGGGTCCCACCATGCCGACGTTGCAGTGCAGGTCGCTCACCACGAGCATCACGACGGGCTCGGGCTCCTCCTCCGTCGAGGGCTCCTCCGTCGCCGGCTCCTGCGTCTCCGGCGTCTCGGTCGCGGGTACCTCGGTGGGATCTGCGGGACCTTCGGTCCCGGCGTCGGTGCGCTCCGGCAGGGCGAGCGCGGCGCTGGCCGCGGCGACCTGCTGGTCATGGTCCATCCGCTCGACCCAGGCGGCCTCGACGTTGGCCGTCGCCGTGGCGTAGAACGCCTGGTTCTCCCGGTAGGCGTCCACCGCGTACCCGCCGTAGGTGTCGATGACGCCGGCGAGACGGCCTGTGATCCGGGCACCCTCGAGCGGGGTGCCGTCGAAGACCGCCGAGGCGGTCCGCTCCGGGTTCGGAGGCGTGGTCAGGGGCTCGCTCGCCGTCACCGTCCCGACGACCAGCACGAGGGCCGTCGCGGCGGACACGACGACGGCGTGGTGCGGCCGGTACGCCGCGAGGAGCTCTGCCCGCCGCCGCTCACCGAGCAGCGCCCTGAGGAGCACGAGTGTCGCCGTGACCGTGGCGACCGCAGCGAGCGAGCGCCGGACGGCGTCGGCGACGAGTGCCCGGACCGCTGCCTCCACGGCGGTCTGCGGACCGTTGAAGAACTGGATGTACTCCTCGAGGTCGCCTGCCAGCGCCTCCAGCGTCGCGGCCGCCTCGACGGCCCGGACGTCCCGGGGGATCTCCTGGACCACGACGCGAGCCCCGAGGACGGGAGCCGGGGAGTCGATGACGAACGTCCCGAGCGGTCCCAGGTCGACCGTGACCTCCGAGTCGACCGTCACCTCGTAGCGGGCCGTGTGCGGCCCCAGGGTGCCCTCGACCGCAGCCGTCGCGACACCCCACGCCACGCACGGCACGACGACGGCGAGCGACACGAGGAGCCACCGGGCGAGTCGCCGCGGCTCCACCCGGCGCTGTGCGAGCCGGCGCACAGGCCCGTCGAGCCACCGGCGCGCGCGGGCGCCGGCAGTCGCTCGACCGGCGGTCGGGGCGGGGGGTCTCCGTTCAGCCATCGGCTCTAGCCTCACCCCTGACCGCTGGAAGCACCACGGCCAGGTACCAGAAGCCACCCGTTCGCCGTGAGCGAACAGCGCCCCCCTCCATCAGCCCGTCGGCGTCTCCAGGAGCCGCGCGAGCGCGTCACGGACCCTCGACCGCCACTCTTCCGGGTAGGCGTCCAGCGCCCGCGTGTGCTCCGCGTCGGGCACGTCCCAGACGTGCACGGCCCCACCGTCCGCGGCACCCGTGATCCACCCCGCGTGCATGCCCTCCCCGGCGCCGGCGATGATGAGCGTCGGCGTGCCCGCGGTGTCGAGCACTGTCAGCACATCCCGCAGGGCCTCGGGCGGCGAAGCGGCGGTGAGCACATCCGTCAGCGCCGTGTTCATCCGGTTCACCGTGTCCGGCAGCCAGCCCTCCGGCCGCGCGTCCGCGGCCACCCGTACCCCCACCCCCTCGGCGACCACGGCACGGATGCGTGGGTCGACGGCGGCGGCGGTCAGCGCCTCCTCACCGCCCATGGAGAGCCCGACGGCACCGATCCGGTCCTCGTCGACGTCGTCGCGCCGCGCGAGCCAGTCGACGGCGACGCCGATGTCGTCGGCGCCGTGCCATCCGAGGTCCATCGCGGTCCCACCGCTGTCCCCGTGCCCCCGCGCGTCGAGCAGCAGGACGGCGAAGCCCATCCCGGCCAGCGCTTCCGCGTGGTCCAGGGTGGCGGTCCGGGTCGACGCGGCACCGTGCAGCAGGACGACGGCCGCCCCGGTGTCCCCCGGCACCCACCATGCGGCGAGGTCCACCCCGTCGCGCGTCCGGAGGGTGACGTCCTCGAACTCCAGACCATGGTCGGCGGGAGTCAGTGTGCCGAGCTCCGCGTGGGCGCGGTTGGTGACCAGGACCGCCATCCCGACCGGGACCATCACGAACTGGAGAAGCACGAGTGCGACCGGCAGGGCCAGCAGGCGCCACCACCTGCGTGCGGTGCGCAGCAGGCTGACAGCTCCGGCCACCACCAGCACGGCGGCGGCGAGCGCGGTGAGCAGCGCCGCGGAGCCGCGCAGCACGATGCCGCTCGCCAAGTGGTCGGCCGCCATCCCACCCGCGGCGGGCAGGACGACGACGCCGACGAGCACCGCGCTCCAGCCGGCCACGCGCGGCCCGGATCGCTGGGCGAGCACCAGCCCTCCGGCGACCGCAATGGCGACGGCCGCGCGCACGACCGCCCACAGCGCGGAGCCGGACGTCGCGAGCAGTACGGCCCCGGCCACCCCGAGGACGACGGCTGCCACGGCGGCGATCCGGCGACGTGGCCGGGTGGGCTGCTCCATCACGCCTCCTTGGTCTGCGTGGCCAGCGTGGAGGCGCCCGCCCGGCCGATCAAGGTGCGAAGGTCACGCGCCCGGCACGACTGTGCCGGGCACGTGCGCGACGCCGCGTCGAGGGGCTCAGCGGCTCCGGCGCCGCTGGCCGCGCATGGAGAGCTCGACCGCACCGGACCGGCGAGGCGCCGGACCGCCGGACTCGGGTGTGCTCGTCGTGTAGGTGGCCGTCGTCCGTGCACCGGCGGGAGAGCCTCCACGGCGGGCAGCCGGGGCGTGGGCCGTACCCCCCGGGGCCGTGGCGCGCTGGCCACCGGACCGGCGTCGGGAGCCCTGCGCCGGGCGGGACGCGCCGCCCCGGCTCGGGGCCGGCTGCGTGACGACGGGTGCCGGGGCGACCCTGGCGGCCACCTCGCCGACCAGCTGGTCGAGTGCGGGGGTGCCGGCCCGGACGGCTTTGGGGGTCGCGGTGATCCTCGCCTGCCGCGACAGCGAGCGGAAGTCCGCCGCCTGCTCGGGCAGGACCAGCGTCACGACGTCGCCGCCCGAGCCGGCGCGCGCCGTCCGGCCAGAGCGGTGCAGGTACGCCTTGTGCTCGGCGGGTGGGTCGACGTGGACGACCAGCTCGACGTCGTCCACGTGGATGCCGCGAGCCGCGATGTCCGTCGCCACCAGGACGCGCACCGACCCCGTCGAGAACGCCTCGAGGTTGCGCTCGCGTGCGGGCTGGCTGAGGTTCCCGTGGAGGTCCACCGCGGGGATGCCCGCCGCCGTGAGCTGCTTGGCGAGCTTCTTGGCCTGGTGCTTGGTCCGCGTGAACAGGAGCCGACGGCCGACGCCGGACGCGAGGTGCTCGACGACCGCGCGCTTGGTCTCCGCGTCCCCGACGGTGAAGACGTGGTGCGTCATGGCGTCCACGGGCGACGACTCGGAGTCGACCGACTGGTGCAGCGGGTTGTCGAGGAACTGCTTCACCAGCTGGTCGACGCCACGGTCGAGGGTCGCGGAGAAGAGCATCCGCTGCCCCTTCGTGGGCGTCGCCGCCATGATCCGCCGGACGCCGGGAAGGAAGCCGAGGTCGGCCATGTGGTCGGCCTCGTCGAGGACGGTGATCTCGACCGCGTCCAGCGTGAGGACCTTCTGCTTGAGCAGGTCCTCGAGCCGGCCCGGGCACGCGACGACGACGTCGACGCCGGCCTTGAGTGCGACCTCCTGCCGGTGCTGGGAAACGCCGCCGAAGACCGTCGTGATGCGCAGGCCCGACGCCTCGGCGAGGGGCTCGAGGGTCGCAGCGATCTGCGTGGCGAGCTCCCGGGTCGGGGCGAGGATCAGGCCGCGCGGACGGCGGACGGCGCTGCGGGCGCCCGCCAGGCGGGCGGCCATGGGCAGGGCGAACGCCAGGGTCTTGCCGGAGCCGGTACGGCCCCGCCCGAGCACGTCCCGGCCCGCGAGGGTCGCGGGCAGCGTCGCGGTCTGGATGGGGAACGGCTCGGCGATGCCGGCCCGCGTGAGCACGCGGACGAGGGCCTCGGGCACGCCGAGGGAGGAGAAGCTGGGCACAGGTGTGTCACCTAACGATGGGGGTAGCAGGTCGGGGCTCGCGGCGGCGATCGCGGGCGATGCCCGCCGGTGCTCCACGACGTAGGGCGCGCAGATCGCGCGCCTCTCACGTACCAGTATGCCCTATCGGGTATCCGCAGCCTCTCGGCCGGCGTGGCGGAGCGTCGGGAACGCCCGGAACGCCCCTTGATCCATGATCGGCCGCCCCGCCATACTCGCGCCCGTGCCGTCCGACGTCCCGATGTCCACCGTGTGGATCAGCCGCCTCGTCTTCTTCGGTGGACTGGCCGCCGGTATCGCCCTCCTCGCCGTCGCGGCGACCATGGCGGAGCCGCCCGTCGGGCTCTGGGCGGCGGGCGGCGTCCTGACCGCGTTCTTCGGCTACCACGTGGCGACCGCCGTCGTGTTCCGTCTTCGAAACCCGACGCCGGAGGCACGGGCGGCCGCCCGAGCGGAGCTTCTCGCCCGTCGGGACGCCCTCCGGGCGGAGGCCGAGGAGCCCGGACCGGGGCGGGGTGCCCTCGCCCACCGGGCGACGAAGCGCAAGGCCGCGGTGCTGCGCGACGGCGTGCCCGGGACCGCCGTGATCACGTTCATCGCCGACGGCGGACGCGGGAACGAGTTCACGCAGCTCGTCTACCTGGAGCTCGACGTCCGGGTCGGCGACGCTGCGCCCTACCCCGTGCGCACCGGTGAGTACCTGACGGCGGCCTCGACCGGCTCCGTGTCGCCCGGGCGCGAGCTGGTGGTCAAGGTCCTGCCGACGGACCCGCAGCAGGTGGCCGTCGACTGGGAGGAGTCCCTGCGCCTGCGACCCGGTACCCGCTGAGCCGCTTCAGCCGCTGCAGTGCCGGCCGAGCGGCCGCACGGGAGAGTGCCGGCTGCCGTCCTGGACCTTGACGGCCGCTCCAGATGCGAAACGGCGGCCCGCATCTGCAGACCGCCGTTGCTTCGGTGGAGCTGAGGGGACTCGAACCCCTGACCCCCTGCATGCCATGCAGGTGCGCTACCAGCTGCGCCACAGCCCCGCTGCCCCGGAGGGCCTCGTGAAGTGTACGCGAAGCCCGGACCCGAGTACCAATCCGGTTCGCCCCGCCTCCGCTCTGCCTACGGCCGCATGGCGTCGGCGGTCGACGACGGCAGGCTCTCGGCCGGCACACCGGCGTCCCAGTCGGCCACCCGCACCGACGGGCCGACGTTGTGGGACTCCAGGCGCCACGCCGGTACCGCGTCACCCCGGCTCGCGCGCAGCACCGACCAGTGCGCGTTGTGCAGCCCGACGAGGCCGCGCCACGCCGACGCGTCGAGGCCGAGCAGGACGGTGAGGCCGAGCGAGATCGCAGCGCCGTGGGACACGATGACCAGCGTGTCCGCGCGGGACATCGGGGTTGCGAGCTCGGTGATCGCCGTCGCGATGCGTTCAGCGACCTCTGCGCGGGTCTCCGCACCGGTCCGCTCCGGGTCGTGACCGCCCTGCCACACCGCGTACTGCTCCGGCCAGCGCTCGGCGATCTCGGAGCCGCTCAGCCCCTCCCACTCACCGAAGGCCCGCTCACGCAGCCGGTCGTCCTTCTCGACGGCGAGCCCTCCGAGGGACGCCAGCCCATGGGCGGTGGACACCGCCCGTCCGAGCGTCGAGGCGACGATGCGTGTGGGCGGGTGGCGGCGCCACAGGTCCTGGGCGGCCTGCTCGACCTGCCACTCCCCCACCTCGTCCAGCGGGATGTCGATCTGGCCCTGGAGGCGTGCCGTCGCGTTGAACTCCGTCCGGCCGTGCCGCCAGAGCACCACGGTCCCTGCGGTCACTCGGCCACCGCCCGGTGGCGCCCCGTCCCCGGCGCGTGGCCGTCGTCGGCGTCGTGAGCGGCGTCGGCCGCGTCCCCGCGCGCGTCCTCCGGCAGCTCGATGGCCGGGCAGTCGGACCAGAGCCGTTCGAGGGCGTAGTACATGCGGTCCTCGGAGTGCTGCACGTGCACGACGACGTCCTGGTAGTCGAGCAGCACCCAGCGCGCCTGCCGGACGCCCTCCCGGCGCACCGCCTTCACGCCACGCGCGAGGAGGGCCTCCTCGACGGCGTCGACGATGGCGCCCACCTGGCGCTCGTTGCCCGCGGAGGCGATGAGGAAGACGTCGGTGAGCACGAGGCGCTCGCTGACGTCGAGGGCGATGATCTCGTGCGCCTTCTTGTCGGACGCCGCGCGCGCGGCGACCAGCGCCAGGTCGAGGGCGCGCTCGCTCGCCGCCACTAGGCGTCCGCCCGTTCGGAGCTGGGGTCGACCGTGCTGACGGCCGCCGGTGCCGCCCCGGCGCCGGCGTCCGGCGAGTCGTCCTGCATGATCACCATGAAGATGAGCATGCCGAGGATGAAGGCCACCACGACGAGCACGATCATGTGCAGCCAGGTGTAGGGGTGGCGCGCGACCTCCTCCTCCGGCTCCTCGTCGCCGACCGCGTCCGGCGTGGTGGGGGCCGCCTGGGCGGACGGTGCCGGCTTCCAGCCGACGCTCCCCCACCGCGGCTCCGCCTCGTCGGCGACCGCGGACGACGCCGAGGACGCCGGCGTCGGTGCCACCGGGCTCGGTGCGGGGGCCGGACGCGAGGGGGCGGCGGGGGCGAAGGCCGGACCGGCCGGGGCGATGCCGTACGACTGGATCGCGGTCGCGTCGGCATCACGGTTGGGCAGCGCCACAGTGCCGAACGGCTGACCGATCGGTGGCGCCTGCCCCGCCGGGACGAACGCGGGCTGGCCGACGTGCGGCGACCCGTTGGCACCCGCGCCTTCGGGCCTGCCGAGCGGCCGTGAGCTGGGGCTGATCACCGGCTGGTATGCGCCCCCGGGCGTGAAGCCCGGCGAACCGACCGGAATCGCCGTGGGAGTCCCGGCGGTCGCGGGAACCGCGGGACGCGCAGCGGGTGCCGCAGCCCGGGACGCGTCGAAGCCCGCACCGGCCGGCGTCCACAGGGCCTGGCCGCCCGCGGGGGTGGCCGTCTGCACCGCGGGGCCGGCCGCGGCCGGGGTGGCAGGCGCCTCCATCGGCGGCAGGACGACGCGGCGCACCGCCGAGGAGTCCGCGACCGGCGCCTGGATCCGCGGGATGGGGGCAGGCGTAGGCGCGGATGGGGCGGGCTGACCGGTCGGCGCGAAGGGCTGCGCGGGCGCCTGTGCAGCGGGCATCACGGGCGACGGGGCCGGCGCCTGCGCGGCCGGCTGAACCGGAGCGCGCCCCGGCAGCTGGACGGCAGGTCCACCGGTCGCAGCGGGCTGTGCACCCGTGCGGTCCGCCGGTCCAGGGGCGCCCTGCGGAGCGGCTGCCGGCGCGCCGGGCTGGCCCGCACCCGGCCGCGTCGACCAGATGCCCGATGCCGGCGGGGTCGCAGGTCGCTGCTGGGCCGCGCGCTGGGTGTGCGCGCGCTCGACCTGCAGGCGTGCAGCCTCCTCACGCTCGGCCTGGGCGCGGGCGGCCTGCGCCCGGATGGCTGCCGCGCGCGCCTGGGGGGACAACGGGGACGAGGCGGGTGCCGGCGGCTCCGCGGGTGCGGGAGTCGCGGCGGTGGCCGGGGCCGAGGCCCGCACCGCGGCGGGTGACGCGGCAGCGCCGGCCCGCGGGTCGACAGGAGACCCGGACGCCTGCTGACGGCCGGCCTCCGCCTGGCTACGGAGGGCGGCGGCACGTTCGCGCAGGTCACGGCGCGACGGACGTGGCTCGGGCGCCGGGGCGGTCTCCGTCTGGCCGGCGGGTCCCTGCCACTGAGCCTGGACAGGCTGCTCAGGCGACGCCACCTGGGGGGCCGCCGGGCCGACGTCGGACCGCGCCGGAGCGGCCGGGCGCGGCTCCGGCGCCTGCCACGTCGTCGCGCCGGGCGCCGCAGGGACGGCCGGAGCGGGGACCGCCGTCTCGCCCGTCCGAGCACCGCTCGCCGCCGCCGCACGCTCGCGCAGCTCCCGGCGGGAGAGCACCGTCGGTGCCGGCGCCTGTGCCGGCGGTGCGGCGTCGGCGGCTACGGGCGCGCCCGACTCACCGGCGAGCCGCCGGCGTTCCTCTTCGCGGCGACGGCGACGCTCGCCCATTTCCGCGCTGTGCTCAGACATCCATACCTCGATAGAGCCGATGCTTGGCGATGTACTGGACGACACCGTCCGGGACCAGGTACCAGACGGGCTCGCCTGCGCGCGCCCGCTCCCGGCAGTCCGTCGACGAGATCGCCAGCGCTGGAACCTCGAGCTGGGTGACGGACCCTTCCGGGATGCCGTCGACGGACAGGGTGTGACCGGGACGTGTCACCGCGACGAAGTGCGCCATCTCCCACAAGGAGTCGACGTCCTTCCAGGTGAGGATCTGCTCGATGGCGTCCGCCCCGGTGATGAAGAAGAGATCGGCATCCGGACGCTGCGATTTCAGGTCCCGCAGCGTGTCGACGGTGTACGTGAGCCCGGGACGGTCGATGTCGACACGGGAGACGGTGAACCGGGGGTTGGCCGCCGTCGCGATCACCGCCATCAGGTAGCGGTGCTCCGCGGGTGTCACGTCCGGGTGCTGCTTGAAGGCCGGACGTCCGGTCGGGACGAAGACCACCTCGTCGAGGCCCAGGTCCGCTGCAGCCTCGCTGGCGGCGACGAGGTGGCCGTGGTGGATGGGATCGAACGTCCCGCCCATCACACCGATCCTCGACCTGCTGTCCGTCATCCGCTGCGCCTGTCCTCCGTCGTCTCTCCGCCGGCCGAGAGGGCCGGCGCCCGTCAGGTTCTTCTCAGTCGCGCTTGCCGACGTTGCGGAATGCGTACGTCACGAGGAGCAGGGCCACCAGGGCACCGAACCCGAGCAGACCGACCCCCACGGGCGACAGACCGGTGGCGGCGCTTGCGGCGAGTGACACGTCGACCTCCTGCGCCGTTCGGGCACGTCGGGGACACGGCGGACGTCCCAGTGTCGCATGCCGGGCAACGTTCCAGGCACCGGCCGCCGGACGCGAAAGCGCAGCCAAACCGGGCCATCCGGACATGTCCCTCTCCGCTGAACGGGTGATGTCCGTCGCGGTGCCCGGCCGAGCCGGGCGTGGGCTCAGGCCCTGACCTGCCCGTCGCCGTTCACGATCCACTTCGTCGTCGTGAGTTCCGGCAGGCCCATCGGACCGCGGGCGTGCATCTTCTGCGTGGAGATGCCGATCTCCGCCCCCAGGCCGAACTGGCCGCCGTCGGTGAACCTGGTCGACGCGTTGACCATGACCGCCGCAGAGTCCAGTGCCGCGACGAACCGCTCGGACGCCGCGAGGTCGGCCGTCACGATGGCCTCCGTATGGCCCGACGACCATGCGCGGATGTGTTCGATCGCCGCGTCGAGGTCGTCGACGACGCGCACCGCAAGGTCCATCGACAGGTACTCGGTCGCCCAGTCGACGTCGGTGGCGGGCACCACGGCGACGCCCGCCGGGGCCAGCGCCGCCGTGCGCTCGTCACCGTGCAGCGTCACGCCGGCGGCGGCCAGTGCCTCGAGGACGTCGGGCAGCACCCGCGGGGCGGCGTCGGCGTGCACGAGCAGCGTCTCCGCCGCGTTGCAGACGCCGACGCGCTGTGTCTTCGAGTTCATGACGATGTCGACGGCCATGGACCGGTCCGCCGTCGCGTCGAGGTAGACGTGGCAGTTGCCGACGCCCGTCTCGACGACGGGCACGGACGCCTCCCGCACGACCGTCTGGATGAGGTCGGCGCCACCACGCGGCACGAGCAGGTCGACCAGCCCACGCGCGTGCATGAGCGCGACCGCTCCGGCCCGGCCGAAGTCGTCGATCGACTGCACCGCGTCGGCGGGCAGCCCCACCGCGGTGAGCGCCTCCCCGAGCACGCGCACGATGACGCCGTTCGAGCTCGCGGCGGCGGACCCCCCACGCAGGATGGCGGCGTTCCCGCTCTTCAGGGCGAGGCCGGCGGCGTCGACCGTCACGTTGGGGCGCGCCTCGTAGATCATGCCGACGACGCCCATCGGCACGCGGACCTGGCGCAGCCGCAGGCCGTTGGGAAGGGTGGACCCGCGGACGACCTCGCCCACCGGGTCGGGGAGGCCCGCCACCTCCCGTAGCGCGTCCGCGATCCCGGCGATCCGCTCGGGCGTGAGCGTGAGGCGGTCGAGCAGGCCCGCGGCCATGCCGCCTGCGCGGCCGCGCTCGACGTCGAGGGCGTTCGCCGCGACGATCTCCGGCGCGTTCGCCACGAGCGCGTCGGCCATGGCCAGGAGGCCGGCGTCCTTGGTCGCCCGCGTCGCCTGCGCGAGCTCGCGGGCCGCCACGCGCGCCCGCCGGGCGATCGCGAACACGGCGTCCTGGACGTCCTCGCCGGTCGGTGTGGTGGCGTCGGCGACGACCGCCTCGCCGGCCGACGCCGTCACGGGAGCCTGCTCGATGCTCGTCATCCCCGAAGGATAGGCACTACCGGCGCGGCGCCACGACCACCAGGTCGTCACGGTGGACGACCTCACGGTCGTAGCCCGCACCGAGCTGTTCGCGCAGCTCCCGCGTGGACCGGCCCAGGAGGTCGGGCAGCTCGGCCGACCCGTACGCCACGAGCCCGCGCGCCACGACGACGCCGGTCGAGCTCACGAGCTCGATCGGGTCCCCCGCGTCGAACTCGCCCTCGACGGCGAGCACGCCCGCCGGGAGGAGCGACATCCGGCGCTCCACGACCGCCCGCACGGCGCCGTCGTCGAGCACGAGGCGGCCGCGCGTGCTCGCGGCGTGCTGGAGCCAGAGCATCCTGGCCGGACGCCGGCGGCCGGTCGCCAGGAACCAGGTGCCCACGGGCTCCCCGGCGAGCGCGTCGGCCGCCTGCGCGGCGTTGGTGAGCACGACCGGGATGCCGGACCCGGTTGCGATGGCCACGGACGACAGCTTGGTGACCATCCCGCCGGTGCCGACCGCGCTCCCCTTGCCGCCGATCTCCACGTCGGCGAGGTCCGCCGGGCTGCGGACGACGCCGATCCTCCGGGTCCCCGGGCGCGTCGGCGGGCCGTCGTAGAGGCCGTCGACGTCGGTGAGCAGGATGAGCGCGTCAGCCCGGACGAGGTGCGACACGAGGGCGGCGAGGCGGTCGTTGTCGCCGAACCGCAGCTCGTCGGTCGCGACGACGTCGTTCTCGTTGATGATCGGAACGACGCCGAGAGCGAGCAGGCGCTCGAGCGCCCGGCTGGCGTTGCGGTAGTGGGTGCGGCGGACCGTGTCCTCGTACGTGAGGAGCACCTGACCCACACGGAGCCCGTGGTAGGCGAACGCCTCGGTGTACCGCGCCACGAGCAGGCCCTGGCCGACGGACGCGGTCGCCTGGGCGGTCGCGAGGTCACGGGGGCGCCCGGTGAGGCCGAGGGGCATGAGACCGGCGGCGATGGCGCCGGAGGTGACCAGGACGACCTGCCCGCCCTCGAGGCGACGCCTGGCGAGCACAGCGACCAGCGCACGCAGGGCTCCGACGTCGAGGCGGCCGTCCGGCCCGGTCAGGGAGGACGAGCCGACCTTGACCACGACGCGGCGCGCGGTGCCGACCGCGCGGCGGTCGGCCAGGGAGGGGGTCACGGTGGCCATTGTCCCGCCCGCGGGCGCGACGGTGGTGGAGCGGCTCGCACAGTGGGCGCACGACCGTGCGGCAACAAAGGTTGACGCTCGCCTCCGCGTCAACTTAGGCTGACGACATGACCGGACCCGCACCCCAGCTCGTGGCCGCCGGCGCAGACCCGGACCCGGCGGTCGGCCTCCAGGCGGTCGCCGCGCTCCGCCGACTCGCCGAGCAGCTCGAGGACCTCCAGGTGGCCAACGCCCGCACCCTCGGGTGGTCCTGGGCACAGATCGCCGCCGTCCTCGGCGTCTCCAAGCAGGCCGTCCACAAGAAGCACGCGCGGCGCACGCCGCCCGCCGGAAGGACCGTGTGATGTTCGAGCGATTCACCGACGAGGCCCGGCAGGCCGTCATCGCCGCCCAGCAGCAGGCCGCCGCCCTGCGGCACAGCCGCATCGGCGCGGAGCACCTGATGCTGGCGGTGCTCGAGCGGGACACGCCGGGTTCGCGTGTCCTCAGAGGACTCGGCGTCGACCCAGCCGCGGTGGCAGCACAGGTGCCCGCCCGCGAGGTGGCGGATGCCGTCGCCCTCGAGGCGGTCGGCATCGACCTCGCCGAGGTGCGTCGACGCGTCGAGGAGACCTTCGGCCCGGGAGCGCTCGGCCGCGAGCCGTCCCGGCGGGGCTGGTTCCGCCGCGGCCGGCTGCGGCACATCCCGTTCACGCCTGCGGCGAAGAAGACCCTCGAGAGCTCGCTGCGCGAGGCGATCGGCCTCGGTCACCGGTACATCGGCACCGAGCACCTGGTCCTCGGGATGCTGGTGGAGCCGAGCGGCGTCGTGCGCCAGATCCTCGGCCGGACCGGGGTGAGCCCGACGCAGGAGGAGGTCCGGGCCGCCGTCCTGCGCGAGCTCGCGCACCGGAGCTGAACGCCGGTCTCAGTCGCGGTCGGGGTCCGTCCAGTGGCCGGCCTCGCGCTCGGTCCACAGCTCCGCGCGCGCCTCCGCCTTCGCGTCCATGCGCTCCTTGTAGTCCCGGCGCCGCTCTGCGCGGCTCGGCCGGTCGGAGTCGGCCAGGCGCGGGTCGGACCCGCGTGAGCCCAGCAGCTCGGCGCCCGTCATGAGCGTCGGCTCCCAGTCGAAGACGACCGCGTCGTCCCCGCCCCCGATGACGACCTCCGCCCCCGGTGTCGCGCCCGCGGCGAAGAGGCTCTCCTCGACGCCGAGCCGCGCCAGGCGGTCTGCCAGGTAGCCCACGGCCTCGTCGTTGCGGAAGTCCGTCTGGCGCACCCAGCGCTCCGGCTTCGCCCCGAGCACCTGGAACCACACCCGGTCACCCGACTCCCGGCGCGTGACCGTGAACGGCACCTCGTCGACCGCACGCGGCCGGATCACGAGCCGCTCGGGGGCGCGCGCGGGCGCAGCCGCCCGCGCCTGCTCGACGAGCGCAGCGAGCGCGAAGCCGAGCCGACGCAGGCCCTCGTGGCTCGCGGCGGACACCTCGTGAACGGTCAGCCCGCGTCCCTCGAGCTCCGGGCGCACCAGGTCGGCCAGCTCCCGTGCGTCAGGCACGTCGACCTTGTTCAGGACGACCAGCCGGGGGCGCTCACCGAGCGGCACCTCTCCCCCGGCGATGTCGAGGTCCGCCGCGTACGCGGCGAGCTCGGCCTCGATCACGTCGAGGTCGCTCACCGGGTCGCGGTCCGGCTCGAGAGTCGCGCAGTCCAGCACGTGCACGATCACCGCGCAGCGCTCGATGTGGCGGAGGAACTCCAGGCCGAGCCCCTTGCCCTCGCTCGCGCCGGGGATCAGACCGGGCACGTCTGCGACGGTGAAGCGGTGCTCCCCGGCCTGCACCACCCCGAGGTTCGGCACCAGGGTGGTGAAGGGGTAGTCCGCGATCTTCGGCCGGGCAGCGGACATCGCCGCGATCAGGCTCGACTTCCCGGCGCTGGGGAACCCGACCAGGGCGACGTCCGCGATCGTCTTGAGCTCCAGGACGACGTCGGCCAGCTCGCCCGGCTCGCCGAGCAGCGCGAAGCCGGGCGCCTTCCGCTTCGTCGACGCGAGGGCCGCGTTGCCGAGACCGCCGCGACCGCCCGCCGCGATCACGTACCGGGTGCCCGCGCCCACGAGGTCGGCGAGCACCTCGCCGCTCGGCGTCTTCACCACAGTGCCGTCGGGCACCCGGAGAACGACGTCTGCACCGTTGGCGCCGTCCCGGTCGTCGCCCATGCCCGCGGTGCCCGGCTGGGCGCGCCGGTGCGGCGAGTGGTGGTACTCCAGGAGCGTGGTCACCTGCGGATCGACCTCGAGGACGACGTCGCCGCCGTTGCCTCCGTTGCCGCCGTCCGGGCCCGCGAGGGGCTTGAACTTCTCGCGGCGGATGGACGCGCACCCGTGCCCGCCGTCACCGCCGGCGGCGTGCAGGACGACGCGATCGACGAACGTCGCCACGGTTCACCTCCGGTCGATCGGGCCTGCGTCCATCGTGGGGCAGGTAAGGCGAAGGGGCGCACCGATCGGTGCGCCCCTCCGATGGTCTTCGCTCAGGCGTCGACGGTCTCGATGTCGATGACCTTACGACCACGCCGCACACCGAACTTCACGGCGCCGGGGGCGAGGGCGAACAGGGTGTCGTCACCGCCACGACCGACGTTGATGCCGGGGTGGAAGTGCGTGCCGCGCTGGCGGACGATGATCTCGCCGGCGTTCACCAGCTGACCGCCGAAGCGCTTCACACCCAGGCGCTGGGCGTTCGAGTCGCGCCCGTTGCGCGAGGAGCTCGCGCCCTTCTTGTGTGCCATGACGTGTCCTTCGTCGTTCGGGAGCTACGGGGTCGCCGCGCTCGGGGGCTCAGGCGATGCCGGTGACCTTGAGGCGGGTCAGGTCCTGCCGGTGACCCTGGCGCTTGCGGTACCCGCTCTTGTTCTTGAACTTCTGGATGACGATCTTGGGACCGCGCTCCTCGCGGACGATCTCGGCGGTCACCGTGACCTTGGCGAGCGCTGCGGCGTCGGAGGTCACCTTCTC
>Ga0196970_1000902_pt1 | contig 25747 bp, 13 predicted proteins | sample S1v_513CmetaG_FD_148672 | JGI IMG/M metagenome (GOLD analysis project Ga0196970, IMG submission 148672) | Soil microbial communities from Anza Borrego desert, Southern California, United States - S1+v_5-13C | ecosystem: Environmental > Terrestrial > Soil > Desert | place: USA: California... | reverse complement strand
AGCGTCGTCACAGTCACCGCATTGGCCGCCGCCTGGTTCGCGACAAAGATCTCCACCACGTCGCGCGCCTTGTCGCCCCACGGGGTCTTCCCGGTATTGGCGCCACCATCAACGTAGTTCACGCCGGCGCCCATGATGAAGTTGTCGCCGTAGTCCGAGCCCACCGCGGTATCTCCGCCCGCGCCAAGATCGACGTACACGCCTCGGTCATGCAGATCCATCAGGGCGCGGGTGTCAGCGGAAATATCCGTGCCGGCCGTGAAACTGTCTGCACTCTGCGTGCCGTTCACCCATGCAAGATGATGCTGGTCCGCCACCTTCGCGCCCCAAGCAGTTTTCGTGGGGTCCGTCGGGTTCAACTGGATTTCGCTGATGTTCAGCGAGATGGGAATGTGACGCACAAAGCTCACTTCGCCGTTACCCCAGTCCTTCTGCCCGTTGGTATTGCCATCATTCCAGATCTGGACGTTGATACCCTCGATACCCTTCACATAGGTGATTTCGCTACCGGCAACGACCTTTGCCGTATAACCGTCACCATATGCCGCGATGTCCGCGGCGTCGCCGCCACCACTCAGTACCGTCACCTGCACGGCGCTTGCCGCCGCTGCATCGGTGACGAGTACATCGAGCACATCGCGCGCCTTGTCGCCCCACGGCGTCGTACCGGTGTTGGCACCGCCGTCGACATAGTTCACCCCTGCACCCATGATGAAGTTGTCGCCGTAATCGGAGCCAACGGCGGTGTCGTTTCCTGCCCCGAGGTCGACATACACCCCGCTCTCATGGGCGACCATCAGGTCGCGCGTATCCGTCGAGATGTCCGTCGTCGCATCGAAACTTTCAGCAGCGGAATCGCCGATTGCCCATGTGAAATGGAGGTGGTCGGCGACATTCGCACCCCACGCGGTTTTTGATTCGTCACTGGGATCAAGAGGGATTTCGTTAACGTTGACAGTCATTGCAGCGGCTCCTTGTAATTGTTAGCGGCCGATAGATCGGCGGAGATCGAAATTTCACGAGATGCAACTGGCCTTGCACGCAAGACCCCGGCGGCAGGAAGCTTAGCCGGGGCCTGCTTGCCGAACACCAGATCGTCCACTGCCTGGAACATCTCATTCCACGTACTTAACTTTTCGCGAACCGTGCGGATCGCATTCTTTTGTATTCGGACCCGCTTTTCGGGGTTGTCCACCAAGCCGGCGACTGCGGCGACGACGCTCTCGACCTGTGGTTCGAACAATTCGCAGTTCAATCCCGGCTCGTAAAACCACAGGTTCGACGAATTGAAGTTGGCGGCAACGGCAACGCCGCTAGCCATCATTTCAAGCGGTGGATAGGAGGGATGCGCGGAGGCCATGAAGGACAATCCGATATCCATGTTCCTGTAGACGGCCGCGCATTCATCGAGCGACAGCATCCCGAGGTGGTTCACCACGCCGTCCAGGCCATGTTTCTTCGGGTCCCAACGCGCGCCGGCGGTATAGATGTCGACCTTCGTTCCGTACAACGCCTTGATTTTCGAGAGCGCCTTTGCCAGCGTTTCAAAGCAGTTGCGCTGGTTGAACGGCCGCGCATAGGCGAATAGACTGATCTTTTCTACGTGATCATTGCGCATGTCCGCACGGGGGTAAAACCGCTCCGTGTCGAGTGGCGGCACGAAGTACCCGCCTGCACCGCCAGCCTCGACGAATCGCCGATACACGCCATAGCTGTTGCATAGCCCCTTCAAGCCCATCCGGTACGTCGACTCGCACAGCGCGCTTATCGCGCCACCGGCGTAAAAGCTTGGTTCGAAGTCCTGCACGAAATAGCATTTTTCGCGCACATTGGACATGGCGTTCAGCCGGTACGCGGTTGTCCACAAGCTTGCAAATCCCAGGTCGTACCCGGTCTTCCCTACCTTCTGCTCATCGCCTGCGGACGCGCAATACACTTCGAAGCGGCGAGATTTCGCGCAAATCCTCGAAATACTTCGACGCACAGATTGGTAATCAATGGGGGCTTCGATAAAGAAGTCCACCAGATACTCGCGTTCGGTCATCAGATGGTCGGCATAGCGAAGAATGGTGTACACCCCGCCGTAATAAGGGGTGTCGAATGCCGGCAGAATGAATAAGGCTCGGCGCGGACCCACTGCCAGCTTCGGTGCAGCGAGCTTGCCGGCGGCCGCGCTGGAAAACCGTTCCGTCCAGTAGTTCGCTTCTGCTGTGTAATTCACAACGATTTCTTCAGAACCCTCTCTTGTCTCGCTCTTGAGCTTGAAGGTTCCATCGTCGTCGATATACAGACACGGGCTGAACAAGGTATCGGAGAGCGAGCCAAGCGCCGCGTGCTCAAAGAGCGGCTGAATACGCCCGATGGTGTGCGCGTACGGATTCACCATCACCCGCCCTGCCTCGCACAGCATTCGGGAGAACAGCAGGAGACTGCCGCCGGAAACATCCGCGTAGCGGCGCGACGCGCGCCGGAGTTTCGGGGAAAGCGATATGGCCAGTGCGCGGAAACTGGATAACGATACGTTTCGAAACCACCCGGCGCCGCCGAACCAGCCGAAATGCCCGATGTCGTGATTCCGGAAAAGCGGCTGGATCTTCCGGCCATCAAAGCAATAGCCCGCCTCCACGATTTTCCCGGAGTCGGCATCCGTCACGATCCCGCTTACCGCACTGATGTCCGGATTTGAAAGCGGACCGACGAGCTGCGCAAGGAAATCCTTCCCTGCCCCGAGTGCCGCATCGAGGAACACGATCGTGTCTGCCGAGCATTCCTCGATGATCCGCGCGGCATCCCGCACGGTCAGCTCCCCTTCCAAGACTTGCACCCGCAGCTTGAAGCGCTTATCCAGAAATTGCGGGAACGGCCGGTCCATTTGCGAGTTGTAGAAAACAAGTTCTATCTCGGCGTTGCGGCCGCACGCCGGCCAATCGATAAAAAACTGCCCCATGTCATGGGAGGCCGTCGCACCTTTCCAACGGCTGCCATCCAGGTACTTCTGCACCGCGCGCAGTTGTCCCCGCTTTGCATAAGGCTTTGCCTCGATGCCCCCGGACACCGAGGTCGGCGCCTCCCTCCAGTGGTAGAGCACCTGCGGCACATGACTCACCTTTGCGCCCGCCGCGACGCAGCGAAGGAAAATATCCCAATCCTGCGCGCCGTCCGTCTCGCTATCCCAACCGCCGATGCGCGCCACCATCGACCGACGAATGAGATTGAAGTGCGTCATGTAGTTGGCCGACAACATGATTTCCGGAGAAAAATCCGGCTTGAACAACGGACGCTTCCTGATATCGCCGACGTCGCTGACCAGATCCTTGTCCGAATACAGCAGATCGATGCGCGGATCTTCGTTCAGTACCTTGACGCACTCGTATAACGCGTTGCGGTGAAGGTAATCATCGTGATCGATCAACGCCACATATTCGCCGGTGGCGAGCTGCAGCGCGTGGTTGGTGTTCTCCGAAATGCCGGGCGCGTTCGCGCAGTAATGAAACCTGTATTTGTCGCTGCCGGCCAAATCCTTCAGGTACCGCAAGGTATCGGCAGGCAGATTGTTCGCCACCGAAAAACAGATTTCCCACTCGGCATAGCGCTGCGCGCCGATGCTATCCACCAGTTCCTGGATATAGCGCAGGGGAGTTGCGAACAATGGCACCAGGAAGCTTACCGTGGGCCGATACATCCACGCATCGTCAGCGGCAAAGCGGCACCCAGAATTTGCCGTATTGGCGGCATGCGTGTTGTACTCTCGGTCCGTTTTATCAAGCAAGTTGAGCAGATCGCCGTTATTGCACGCACGGTTTTCATTCGCCCCGTAGGCGAGATAGTGCGCGAGCGGCGAAATGCCGGATTTCGCAACGTCGGGGTTGAGATGCAGGTAAAGACCGCCATCGAAGCGCTCGCAGGTCTTTGCCGCCCACAGCTCCTTCGACAGCTCATACTCGATAAGCGGAGCCTGTCGCAGCCTTCTTCCCGCCGGCAATGCCCGGGTGAAGTAATCCGCGTTGAACAGATCAATAACCTCGCAGTCCCAGTTATGCCGGTCCTCCACATAACGGAACAGTGCCTCGTGCCGTGCAACAGCAAGATGACGCGCGACACGGTCGGTATCGAACAGCAGCGACGGGTTATAACCAAAAGCCGCCCCCAACTGCACGTAATGCGCGAGCGACCGCTGATCAGGCGACAGGCCGTACGCCTTCTTGTACCAGGCCTCCCATAGAAGCGGCGACGGACTACGATTCTCCTTATACCCCGCCGTCCAATAATGCTCCAGGGCGGTCAACCCGGAAGCAGCAACATCCGGGTTATTCCTGTAGTAGTACTCGGACAGGAAGAGAGGATGAGGATTTCTCTTGCGGTGATTTTGTATGTAGTCCGTGACGACGTTCGCCGGATTAATGCGGTACTTCTTCGCATACCAAGCGGTATCGAACAATGGGTTTGCTCCGTCCTGATTCGCGAGTACGGCAGTCGATAGGCGGCGGCCTGGATTGCGCTCAGGATCATCGAACACACGATGGCAAAAAGCAGCGATTCGATCAGACGTGTAGGATTTGCTGGCGGCCATGATGCCTTCTAATGATTTTGCTCTTATCCCTCGACAGTGCGCCCCTGCCATCGGTCCTCGCCCGGAGCGCCGTCTCCTGCGCCCTGAATTGCACGACTTCACAAAATTCGCCGCTCGGCATCGGCTTAACTGAACGTATCTGTTCTGTTACTTCCGGTGAAACGCCAGCGATTATAGAGATGTCTTTCCTGTTGTAAATAGAAGGAAGGTGCTATCTCCCGCCCTTTTACTCATCCACTCTTTGATTTTTTTGGGATGGAATGCGCGCTGGTTCTGATAATACGCATGGTGGTGACCGTGACACGACTATAAACAGCTGTTTATCTTTCCGCTTCACATGTTTATGTGAGGCAGGACTTAGCCGGCAGAGAGATCGGCAAAATGTGTAAAGGTTTTGTATCGGCTTTTATTGGCAACGGCGGCTGCAGACAGTGTGGGCGTCGTATGCGCGTTTAGTTGGAGCGGCGAAGGCATTGAGGTCGGCGAGGAAGCATGCGGTTGCATGTGGGCCGAGCAAACGAATGGCCCCTGGCACGAACGACCGACAAACGCTGCGCGGAAGTGAAGACTGGATTTCAAGTACTGGAAGACGATGGGCGAGTTCACGAAAAAGAATTAAAGAAGCGTACGCATCACGTCATCCAACACATCGTCCCAGTAAGGCAAACTGCAAAATTCCTTGGTAAATCGTTCCGAGGACAACACTGAATACTTCGGCCGTTTCGCGGGTGTCGGATACTCTTGCGACGTGATCGGCAGGACCAAGGGCTTGTTCTCGAACGGAAGACGGTCAACGATTGCCGACGCAAACCCGTGCCAGGTCGTCTGCCCCTGTGAAGTCAGGTGATAAATGCCTGAGCGTTCCTGCCACCATGTGTGCGCATCGTCTGCCTGCAGCCCCTGTGACACAATCCCCGCCGTCGCCGCCGCAATCGTGCCAGACCATGTCGGGGCCCCGGCTTGATCGGAGACTATGCGCAATTCGCTCCGTTCTTGGGCAAGCCTGCGGATCGTGAGCAGAAAGTTCTTTCCGCGAGTGCCATACACCCAACTTGTTCGCAAAATAATATGCGGCACACCTGACGCAACGATCGCCTGTTCGCCCGCAAGCTTTGTTGCGCCGTAAACGCTTACTGGGTTCGGACAGTCGTCTTCCCTGTATGGCGACGCTTTGGTTCCATCAAATACATAGTCAGTGGAGTAATGGATCATAGCGGCACCGAGCCGCGATGCCTCCTCGGCCATGATCGCTGGGGCGTGGCAATTGATCGCCATTGCGCGATCCGGTTCGCTTTCCGCAAGGTCCACTGCCGTGTATGCAGCGGGATTTACAATCAGTTGTGGGCGCACGGCCCGAATAACGTGCCGGACGTGATCGAGGTCTTCAAGATCCATTCCATTTCGGTCGACCGCAACGAGATCGCCAAGCTCCCCAAGATAGCGAACCAGCTCATGACCGACCTGTCCGCTTACGCCGGTGAGGAGGATCTTCATTCAAACACCTCAGCTTCGGCCAGTGTTCTTCCCAATTGATCCTTTGCGGATAAGCTTGGCAATGCATCAATGGGCCACTTTATGCCGATCGACGGATCGTTCCAGATAATGCACCTTTCGTGCTGGGGAGCCCAGAAGTCAGTCGTCTTGTAGAGAAACTCGGCGGAGTCGCTGGTAACCACAAAGCCATGTGCAAAACCTTCCGGAATCCACAGCTGCCGCTTGTTTTCCGCGGACAGCGTGACTCCAACCCACTTTCCGAATGTCGGTGAGTTCTTGCGAATGTCGACAGCGACATCGAAGACTTCGCCCGATACCACCCGCACAAGTTTTCCCTGTGGTTGCTGCACCTGATAGTGGAGTCCGCGCAATACGTGGCGTGACGACTTCGAATGATTATCCTGGACGAATGACACAGACCGACCAACCGACTCCTCAAAGCGGCGCTGATTGAAGCTTTCAAAGAAGAAGCCGCGATCGTCACCGAATATCTTGGGTTCAAAGATAAGGACATCGGGGATTGATGTACGGATAGCGTCCATGATCAGTACACCCGGTCGGTCAGGATCTGAGCCAGGTAACGCCCGTACCCATTTTTCTTCATCGGCGCGGCCAGTCTTTCCAATTGCGATGCATCGATGTATCCCTTGCGATAGGCGATCTCTTCAGGGCACGCCACCTTCAAACCCTGCCGTTTTTCAATTGTCGCAATGTACTGGGACGCATCGAGCAGAGACTCGTGGGTACCAGTGTCCAGCCACGCCATGCCCCGCCCCATGACTTCGACGTTCAGCATCTGGCGCTCCAAATAGATGCGGTTTACGTCCGTGATCTCCAGTTCGCCGCGTGCAGAGGGGCGGATACTTGCGGCGATGTCGCAGACTTGGTGGTCGTAAAAGTAGAGACCGGTTACGGCATAGTTGGATTTAGGATGAGCTGGCTTCTCTTCAATGCTCACGGCACGTCGGTGTTCATCGAATTCGACGACGCCGTAGCGCTCCGGGTCATGCACGTGGTAGGCGAACACGGTGGCCCCCTCATTCCGCGATGTTGCCGTGCGAAGCTGCGCGTCGAAGTCGTGACCATAAAAGATGTTGTCGCCCAGGCTCAAGGCTGAGGGACCGTGCGCCACGAATTCACGCCCGATCAGAAAGGCTTGTGCAAGTCCGTCCGGTGATGGTTGAACGGCATAACTGAGATTTATTCCCCACTGACTACCGTCTCCTAGAAGCTCGACAAAGCGCATGGCGTCATGTGGCGTCGATATCAAAAGAATGTCTCGTATGCCCGCAAGCATCAACGTCGTGAGCGGGTAATAGATCATCGGCTTGTCGTATACCGGCAGCAGCTGTTTCGAGACAGATGTTGTGACGGGATAAAGCCGCGTACCTGAACCTCCGGCGAGAACAATTCCCTTGCGATTGGCAGCTGTCATGTAAATTCCTCTTCCCCTTATTTTTTTGTGCCTCTTCTCAGCCGAGAGGCGCCAGACGAATACAGTCGCTCGGCGTCATGCCACGTACTCGCTCTGGTCGTAGATCTTATGCGCCCAATTCATATATTCGCCAGACTGCACATTGCGTACCCACTCCTCATTTTCCAGATACCACTGAACGGTCTTTCGTATGCCACTCTCAAACGTCTTTGCAGGTCGCCAATCCAATTCACGTTCTATCTTGCGCGCATCTATCGCATAGCGTCGGTCGTGTCCGGGCCGGTCATCGACGAACGTGATCTGTTCGCGATAGCTGCCAACAGTCTTGGGGTCCAGTTCATCAAGGATGTCACACAGAGCATGGACGACCTCGAGATTGGTCTTTTCGTTCCAGCCACCGATGTTGTACGTTTCGCCCTTCTTTCCGGCTTCAAGCACTCGCCGGATAGCTGAACAATGATCTGTCACATAAAGCCAATCACGAACCTGCTTGCCGTCCCCGTAAACGGGCAAAGGCTTGCCAGCGCGGGCATTTGTGATGACGAGAGGAATCAGTTTTTCCGGAAAATGAAACGGCCCGTAGTTATTGGAACAATTTGTGGTCAGCGTACACAGTCCATATGTATGGTAGTAGGCGCGGACCAAATGATCCGACGCGGCCTTTGAGGCGGAGTACGGGCTGTTAGGAGCATATGCAGTCGTTTCCGTGAATGGTGCATCATTCGGGCCAAGTGTTCCGAATACCTCGTCGGTTGATACATGCAAGAAGCGAAATGCATTGCGATCCGTCTCAGCTAACTTCTTCCAGTGCGCACGCGCTGCCTCGAGCAAACAGAAAGTACCATTAACATTGGTTTGGATAAAATCACCAGGACTATGGATCGAACGATCCACATGGCTTTCAGCAGCAAAGTGGATAATCGCCCGAGGCCGATACCTCTCAAGCAAGTCAGCGACCAGTGACATATCACAGATATCGCCTTGCACAAAAATGTGTTTAGATTGATTTTCAAGCCCAGCCAGATTAGAGCGATTGCCAGCATAAGTAAGCTTGTCGAGATTGAGCACCGTTTCATTGTGTGTGCTTAGCCACTCCGAAACGAAATTTGCTCCAATAAACCCTGCTCCCCCAGTTACCAATATCATTGCCACCGATCCTTAGGTCTAAATTTTTGGCGTTTCACCAACACATGTACGCTGATTGACTCAGAACCTGAAAATAAGACGACATCAGCAGGTTCACCCGTTGTGCAACATGCAAATTCAATTCGATCTCTATGTCTCCGATGCTCGCTTTCGGACGACAGGAACATACGGCGTTCCGGTGAGTGCTAGATTCGGGTTGTAGTAAGGATCGCCTGCTTTGATGAATGCCCGCCACCGTCTTTTGAAGAGTCTCGTATCTTCCGGGTGCGGGTCGGAGTTGCTGTGGCCACGGCTCGCCGACTCATGGTGTACAAGCCGCGCGTAGGGAGTGAAAAGTGAGCGCCATCCATTCTTTTTCAATCGTAGGCATAAATCAGTGTCCCCAAAACCCACTGCATATTTTTCATCAAAGCCATCAACCATATTGAACGCAGAACGGCGTACAAGCATGCATGCGGCAGTAAGGGCAGAACACTCGCGTATAGTTAATAGTGTGTGCAAATGCCCCGGTGACCAATGACCATCTTGACGTTCGGGATAGAACTGATGATCATGTGCCGCCGCGCCGTTGAAACCGACAATGACGCCGCCATGCTGTACGAGACCGGACTCTGGATAAAGTAACTTTGCGCCGACCGCTCCGACATCACTCCATTTCATCAATTCCAGCATTGATAGAAGCCAATCAGGTTCAACGATTTCGATATCATTATTGAGAAAGAGTAGAAAATCACCTCTTGCTCGTTCCGCGGCAAGGTTATTTATTCGCGAGAAGTTAAACGCATCAGGGCACCGCAAAACTGTATGTCCGGCTCTTTCGAACTGCTCGAGGTAGTTCAGGGTATCGTGGTCAACGGATCCATTATCGACAACAGAAATTGAAAGCTCTACGCCGGCGGGAATCCGTGTAATACCTATCAGGCTATCTATGCACTTTCTTAGAAGATCGATCCGATCTCGCGTCGGTATGACGACCGTGACGCGGCAAGGTGGGACGATGCTGCGAAAGCGAAAAAAATTGAAACTCAAGCCGCTTTCCACCCAGGCCTCACTCCGGCTAAGCCCCAAGCTTTTAAGGTGGTTATTTAGTGACGCCGTAGAAAGACGGGTCACCTTGTTCATCATGGCGTGACCTGTTGATGTTGCGTGCACACGCCACCTGTACAGAATCTTAGGTATATGAAAAAAGTCATGCGTTTGCGCCGCAACCCTGAGCAGAAGGTCGTAATCCTGACTTACCGCATAATCTCGACGAAAATTGCCAACGCCTTTAACTACGTCTCTCCGCAAAAAGGTCAGATGAACAATGTAAGGATGGCTAAGCAAAAAGGCGTAGTCAAAATCCGGGCGTAATTCGCAGCGGAACACGTTCCCGTTTTCGTCAGTTAAAGCCTCGTCGGAATAGACAACTGCAGGGGATTGCGTCCGAATCACGGCCGCGACCTCGTAGAACGCGTCCGGCTCTAGCAAATCGTCATGGTCAACGACTGATACGTAGTTTCCTCGCGCCTTTTCAACACCCTTTCGCGAAGTGCCGCTTACACCATGATTCGACCTACTGATAATGAGGCGAAATCGACTATCTACGGTGGTGTAGCGACGCACAACATCTAGATGGGCTCTGTTAGTTGAACCATCGTCTATGATTATGCATTCCCAGTTGCCATACGTTTGCATGGCGATACTATGCAACAATTGATTCAGCCATTCTGGATTTGACTCATAACACGGCACAATGACACTTAGCAGGGGCCGATCGCTCCAATTGTCAGAATTTCTTTTCTGTTTCGCCAGTTGTCCAGAAGTTGGCCGCGTTGATGCATACCAGTCCGCGTACATCTCCTTAGCTGGTAACGCTCTAGACGCGAGACTTATCCCGTGGGTTCTTAGTAGCCACTTTTCCTGCCCCGTTCTCAATAATTCGTCATAGAGCGAGTACAACGAGTGAAGACGAAACGAGGCGAGTGAAATGCTTTCAATGGTGTGAGACGCAATCTGCGTTAGGAAAGTTTGGGCGTCTGCGTCTTCGACTCGCTCGACCTTGAAAGCCTGAATGGAAAAGCGTGCTTCAGATTCGAATGGGTCAAATCTAAGCGCTTTGACAGGACGTGATAGCCAAAAGAGGCGGTTGGCTGGAACACAGGATTTGAAATTCAGACAAACTGTCTCCTTCTCCGAGAATCCGCCCCCAGTATCGAGATAGAGTTTCGCCCGACCTCCGTCCTGATCACTCGCAATGTCGATCCCGAATTTGTACCAACCAGGTTTAATGCTACTTGATCCCGGAAAGTCCACAATAAATGCCGGGTCGTTTCCCTCTGATTGCCAAGACCACACCTCTTTACAAGGCACGATAGTAGGAGTGGGAATAAGTTTCAGCATATTAAAACTGCATTTGCTATATATTGAGAAAATGGGCTCCGCCGGTAACGTCGCGCCAGTCATATGACCTATTACACTGTCAGGAGCTGCTCTCGAATGCCGCCCCTCCTAATCGCCGGCCAATGATTACACATAGTCGATCCTCTTAACCTTACTGCAGAGAACTAATGCAACCCGCTATTCTTGAGCGATAACTTTTCGGCTTATGAGATCGGCATATATGTCGATAGCGCCCCGACTACATCGTGAGCATCTCTGCAACAACGCTAGTTTTGCTTTCTCATGCAACCTAACGAAGTTAACGTCACGGTTTCCGGTAAACAAAAACACGATCACTATTAATGCTCTTAAGGACAGCCGCCGGCAAGGCCGCTTCGCTAAGTTCATTCGGCTCAAACAAATTCGTTATATCAACTAGGTCCTTTGTCATATCGGCCTGCTCAAGAAAATTCATGAAATCTAGCTCGCCGAATATCCGCATGTGGTCTTTCTGACCGAAACGTGAGCAGCGCTCAGCTTCACTTAGCATCGGATTGAGATCTTCTTTTGTAGTCGTGCCGGCATAAACCGGAACCGAAAATAAGTGGTACCCCCGCCGCGCAATAGCGCGGTTCAGTCCGTTAAGTACGCTGACGACATTGCAAGGCACATGTTCCAATACATGATTGTGCAATATAACGTCATAGTTCCCCTCGGTTAGCGTTCCAAGATCCTTGCACAGGTCCAGTTTCCTAATTGGTTTGTTCCAGCGTGCGAATAACAAGGGATCATAATCAGCTGCTTCGTAACTGCCCTCCAAAAGCGGACTTCCGACAAACAGCATAAATGGCTCAGGCGCAAGGTTGAGAAGGCGCACCCCCGGCCGTAGAAGGTTGAGCTTCTTCAAAATCATCCACGAAAGACGACCTCTTTCCAAAGCACCACATTTGGTACAAAGTGCATTTTTGCGCCCGTTGTAGTCGCGAAACTCCGAGGAACTGCAAACAGGGCAGCGCCGGACAAAATCTGTAATTATTGCTTCCATATCTTGATGTGCTCGGGAGGCTTCGCAAGAAATTAACTCTTGTCAAATGACGAAGAACGTTTGATTCCAGCAGATAGACCGGCTTGGAACGCCTCTAGATAGGCTGTTCCGAACTTTTCGCTAGGCTCGAGCATCGCGCCTTCCCCCCACTCGTTCCAAGAGTTTATGAACAATAGCGGTGCCATGGTTCTTCCAGTTTCATAGTTCTTTATAGTCTCAATAACTGCGTCCTCGGTCCACGCTTGAAATAAATCAGGCGTGCTTCCTAGCAGGACGTGCGCTTCACGCCGACGACGTGGTGAATTGTCCCAGTCAGGACAGACTCCCAAGCACATCTGAGGAACATCTCTAGCGTGACGCAGGCACGCAGCGATCACCGATTCATACGGCTCGAAATAGTCGCTCCGATCTGGATCTGTAACAGCAAGTTGTTCGGTAGGCACAATTACCCGCGACTCCGGCGTGCGCGGAATTCGGTGTGGTGGGAACTGTACGACGCAGTCCAACCAATTCATCATTTCAGATTTGAAGCCGTGGCTGAACACGGCCCCAATCAATATGTCGAGATCGAGCTTTTCTCGAAGCCTTGCCCTCAAATTCTCGACAAACTCTGCAGCCTTTGGCACATGCTCGATCTGATAAATCAAAAATAGCGGTTTACCATTAACTCGAAGGTATCGCTCATCGACCATCGCGCGCCCGAGGTCCTCGGTCAATCCATTTAATGTGACTTCGTCATACGTCTGCTGGATCAGAGTCTCACCACTACGACCGTCCCACGCTCTCGTCCAGGGTTCGTTGGCCCAGCAATACATAAAAGGCATTCGTATTTCTGGGTGACTGAGAAAGGCCTCCAGCGGCCGGTCTAGTAAACGTTGTGGGCCAAAGCGATAGTAATAGAAGCAGAAGGCGTCAACTCCGTAAGCCCGGGCATAATTCGCCTGCTCTTCTATAACCTCAGAGCAGCGCAGATCATAAAAGCCGAGCGCTCCGGGTAAGCGTGGTTGAAAGTGCCCTGGGAAGAGGGGGCGCGCCCGAGCAACGTTCGTCCATTCAGTGAACCCCGGTCCCCAGTTTGCGTCGTTAAATGCTATCGGGTGAAACTGTGGCAAATAGAATGCAATCGTTGTAGGTTGTGTAGTCAAGGACATCAGGAATCCCTAGATTTCGTGAACTAGATTCAAAATTTGCTGCGCACGCATTTCGAATGAATGCTCCTGTAAAAGTCTACGACTCATATCGCGACGCCTCTTCATATCGGGAATCCAGTCTTGTAGTGAGTTAGCCAATTCGCTCAAGCCTTTTGCGTCTCTACACGTGCGCACGTGTCCTTCAAACAATGCATTAATTCCTTCTACATCATCGCTAATTGCCACCCCGCCAGCAGCAACAACATCAAATAGCCGGTTCGAGACGATTCCGTAGCGCGCCATGGTCGGCCAATGATCATTAAGCACAGCTGCTGCCGAGCGGTAGAACTGCGCTAATTCTTCGTTTGGCAGATAGGGGCCCCTTACGGACGAAGGGGGCAAATAGTACTCCCACTCTCGTCCGAAAACATCAAGTGGCAAGCCGTTTTGTATTGCATCTAGGACGATTCGGCGAGGCTGTTTGCGCGAATTTCCCACGAAGAGCAAGCGGTGACCGTACTGTGGATACGCCGCATGATCCAGGAAGTTAAAGCGTCGAGCGTCAGTTGCCTGCAGCAGGATAGGACTGGATATACCGAATCGTTCACGCAACAGCCTAGCTGTACCCGCCGAAGCAGATATCACCATATCTACTTCATCGATTTCTCGTCGCGATATTCGGTCGGGGTGACTAATCAGCCATATAACATTAATAGCGTTTGGGACCGGCACAATTTCGACAATCCCGCGGATGTGGATAACCACGTCTACACCATCTACAGGTTTTGTCCAGTGTGGTTTTAGGCAAATTGAAGGCGTTTGTCCATGAAGTTGAAAGCCCTCGGCCAGCGACTTTGCATAATGCCAATCCCCCCAGAACTTAGTACTGTCATCGTCCGGCGCCGGGCAACGAATCTGAATCCTCATACCGCCCTGGCGCGTACGAGTTGAAATGAGAGGCACTTGAACAGGTGCAGCAGTTACTGCTTCATTTGCAATGCGGATTCGCCGCCGCGGCTTCGTCAATCGGAAATCATCATTGTCAATAACTTTTGGCACTACGCCGGTAGGCAAACGAATCCTTCGGTTAAACCATGATGTTTCTTTTTCGATGTCTTTATCTTTACCTGGATCGGCTGGCGTACGCGCGAATTGCATTGGGCAGTCGGCGCGCAACTGCACGGAGGTGGAGTCAAGCATTAGCGTGCGCAGAGCAAACTCAACTACGCCGAATCTCAATATGAGATTCATGTCAAAGCCACCTAGGGTGGAAAAATGTTCCCGCGATATCGAGACTGGGAATCGATAATTTGAAACGCCGCTAATTCGTTTGATGCCTCTTGGTATTCTTTGTCCATCAAAGATATCGATAAGAGCAGAGCCGTCTTCGCTAACTGTCACTAATCCACGCTGCAAACAACCCTTTTCGTCCACCAATTTCGGGAATTCCACTGGGGCACGTGCTGCTTGATCTTCTAACATGAAGGCATCGATTGCGGAGGAATCGTAGCGGACGTGACCGCTCCACAAAAGCAGACGTTCGCCAGAAACGATTCGCGACGCAAGCATCACGGCAGGCGTAAATAAGAATGATCGCCACAGGTGAATTACGCGCATTCCGACAATTCGCCTTGACATTGCCGCGAGCCTGGAAGTGGTTTCATTAGACAGACCGTTGGCAACAACAATCAATTCGTGATTGCTGCTCCCTAAATGCCTCGCCGCGTCCCAGATCTGCGGAACGACTAAGCTTTCTTCACTGCGCTCAATCGGCCAAATCAATGAATAACTAACCGGCTTTTCTCGGGGGCGGCCGGTGACGTGAGGATCAAGATTGATTTGTTTTATGCATAGACGGAAAAAATCACCCTGTAGTTCACTAGTAGTAATTCGTTCGAGCTTACCGTCGTCATCTAGGTAGTTGCACCCAACAACAGGAATATATTCTGACCGCCCAAACTTTAGACATGCTCTACGAATAAAGTCCCAATCAACGCAACGTTTCAACGTTTCGTCAAACTGCATTCCGGCTTCTATTACGCTTCGGTGGTGAACGAAGACGTTCATATCAATGTAGTTCTCGCGATCCATTGCATCGCGATCATAGACCTCTCCTCGATAACGAATGACACCACTCGCAGTAAACACTCGAAGTGCAGCGTGTGCGAGCAAATGGCCCTTATCCGCCATCGTTCCCACAACAGTCGTTAGATACGCTCGCTCCCAGGTGTTGTCGCTGTCTAAATAGGCCACATATTCGCCTTTGGCTTCGCGCAGCCCGACATTTCTAGCCGCGGATACACCGCTTGGTGAGATTACGATGACGCGGACTCTAGGGTCACCCGTGCCTCTTGCAACAATTCCGGTACCGTCAGTCGATCCATCATCAACGACAACGATTTCGAGGTTTCTGTATGTCTGAGCAAGTACAGACTCAATTGCGCGAAGAATTACAGCCGATCGGTTTCGAACCGGAATGATGACAGACACCAAGGGCTCTGGTTTTAGCGACGTTCGCGATTCCGCAAGAATGTGCTCACTACGCCTTTCATCGAAAAGTTCGTACAACCGCGTTATGTTTTCCGGCATGCGTAGATAACGCATCTGCTGAATCTCTGCCTTCGAATCTTCCTCCTCGAAGTCATCAATCAACTGCATAGCGGCGCCGCGCGTCAGCTTCTCCTTCGGGTCGCAGACAGCGAAGACAAGTTCGATCCCTACTGGCATCGGCCGCGCATCGCTTGAGTCGGCTTGCAGTAGTTCCACTATGTCGTCGTGGCGAGCTCTGTTAGAAATTTTTAATGCGGGATGAGGCGAAATCGGCTTTAAGATCTCGGATCTTAGGAATGACAGAATATTCCCCATACCTGTCGGCGCTTTTGAGTTGAACCAGTCTCTGTCAAATCGCTTCGTGGGGCGCCGTTTTGGCTCTTTCGCATGCCGCAGCAGGAAATGGTAAAGCGCGCCTACACCGGCGAGGGCGACGTCGTTGTTTCCTTCGATATACTCTCGTGTATTAAGCAAGGGTGAAGGGTTTTGCCCTAATCGTTCGCCCTCCCTTAGGTATCTCACAAGAGGGCCGACAAGATCCGAGGTCCAACCATAACTTCGTCTGTACCACGAAGGTGAAAACATAACATTCGGGCGAATTCCCTCTACCTCTCCATTTAAAAAATAGTGACAGTATGGTGAGGATGTAACTTCATAAGCTGCTCCCAACTGACGTCGATACATTGACTCATCGAAAAGCGGCGTGTTGATTGCAGTAGTCAACGGAGAGTCAAAGTACGTAAGGTATCGCTCTCGTTTCCAATGTTCTGGTAGCAGTGGATGTGGCGCCAAGCTCGCACATGCGTCGCTTTCCAAGTAAATTTCCAGTGGCGACTTTTGCGCAGCTGTAGTCAGTTTGCCGACCGTTTCCCATACCATATCTTGGAGAAATGCCCAGTTCGGTTCACGCCCGAAATGCCAGCCTCCTTCAATGTAGTCAACCCATGGGTTTTTCTCGATTGGGAGACTATATTTGTTCTTGTACCAATCCATCGAGAATGTTGGATGTGGATCTACATTTACATAGGAATGAAAGGTCAAGAAGTGAGCAAAGGGATCATCATTAATGGGTTTAGAGCGGCAATTTTTCCAAAGGGCCAGCCGAAAGTGCGTGTTTGAAAATAGCGGGTGTGGGTCAAAATCAGCCGTTGCCCCGATTGTTAAGTAGTGCCGAAGCGGATTTCGCCTTACACCATCATCGCCGCCGTACCTGCGGACGTAGTAGTCTGCGTCAAAGAAACGGGCAACGAGCTCCTCCCGAGTCATACGAAAGGTTTTGCTGGCATCGTTGTTTCTCACCGTCAGGCTAGTTAAGTATAGTTCCGGAAGCGCAAGATGTTGCCCAACCGGCGTCTCCCAGACTTGTGCAGCTATTCGTTCGTACACTGGGAGGCGTCGCGCAAATAGCTCTGGATCGAAACTGATTCCGAAATAGGCCAGCCAATCAGCAAGAGAACGAACAGCAGAAAAACCTTCTCCTAAGTCAAACTCACAGGCCTCCGGTCCGGCAATACTATTTCCATCATCAGACCACCCCACAAGACACCTTAACCGAAACGGCTTAGAAGTATCTCCATGTGAACGTGCCAGAAGTTGCGCAACAGCCCTCCCACATGCACCAATAGTTAGGTCTACGCTAAAGCCGTGGGGTCCCAACCGCCCGGTTGCATTATGGACATCAGGCCTTTCTATCGTCGGTGTCGATGCCGCAATTACCGTGTCACCGAGGTATACAGAGATCGCATGACGTCGGCACGAACTCTTTTTGCTGATAACCCAGCCACAGAAATTGCTTGGGCCATAGAGGTCAAGATTTCCGATGAAGCCGCTCTCAGGGGAGTTAGCCGAGATACCGTCAACAAAGGGGAACTTTGTCGTTTGAATTTCGATTAGCGGCTTGTCTCTACCGCTGGACCCGATGTCCATCTCATTAAGTTCAACGGCCTTGTCCAATTTTTCGATGCGATCCAATAGGAAGTCAACATTGATTGACGAGCTGCCAGTCAATACTTTCCATCGTAGCTGATACGTTCCTTCGGGTTGATACGCGGCAACGATCTCAAACCCTGGATCAAAATCGTTTGCCGCAGTTGCGAGCATCAACACATCAGGCCTTGCGATGCGTCTTACGTTAACAGGAGCCTCGGAACCATTGCAGAGTAGCTCTACCTCGGAAAACCCTAAACACCATCCGCCAATCCTAAGTGATTGCCCCTGAATCTCTGCGTGTTCGAGCTTAATTCCTCCTAACACACCCTTTCCTTTGTCGTGCAAGAAGAAGGGTGGGTTCTTAACTGAAAGACTTAACTGTGTTTGCACGACTTGATAAGTCCTGTGTTTAGAGGATTCGTTCTCACTTTTACCCTCGCCGATAGATTTATATCGGCACATAACGTCCTTGTCGTCTAGGGTTTTCCGTGTTGGACTCATATGAAAAAATTCGCTTACATTAGAAAATGCAATAGGATCGATTAGCGCAATTACATGGAAGGCGGCAATCAGTTCGTCGTCAGCGGCACTTCCCGATCCTACCGACATTCACTTTGCCGTCTTTGTTAGCAACGCTCGGCTAAACCTCTGCATGTAAACCGATAATCTTCGCATCGCTTGAGTGCCGAATTATGTGTCCAATGAGAGTTTGCAGGACTCGCCTCGGCCGATCGCGTAGTACGTCCATCCCTTAGACTTAAGTCGTGCTGGATCGTACAGATTGCGCCCATCAAAGATCAATTGCTGTTTCAGTCGTTCTGCCACGGTTTGGAAATCAGGCGCCGTAAAGCCTTTCCATTCGGTACAAATTACCAGAGCATCCGCGTTCGTAAGCGCCGCCTCTTTGGTGCCCATCAGCGATAAGTCGATTCGAGGGCCGTAAATCCGTTCAGCTTCTTCCATTGCTTCTGGGTCGTAGGCTTGTACCTTTGCGCCAACGGACCAGAGCGCTTCCATGAGCACTCTGCTCGGTGCCTCGCGCATGTCATTTGTGTTCGGCTTGAATGACAGCCCCCATAAGGCGAAAATCTTGTTTCGGAGGTTCGCGGTCCCGCCGAAGTGTCTCCCAATGAGTCGGAAAAGACGCGACTTCTGATCGCTGTTGACCGCTTCTACTGATTTAAGGAGACGCGGGTCGTAATCGACCTCAAATGCTGTTCGCACCAGCGCCTGGATGTCTTTTGGAAAGCAAGACCCGCCATAGCCGCAGCCCGGATAGATGAATTGATAGCCTATCCGGGGGTCGGAGCCGATACCAATCCGTACGTGTTCAATGTCAGCACCTAGTCGTTCCGCAATGTTGGACATCTCGTTCATAAAACTGATCTTGGTTGCCAACATTGCGTTCGCTGCGTACTTTGTAAGTTCCGCGGAACGCACATCCATTACGATCATGCGATCGTGATTGCGATTAAATGGCGCGTAGAGTTCATGCATGCGCTCGGCGACCACCGGATTGTCTGTACCAATAATGATTCGATCCGGTTTCATAAAATCAGAAACTGCAGAACCCTCTTTTAGAAACTCTGGATTAGAGATCACGTCAAACATGAGCGATGTTCCTCGCTCGCTGAGTGCTTTAGATATTTGCTGTCGAACTTTGCTTGCCGTCCCGACAGGCGCGGTGGACTTGTTGATTACGACTCGGTAATCTTGCATATAGTGGCCGATTTGTTCTGCGACCTTCAAGACATGCTGTACATCCGCGGAACCATCTTCATCGGACGGCGTGCCAACTGCAATGAAAAGGAACTCGCCAAAAGCCACGCCTTCTTCTGCTAGTGAGCTGAAATGAAGACGGCCTGCAGCAAGGTTTTCTTTCACCATAGGTTCAAGCCCTGGTTCAAAGATTGGAAGAATGCCTTGCTTTAAGCGCGCAATCTTTTGATCATCTATGTCGACACACATAACCTGATACCCGGCTTCGGCTAGGCAAGTGCCGGATACAAGGCCTACGTAGCCTGTACCGAATATTGTGATTTTCATGCACGAATCCATGTAATTAGTGTTATCCCGATTTGCGATCCGCATATCGGTCGTCTATACGTTTCCCGTCAAACGACATCGAACATACTGTGCATAAGCTCGCGTCGAGCTGTAGTCGCAGCCTCAGAAGATAAGTGCGCGAGATAGCGTGGCGTCCATCTCCTGCTTTGTGCCGCCAACGCTTCGCTAATACTTTTCTCGAACCTGTTTTGTTCAAAAAACGGAATCGTTTCGATTTCGAGTACAGAGGCAAATTCCTCAACTGGCTTCGTAGCTGACGCGAGCATAAATGAGCAACTGGCGGCTGCTTCTATGAACGACCACGACAACACAAACGGCATCGTCCAATACGCATGCACCTTGCTCACATGGAGCACATCCACATACGTCTGGTACGGCACCCGCCCCAGGAAGTGCACACGCCGCATATCCAGCGCGTCGCCCACCTCATTCAGCATGTGCTGCTTCCAGCTCCCCCCTCCCGGCGCCCGCGTTCCGTAGCTGACGTCGTCCCCGCCAACGATGAGCACGTGCGCGTTTGGCCGCCTGCGCAGCACCTCGGGCAGCGTGCGCATGAACACCTTGAATCCGCGCACCGGCTCGAGGTTGCGCGCGACGTAGGTCAGCACCTCGTCGCCATACTTGAAGGTGAGCGCTGGATGATGTTCGTTGGCTGCAACGCGCACTTGCGCTTTCGGGTTGTGCTTGAGGCGCTCGAAATCGATGCCGTCGTGGATGACGCTGATCTTGTCCTGCGCCCACTTCGGGAAGGTGCATTTCTGCCATTGCGTGGGCGCGATCGCGGCGTCGGCGATTTCGAGGCTGTGCAGGTTGGCGGTGTTCTTCAGGCGGATCTGGCAGCGCTGGGCGAAAGTCAGCGGCGGGTCTTCGGGATCGAAACCCACGTCCTGGCCTTCGGCGGCGTAGTAGTACTCGCAGTAGACGACGAGCTTTGCCGTGGGGAAGACGTCCTTGATGAACATGGCTTCGCCCCAGCCGGGGTGGGCGACGATGACGTCGGGGATGAAGCCTTCTTTCTTCAGGGCCATCGCGGCGGAGGCGCATGCTTCGGCGCGCAGGACCTTGGCTTCTTCGTCGCGCAGGAAGGGATGGGTCTCCGGCACGGCAGGACGCAGCAGGGTGTAGGGGCGAAGTTCGACGCCTTTGGGTACCTGGTTCTTGTAGATGCTGAGCGCGACGACGCGGTTGCCTTTTTCCTGGGCGAGCGCGGCGGCCAGGTGGACGAACTGGCCGGGGAAGTTTTGATGGATGAACAGGATGTTCATCGGATCACTCCTTCCATCTGTTCGAACAAGTCCGGCGCTGTGTCCGGCATGGTTGCGACGGCCCACAGATCCCAGCGGCGGCCTTCGTGCACGCGCACTTCTTCGAAGCCGGCATCGATCAGGGCCTGGCCGAGGGTGCTGGAGGTGAAGGCGGTGCGGTGTGCCATGTAGTGGTTGCCGCGCTGCAGGGAGTCCTGGTGGCCGAACACGATGTCGAGGGGGGTGATGGGCCCCATGGCGGATTGGTAGAGCGGTTCGTCGAGGCGGTCCTCGGCGATGTAGCGCGCGACGGCCCGGATGTCCGGCAGGGTGAGCAGGAGAAAGCCGGCGGATTTGAGCACGCGGCGAAACTCTTCGAGCGCTGCCGGCACTTCGTAGGAGTTCAGGTGTTCGATGTTGTGCGATGACCAGACAGCATCCACACTGCCGTCTTCCACCGGCGAGAGGTCGGTGATGCTGGCGATGATGTCGGGCTGGCATCGGGGGTCGATGTCGACGCGAATTTCTTTCCACTCGGGGCCGTGGAAGCAGACGGGAAGGCGCTCCGGGCGTGCGAGGCCGCAGCCGACGTGGAGCAGGATGCGGCGGGCCTGCGCCGTTGCGGTAGCGACAGCCTGGCGTTCTTCGGCCTGGACGTTATTGATATCGGTCGGGTGATTCATTTCTTTGTTCGGGCGGCTTTTGCTTTTGCGGTGCGTGCGGGTTTGGCGGCGGCGGGAACCTTGTTGTCGCTCTGACGCAGCATGCCGTTGCGCGGAGTGCGCTTGCGCGGCGGCAGGGCGAGGCCGCCGAATGCCTGGCCGTGGATGTCGAGGTTCAGGCTCGGGTGGTAGGCGGGGTCATTGAGCAGCACATCGCCCCAGCGTTTGCGCAGCTGGTCGATTTCGCGCTGTGCCCTGGCGCGCTTTTGCGGGGTGTCTTCCTGTCCGCGGCTGGCGGATTCGGCGTGCAGCAGGCGCGCGTGCGGCGTCCAGATGATGGTCTTGCCTTGCGCCCGCAGCTTGAGGCACAGATCGACGTCGTTGAAGGCGACGGGGAAGGCGTTCTCGTCCATGCCGCCGGCATTGATGTAGTCGGCCTTGCACATGAAGAGGCAGGCGGCGGTGACGCCGCTCACTTGCTGCGTGAGCTGGTTGCGTCCGTGGTCGCCCCAGTCGCCTTCGGCGAGTGCATTGCCGTAGTGGCCCGCCACGTTGCCGATGCCGAGCAGGATGCCGCCGTGCTGCACCATGCCGTTGGGCCAGAGCAGCTTGGCGCCGACGGCGCCGACGCCGGGCAGGGACAGGTGGCTGAGGATTTCGTCGAGCCAGCCGTCGTGCAGAGCTTCGATGTCGTTGTTGATGAGGCCGATGATGTCGCCGGTGGCCGCTTCGACAGCGCGGTTGTTCAGCCGGGCGAAGTTGAACGGGCCGGGCATCGGCAAGACGCGCACACCTTCGCGGGCGATGGTGCGCAGGTAGTCGCGGGTTGCGGGCTCGGTGGAGCCGTTGTCGACGATGATGATTTCCAGCTGGGGCCAATCGGTGTGGCGGCGGATGGTGTCGATGCAGCGTTCCAGCAGTTCCTTGCGGTCACGCGTGGGAATGATGAGGCTGACGGTGGTGTTGCGCTCGCCTGCGGCACGCCGAAGGTGCCGCGGCGTGTGGTCGGGCGGGAGTGCTGTGCCTTGTGCCGGGGACAGGGTGGACTGCGGCTCGCGTGCCTGGAGAACGGCTTGCGCGGCGGCGAGTCGTGCGGTGCGCTCGGTCTCGGTCAGCGGGGAGTTGAAGCGGTAGACCGCACGCGGCACGTGGACAATGGACTTGTCGCCCTGGTTCCAGGCGCTGTCCAGCAGATGCCAGGCGAATGCGGCGGCGTCGGTGGCCATGTCGGCCGCTTTTCGGAACACGCTTTTTGCGAGGGATGCGCGTACGAGCATCAGCTCCAGCGGGTAGTCGGTGGCGAGTGCGTATTCCGGGTTCCATGCGGGCTTGAGCCACGGGGTATCGTTACTTTCGCTGTCGGTGTAGGCGATCTGCGCATCGGGCAGCGCCAAGCCTTCAGCGGCACAGGCAAGGGCGTGCGGCGCAAGCGTGTCGCCGGCGCGGATGCAGGCGATGGCGTCGGCGCCGGACTCGAGCGCGAGACGTAGCAGTTCGGTGAAGGCACGCGGCTTGTGTCCGGGCGCGTGTTCGAGGAAGGCGTTGCCCTTGATGCCTTGTTGTTCCTGCAGGCTGGCAAGTGTGGTTTCGTGCTTGCCTTCGCCGGTGACGATGACGGCGACGCTCATGCTGCCGGCGCCGGCCGGCAGATCCGGCCGCTCGAACCGCGAGGACCACTCGGGATAGTGGCGGAATGCAAGGCTGCGCGGCAAGACAGCCTCGTAGCCTTCGATCACCTTGGCAAGCAGCGGAGCCTGTTCGGCTGCGGGCACGAGCGCGGCGGCGCCGCTGGCGTGGCAGCAGATGGTGACCGGGCTGCCATTGAGCGGCTTGCCTTCATCATCGACCACGCGAATGTCGTGCGGCTGTCCGTCGGCCAGGGCAAGCGGCAGGTCGAGGATGAAGCCGTTGGCGCCGCTGATGTAGGAGCGGATGCTCGGATGCCGCAGGTTGGCGATGGTGCTAGCGACGCATTTCGCGCCGAGATAGGCGTGCACGTTGACCGGCCGGCTTGCGCTGCGTGCGTCCACCGCCCAGCCGTAGAGGCGCAGTGCCCCGTCGCTGAAGACGTGGCTGGTGGCGGCGACCGGCGGCGCGGAGGGATTGTCGAGGAGGATCGATCCGTCCAGCAAGGCGCCGGCATTGGCGACACGGGCGGTGAGAACGCCGCTTTCCTTGCGGGCGAGATTGCCGAGATCGGCGACAAAACCATGGCAGACGTCGCCGTCGATGCGATCGGCAATGTCGCTGCGGGCAACGTCGGCGATGAAGCTGCCGATGGCTTCTCCGTTAAAACAGATCTCCACCACAACCCGTGCGTCGGGTTGCTCCGTGTCGACAGCCCAGCCGTAGACCAATGTCTGGTGCAGCCCGTCGAGCGCTCCGTGCCAGCGGGCTCTCCCGGTTGCGGGCAATGCCTGGACCTGAACCGGCGATACGGATGAATGTGCGTTTCTCATGGGATGCATGCCTCCTCGCTGGAAGGCTGTCGGATCGGAGTGGCGGCTGATGTTCTGGCGTGCTGCTCCTTGAGCCAGTTGGCAAGCCAGATGCCGGGACGGAAGTTTGCGTCGACGAACTGGCCCGGCACGTTTGCAGGAAGCCGGTCGGTGGATGCGGACAGAACGGCGCTGCATCCGGCCAGGCCCATGATGGTGGCGTCGGGAAGCAGGCTGGTTTCGTTGTTGGGTGCGACGGGGATGGTGTCGACGACGCCCGTATGCCAGAGTGCTTCGCTCATGTCGCCGATGACGAGCAGGCGCGCGCTTAGCCTGCGGCTGGCGATCATGCGCGCGAGTTCGAGGATCTTGCCCGCATGAGGCGCGTCGAGACGGTGCTGCCAGATGCCGATGCGCGCGCAGGATGACTTCGCGGCAGCCGGCAGGAATTGCGCGGGCGATGTGTTGGCCCGCTGTTCGGCAAGGGCGTCGGCGAGCCAGGCGTTCTGGGCGAGTTCGAGCGCGGCAAACAAGGTCTTGCGCGCGGCGCGCAGCGGGTCCTGCTTCACGAAGGCGTGGTATTCGGGATGGTAGTCGGGGTAACGCCGGGCGATCACGGCACGGTTCTGCTTGACGCGCAGGCGCTTTTCAAAGCGGAACGAGACGGTGCCGGTATGGGCAATGAAGACGCCGGTTGCTGCAAGGTGGCGGTAGCCGGCCGCGCGGGCGCGCAGGCACCAGTCCACTTCTTCTCCGTAGCCGCGTATGAGCGCAACGCCGTCGAGCAGGCCGATGCGTTCAAGCACGCTGCGCCTGATCATCATGGCGAAGCCGCAGCAGGCAGGCAGCTCGTGGTCTTGCAGATGTCCTTCGCGATGCAATGCCGCAGCGATGCGATCGATCTCTTCGGCCTGGTCGGGGCGGGGTGTCCGCGCCGCTTCGGCGATCATGGGGAAGCTGGTGATTTCGCCGTTGTTCGACCAGGGAGTGACGGAGGCGACGTCGTTTGCGCTGTACAGCGACGTGCGCAGCCGATCGATCCAGTCGCCGTGCACGAAGGTGTCGGCGTTGAGCAGCATGACGTCGCGGTCTGCGTGCAGGCGCAATCCTCGGTTGACGGTTTCGATGAAGCCGAGGTTGTACGAATTGCGCAGCAGCGTGATGCGGCCTTGTTGCGCAAGGTCGTCGAGCCATGCTGAGAGAGCGGGCTCCGGACTGGCGTCGTCGATGACGACAATTTCTGCGCGGGTCTTGTTGTGCGCAAGGCTCGCGCTGACGCTGTCGATGCAGGCGCGCACGGCTGCATGGCCGAGATAGACGGGGATGATGATGTCGACCGGCTTGCGTTGCGCTTGCTTGCGCGCGGCAGCTATGTTGCCGCTTTCATCGGCGCCGGACGTGAATGCGATGGGCGAGCCCTGCAGCAGGCGCGCGCCGGGCTGTTCGCCTGTGCCGTCGATGGCGACGGACCATACGCCTTCTGCTGCCGGACAGGCAATCCGAAAGCGCTGGCCGGCAGTGATGTTCACATGGAATTGCTGCTGGCCGGAGGCGATGATGAGCTTGAGCTGCGCTGTCTCTTGTGCGGCATGCGGAGCGAGGCGGTACACGATGCCTTCGATGTTTGCGCCCTCGCGCCAGCAGGCGCCGGCGTATGTCATGCCGGCCTGGCGCAG
>Ga0196970_1000901_pt1 | contig 25793 bp, 19 predicted proteins | sample S1v_513CmetaG_FD_148672 | JGI IMG/M metagenome (GOLD analysis project Ga0196970, IMG submission 148672) | Soil microbial communities from Anza Borrego desert, Southern California, United States - S1+v_5-13C | ecosystem: Environmental > Terrestrial > Soil > Desert | place: USA: California... | reverse complement strand
GCAGCTCGCCGCGCTGGGGTTACTCCAATGGCATTGCTGGAACTGTACTACCGCGGGGCGATCACCGCTGAGCGTGGGCCGATAACCGATGGCACCTTGGCGTCAACGTTCCACCCTCGCGATATTGAGCAACTGGCCATTAATCCTTGTCTGTCTGGCGAAATGAGCGGCCACTCTTATGTCCCTACCAAGGCCGCAGGCCTGAAAATCGCCCTTCACCCAGAGGTAGTAGCGGCCCTGCAATTGCAGGGCCTTGCCGAAGCGGTATCCAGCCAGGGCGAGACCCCCGTAACACTGTCACCAGCTCACGTTTGGGAGTGGCAGGCCGCCAGGTTGGTTGGGCTTCCTCTCCCCGCCTTCCGCCGCTGGGTCAAGTGGGGGCGCATTAGGCCGGTTCTGCAAGTTGGACCTCTGAGGGTCTTTTTGCTGAGGGATTTGGAACGATGGACGCCACTTGCTCGCTGCACTGTTAAGGAAGCGGCTCTGCTGTTAGGAATGGCTCATCCCCAGCAACTTCGACGGGGGCTTTTGAGCAACGGTCAGTTGACCCCTATCGCCGGCCCTGGTATTGATCAGGGAGCGGTACTCATCTTAAACCGCCTAGAGGTCCTAGCTCTTGCAGGTCAAAGGACCCGCCACCAGCACCAGTCCATGCAATTGAGCCAGTCGGCCATTGTCGACGCGTCAACGCTCGTGTCGACTGAAGAAGCCGCCTGCCTTCTGGGGCTCACCGTTGGCGCCTTTCAGCGGCGGTATCGAGACACTGACCTTATTCAGCCCTTCCGGCGGGAAGGAGTGTACCGGAAGGACTACTTCGCACTGGAGGACGTTGACCGCCTGAGGGCGGCCATAGGATTCGGGCGACATGACCAATTACAACTTCAGGGTGGATGTTGACACGTTTTAAAACTAAATGCGTTCGGGCGCTAGCCAGTGAGTAGTGCCGTTCTAATTATATGTGTATTTAAAATCGCACCAAATGGGCATGTGCCAATCGCAAAGGTGTACCAATGAAGTCTGTCATATCTCCCAGCAATCTCCCAGTTGGGCACAGTTTTCGGGGAACTGACTTGATGGCAAGGGTAGGTAGCCCTGTGGCTCTAGAGGAACAAGGACAGGCTTTAATCAGCGTTGAAAGTTCGAGGAAGTTAGACCCGTACGGGAAGGAGCATGGGAGGTCGCCCAAAAACAAGGGGTAGGCGGAGCCGAACGCCTAGGTTTAGTTGCGCCGATGACGACCCTAGACCGCCCAGAGGGATAGTCCTCCTGGGCGGTTTCGCATGGGTCTCAATGCCTAACCTACACGATTGATGTTATCCACGGTGAGCAAGGCGCTATTTTGAGCCATTAGGCTAGGTGAACTTCAGTCAGAGGAACTCGGTTCGCACCTTCGAGGCCAGGAAATGACACACCAGTCATGATTAGCTGGCAACCCTGGTATGCCTCTTGCGCCAGAAGATCGATAAAAGGTTGCACAATGAAGTTTTCTTTGTCCTCCACAGCTTCGCCAGAGAACTCACCAGGTACGTCTATGATGGAAAGCCCAGGGTAGTGACAACCGAGCCTGTCGCTTAAGGATAGGAGCCCATAATGATAGGCCATCAAGAAGTAGAGGCTATCCGTGCCCCCGAGAGCTGCATGCCATCGCCTCGCCCCCACCCGGATAGACAGACTTGATTGTGAGACATAGACCACTACCGGACTGTGACGCCATACCCCTGGCCGGAGAAGGTTGATTGCATGCAGATAAGCATTCATCCCGTCCTCAAGCTGCGCGGCCGACGCATCGAAGTCCGTTCCGCGGATTGTCTCATCCACGATCCCCTGTAGCGATTCGATCTCCCTCCCAATTGCCGCAATGCGGTTGGTGAGTTCCTGTCCTAACTCAAGTGCCGTAGCAATGCGACCGATTTGGCGCTGCCGCTCGTTCAACGCCCCCAACGCCATGTCAATTGCGCTGACTTCCTCTTGAACTAGAGGGGCAACCGCCTCACGGGTTGGGGCGAGTTCGTTGTCCAGTGTCCTTAGCCGTTCCTCTGCCACCATGATGGCGTCTCCGAGGCGCTTGACATCATTTTGAAGAACGCCTTTGAGTTCGTTAGCCTCTCCAAACTCGCCAGTGAGCCGGTCCCGCTCGAACTGAAGGCGAACCGCTCCGAGTTCCTCTATCAGCGGCTCGTCTGGAAGGGGTTGGTGGCACAGGAAGCAATGCTCCGGGGTGGACACCGCATGGCGGTCAACGGGTTGATCACAGGCGGGGCAGTGGGTGACTTTCAGGTCTGATAAGACTGCCGCTGCGTCCTCTGCACGAGTCATACGGTCGAGTTCATCCTCGAGTTCCATGTGGTATTGGTGCAAGTCCGTCAGCCGCTCAGTGGTCGCCCTATACTTTTTCCTCAGTTCCTCGAGTTCCACCAAAGCACTGGCCCGCTGCTCGCCAAGGCGCTGCGCGTATCCACGCTGTTCGGCGGAGACAACTGCGTCCCGTGTTCCGGCGATTAGGTCGGTCCGACGTTGACAAAGAGCGTGCATTTCATGTTCCAGTCGACCCTGTGCGGCGCTTACAGTGGTCACGTTTGCGCTCACGTTTGACCCGGGAACGGACAGAAGATCACGCGCCAAGTCATCTAGCGTCTGTCCGTACTGTTCTCGGCGCGCCTTGAGCTTTTCCGCCTGCAGTTTGAGCGTAACCAGTTGGCCGTATGGCTCGTTGTATAGGCGCTCGGCAAGCCCAAGGAATTGTAAGATGCAGGCGTGCTGTTCGCCTTCAGGCTGCTGGTCAGCGAGACCACCCCAGAAGCGTTGCTGTCTGTAGACATGGCGCAGGAGCATTCTGAAGCTGAGCTCGGGCCAGGTCTGTCCTGACATCGGGTTTCCCTTCGGGAAGTTTAGCATTGGGATACCAAGCTTGCCCAACAAGAGTTGTTGGAACTCACGTGACGTCATCCCACAGTCGTCCACAAAAACCTTGGTTTTGTTGCCTGGCTCACGCCAGCGGCGCTCAACGCATAGGCGCTCTTCGCCTATGAGCAGTTCAGCACGCGCCGCATCATACTTCTCGGCCAGCCCTTCCTCCAGTGATCCCTCGAACGGGTTGTCGCCGGAGTCACCGAGTAAATAATCCAGCGTTTGCAGCCACTTCGTCTTGCCGGTGTTCGGTAGACCAACAAGCACATTAACGCCTGGGTTGAAGTGGACGTCCTCCCAGTTGCCCGTCCACATTCGCCGTTCTATGCGGGCGATAGAGAGGTAACGACGGTTCATGGGCGAATCACCTCGCCCATTGGGCGCCGGCCGACCTCATTCTCGAAGACTCGATAGATCATTTGTTTCAAGTAGTTCCCACTCTTTCCACCAAACGCCTTTTTGACTTCGCGCATCCGTTCGACGAGCGGTCCAAACGAAGGCCGGATCGCCAGCTTGTTGGCACGCTCCCGTCCCAGGCCTGTCAATGTGATCCGGTATGTAGTGCGCTCCTTAGCGACTGTAATCAGGCCCTTGGCCTCGAGGTGAGCGAGCACATGGTAGTACCGTTTGTCCCATGGGCCGTAGTGGTGCCGCACCATGGCTGACTCCACTGCCACATTGGAATCTGTCTGTGATTGTGATGTAGACGGGGTGTTGGCGGTGCGAGCTACCTCGAAGAAGTCGGGGTATCGCACGAAGAAGTCGAGCTTTGCCATCTTGGTCAAGCCATCTATGCTGCCCGATACTCCGCACAGGTTCAGTAATAACAACAGTCGCCCGGCGTGAAATTCTACGATGTCATCAGCCAATAAAGGGAGGCTGACCGACCGAACTCCGACTCGAGTTAGCGATCTCATACTGCGGGCCTCGTGAACCGAAGCAGGCACCGATCCGCTATGTCGTACATGCAACCCTTGAGGAAAGCGGATTTATCCGAGGTACCCTCAGGTCGGTCGGCGTTTATCGCGTCCATTCGGTCAATACAAAGTGAATGGAATCCAGCGCTGTCGAGGTCCTCTAATAGACCAGCTACAAACCGTGCTCGTAGCGAGAGTACCTCAGACTTGACCCGGCTTTGCATGCCCTTTCCTTCTTCGCGTTCCATGTAGTGAGGCGTTCGCGCATCTCTGGCATAGTCTCGTCGCAGTTCAACGGCCAGAGCGATGACGTCGGGCGGTAGTTTCGCCTCCTTCATCTTGTCGATGAGTCTGCCACCTGTCGAATTGACTGCTCCTTCGTTTGGCGCACCCGTGCGCTGCTCCCACCAACTGCGAAGCTCTTCTCGGGTTATTATCGTTTTGTCACGATTCGGCTCCCACTTAGCCTTACCAGCTGAGTTGACCCGTGTGCGTAACTCCTCCAAGAGTACCTCAGCGGGTTCAGGCAGCACCGGTCGCTTCTCGTTAATTCCCAGGCGAATCAATCTAAGGAGATTATCTTTGCGGACCGCATCCTCGCTGTGACGTTGGTCCCAAAAGCAGTTCTCCAGCCAGTAGCCCGACCCATTGCCCTTCAGCGATTTCGTGTTCGGACACCGCTGGTCGATGTCGACCCTGACCGTCATGAATCGCGCCCCGTTAGCTTCCCTGCCTGGGGAGCCCAGCGGGAAGGTAAGCAGTTCTAGTACGCTTACCACCGGCCGGAGAGTCACCAAGCGGAACTGCGATGTTTCGAGGTGTTTGTCTCGCTCAAGAGACTTTTCGAAGATGGAGGTGCCGGGCTCGCCCTTAGTACGAGCGCACAGGTCAGCGACAGACCACAGTTTGTCAAGCTCACCAGCCTTCACCTGGACAAATTCGGCCACCCGTTCGTTGGAGTGTCCTTTAGCTCGCACTAGTACGATATCATCATGAGTTTCACAATGGACCTTGAGGAGGTTTGGGTCCTCAAGCATATCAATGAGGAAACTAACTCCAATCTCATCTTGATAGCTGAAGCCGATGCGAGCCTCCGGACCGCCCTCTTCAACTGGTCTGACATCATCAACAGAAGGTAGCTTCTTCAGGTAACCTTCGGCAGGTGCTAGTTCAGTCATTCATTACATCCCTCCTTCGAGTCCGTAGCTGTAGCGAAAGCTATCGGTACGGCCTGTTCCATGCTATTGGAGGAGTGCCTGAGGGTAACTGCACAGCCATAAATGGTGGCCAGTTTGTCCTTTCGGCCTCCAAACTCCACGTTCTATACACAGTATATTACGATACTTTCGAGCATAAGGAAATGGTGCGTGTGGGTAGGTTGATCGGACTTATATGCCTCTGAGACTCAGCCTTGAGTTGGAAGTACCTGTTTACATTTGGGTTGACACCCACATGAAACCGCCACTTTCCGGACGTCTATCAAGGTAATAACGGTCCGAAACATACTTCATCACGTACAACAGGTCTGATTTCGGTCACACTGCCATCGACGAAGTGTGTGGCGTCTGGACTTGCGGTCTTTGTCGATTCGGTGGGACTGAAATACCTGATCAACATGGCGGAAATATCATCAGTGAAGTTCAAGCTGCACTGGCAACAGGCCGTTAAAGAGGAAATGGCAAAGTGTCAGGTCGTCCAGCCTGCAGAGCATCGGTGCCCTGGATGCGGATGAGCCCAACACCCAGACGGGAGCGTGGAGGTGTTCCGCCCCGAGCAGATATGGCGGCCTTACCTAGTGGTGGGTCAGTCCGACTGCAACTACCCAACGGTTGGTACGGGCGAGTCGTATGACGGTTAATCTATGGGCACCTCGTGCGCCAGCGACGCAATGTTGCTCACGCTCCGCATTATCCTGGGGCCTGCAAACGGACATGACATTATCGACAGGGACTGTGAAGTCCAACAAGTTAACAGGGGAATCGGCCTCGTTTAGCCGTAGTCGGACCGGCCGCTTCAATCTGCTCGTGAAGATGTAGCCAGATAGTCTATGAAACTGGCTAGCAGCCGCATTTGCTGGTGCTCGGGAAGCGTAGTTTCCGGCTTCATCGACCAAAGAAACGAATGGAGGCACTACGCTTGCAGTGCCTCCACCGTATGCCTAGTCACGTGGTATCGCCCTGCTGTTGGGCTACCCTACCAACGATAGTGCTTCGTCATCAATTACATCCGAAACAAAGAGCTTGGATAATCGTTAGGGATCACCAGAGCAAGTGACCTGGTCGCTCGGCTAAGGGCTACATACAAAAGGCGCCGTTTGGCATCGGTGTTCGTAAACTGACTACCGTCGCATGGGAGCAGCAGGACATTCTCCGCCTCCAGGCCTTTGGCCTTATGTACCGTGCTAATAACCCTGGGCGGTGGCTCTGCCCTCGTGGCGGTGCGATGAAGGGCAATCTCCGTCAGGCCCTTCTCCGGGTCATCGTAACGGCCCAAGCGAATTGCCTCGTTGTATTCACGCCAGAGATCCAGCTTGACGTCTCCGAACACCTCATCGTTTCGCACGAAGTTCTTGAGTTGTTCCAAGGCCCCAGCGACGCCATGGTGATCTGGGGCGTCTATGAGAAGGCGACCGATCTCCTGGATCTTCGCGGGCTTCTGACTCCGCCGGGAGGTGCACTGCTCTGCCACTTCCCGACGAAGGATGTCGGCGTACTGGGAATTTGAAAACCCCGTCGCCACTGCCTGCACGAAGGTTATGAAGGCCTCGGCGATGCCTGTAGGACTTCCGGTGTGTGTCTTGCACCTTCGGGCAAGTTGCCAAACAGCGTCCCGGGTATGCCCTTCCCATATGGGAATGCTGCGGAAAAAACATGCGTTCAGGCCGCGGACCAGATCATTTGTCGAGGTCAGCACGAAAAGCTGCTGGGCTTTCCGGATAAAGGTGTCGATGGGCCGGCGCTCTGCGCGGTCCAATAGATATTGCCCATAGCGATTGGCCTTATTGTCGGCCCGGAATACCGTCAGGCCGCGGGGGCAATCCCCGCGTAGGTCGATTTCCCGGCCAGCCTTTAGCGAGGCTCTGGCCTCAAGGATCCAGTCGCCCAGTTCCTCTGCCTCGCGCCATCGGTGTGCCGTGTCGAGGCAGGTGCGGATATCGGCGGCTGCCTGAAGTTCTGCCCAGCGCCGGTCGGCATCCCGTCTGTCTCCGGCGCCGCCGTAAATCGTCTGCATTGGGTCGGCGAAGATGCGTAAGTGCGCGCCGGCCTTGTGGATGGCCATGATGATCTCATGCTGAGCGCGGCTAGAGTCCTGATGCTCGTCGCAGATCACGTAAGGATAGCGCGTAGCCAGTGTCATAGCGATTGCAGGAGCTCGCCTCAGGAGTGCTTCGACTCTGATAGCGAGTTCGTCGAAACCAGCGCCTTCGTTCCTATATGCCCAGGCGGTGACGTCAGCCGGCAGGTCGAGAGCACGGTGATAGGCACCTGCAATCTGGGTGATCAGGCTATCGATCGTACGGATCTCTACGCGGCTACCCAGGCCGTGTGTGCGGTGCGCAAACACGTTGCAGGCAGCGTGGGTGTGGGCAAGAATTAGCAGCCTCCCTGTTGTCAGGCCATTGAGCAGATCCTTAGCGTACTGTGCTCCCTGGTACGTCTTGCCGCATCCGGCTGGGGCTTCAACAAGAACCAAGGGCACACCGGAGCGCAAGGCTACTGCAACATCCCTGTCACTCATAATGGTAGATCCTCGATTCCCAGCAGGCCAACGACGCGGCGAAGTGCGTTGAGGAACGGGAGGACCTCAGGTCGCAACTTGGGCCACGCGCCTAGGGTCAGTACCTTGTGGGCGAATTCACGGCCGCCCTCTACGGATTTGAACCAATGTCGTGAGTGCGCCTTAAATTCGTTCTTCCGGGATGCGAGCTTGGACGGCACACTGCCCGTGGCAGCCTCGATGATCAGTGGCACGAGACGTTCGCCGGCAGCCGCTTGGATGCTGGTCCAGTCGGCGTCGGCAATCTCCAGGCGGTCGGCCAGGGACCGCAGGCGGACACCAGTTCGTTCACCTGCCGGGTCCGTGATAACATTCAGCAGTTCAGCGCGCTCGAAGAGGGGGATGACGTGTTGCTCGAGGCAGCCGTCTGGCCACTGGACCAGGAGGTCTCCAAGTGCCTTCTTGATCCGCTCCCAGCGCCCCGTACCTCTCCCCTCATCATCGACCATTCCGGCGAAGGTGAGGCCGCCAGCGGCCAGAGCGTCCAGAAGGTCGCGAGCACTGTCGTTCCCCCCGCCGTCCGTGACCCAAACACCGTGGTCCCAGAAGTCACCGATCGCATGGTCCAGCAGCACCGATGTAAACCCAAATTCGGTTGCCCCTTCACAGACCACGGTGAGACGAGCGAGAAAGGTCTCCGGATCCGACTTTTGATGCCGCTGGATTTTATCGCTGGGTAACCGGCCAAGGTTTCCCCTTGCATCCAGGTACCATAACGATGCCCCAGATGCTGCTGATAGGACCGCTGAACTGTGCGTAGTCACAAAAACCTGAGAGCCAGACGTTCTGAGGTCATTCACCAACGCCCTTTGCCTGTATGGCTCCAACCCTCGCTCTAGTTCGTCAACCACCGTGATCGGGCGCTCCTGCCGAAGGGCGTCAGCGATGGCAAGGGTGGAAAGACGCCGGGTCCCAGCTCCCCAGGTTGTCAGTGGCAGTGTTACCCCACCTTTGTCCGCGGTGAGTCCTACCAAGGAGTTTAGGGAGATGCCCTGGCCGCCAGTAATACCGAGGCCTAAGCTGCTGGGCAGGGCACGCTCAACAAAGAGTGTTTCCAGGTCTGAAAGCGTTGCTTGCGCTTCGTCTTTGAGACGGTTCTTAACATCCTCGGTCGCCAGTTGTTGAGTAAGGCGCCCTCTGAGCCCTCTATCGGCGAGCAACCGATCCAATCCGGATCCCTGAATCAACCTTAGGTCGCGGTCATTTCGGTCGTCCCCAGATAGGCGAATAATGCCAATGGCCCGGCGCAGACCGACAGATAACGAGTTGACGCTTCCGTCCGGCTGTACGATCTCGTAGGCCAGCTCCAAGTCCGCCGTGCCCCTGACACGTAGGACATACACAGGTTCGCTTGCCAGACCAGAACCATCATCAGCTTCAGTTGGAAACACGGGATTAGTTCCATCCCACTCCCACGGCCAGTTCATCTTGGATTGCTCGCTGATACCGGTATCAGCGGGTACGGACATGACAGCTTCAATGGTAAACTCTGACTCGACGTCTCTTCGCCAGTAATCGGTATCCATTAAGGCGTAGGTATTGGTGGGGTGGAGGAGCAGTGAGATGGCATCGAGCATCGTTGTCTTGCCAACATCGCCGCCACCGAGAATTATGTTCATGCCGGGACCCGGGAGCCAGGATAAGGCCTCAATGCCTCGAAAACGCTCGATCTTGAGTCGCCGGATCTGGCAAGGCATGATCATCTGTTCCTTTCCTATGCAGTGACTTCCAATTACAGTGAATGGCCCGCGTGTAGTTGATAATCATATGACTATTATTCATGTATTGTGGGATTTGGGCCTTTCTGATCAATCTCCTGCCGCATTACGAGGCGGGTGTGACCAGAAAGGTCACATCCGCCTTTACTGCTATCTAGCCCCGGAGCCCGTTCTTGGGGAGAGCACCCTGCCAACCACTGTCAGGCGTTAATCTCCATGCCCAAAGTTCTCCTTACAGCCAAGGCCTCAGCCAGCCTGATGGCAGTCGCACGGTCAATTCGTCCCCGCTGGTACAGGGTAACAATTCGACTCGGCAGAGCGTCGGAAGCAGTACCTCCGGACGTAGGCGTTCGAACAATCGTTGAGCCTCCTGCACCGCTCTGTGCTAAGTCTAAGAACAGCGAGAGCGTACCCCGTAGCTTGTTCGCCTCGAGCTCCAGCAGCCGATCGAGGTTGTGCTGACCCTCCACCTGGGGAATCGCCGGGGCTGCACCTAACCAAGCCTCGCATGACTCTCCGCTTAGCCTGACTACGCCCGCTTCCTTCACGGTGTCGAGCCGGCCGTCGGCCACCAAGCGGTTTACCATGGTGGGCCCTGCGCCAAGGAGTCGGCACAGCCGGCCTACTGACACCTGCCTCTCCGGGCACCGACCGCTCTTAATGGGGATACGCATAAGACTGGAAACCCAGTAGTTGTTACTCCGAATCAAGCGGGAAATCCCCGATTGCCCACCGTCCTTTGGGCCGGGTAGCCTTAGGAGCCTGCGAAAGCTACCTGGCCAATCCTGAAGAAGAAGGTAGGCTCCTCTGTAAACGACATGCCGCTCCTCGTTGGTTCCATAGAACGGTGCTTGGAGCGATCGTGTCAGAGGAGACAGCAAGGCTGCCTGGCGTACCGGGGTTGAGCAGCTTACCAAAAGCAACCGTGCTAAACCCTCCAGGTACGCAAGTACCTCCAAAGGGCTCATCCCTCTGATGGAGAAGTCGTAAGGGTAAACCACCCCGGCTCTGCTCATACCTAGGGCGTCACTAATGAAACCGAGGTAGGAGAGGGAATCGCTGTCATCAGAGAGATTATGTGCCAGCAAGTCGGTCACCTTGGCGCCACAGCGACACCGATTCTCTAAACATACCCGCTTTGTCAGCAGGGTGCCGCAGACACACCGAGAGACCAGCAGTTTTGTGTGCTTGGGGCAGGCTGTGACTGGCCTGAGAAGCCAGTGGACTCGCAGATAGGCGCTCTCCTTTAGGCATTCGGGACAGATCTTACACTCCTGTGCTGTACACACCAGGTCGCGCCAAGGTATGCCATCCCAATGGAAGTCCAGGTCCCGGTCTCCGCCCTCTAGGCAACCAAAGGCTGTAAGTCCAACAACGTCTTCGGAAGGGAGCAGAGTTAGGGCTGAGAGCCTATCGATGATCCGAGCGTCAGCCAGGACGTCGAGATCACCCTGGCCACGGGGCAACTTCACAACCCAGTCCGGGCTAAGGTAGTGGCAGGCCATGGCCAAGCGGTAAACGTAAGAGGTCAGGGACTCGCCCGGGAAAGGTTTTGGTCTTCTGATAAGAGGCTCTGTCACAGGGCTCCTCCAATCGGTGATGAAAGTCAGAGATTCCTAACGAACCTCATGACCTGCTCATCGAGTGAAGTCGCCGATCAATGTGAACCAGTCGCCTGTTACATGTGATCAGTCGTCAGCGGTAGGTGAACCGACAGTCATGACGCTATCGACGCTTCTCCAATTCGATGACCAGGTCGCGCAGTTCGGCGGCCCGTTCGAACTCCAGGTTCTTGGCGGCTTCCTTCATTTCCTTGCGCAGCTTGTCGATGAGGGCCGGAATCTCCTTCTTCGGTGTATCGAGAATGCTGGTGACCGGCGCATCCTCCGCCGGCTTGACCGCCTGAATCACATCACGCACCGGCTTGATAATCGTTTGGGGCGTAATGCCGTGCTTGCGGTTGTACTCCTGCTGAATCGCCCGGCGACGGTTCGTTTCGCTGATGGCCTTGTTCATCGAATCGGTCATGCGGTCAGCGTACATGATGACCCGGCCTTCAGCGTTGCGTGCCGCCCGACCGATGGTCTGAATCAGCGACCGTTCGGCCCGCAGGAAACCTTCCTTGTCGGCGTCCAGAATGGCGACCAACGAAACTTCCGGAATGTCCAGGCCCTCGCGCAGCAGGTTAATGCCTACCAGGACGTCAAACACTCCAAGGCGCAGGTCGCGAATAATCTCCATACGCTCGAGGGTTTCGATGTCCGAATGTAGGTAGCGCACCTTGACGCCGAGTTCCTTCATGTAGTCGGTCAGGTCCTCGGCCATTTTCTTGGTCAGCGTCGTGACCAGCACACGCTGGTTCTTGGCCGAGCGCTGGCGGATTTCGGCGTACAGGTCGTCGATCTGCCCCTTGATGGGCCGGACTTCGATTTCCGGGTCCAGCAGGCCCGTGGGCCGGACGATTTGCTCAGCGACTTCGGACGGATCGACCCGCCGCAGTTCATACGGGCCCGGCGTGGCCGATACATAGATGACCTGGTTCAACCGTTCCTCGAACTCCTGGAACTTGAGCGGCCGGTTGTCGCGGGCGGAGGGCAGGCGGAAACCGTAGTCGACCAGGTTGTCCTTGCGGGCCTTGTCGCCGTTGTACATCGCCCCGACCTGTGGCACCGACACGTGGCTCTCGTCGATAACCATGAGGAAATCGTCGGGGAAGAAGTCGATAAGCGTGTAGGGCGACTCCCCGGGCGGGCGCCCTGTCAGGTGACGGCTGTAGTTTTCGATGCCGGAGCAGAAGCCGATTTCCCGAAGCATTTCCAGGTCGTTGCGGGTGCGCTGCTCAAGCCGCTGGGCTTCCACCAGTTTGTCCTGCCCCCGCAGTTCCTTGAGCCGCTCTTCCAGCTCAATCTCGATGCTGCTGAGCGCCTCCAGGCGTTTTTCGTCGGCGACGACATAGTGGCTCGCCGGATAGATGGCAACGTGGTTCATGGTGCCGGTAATTTCGCCGGTGAAGGGATCGAACTCGCTGATGCGGTCGATTTCGTCACCAAACCATTCGCAGCGGATGGCCCGGTCGGTGGAGCCGGACGGGAAGATTTCCACCACGTCGCCCCGCACCCGGAACTTGTTGCGGACGAAGTTGATGTCGTTCCGTTCGTACTGGATATCGACCAGCCGGCGCAGGATAAAGTCACGGTCGACCTGGTTGCCTACCCGCAGGGAGACTGCCAGCTCCTTATAGTCCGCCGGCGAGCCGAGGCCGTATATGCAGGAGACCGAGGCCACGATGATCACGTCGCGCCGCTCAAACAGGGCCATGGTGGCCGAGTGGCGGAGCTTATCGATTTCATCGTTGATCATGGCGTCTTTTTCGATATAGGTGTCGGTATTGGGGATGTATGCTTCAGGCTGGTAGTAGTCGTAGTAGCTGACGAAGTATTCCACAGCGTTGTGGGGGAAGAACTCCTTGAACTCGCTGCACAGCTGTGCCGCAAGAATCTTGTTGTGCGCCAGGACCAGGGTAGGACGCTGCACCTTTTCGATGACCCCGGCGATGGTGAACGTTTTGCCTGTGCCGGTGGCGCCGAGCAGAATCTGTTCACGTGTACCGTTTTCGATGGCGCTGGCCAGCTTTTCGATGGCCTGGGGCTGGTCGCCCTTGGGGGCGTAGTTCGAGACCAGTTGAAACTTGTGCACAACTGCACCTCCTACGAAGAGCCGTACGTGCCATTATACCATAGCGAACACCCGTACGGGAGGGAACATTTTGGAAACACCCGATGTCACCTGGCCGCCGGCGCCCAACTGGCGGTCGTGGCGCCACGTGACCAAGCTTGACCCCGACAGGCCGGTCACCCCCGGCCTGCTGGATGCGGTCTATGCCAGCGGAACCGACGCCATCGTGGTGGGGGGCTCCACCGGCATGACCCAGGGCGCCGTTTTCGACCTGCTCAGCCGGCTGATGGACGCCCCGGTGCCCGTCGCCCTGGAAGTCTCGACACTGGAGTCGGCCATGCCCGGCGCCGGGCTCTTCTTCATTCCCCTGGTGCTCAACACCCGGGACGCCGGGTGGATGGGCGGTGCCCAGGTCGGGGCGCTCAGCAAAATCCTGCCCGTACTGGGCCCCATTATCCCGTGGCACCTGCTGGTGCCCGAGGCGTACCTGGTGCTGAACCAGAACTCCACCGTCGCCCGGCTGACCGGGGCCGATACAGCCCTGGACGCTGCAACAGCCGCAGCGTACGCCGCCTTTGCCGGACGGGTGCTGCGGCTGCCGCTGATTTACGTGGAATACAGCGGGGCGTTCGGAGACATGGAACTGCTCCGCGCGGTCTGCGAGAACGCCGGCGACGCCCACGTGGTCTATGGCGGGGGCATTGGTTCAGGCGAGCAGGCGGCCATGGCGGGCGCCCTCGCCGGCACGGTCGTGGTCGGCAACCTGGTCTACACCGACCCGGGCCGCCTCAGAGAGACCGTGACCGCCATCAAACCGTAATGGGTCGCAGCACGGAGAGCGCCTCTGCCAGAACACGGGCTTCGTGCTCGTAAGTGGCGTGCAGCCGCGCGAGGGCCTCCTCCGTCGCTGCGGGCGGCAACGGCTTTCCTTCCTTGAGCGCATGCCATACATCGATGTAGGGTGAGACCCGACCGCCGGCCCACTGCCAGCAGCGGTCGGGTTGATCTATGTGCCGGAAAATCTGGTGGCGGTAGACTGGATAACTAACATTCCGGCCCCAGCCCATACCCGTTACCCGGCCAAGGTCACCGTCCAACAGGGCCTGGTAATCACGGTACGGCTGCTCGTGGGGGTAGAGCGTATCATCCAGACCGTCGCCGCCAATCCAGGTGAGGCCCCGATTCAGCACACCGGCCGCCGCCAGCAGTTGCCGGGTCATCTCCGGCCCGGCCCCCGGCCGCCAACGGTTCAGCTCCTCGCCCGACCGCTCCAGCTGGTCAACCAGCTCCTTCAGCCGCGGCGGGGCGCCCACCGGCAGCGACTGGCGCAGGTGCCTTGCCCGCGCGGCGAAGTCCAGCGGCGGCACGGGCGACTGGTCGAGCCGCAGGGCCAGCAGCCCCAGCCCCGCCACATGCAGGGAATACTTGTCTGAGTCCAGCAGTTCCTCCGTATCGAACTGGGTGTGGTAGAAGTGCGACCGCACAAAGTCCGGCAGCTCCAGGTTCGCGGCGCTGGGAATCCCCGCTGCCGAGTAGCTGAAGGAGTCTTCCCACGTGGGCACCACCTGGTGCAGGCGCGGCCCCTCCGGGTAAAGGCCCTCCGTTTTCAAGAGCCCCAGCACCCCATCCGCCAGCGTAGACAGCTCCGGGGAAACGAACCAATCATACGTGGGCGCCGCCTTAAACCCGCACAGCTCGAAAATGACGGCCCCCACCGCCCGGCCCGCCCACTCAGGCGTCAGCCGGCTCATCTGGGCGAAGGCGCCGGTGCACCAGTCCCACGGACTGTCAGCCTGGCCGAACTCCTCCGCATCATGCAGGACAAAGGCCAGGGTGCGCCGCGGCCGATAGCTTGACATCATGGCGGCCCGGGCCAGCGCTACCACGGCCCCGACCCCCACGGCATCATCCATGAACCCGTCAAACCACGCATCATAATGATCGCCGATGATGACCACTTCATCGGGAAACGCCGTCCCGGGAATGTACCCAATTACGTTTCGGCCCACAGCGCCGGGCAGGATCCGGGCTGTTGAAAACAGCCGTGCCGCCGCAAAGGACCGCAGGCGCCGCCCGTCCTCGCGGCTCACATTCAGCATGGGCACCGGGCAATCCACTTGGAGGTCATGGGTGTGCAGCGCCCCGGGCATCATCGCATAATGGTTGGACGGCCAGCACACCACGCCGATTGCCCCCTGATGCGCCGCCTCCAGCAGCGCTGTGCCCGGCCAGTTCAGGGCGCTCAGATCCATTTCCACCAGGGCGATCTTGCCCCGCACATCGACACCTGCATATGCAGCCGCCGTGCCGTCACCGCAGTCGACCAGTTCGCCGAAGAGACCGTCGGCGTCCGTCCCGCTGGCACCGCCGTACGCCACAGCCTCGAACACCGGGCCGCCTTCCACCTCAACCCGGGCGCCGGCAAACTCCCACCCGTCCAGAGGGTACTCCAGTACCTCCACACGGGGCAGGCCCAGGCCAAGCAGCTCTGCCTTCAGGTACTCGGCGCAGCGGCGGGCCGCCTCGGTTCCGGCGGGACGGAACCCACGTTCATATGTACCGAAACTGGCCACCTTACGGGCCACCGCCAGGGCATAATCGAAATCCACAGCCCCGAGCAGGGTTGCTTCCGGGCCGGATACCCCGCCGCGAAAGAAGGACAACAGTGAGCGTCCGGCCATCGTCAACCTCCTCACAAAAACCATACCTGTCACATTACGCTTCCCAAAACAGGATTCCCTCTCCAGGGACAAAACAAAAGCACCCCAGTTCTGGGGTGCGCTTTGTCTTTTTCATTACCGCTTCATCTTCGGGTCCATGGCGTCGCGCAGACCGTCGCCAAAGAAGTTAAAGCACAGAACGGTGATCAGAATCGCCAGGCCCGGATACATCGCCGTCCACGGCGTCTCACGCAGGTAGTTACGGCCCAGGGCGACCATCTGACCCCACGAAACCTGAGGCGGCTGGGTGCCGAAGCCCAGGAAGGAGAGGCCGGACTCGGTCATGATGCCGTTACCGATACGCAGCGTAGCGGAAACGATAATCGGAGCGGCGGCGTTCGGCAGAATGTGCCGGAAAATGAGTCGACGGTCCGACGCACCTAGCGCTCTGGAAGCCTGTGCGTAGTCTCGTTCGCGCAGTGTCAGGAACTGACCGCGCACCAGGTGAGCAACACCAGGCCAGGAGGTAAGGCCGATAATCAGCATGGTCAGGCCGATGTTGGGCTTGAAGACCGCAACAATCGTAATGAGCAGGAAGTAAACGGGGATCAGGTCGATGGCCTCAGCGACACGCATCATACCGATGTCGAGCCAGGAGCCGCCGTAGTAACCGGCAATGGCGCCCCAGACCGTGCCGAGGGTGATCGAGATGAACATGGAGATGAAACCGACCGACAGCGAAATACGGCTGCCCCAGATCATACGGGCCAGTACGTCGCGCCCCAGGTGGTCAGTACCCAGCCAATGCCCGGGCGTAAGGGGCGGCAAGCGACGCATCGTCACCTCGAGGTATTCGAGGGGATACGGCGCCAGCAGCGGCGCAAGGATTGCAATGAGGTACAGAACACCCAGAACGGAGATGCCGAAAACGGCAGCCTTATTGCGGAAGAACCGCCGAGAGATCGCCCGAAGCTGGCTCTCTTCCTTCTTGCTGGCGAGCGAGGCGTCCTGCACTTCGTTCGCGTTATTCTCCTTCGGAACGGCCAATGTAGCTCACCACCAGTTGATTAGTCGTACTTGATCCGAGGGTCAACCATGACGTAGACGATGTCCACCAGTAGGTAGCCAATCAGGTTCAGCAGGCCGCCCATGAGCAGAACCGCCATGCTGACCATGTAGTCGCGGGAGTTGACCGCTTCCAGGCTGACACGACCCAGACCAGGCCAGGAGAAGACGTTCTCCAGAATGACAGCGCCACCGACCAGACCGCTCAGAATGCCGGCAGACGTGGTGATAATGGGCAGCACTGCGTTGCGGAGGGCGTGCTTGTAAATGACAACTTTTTCTGAAAGGCCCTTGGCACGAGCTGTACGAGTGTAGTCTTCCTTGAGCACCTCAAGCATTTGCGACCGCATGTAGCGGGTAAGGCCAGTCAAACCGCCAAAGATCATAACGGTAAGCGGCAAGAGCATGTACTTCAGCCGGTCGAGAATGACGCTGAACCAGCCGTACGTCTCGAAATTGACACCTGTGGTTGCAATACCGTTTGTCGGAATGACACCGCCGGACTTCATGGCCACAAAGTAGATCAGCAGTAGGCCGATCCAGTAGCTTGGTGCCGCCTGCCCTGCAAAGGCTAAGCCTGTTACTATATAGTCGAACTTTGAATATTGCTTTACGGCCGAGACGATCCCCAGAGGAATGGCGATGGCGTAGATCATCGTGAAAGAGATGATGCTGAGCCGGAGGGTGTTGGGCAGCGCGCCGCCGATGATGGCAGCCACGGGACGCCGCTGGAAGTACGAATACCCGAAGTCACCCTTGAAAAGGTTACCAAGCCAACGAGCATACTGAACCGGAATCGGGTCGTTCAGGCCCCACTGCTCCCGGAGCGCTTCCAGCTTCGTCGCGTCGATGGTGGCATCTTCGCCTTGAAGGAGCATGTTCTCGGGCCCGCCCGGCGCCGCTTGCATGATCGCGAAGGCAATCATGGTCGCCAGGATGAGGAGCGGAATCATGTTCAGGATACGCTTAGTCAGATAGCGGGCCAATTGGCGTCACCACCCATTATGTGATAGGCAAAGGACGGGGGCGCCCGGGGGCGCCCCCTGTACCCTTGCACTCAAACCCTAAGATTACTGAGCCTTCTCCTCGATCCACCACTTGTGGATATCGGTAGGACCGCTGCCCGGGAAGTTCCGGATGCCGCCCTTAACCTTCTTGGAGACGACGTCGGTGTACAGGTTGGCGTACACGAAGATGACGGGGACTTCGTCCACGATGATCTTCTGGTACTCGGAGTAGATGGCCTTCCGCTTGTTCTGATCAAGCTCGCGGGCGCCGGACTCGAGCAGCTCGTCAACCTTCTTGTTGTTGAACCGGCCGCGGTTGAAGGCGTTAACCTGCGTGCTGTGGAACAGGGCGGTGCCGGAGTCGGGATCGAGGCTCAGCGAGAAGCCAGAGAAGCTGACGTCGAACTTGCCGGGCTTCATGAAGTTCTCGGTCATGGCGTTGAAGTCCATCAGCTGGATGTCGAGGGTGATGCCGATTTCCTTCCAGTTCTTCTGGGCGATCAGGGCGATGCCCTCGATCAGCGGAGAGCCGGAGGTGCCGTAGAAGGTCAGCTTCAGGGGCTGGCCATCCTTCTCAGCGACGCCCTGGGCGTTCAGCTTGTAGCCGGCCTGCTCGATCAGCTTCTTGGCGCCGGCGATGTCGAACGCACGAGCCTTGATCGAAGCGTCAAAGGCCCAAGACACGGGCGGGATCGGGCCGGAAGGAATCACAGCGCGGCCGTCCATGAGGCTGGAGATAACAGAGGCCTTGTCAAGAGCCATGTCCATGGCCTGACGGACCAGCTTGTTGTCCAGGTGCGGGCGGGTCACGTTCAGGGTCATGTAGCCCCAGCCGTTCCGCTCGTAGTTGACGAAGTGGAACTTGTCCTTGAAGTCCTTCTCAAGGCGAGCCATGTTGGCGGCGTCGGGCGTGTAGACGTCGACTTCGCCGTTCTCGAGAGCAGCCTGCTGCGTGGCGGTCTCAGGAATGATCTTGGCGCGGTAGGTCTTGATCAGCGGGGTAGCAACGCCCTGCTGAGCGTCGAGGTCCTTCTTGAACCAGTTGTCGTTGCGCTCAAGGGTGACATACTGGCCACGGACATACTCAACGAACTTGTAGGGGCCAGAACCCATCGGGTTCATGGTGATCTTGTGGTTGGGGATGTCCTTCACAGCGACGCCCTCAAAGGCCTTCTTGGAGAGAATGCCGGTGCTGAGGTTGCTGTAAATGGCGGCGGAGGGCTCCTTCATCTCGACAATGACCTGGTACTTGTCAGTGCCGACCTTGATGTCCTTAATGTTCTTGACGTTGGTGCTGCGGGGGCCGGTGTAGTCCTTGTCCATCAGGATCTTGTAGGTGAAGACTACGTCGTCGGCGGTCAGTTCGGTGCCGTCATGGAACTTGACGCCCTGGCGGAGCTTGATCGTCATGATCTTGTTGTCAGGCGAGAAGGTCCAGGACTCGGCGAGGTGGCCCTGCGGAGCCCACTTGTCGTCGTACTCGAACAGGGTCGAGTAAACGAGGCTGTAGATCTGGCTGCCGTAGGCGGAGCTGGAGAAAGCCGGGTTGAAGTTGTCCGGATCCTGCTGCATGACCTCGACGATTTCACCGCCGACGGCCGGCTTCATGACCTTGGCGGTCTCTGCGGGCTTGTCGGTACCGGTGGTCGGAGCGGGCTTGGTCTCCTTCGGACCGCAGGCAGTCAGAATCAGGCTGCCAGCGACGACCAACGCCATGGACGCAAGGAACTTACGGGTCCGCTGCATGTGTTTTCCCCCTTCTGTCTTCTAGGCACCCTGTTGAATCGGGCACACTTCTGTGAAGGCTTGGACTGACTATGGGACGCAGCAATGTTCTGCGCGGTTCGATGAAATTCCTTGCTTATACAAAGTGTTCCTATTTGGAATACTCCGTACGTGCAACTTATGCGCCGAACAATACCCGTATGCATCATTTTCTACGCGAGGAAGCCGGGGGTCAACCCCCGGCTTCTGGCAGGCGTGCCGTATCGTTCCGTGCCTGTGGACCCTGTGTACGGGAGGCGGGGCGCCGAAGCGCCGCGCCTCTGTTAGCAGCTGCTGCTGCCTGTGCTGTCGAGCGGTTCGCACGTACGGCAGGGCTGCGTCATGTTGGTGCCGCACCCGCCTACCACACTGCGGCACTCCTTGGGAGCGCACATGCCGAGCGTGGGGACGAGAATGCGAACGATCACCTTGGACTGAATCACAACGCAGAAGTTGAACACGCAGGAGATGATGCGTGTAACCGGGTCAACGATGCAGCAGCAGTTGCCGGTTACCTGACACTGAACGTCCGTTCCCTCAGGCACGCACAGGACGGCCTGCTTGAGGAACATGATGTTCTCGGTGAACATGTTATCCCCGATGGAGAGCGTCACCGGAACTTCGATGGCAAGGCAGACCAGGGTCTGGTCGTTCTTGTTGCCGACAGGGCGCTGTTCAACGGGCCGGCAAGTGACGTCGTCCGTGTCGATCATGCATTCGACCATCGGCCGTGTGCCGGGCGGAATGACGATGCCGGCAGGGACCGGGAATGTCCTTTCGATCCGTTCCTCCTGGAAACAGAAGTCGCAGATCCGCTTGGCCTCAATGCAGACTACCTCGTGGCCATCAGAACCGCCGGCCATTGGCGGGAACTTGGAGATATGCACGGAACGAATCCCCCTTTGGGTACTAGCGGCATTGAGCCTGCTTTATGTTATGTGCCCAAGGGGAAATTGCGTGCATTCCGCTTGTTGTCCACTTAGCGTCGGGCGATAGCCGGCCCCAGCCAGCCCGCCAGCTGGGCCAGCAACGGGTGGTCCGGTCGAATCTCCTCTTCAGGCAAATTCTCCTTATCTACAATGAGATAGACCTCTTGTTCGGGCGTCTCCACCACAATCAGTTGAAATTCACTGCCGCCCATTTCATCGAGCAGGTCGGCAATGGCGCCGAACGACGGGTGCCCGAAGTCGAGGCTAACCTGCAGCAGGCAGTAGCGATAGCCTTTGTGCTCGGTCACTTCTGACAGCTTTACCACGCCGTCAAACGGATGGCCGTTGCGGCCACCGAGCCATTCAATCACCGCTTCGGCAGTCTGGTTCTGCGTAACAGCCGCGGTGGCCCCCCACTTGGAAGGCCGCCGGTCGGCGGCAAACTTGATCACGGAAATGCCCTCCGTTCGTTCCTTAAGCTCCGAACATTTCATTTCGCTTCGGAACCGGTCAGTTCCTACATAACATTCCCGTTGGGGTCGAACTCCAGTTCGGCAGCGGGACCGAGGACTTCGATTGTGGTGTCGTTTGCCAGGCTGGCAAGCGTGGCCGGCGATACCCAAATATGTTCCAGCATAAGCGTGTTGGGGATTCGCATCATCCGGACAGAGTCAGGTCTCGGGTTCCCGATGGTTTTGAGGGCAGCGACAATGGCAAGATGGTCCGATTTCATGACGATGGGCATGCGCGCCCGTTGCACAAACGTGGCGGTCAGCGTGTTGAGGTAAGTCGCCTCAAAGTCGATTTTCTCCTCGAACCGCTTGGTAATGAAGTCGGCCAGCCCCATGCCGTTGGCGTTTCCGTGGGAGCCCTCGGAGAGATCGAGCACCACAATGCGCTCGATGTGCGGCTCACCATCAGGCACACCGTGAATCCCAATGCGCCCGATGATGTTGGTATCCATGCCCGTTCCGGCGAAGTTCTTCCCCATCTGATCGACCAACAGCAAATCCAGGTGCCTGACCGGGAGGCGAGGCAAGAGCTGTTTGGAGCGCAGCAGCAGTTCCGGCTCCCGCCGGATCAGTTCGTCTGGCTCCACCGGGACCAGGTCGGCTGTCTCTTCACGGCCGTTCTCAAGGACCGCGATGCCGCCGAGAACCGGCAAGCGGGCCAGCAGGACAGCACCAATCTCGGCCAGGGCGGCGGAGAGTTTGCCCGCACCCAGGCTGTGAAACTGGGCTGCACCAGCGGGCTTGCCCAGCCCGACGACCAGCATTTTGACCAGGCCGCTCTCCAGGGGGCCGTGAAACGATGTGTGCGCTTTGATGCGGTTGATCACCAGAATGCCATCGCACCCGGCCGCAAAGGCGTCCGTGTACACGGTGAGATTGTTGGCGGTACGACCCAGGTCCACCACGTCAACGCCGCCGCGAACTTCGCATCCCATCGATTCCGGCGTTATGCCCAGGCTGGCAAGCACTTCGAGCTGCCCCGCCGCTGTGCCGCCGCCATGGCTGCCCATGGCTGCCACCACCACCGGCTGGGCGCCCAGGCCGGCAACGTAGTCGGCGGCAGTTCGCAGGATCAGCGAAATCCCGGCGATGCCGCGGCTGCCTGCGGTAATCGCGACACGCATGCCGGGTTTGATTTTGGCAGTAAGGTTCAAGGCTTCCAGGGCGTTGCGCATGGCCGCCTCTACGTCTGAAATTCGGTCGTCGGGAAAGCGCTGACGAATCGGAATAAGAGCCGGTATGGACGTCACATTGGGCCCCCCCTGCGGTCTGTTCCCTGCTAAGTTATGCGGGGGGGCGAAAAGGAACGGCCTCCCACTGCGTGGAAGGCCATGATCCCTATGCACTCTCGGGTTGCTGCGTCTCGGAGCGGGAGCTGGCGGCCGCTGCCCACCGGAAGAGCAGCCAGGCCAGCGGAAAGACCAAGCCGAGGCCACCCAGCAGCAACTGCAGGCCGGCGGTTGAGCCGTCAGCAGGCGCAAACTGCAGGACCAGGACCAGGGTCGCCATTCTGCCGAGGTTGAGGGGAATCTCTCTAGCTGCAATCATTTCCACCCGCAGGTCACGGTCACCGCTCGCTTGCTTGATTACGTCAAAGGCAGTGGCTACGTAGGCAGTCTGCCAGAAAGGCATCGCAAGTGCGCTGAGAAGACCGTAAGCCAGCATGACGGGGTAGGAGGCACCCAGCCCCACCAGACCGGTCGAGAGGCCCATCAGAAGCGCTCCTGCGGGGAAGAGGCGATTGCGGGTGGCAGGCGTCATGAGGCGGCCCGCCAGCCAGTATGCTGCCATCCCCACGGCCGCCGTGATGAACGCGAAGTTGCCGACGCTTCGTTCTCCGCCGGTGGCCAAGTAGACCAGCAGGTTGACGGCGAATCCGAAGACGCCGTCACGCATGCCCATGAGTCCATAGGCCACCAGCAGCCGGTGCCATCCCGGGTGTGAGCCCGGCAGCACCGAGCGAATCTGGTACGCCGATGCAGCGCGGGGCGTCCGGAGGCTGATTCCGACTGCCGCAGCAGAGAGAAACAGCACGAAACTCGTGATGAAGATGATGCGATAGCCCGTCAGTTCCGGAAAACTGGAAACAAGCCACCCCGCCGCCAGCGGTGCGACCAGTCCGGTCAGAGACGTGACCAGTCCGTTACGGTTATAGTAGTATTCGCGGCTGCGATCGTCGGTCAGATCATAACCGAGGACGTGCGTCGCCAACGCATAACAGGTCAGCGCCAGCCCGTTGAGCAAACCGATCCACGGCAGATAGAATGCAGCCTGCTCTTGCAGCACCAGGAGGGCCAGATAGAACGCTGCGTACAGCGTCATGCCGATGGCGTTGATCACAGCGGCACCGCGCCGCTTCACGACACCGCCGAGCAGGGGCATAGCCACCAGAATGGTTGCGAATACCCACAGGTTGTAGTAGGCAGGGGTAGCCACGCCAGGCTTCAATCGCCAGAGATAGACGTTCGTGAAAAGGCCCGATAGGCCGTTGGCCAGCGACCACAGGCCGACCATCCACAAGAGCTTGCGTGTTGACGATGTGAGCATATAGCGTGCCTCCTACGTATAAAGGGCGGGACCCTGCCAAAGAAGCAGCGGTCCCGCCAATCAGTTTACATAGAGGGTGGACGGATAGCAACGCATATGATCAAAGTTACGTAGCAAATAGTGCCAGCAAAATGGGCGTACCCGTGGCACCGGCCATGAGCAGAACCACCCCGGCAACGGCCAGGTACTTCTTCTTTTTCCATAGCCGCCAGCCCTCGACCCCCGTGTAAGCGCTCACGAGCGCACCCACGCCTACCATGACCAGGCGGTCCCAGTCCTGCATACTTGTTGCTCCTCCCGGTTTTCGCGTCTGTTTGTAAGATTTGCAGGCTGCCTGCGATTTAGACAGCAGCTTGGCCCTGCCGGGAAGGTTGCGCCGCCAGGTAAGGCGAATGCTGTGGGATCATTGCCGTGGCGCTTGCAGGGAGGCCAATTGTGTGGCACGAGGATATCTCTCCATCATCATCTCCATGCTCATCTGGGGGAGCGTTGGGATCTTTGCGCGGAAAGCAGGGACGGATCCGCTGATCTCTGTGACGTTTCGCGTGCTCTTTGCGGCTTTTGCCATGGGCGCCCCGGCGCTTCTGCGGCCAAAGCCATCGGCCGGACCTTCATCCGGCAGAAGCAGGGGATGGCGCCGTCGGTCACTGTTGCTCTTTAGCGGCCTGGCACTGGCCTTAAACTGGCTGTTCTTTTTCAAGGCGCTTGCGACGACCAGCGTCACGAACGCGGTGTTGGCCTATTACTTGGCGCCTGTGCTGGTGGCCCTTAGCTCGCCCCTGCTTCTGAGCGAGAAGTTGGAGCGTCGCACACTGGTTGCGACTGCGCTGGCCTTTGGGGGCGTCTGCGTCATGCTCTGGCAGCCGCAGCGTCTGCAAGGAAGCGACATTCTGGGAATCGGCTATGGTTTGATCGCAGCCTGCTTCTACGCATCCGTCACCGTGACCGGGCGTTGGTTGGCTGACGTTCCACCGGCACGGTTGGTCCTCACGCAATGCGTGACTTCCTCGCTGGTGCTGGTGCCGGCAGTGCTGGTCAGTGCGGGGGCCGCGGCTCTGGCCGTGCCGGCAAAGGCTATGCTGATGCTAGCTGTGATTGGCGTGGTGCACACCGCCCTGGCGCTCTTCCTCTACTTTGACGGACTTCGTACGGTGAAGGTGCAACACGTGGGTGTACTGGCTTACCTGGACCCCGTCAGCGCCGTGCTTTTCGCTTACCTCTTCCTGCACGAGGTGCCCTCGGCGGCATCCCTGGCGGGCGGCATCCTGGTGCTGGGCGGTTCAGCCTTGCTGCTGCGGCGGCGTTAGCGGGTTATAGTTCCCGAATGACCCGGGCTGGGTTTCCGGCTACCAGTACATTCGGCGGCACATCTTGTGCCACGACACTGCCGGCGGCAATGACGGCGTTCTCCCCGACCGTTACCCCCGGGCAGATAATCGCTCCCCCGCCAACCCATACATGGTCGCCAATGACGACCGGCCGGCCCATCATCGGGCCTTTGATGCGCTCCGCCCACTCCAGGGGGTGGGTTGCCGCATAGATTTGAACACGGGGGCCAATCAGCACGTGTTTGCCAATGGTGACCCAGTGACAGTCCAGGATGACGCAGTCGAAGTTAATGAAGGTGCCCGTGCCTATGGAGATGTGCGAGCCGTAGTCGCACCGGAACGGTGGCTCGATTCCAACGGAATCGCCCACGGCAGCAAAGAGCTCGTGCATGATTGCGGCCCGGCGTTCGCCTTCTTCTTCTGTGGATTCGTTGAACTGGCGGGTCAGGGACCTGGCACGCTTGCGTCTGGCAGTCAGCTCCGGGTCAAGGGTGTCGTAAATCTCACCTGCCAGCATCTTGTCGTGTTCAGTGCAGCAACGTTCGGTCATGGTTAATGACACCGTCCTGGTATAGGGTTCTGGCTGCCCCTCTACTTCGGGGCGACCGGAGGGTGAACCTGCCTCGATCGTTTGGGAGAGCAGGTCGCCTGAACATAAGATTAACCCCCTGCAAAGCAGGGGGTTACATAGTTTGGGCGGCGACCTACTCTCGCGGCGCACAAAACTCCCTCGGCACGTTCGCGGGCACTCATCTCCGGGAGTTTTGAGCTTGTCCCACGCCCGAGGCTCCGCCTCGATCGTTTGGGAGAGCAGGTCGCTTTTAACGCCGAAAACCACCGCATAGCGGTGGTTTTCTTCGCAAATAGTTTGGGCGGCGACCTACTCTCCCACGCTCGAGGCGTAGTACCATCGGCCCTGAGAGGCTTAACGGCCGTGTTCGGAATGGGAACGGGTGATCCCTCTCGGCATAGCCACCCTAAATCTAT